>Ga0272448_1004203_pt1 | contig 16565 bp, 14 predicted proteins | sample YNPCB0191_FD_202220 | JGI IMG/M metagenome (GOLD analysis project Ga0272448, IMG submission 202220) | Hot spring sediment microbial communities from Yellowstone National Park, WY, United States - YNP-CB-019-1 | ecosystem: Environmental > Aquatic > Thermal springs > Hot (42-90C) > Sediment...
ATAGGGATAAAATTTAATTGTTCGCAGTCGGACTTCTCTGAATTGCTTCGCAAATTCTCGGTATTCCTTTCTTTTAGAATGCCTAAAAGTTATTTAAAAAACCGAAATCTTTAAATATATGTATATAATTAGATACATATGTATCAAAATAGAAACAATGAATTAGAAGTTATTTCTTTGTTTAGACACAATTATAAAGCAAGATTTTATTTAAGAGAAATAAGCAAGATTTCAAAACTCCCCCTGAAAACTTGCCAAAATACTTTAACAAAGTTAGAAAAATCTAAAATTCTTAAAAGTAAAATTGAAGGAAAGAATAAGTACTTTTTATTAAATCTTGAAAATATAAAAACTAAATCATATTTACAGCAGGCAGAAATTTATCAAACTGATATCTTCATAGAAAAATACCCTGCATTTAAAATGTTTTTAAAATCACTTAAAATAACAGCTCCGATAATTGTTTTTGGAAGTTTTGCCAAATTCACAGCAGATAAAAACTCAGATTTAGATATTCTTGTTATTTCAGATAAAGAATTAAAATTGCCTTTTCATTTACTCCCATTTAAACCGCATCAAATTATTATGACAGAAAAAACTTTTCTAAAGGCACTTAACCAACAAGAAAATTTAATAAAAGAAATAGAAGACAATCATATAATATTAAATAATCATTCTTTTTATGTAAATGTGATGTGGGAGTATTATGAAAGATAAATTGGATTGGTGTTTTAAAATAAAAGATGGAATAAGAATAGTTGAACCAAACGAGAGACTTTCAAAATCTTATCTTGAACAAGCTAAATTGTCTTTACTTCGGGCAAAAAAAAGATTTTGAAGATAAGGATTTGCTTTGGGCTACTGTAACAATTTATTACGCAGAATATTATGCTCTTTATTCCTTTCTTCAACGAATAGGAATAAAATGTGAAAATCATTCTTGTTCAATTTTAGCTGTTGGTTTTCTTTTAGGAGAAGATAAAATAAAGATAATTAATGAGCACAAAGATAAGAGAATAGATGCTCAATATTACATGAAAGTAGATCAAGAAGATAAAGTAAAAAGAATGCTTATAGAAGCACAGAATTTTATTTCTGATTTTGATGATTTAGTTTCTAATCTTTCTGATAAAGAGATAAAAAAATATAGAGATAAAATCTTTTCCCCAAAATAAAAAAGATAAAATTTTTTAAGGTTTATCCAAGTTGCACTTTCAGTTGCTTCGCTCACCCAAATTTTTCCTTCGGGCAACTCCATAAAGCCTGATATGTAAGAAGACTAAAAATTGAGATATTTTTCTATCTTTAATTCATTAATCCTGCTTATTTTTCCTTCTTTAAATAAGGTTTTATTATATTTTAATTATTTAATAAGTTCTTATAATTGCTGCACATCCATTATTAATATTTTCTTGATAATCCTTGCATTTTATGTAATAGTTCTTGCCGTTTTGCCATTCTATGCTGTGCTCTTTTTCAACTCCAGACATGAGTGTCGCATTAATAAATTCATACAAACAATGAAGCATTTTATCAAAAGAGCTGTAGCAAATAGCCTCTTCATTTGTAAAGATTTTAAGACTATTTCCTTTTTGATAGGCTCTTGTTATAAAAGGCGATTCTCTATCTACAATAAGAGTAAAGCTTGTTGTTTTATTGTCTTCATTTCCTGCAGAATCATTGCACTTTACTTGCGCATAATAAGTTCCTTCTGTAAGACTTGTTAAAAGTTGTTTATGGATGTTAGAGTTTGTGTTGAAAAATTTTACAAATGTTGAGTTTTCAAAATTACTTTCATTACTAATTCTCCACTTGCATGTCGCAAGCCCATTAGCAGCACCGCCGGAAGTTATTGCACTCAGCAAAACACTAGTATTAGAAGCACTTTTCTTTATAGAACCAGAAGGATTAACCTCAAGAATTTCAAAAAATGCAGAAGGCCTTAAAATATATTCATAATCATTTCTCGAATCATGGCTATTTCTTCTGTAAGTTACATTATTTATTATAATAGTATCATTAATCATCCAAGGCTGGTCCTTGCATTTTATAAAAAACCGAGTTTGTTCGCTGAGATTCGTTGTTATATTTGTTAGAGTGCCTGAACATTCATATTTATCGAGAGGGTCAGAGTTTATTGTTGTATCACATGAAAAATTGTTTTCCATCCTTTCAAATTCTTTGTCATATAAACTCCATCTGCATTCTGCTGGTTCGTTTAATTCAAATTTAATGAATTTTTCTGTTGTATTAAATCTTATAGAACTTCCCGAGGTAGGATTAAAATTGCTTAAGAAAGGTGGGGTAACATCAGGATACTGCATTACTTCAAAACTAATCAAGAATGGAGCAGAAGTTTTTCCATTCTCAGCAACATCAATACATCTGACAAAAAGAGTATATTTTCCGTCTTCTGTTATAAGAGGATATTTTGTTACATCTACTCCTGCTGTTTGTCCAGGAAGTGTAAGTCTTATTGTGTGCTCTAAACCAAAACCTTTTCCAAAATTATATTTCATATCCTCGTATTTGCTACCAGCATAATTTAGATTAAACTTGCATTCACTTTGTTCGTCTGTTGTTATTGTTATTTCTACAGGAGTGTAAGGAGGAATTGGAGAGGAAGGATTCATGCTCTTAAGAGTTATTTTTGGAGCAGCAAAATCACTGCTTTTAACACAATAGCCTTTGTCAGCTCCTTCAGGCTCTTTATACTCGCAACCTTTTCCTAGTGCTCTGCATCTATACTCAGAACAAGGCAAGCCGTCCTTTCCGCATTTTTCACAATCAGCATCTCCTGAAGGAGCCTTAAATGGGGTGCATTCATAATTAAGAGTTAGTTTTATTCCCCCGCCAAGTGTAAAGTGTTCTCCCCTTTGCGTCCAATATTCATAAGAATTAAATGTTTCGCCCCTATATTTTATTTCTCTAGGAATATTTACTCCAATTTCAGCCCCGCCCCCCCCACCTACTCCAACCCAATTTGCTTTTCCATCACAATCTCCTATGGCTCTGCACCTTTCATCGAGCATACTTACAGCTTCAGGATTAACAAACATGCCCGTAGTGCCAGCTGTTGTTGAAGGATCATCATGAATCATTTGTGCCCAACCATTAAAGCTCCATCCTTCAACATTATATTGAACCCAAACATCTCCATTCCAGTTTCTTACTTGTGTAATTTCATTATCTCCATTTACGCCTAATGTAAGCCCACAATTCTCAACACACCACCAATTTCCGTCCTCATCTTTTACAATAACAATATCGCCAACAAAATTTGCTGCCGAGCATCCTCCATTTTCACTACTTTCTTTTGAAAAAGTTCCATAAAATTCCATCCCTCCAGGAATTTTGGGTGTGCACATATCTAATTTTATTTGTTTCATTAATGGATTTGATATTTCGAAAGATGTTCCAACAGGAGTACTTGCTTGAGGATTTCCTGTATGAACATTTCCATTTGCATCGACACTATACCAATCATTACCTATCTTACAATAATCTCCAGAAGTAGGGTACCAGCCAGAAGGAGGCTGACCAATAGGGGGATTGTACATACTAGAGGTTCCGCTAATGCAGCTCATACTTCTATCTGCTTCAAATTCATAGCAATATTCAGAATCGCAAGCTTCGATATCATAATGCTTCCCAGTAATTTCATCTTTTTCTCCGCCAAGATTCGCAGCCAAACACTCCTGCCAAGGATTTATCTTGCACTTCGCATTTCCTTTTTTATCTTCTTCGCAATACTCCATCCTAAAATCAGCGCAAGGCTCTGTCTCAATTTTTCCATTCAAGCAATATTGAACAAAATATCTGCTTCCAACTTTATTAGGGTCCTCTTTAAGACACCAGCTCTCTCCGTTTTTTCTATTTTCGCAGTTTAAATTTCTGCAATAAGCTTCTGTTTTGGTTTTCTCTGAGCAGGTTGTTCCTTTTTCATAATCACAATCTTCTTTTAGCATGTCAGGATTTCCACAACTATCTTTATAGTAAACATCCTCGTTATAACAAAAGGTATTATTTGTTTGTTTGCAAGTTGTGTTTAATTCAAGTCTAGTGCATGTTGCATTAGCATAAAATCTTCCGCTTCTGCATTGAGCATAAGTTGTATAGACACAATCAAAAGGCGCGTAATCTCCATATAAGCATGCTCCTTTTTCAAGAGCTTGCGAAAGTTTATAGCAATCTTCTTCAGCCATAATCTGCCAGTTGTACTCAAAGCCATGCTGTTGTGAAAGAAGCTGGCATTCTCTTGAAGTTGAGTATTTTGTATCCTCTCCAAGAATACAACATCCACGATTGCACTTGTTTATAGAGCAACTTGGGCTTCCATAAAACTCTCCAGGAGCAGTACAGCTTTCACTTTCAGAATTCATGGTGCACAATCCATTACTAGGATTAAAGCAGCATCCAATTTCAGCTGACGCTAGTGGAAGAATTAAAACTATTAGTAATGCAAAAAACATCAGGAGAGATGTAAGGTTTTCTAAACTAAGCCAACCTAATTCGATATTACTTTTCCTTTTTTCTTTCTTGTTATTTTTAACTATCATTTTCAGCTTTAAGGCAACCTCACACAGTTTCTCACAGCAAAATTGAACTTTTTGTTTGTTAGTATATCTTTTATAGTATAAATTTTTTCATTCCTGCCAGTAACAAATCTTGAAATCTCAAAATCTCTATTGAGCCTGTTTAGAGCAATAACATCAGCATTGCAAGTTTCTCTTGTACAATCACAAGAAACTTCTTGATTTACAATTTCTGTTGCAAGTCTAATAAAATCATAAACAGGGCTTTTAATCTGGGCGTCAAAATTTTCTAAACTTATTGTTCTATCATATTTTGTGTATGTTATTTTTTTCGTCATATTAACATAAATATTTTTTGATAATATCTCAACATCAATCGAAAGAAGCTCTTCTTTGTAGTCATAGTTTTTTAATTTTGTTTTTATATCATTAAAACAGTCTTCAATTTTTGGTTTTATATAGTTCTCAATTTCTTTTTCTATTTCTTTATTAAGCATCGGATGTCTGTTGCTGCATAATTGTTCATTAAAAGGAGTATAACAAAGCCAGGCAACTTTAGTATCATTATAGAGCAAGTATGATGAAGGCTCTAAAAATCCTCCTTGAGGGATAACAAGTTTTTCAGCTTCTTCTGTCGCATCTCTAGCACATTTTTCTATATAACTTTTTATTGTTCCAGGATTTTCAGGCGAAATTTTAATAGAAGGTTTTTGAACAAAAATAAAAATTAGTGCAATGCTCACTACAAGCACTATCGCTATTATAACAAAAATTGTAATTTGTGCTTTTTTATTTTTTATAATTTTATTTTTTCTTTGCATTTTTTCCTCTCTTTCATTTACCCTCTCTTTTTTGTTTTTCCTCCTTTTTAGCCTTCCTCCTGCCTTTCCTTTTTCACCTTTTTTCTTCTCTTCTTCCCTCTCCCGCCTCCTTTTCTTTCCTCTTTCTTCCTTACTTTTCTCTCTTCTCTCAGCTTCTCTTTCTTCCTTCTCTTTCCCCCTCGCATTTCTTCTTATCTCTTTTTCTTATCCCTTTTTTCCCTTATTCCTTCTTCCCTCTCCCGCCTCCTTTTCTTTCCTCTTTCTTCCTTACTTTTCTCTCCCTCTTTTCCCTTTCTATTTCTTTTTCTAGCTTTCTCCTCAAGTTTTTACTTAGTTTTATTGTTTTTGTTTTTATATTCCTTCTCTTTAGCACTTTTCTCTTTTTGTTAATAAGTTCTTAAAATAATTCCACAATCTAAGTTTGTATTATTATAAATATCTCTGCATTTAATAAAATAATCCTTGTTGATTGCCCAAGGTGCAGAGTGTCCTACAACATTAATTCCTTCCATAAGCGTTGCGTTATCTGATTCATAGTTAAATGAACAGCCTATTGAACTATTATCTACAAACTTGCAATCGCTTGGCTCGTCTGTAATAATATTTATCTTTTGATTCAAAATATAAGTTCTTAGAATATTTGGAGCCTCGTTGTCGAGGAAAACACTTATTGAGATTGAATCATTTGCAAAATTCCCTGCTTCGTCCTCGCATCTTACAGTTATATTGTGCAACCCAGCAATTATGTTAGTAAAAGGTTGTGTGTGGCTTCTTGAGTTTGTGTTTAAGAAAGCAATTTCGCTTCCATTTTCAAATTTATAGTAGCAGACTGCTTTTCCGCCTTCAACACATCCTGCTGTTTCTGCTTCAAGTGTTACAGCAACAGGGCTTTTTCCAGTTATAATTTTATCTTTCGGCTCTAGTTTTGTGATATTGAGTCCTGTTGAGCAAACCTCTACAATATATTCTTTTGAATTTCTGTTAATATTTCTTCTTTCAGGGCTTCCTGCTGGCAGGTCTGGTTTGTCTTGGCACTGGAAATAAAATTTGTTCTCTCCAACAGTTAAATTTTTAAGTGTTGTAAAGCAAGGCCAGTTTCCTAAACTAGCCATAGAAGGAGCGGTTAAGCAAGTCATGTTTTCTGTCATGTCTTCATATCTACTATCAAAACCTCTTGAATATCTGCATTCTGCAGGCTCATTAACAGATAGTACAAGAGAGCTTGAATTGGTTCCAACTTTAAGGTAGCTTCTAGAAACAGGAGTAAAGCCTGTTATTATAGGAGGAGTTAAATCAGGCCCAGAATCAACAATAACCTTTACTGCAAACTCTGCCTCATTTACTTGTCCTGCAAAATTCTTGCATCTTATATAATAATTATTTTCTCCTTCAACCATTCCAAGAGTAGCGCCTCCTCCAACACTGCTATTTCCAAGATTCTGTGAAAGCACAACTTTGTGATGCGTTCCTTGATTTAAATTGCAACTAGGAGTAGCGCACATAGCAGGATCTATTGCCATTGTCACAGCCATCTCATCATAAGTTTTTGTATGTTTGTTGTCAATTTTGCAAATAGCAGGCTTGTCTGTAATTATTCCAAACTGAAGAGGCTTCCATGCTTCAACTTTTTTGTCTTTTCCGCTACCTTCAATCTTGAAACCATTCTCTTTTATCTCGACATACTTATTTCCTTCACTTAAAGCTTCTTTCCAAGGAGTTATCTTTGCACTCCATATTTCACTAATCTCTGCACACCAGCCAGGCTCGCCATTATCATTGTAATAATGACAATTTAATCCCAAACTTCTACATCTGTACTCAGAACAAGGCCTTATATCATTGTTGCAAAGAGAACAATCTCCTTTTTCAGGCGGGGTCCAAGGTTCGCAGGTGTATTGCATTGTATAGTATTCATTATCCTCACCTGTAAAAGAATAAATTAATGCTACAATAATTACTGCAATAACTACACATAGCCAAGCATATGGTCCGCAAAGATATGCATCATATATTATATAGTAGGATATAAAAGCTCCAAGATAAGCTCCTGCTGCAGCAAGCGCATAAGATAGTGCTTGAGTTTCTCCTGGGCTCATTCCAGCCCGTTTTCCAATAAGCTGGCCGATAGTATAAGCTGCAGCAGCTGCAGCAAGTGCCCAGCCAACTACTGAGAGAGCTCCCTTACCAGCCATCAACGCTAAAGCACCCAAGCTTCCTGTAGCAGTTGTAAATAATTGTCCTCTTTGTTGTGCTTCTCCTGCTGCTGCAGAGACACCTGCTTGTGCTTGCTGAGTAACTTCTTCAGTCGCCTTTCCTGTAATAAGCATAATAACAGCAGCAGTCAAACTTGTTAAACTTCCTGCTTTTATTAAATCAGGCTTTTCGCTCAAACTTTTTAAATAACTTTTAGGAAGCTCATAACCCGTTATCGGCAAATTGCTGTGAGTCTTACCATTCTTGTCAATCTTTGTTCTTATTACAGAGGAATCATTATTGCTTCCTAACTTGCTTTCAATGTTTGTATAGACTCCACAAGGTCCAATCATCCTGCATCTTTCGTTTAAAGCTTCCATTAGAAGAGGAACTTTTGAATTTTCTTCTTTATGTGAACCTTCTTCTGCATTCCAATTGCACTCCCAATTTTCCTTATCTTTCCAACTTCCAGTAGTAGCTGGTTTCTTTTGAGTATGACTAACACAAGTAAAACTTCCTAGTGAACAAATAGCTTTTGTTTCTTCATAACTTCCACCATAGCCAATTCCTGTGTTTTTTTGAGTTCCACTTGAATTTGTATTCCAGAAAACCGTTCCTGGTGTATATTTAGGAACGCACCAAACAAGAACTTTATTTTGATCTTTTCCGACATCACCAGCATTTCCTTGTTCTGTATTAATCTTGTCTTTCTTAAATCCAGGCAAACCTTCATATTTTTCATTCCCAGGAATATCTAAAAACATCACACAATCATCAGGATATTTTTTGCACTCTGCTTCAACTTCTGCATAACTTTCTTTTTCATTCGCAGCCAGACAAGAACGCCATTGATTAACAACACATTTCGCTTCTGTAAAATTTGTTCCTCTATCGCCTATTCCTGTATTCTGAATACAAATCTCTTGATTAAAATCAGCGCAAGGCTCTATTGTTATTTCTCCTTCATTACAAACCCCTCTAAACCACCTGCTTCCAACAGGAGCGACTCCAGGAATCTCTATATTTTTATAATCAGCTATACACCAGCTCTCTCCATGTTTTCTTCCATTAGCACAATTTAAGTCTCTACAGACATAATCTCCAAAAACAGGCTTCGGATCCTCTCCTTGCCTATACTCATAACATCTGCTTCCTTTCGTATAATCACAGTTTCCGCAACTGCTACTTGCTGGCGAACACGATTGTTCATGAGGAATAATTTTTTCCCAGTATGAAGAATCGCTAAATCTGCTTGCATCATAAACATTTGCAGGATTATTGCATGTATCAACAAAATATACTTGGTCTTTTCCTTCAATGCAGGTAGTATTTTTTGAAGGTTTGCAAGTTGTATTTAATTCGCGAGCAGTGCATAAATATTCTTCATAAAAACTTCCTGTTTTGCACTGTTCTCTTGTTGTAAACTTGCACTCATTTTCGCCTGAAAAATCATCACTAGGCCAGACACAAGCGCCCTTTTTTGTAAGTCCAATTTTACTTCTGCAGCTTCCATCAGCATCGAGTGGCTGGAAATTTTTTTGGAAATTCATCTCTCGAGAGATTTTTGCGCACTCTCTTGATGTTGTTATTGAAGCTTGATCTCCAAGCACACAGCAACCAAGCTGGCACTCTTGAATATTGCAAGTAGGATTTTTTGTCCAGTTTCCGCCACTTTTTTCGCATTTTTCTTTAGGAGAATTTAAAGAACAAATTCCTTCTTCTTTATTATAACAGCAACCAATCTGGCAATTTTCAACAAGATCGCAATCAGTTGCAACAAGCCCTGTTTTACAATTATCTTTATCAGCCTCATTCATCTCTTGACAAATACTTCCATCTTTAGCCTCTATACAGCAGCCTTGAGGAACAAATCCATCAGCACTTACTTTAGGAGAAGCTCCAATGACCATTCCCCCTATAATAAAAGCAAAAGCAAAAATCGAAATAACCATAGTTAAAATCTCAAAGAAACTTTCAGCTACAATTTTTTCATCAAAATTCTTTTTTCTAAATTTTTTAATCTTCTCTCTTTTTTTCATCTCGCTTTCTTTTGCTTTCATTTTTCTCTTTTTTTGTTTTTTCTTCTCTTTACCTTTTTATTTTCTATTTTTCCTCTCCACTAATTTTCTTTTTCTATCCTTTTTCTTTTCCTCATTACTTCTTTACTAAGCTTTTCCTTGCGCTTCATCTTGCTTAATTTTTCTTCCTTTACTAGTCTTTCAGCTTTTTTCCTTTCTGTTTTTACTTTCTTTCTTAGCACTCTTTTCCTTTTTCACTCATATAATTATATCCCAGCAGGAAATACACAAGTTTTTATTGCTATGCTAATGCTCTTTTTTGATTCTCTGTCTTCAATTGTGTAAATTTTTGTTGCATCACTTGCCACAAATTTTTTTATTGAAATATCAGGAAAATATCTCATCCAATTCATATGATTAAATTCACAAAGTGTTGATTCAAAATTTACAATTGTTATTGCTGTCTTTGCTAGTTTATAAATCGGGCTCATAACTTGGCCTTGAAATTTTTCATAACTTCTTGTTTCATCATCTCTTTTGAGTGTTAGCTTTTTATTTACATTAACACTTACAGCATCTTCTCTAAACTCTACTTTTAGAGTCCAATTTTTTTCTTCATTTACATAATAACCTTTCCTCTCTAAATTTTTTTTCAGTTCTGAAAAACAATCCTCAATATCTTCTCTTGCTTGCTTTTCAAACTCCTCTCTTATATGTTCTATAAACATTGGCTCTTGGTTAATACAAGGATTATAAAACTGAGAAGCCTTGCATAAATATGGTACTTTTTTTCCAAAATACAAAATATAGTTATCTGTTTTATTGATGTAGCCATTTCCATCAAGCAAAGCAGTTTCTGTTTTTTCAAGTGAATCTTCAATGCATTTCTCTAAATATCTTGTTGGTTCTTCTTCCATTGTAACTCTCGCAATTTTTGTCTTTAAAAGCATAAAAACAAGAACAAAAGCAGCTACAAGCACTATCGCTATTATAACAAAAATTGTAATTTGTGCTTTTTTATTTTTTATAATTTTATTTTTTCTTTGCATTTTTTCCTCTCTTTCATTTACAATCTCTTTTTTGTTTTTCCTCCTTTTTAGCCTTCCTCCTGCCTTTCCTTTTTCACCTTTTTTCTTCTCTTCTTTCTTTTTCTTCTAAAAGTTCAATTGCTTTCTCAATAACATGACTTTTATTTCTATATTTGCCTGTCTCAAGAAGTTTTTCAATTAATTTTACAGTTTCTTTTTCAATAGTAGCAGAAATTCTTTCTTTCATGTGTATTATTTAATATGACTTTATATTACTTAATCTTCTTTTATATTACTTAGTATTACACATTTATAAATCTTTAGTTTAGAGTGCTATCACCTAAATAAGAATAACTTGATGTAAAAATAATAAGAACGCTGAAAGCTCTTAGATGACTTGTATAATTCACATATCCAAATATTTACTCAGTCTCAACCCTTGGTGCGAGAATGAAAGAAAGTTCCATCAAAGGAGTTTTAAAGTCAAGCTTCAACGGATAATCTGTTGAAAAATTAATTATTGCTTTTTCAGCAAGTTTTGATGCCTTTATCATTTTCATTAGATACTCAAGAGAATACTTGCTTTTGCTTTGATTTGGAGATTCTATATAAACTTCGTCAGAAGAATAAGATAGATTTGCGGAATTTAAAGAACCTCTTGCATAAATAGAAAATCTTTCAGGGCTTGCTTCAAAAGTGCAGGCATCTGCAACAATAGAACAGTCCTCAATAGCTTCTAAAAGATCAAGCGAACTAATCTCAATTTTTGTTGAAAATTCCAACAAAGGAACAGGCTTCTCTTTTCTTTCCAAGTCAATTAAAGCAAGTGTAAACTCACGTTTTATCCTGTCACTTATTTCTATTTTAAGCAAATTGTCCTCAGTCCTCATAACAAGTGAACTTCCGAAAGAGCATCTTTTAAGAACAGCTTTTAAGCTCTCTAAATTTACTCCAATGTTTTCCTCTTCAACCTCAAGTTTTGAAAAAGCAGGTGCAGGAAGTTTGAATATAATCATTGCTACATTCGCTGGATCTATTGCTATTATACTCATCCCTTCTTTGTTAACTTTTATTTTTACTTCTGACACGAGTTCAGAAATTATTCCAATAATCTCCGAAAACAATCTTGGATTATCTATTTTTAATAGCATTTCCTATTTTTATCCTTTTTTCTTACTTAAGATAAGCTCAATGGCTTTTAAATATTATTATAGTAAATTGCATATAAATTTATTTAAACTTGAATATTAGATGATTACTATAATGACAGAGCCAGCAGTTTCAGGCACTAATAAAAAAGAGCAAGAAAATGGCAAAGAGAGAAGCCTAAAGGAGAATAGAATAAGAGCCATAGCCATTTCTTACTATTCAAGGCAGGACATAAGAAGAGCAATTTTTGAATTTGCAAAAAATCGCGAGTGTGCCCCAAGGTATTTTGAACATTTTGGGAAAAGGCCAGATACTTTCCAATACGAGTCTGATATCTTTGAACTGGCAAAAAAAGGAGCGACAAGTTTTCACTGTTCAGAAGAACTCTGGTTCGACCCTCTAGAAATTTCGACAGAATTAAGCGAAGAGGAACTGAAAAAAAACAGACTTGGCTGGGACTTTCTTATTGATGTAGACTCAAAATATCTTGATTATTCTAAAATTTATGCAGAAATTATTATCGAGGTTTTAAGGCAGCATGGCATAAAAAATCTTGGTGTGAAATTTTCAGGCTCAAAAGGCTTTCATATAATAATTCCTTGGAAAGCATTTCCAGAAGAGATATCAGGAAAACAAACAAGAGAAATGTTTCCAGAATGGCCAAGATTGATTTGTCAGTATCTAAACAGCAAGGTTTCTGAAAAGCTTCGAGAAAAAGTTTTGGATATCTCTGAATCAACTCATCAAAAAGAGCTTCTTGAAGTATATTGTGCAAAATGTAACAGCCTTTCAGAAAAAAAAGTACTTTTAACTTTTGTTTGCCCTTCCTGTAAAACCGAGTTGCAAAATATTCAAGCCCCTGTTTCTGAAATCTCTAAAGGCAACTATGAAAATAAAGATATAAGATGCCCAAATTGTCAGAAAAAACTTGAAAAATCGAGAAGCGAAGAAATTTATGTTTGTGCAAAATGCAATCTTAACTCAAAAAAACAGCCAGCAAACTTTAAAGAGAGGATACAATCCAGGCACATAGACGCAGACATAGTTCTTGTTTCGCCTCGTCATCTTTTTAGAGCACCTTATAGTTTGCATGAAAAAACAAGCCTTGCTTCTGTCGTAATAGACCCTGATAAAATCAAAGAATTTGAACCAAAAGAAGCAGATCCTCTTCGAGTCTTGCCTAAGAATTTTCTGCCAGATTCAGAGCCAGGAGAAGCAACAATGCTTTTAAGAGCAGCTTTAGAATACAAGCCACCCAAGGATGAGAAAAAAGTTGTGGGTGAATCTAAAAATTTCGAGCCAATTATTATAAAAAATTTTTCATCAGAACTTTATCCTCCTTCAATAAAAACAATTCTTCGAGGCATGAAGGCTGATGGAAGAAAAAGAGCCCTGTTCATTCTTTTAAATTTTTTTAAGTCTCTAAAGCTTCCTGATGAAGAAATCGCAAGACAAATTGATGAATGGAATAAAAAAAATTACAAACCTCTCGAACAAGGCTACATAAAATCCCAGCTCGCATGGTACTCGAAACAAAAAGACATAAAACTTCCGCCAAATTTTGACAAGCCTTATTATAGAGATATTGGGATCATCCCAACACCTGAAGAACTGGAAACTAAAAATCCAGTCAATTATGTTAGAAAAAAAAGCTTTTCCTTTAACAGGAGTAATAAAAATTAAACTAAAATATACAGCTAAACTAAAATGTACAGCAAAAATTCTCTTGTAAGTGTTTCTGATATTGTCTCATGGCTTTACTGTCCTAGAAAACTCTATTTAAATAAAGTTTGTGGTTTAGAAACGCGGCTTAACCGCAACATGCTAATAGGCAGGCTTAAGCACAGCATACTTGAAAACTTTTCAAAAAATGAAGAAAGGCTTATTTCACAAATCGATAAAAATTTTGAAAATCTAGATATAGTCTTTCTTTACGAAAATTATCTTAGGAAAATTGCCTTTAACATTTTGTCTGAAAATAGCAGATTAATCGAGGAGTTTATGATAGACAAAGAAAGCATTATAAAAAAAATTTTGCAAGACTTTTCAGAAGATATAAAGATTAGAGTTAAATCAATAAGAGATGCTTTATCAAAAGGCTTTTCTAAAGAAAATCTCTGGAAAAATTTAGATTGTATTTATTTTTCAGAACTAAAGCTAGAGTCGGAAACTCTTGGGCTGAAAGGTAGGGTTGATAGAGTTGCTATATTAAAGAAAGATAATTCTTTAGTGCCCTATGAATTAAAATCAAGAGAAGATAAAATCTTTTTTTCAGATGAAATTCAAATTACAGCATATGCCATGTTATTAGAGCACCACTATAGGCAGGCTGTGAAAAGAGGAATAATAGAGACAGGGAATAAAAAACATGAGATAGAGATAACTGAAAAAAACAAAAATGAGGTTCTTAGAATAGCAGATGAGATAAGAAAATTAAAAAACGGATTTATTCCTCCAATTCAATCCAATTTTAACAAATGCAGAACTTGTGAATTTTACGAAGAATGCATGAAGCTATAGAAAGATTGTAGAGCGAAAGGATTTTAAATACTATAATCATAGTTTGTATATGAAAAAAAGAGAGTTAGTTTTGATGTCTTGTTTATTGTTAGCACTTTATATTATTTTTTCAGTTTCATATGTTTATGCGCAAAATACTACCTCTTCTAATACAACTGCTGTAAATCTAACAGGCTTTGAAAAATCTTACCAATGCTTGCAAGAGCAGATTGATGCAAAAGGATACAGTGCAATGACTGTTGAGGAGCTTGCTTTTTCTTTGATGGCTTTAGGCTATGATAAAACAAGGCAAGATGCATTAAAAACAGAAATAGAATCAAGAAAAAGTTCAACAGTAAGTTGTTGGCCATCACAAGCATGCACATTAAAAGACACAGCTCTAGTTCTTCTTTCTTATGACCATATTAATGCAGATACAACTGGAATTGAAAACTGGCTTTTGAACCAGACAAAGTCTACAGAAGAACTTGTTTGGTATTTGCAAATAGATACAAATGAAAAAGCAACTTGTAAAATCACTTATGACAATTCTTCAAAAACAATAACAGTCAACGAGGATAAAAAATTGTCTGGTTCTCCTGGAACATGTTTTACAATCGCACATGATGGCTACTGGCTTGAGGTTAAAAGCAGTTGTTATGATAAAGAATTTGAGATATCTTGTGATAAAGATTTTTTGACTTCAACACTTTACAGAAAACGAACAGAAACAAACAAGTTTTATATTTCAGCTACGACAAACATTGCTTCTCCAGAAGTAAAGGTGACAGAGAAGATTCAGTCTCTATGCTTTAAACAAGGAAATACTTGTAATTATGAAGGAAGCCTGTGGGCTGCTTTAGCATTACAGAAAAAAACAAAAGACATAAAACCCTTTTTGCCTTACTTAATAACACTAACTTCAGACAACAAAAGATTAATGCCTTTCGCATTCCTTTATTCTTTAACAAGTTTTGATGAGTATTTTGTTGAGCTGACAGGTGAGCAGAAAAAAGAAGGCTACTGGCAGCTTTCTGACGCCTCAAGAAGATACTATGATACTGCACTCGCTATTTACACACTATCTGGAAAAGCTTCTGGTCAAATTGATAGCACAGTCCAGTATTTGTTGATGCCTAATGTCCAAGGAAATGGCTGTTGGGGAAATTCTGTTCGAGATACTGCATTTATTCTTTACGCTGCTTCTCCAAAACCAGCAGCTGCACAGGCAGGCTTGACACCAAGAGCACAGTGCACAGACTATCCTGAATATTCTTGTACCTCGGCAACAGAGTGCGAAAATCTTAATGGAAGTGTTTTAAGCAATTTTAATTGTTGGGGTGGAGAAATTTGCTGTTCAAAAAAAGTTGTTAAAAAATCGTGTTCTGAAGCAGGAGGAAAAATTTGTCTTTCATCTCAAAGGTGTAGTTCAGGAGGTTTTGAAAATGTTCTTGAAAGTTACTGCTGTATAGGAGAATGCCAAGAAATTGAAGAAGTCGAGGATACTTGCACACTTGCTGGTTATGCTTGTAAGTTAGAATGTTCTGATAAAGAGGAAGAGAAGACAGCTTATACTTGTCCTGAGGGCGTTTGTTGTGCTCCTAAAGAAGAAAAACCAAATTATTGGTGGATTTGGGTTCTTATTGTTTTAATAATCCTGCTTGTACTGGCAATAATATTCAGAAATCGATTGGGAATGTGGTGGTTCAGAATTAGAAGCAAATTTAAAAAAACTCCGCCAGGAGCAGCAGGAGCAGCAAGACCAATTGTATCTCCTTTACCAACTCGAGGTGTTCCGGGTGCTCCAGGTGTTATGCAAAGAACAGGTATGCCTAGCATGCCTTTAAGGCCAGTGCCACCAGGAGTGGCTCCGAGATACATTAAGCCAGTAGCAAAAACTGCCAAAGATAGAGAGCTTGAAGAAACTCTGAAAAAACTGCGAGAGATAAGCAAATAGCATAACTAAAGAAATTCTGTAAAATTAGAAAAACTCGAAAGCAAAATAACTATATTTCTGATTTAAAAATTATATTGGTTGGAAGTAGCTTGGAAATAAAAATGCAAATAAATGCTTTAATTTTTCTGCCCTTTTAATTATCAAAATTTTATTATCCTTTTGTTTCGAGACGAGCTTAAAGATAATAATTGTAACTTGTACCAATCCTTTTAACTCTTTTTAATTAAACAGAGGATGAAAAGCAAAGAACAAGAAAATACAATAAACAAAAGAATAACATTTATTAATACTTCTTTCGTTTATAATTTATGAAAAAAAATGTGTTAGTTTTGCTACTTGCATTTTCAATAATTCTGAATTTATTA
>Ga0272448_1004205_pt1 | contig 16560 bp, 9 predicted proteins | sample YNPCB0191_FD_202220 | JGI IMG/M metagenome (GOLD analysis project Ga0272448, IMG submission 202220) | Hot spring sediment microbial communities from Yellowstone National Park, WY, United States - YNP-CB-019-1 | ecosystem: Environmental > Aquatic > Thermal springs > Hot (42-90C) > Sediment...
ATCTATCCATTTTACATCTCCACTTATTTTTTCTCCTTTTTCAATTATCTTCCTGTAAATTTCTCTTATTTCTTCATCAAAAAAATAAGGCGAAAGAAGGTAATTTTTATCAGTCTGTTAACCTCCGATGTTCGCAAATAATAAATTTATAATCAAAAGACTACGAAAAAATGCTTGAAGAAAGTGGCACACTTTGAGGAGGAAAATGGAACTTTTAAATTATGAAAAACTGGTAAAATTATTGAGTATCAAAGGATGCGAGGGGAGGGAGTTTATCTCAGGAGGGGGCTCTCGCCCCCCCTTCCTGATATAGTTCTCCCCCCCATAACAAGTTCGGGGGAACGCTCCCTTTCCCCCGAACCCCTTTTCAACTCTCTTTCATAGAAGAGTGCTATGCGAGGGGAGGGAGTTTATCTCAGGAGGGGGGCTCTCGCCCCCCTTCCTGATGTAGTTCTCCCCCCATAACGAAAAGCATAGGGGACAATTCTTTCCCCTATAACCCCTTTATCCCGTTTCGGGTTCTTCAAGGAATGCGAGGGGAGGGAGTTTATCTCAGGAGGGGGACTCTCGCCCCCCTTCCTGATATAGTTCTCCCCCCATAACAAGCTCGGGGGAACGCTCCCTTTCCCCCGAACCCCTTTTCAACTCTCTTTCAGAGAAGAGTGCTATGCGAGGGGAGGGAGTTGAACCCTCACGGGATAAACCCACTGGATCCTAAGTTTTTAAAATTATTAAATTCCGGAGGCCCATTCAAACCCCAAATTTTTGAAAATCATTGTATTTCAAGCAATTTACAGATTTTAAATTTTTTATTAAGAAGTCCCCCAGAATGACAAAATTTAAAAAATTGGCACACTTAAAGCACAAAATTTTATGACATAAATTTTTCAAAATAATAATGTCAAAACTTTAAAATTAATTGAAAATCAATAAACTTATAAAAATTTTTAAATGACAGGGAGGTGTAAAATGTTCCGGGATAGAAGATTTGAACATTTTGAAAAAGATTTAAAACAAAAATTAATTGAAGAAAATATAAGTTTAACCCAGCAATTAAAAAATTGGCATGATTGGTGGAATAGAATTGGAAGGTCATTTATACCTCCTTCAAAGCATTATCAATTGGTGGCACAATATAACAAACTTTGGAAAATATATAACGAAAAGATTGAAGAAATAAAAAAATTGAGCGAAGAAAATAAAAAACTTAAAGAAGAGGTTGAAAGTAAAAACAATGAAATTTTGCAGTTGAAAGAAAAGTTAGAGAAGAAAAAAGATATAATTGTAAAAACTAACGATATAGAAAGATTAGATGCTTATCCAGATATAAAAATTAAATGGTTAAAAATACTGAAACCTCCATTCAGGTGCATAATCATTGGAAAACCAGGGAGTGGAAAAACTGCTTTAGGTCACTTTCTTCTTGAAACCTTTCGTTTTCACAGGGACACTTATATTCTCGGATTTCCAGAAGAAAAAATAAAATTACTTCCAGAATATATAAGCGTTGTTGATTCCCTTGAAAAAGTACCAAGAAATTCAGTTTGTCTTGTAGATGAGGCCTACTTAATATTTGGAGCAAGAGAAGCAATGAGCAATGATAAACACTTTAATTTAATACAGACACTGGGACTCTCTCGTCAAAAAAATATAAGTTTAATCTTTATAACACAGAGTTCTTCTCTGATAGATAAAGTAGCACTGAGTATGATAGATTTCATTATTATAAAGGAAATGTCAAGATTCAATATTGAGTTTGAAAGAAAAGAAATAAAAAAACTTATTGAAAATGCGAATAAAATGCTTGAAAATATTATGGGTGATAAAAAAAGGTTTAGTTTCTTAATTTCAACTGATGGAAAAATTGAAGAAATTATTGAGAATGATTTACCATCTTACTGGAATGAGGAAATAAGTCGTGCATATCAATTCGGTTTTATATCAGGCGAAAGATATGGGGAAAAAATAACAAGAGAAGAGAAAAAGAAAATAGCAAATCAATTAAGGCAAAATGGTTATTCCTATAAAGAGATTTCAAGAATTATAGGTGTAAGTAAAGCAACTATTATAAACTGGACAAAACCCAAAAAATAAGAAAATTTACATAACTGACCCCATCTACATTCCCTCCCCTGCCTCTACCAAACTCTATAATTTCAATATACTGAATTTATATATAGATATAACATTATTAAAACCCGTTAAAAAGAAAAAATTTAAGGTGGTTTCATAAACAGGTTGTTTGTATTGTCTTTCCTGCCCAGTTAACACCAAGTGGTTATTAGAAAGTGTCATTTCCCGATTAATAACTACTTATTTTGTTTCGTGTTAAAATTATTTGTCTGTTTATATAAAATTAAAGATATGCTACAAAAAATTTGAAAATGAGATTGAAAAGGGATAAAATTAAGTAGTAAGGGTTGAAAATATTTAAAGAACTGAAAAAACGAAGGAGGAGAAAATGAGAGATTTAAAGAAAGAAGGGAAAGAGGAGATACTAATAAAGTATGATAATGCGGGTGTTTTCAGTGAAGGTCTTGCTTCTGTCCAACTTAATGGTAAGTGGGGTTATATAGATAAAGAAGGGAAAGAGGTTATACCATGTAAGTATGATGGTGCTGGGTGTTTCAGTGAAGGGCTCGCTCGTGTTGAACTTAATGGTAAGTGGGGTTATATAGATAAAGAAGGGAAAGAGGTTATACCATGTAAGTATGGTGATGCGGGAGATTTCAGTGAAGGGCTTGTTTGGGTTGTACTTAATGGTAAGTGTGGTTATATAGATAAAGAAGGGAAAGAGGTTATACCATGTAAGTATGATGGTGCTGGGTGTTTCAGTGAAGGGCTCGCTCCTGTTGAACTTAATGGTAAGTGGGGTTATATAGATAAAGAAGGGAACGAGGTAATACCAATAAAGTATGATGAGGCGGGGATTTTCAGTGAAGGATTTGCTTGTGTCCAACTTAATGGTAAGTATGGGTTTATAGATAAAGAAGGGAAAGAGGTTATACCAATGAAGTATGATGAGGCGTGGAATTTTAAAGGAGGGCTTGCTCCTGTTAAACTCAATGGTAAGTATGGTTATATAGATAAAAAAGGGAAAGAAGTAATACCAATAAAGTATGATAAGATGTGGCCTTTCCTTGAAGGATTTGCTGAAGGGCTTGCTCGTGTTGAACTTAATGGTAAGTGGGGTTATATAGATAAAGAAGGGAAAGAGGTTATACCATGTAAATATGATGAGGTAGGAGATTTCAGAGAAGGACTTGCTTGTGTCCAACTTAATGGTAAGTATGGGTTTGTAAATAAAGAAGGGAAAGAGGTTATACCAATAAAGTATGATAAGGCGTGGAATTTCTATGAAGGACTTGCTTGTGTCCAACTTAATAGTAAGTATGGGTTTGTAGATAAAGAAGGGAAAGAGGTTATACCAATAAAGTATGATTTTGTGGATTTTGTGTGGAATTTCATTGAAGGACTTGGTCGTGTCAAACTCAATCGTAAGTGGGGTTTTGTAGATAAAGAAGGGAAAGAGGTAATACCATGTAAGTATGATGATGCGAAGTTTTTCTGTGAAGGGCTTGCTTGTGTAAAACGCAAGGGTAAGTTTGGTTATATAGATAAAGAAGGGAAAGAAGTAATACCAATGAAGTATGATGAGGCGGGGGATTTCAGTGAAGGACTTGCTCGTGTCCAACTTAATGGTAAGTGGGGTTATATAGATAAAGAAGGAAAAGAAGTAATACCAATAAAGTATGATTATGCGTGGGATTTCTGTAAAGGACTTGCTCGTGTCCAACTTAATGGTAAGTGGGGTTATATAGATAAAGAAGGAAAAGAGGTTATACCATGTAAATATGATAAGGTAGGAGATTTCAGAGAAGGACTTGTTCGTGTCCAACTTAATAGTAAGTATGGGTTTGTAAATAAAGAAGGGAAAGAGGTTATACCAATAAAGTATGATAAGGCGTGGGATTTCTATGAAGGACTTGTTTGTGTCCAACTCAATCGTAAGTGGGGCTATATAAATAAAGAAGGTAAAGAGGTAATACCATGTAAGTATGATGAGGTGGGGGATTTCAAAGAAATGATATCAATAGTGGAGGTGATATTCGGGTATGCTAAGGCGTGGTATTTCAATGAAGGGCTTGCCCGTGTAAAGCTTAATGGTAAGTATGGTTTTGTAGATAAAGAAGGGAAAGAAGTAATACCATGTAAGTATGATGGGGCGGGTGTTTTCAGTGAAGGTCTTGCTCCTGTCCAACTTAATGGTAAGTTGGGTTATATAGATAAAGAAGGGAAAGAGGTGATACCATGTAAATATGATGAGGCGGATGTTTTCAATGTAGGGTTTGCTCGTGTTAAACTTAATGGTAAGTGGGGTTTTGTAGATAAAGAAGGAAACGAATATTTTAATGATGCTCCAGAGAAGAAGTAAAAAGGTTAAAGAAAAATGACTTCAAGAGCAAGAAATAAAAATAAGTGGGTATTCAATGGTATCATTTTTTACTTACCAAACTAACTATTTTGTTTATTCCCTTTTTTATCCCAATTTTAAGGAGTTTTTTTATATCCAGTAAGTATTTTCTCCTATCCCTAAATTAAAATTATGTCTTAAATTTCTTTTTTTAAAATCTTTTTCATTTTCTACATATCTTTTTTGAGTTTCACATTTTTGACTTGACTAAAGACAGAAAATGCTTCACAATATAAAAAATTAACAAAATAGTATGGAAAAATGCTCACAAATCAAAATAAAGAAGATGAATTAAAAGAGTTAGGAATTAAGAGATTAAATCTCAAAAAAAATCGGATGAAAAATTTACTAAAAATTGCTTTACCAGATGAAGCACTTTATCGTGAAATCATGCTTTCATTAGGCTATAAAAACAATAAAAACCAGTTCTTAGAGCTTGCCTTAATTACACCATTTTCAGAAATAAAAAAACTTAAAGATAAAGAAAAAATCAAACTTGCTCTTCTTCACCGAGCTGGATTTGTGGATGCCACCGGGAAATTTGATGGCTTTGATTTTTCACTAAAAATGGAAAAAAATGTCTGGAATTTGAAACATGTGAGACCACAGAATCGTCCTCAAAAAAGGATAGAACAAATATCTTATTTACTATCCAAAACAGCCATGATGAACGGTATCTTTGATTTTTTCAAATCAAAAATAGAGGAAAGTTATTTTATTGATTGGGGGAATACTTTCTTAAGAAACCAAAAAATCGCAGGCAAATTAGTTAAAAGGATTATGGATTTTTCAGGTCTTGGAGTTGAAAGGAAAACAGAAATATTCTTTAACATCATCCTCCCCTTCTTTCTTGTTTTTTACGAGGATAAAAAAAATCAAAATGTGATGAAATTTCTCAGCACAATTTTTGAATACCATAAACCCCTTGCTATAAACTCAGTCGTAAGGGACTCAATGAAAATGCTTAATATAAAAAGAATAAATTCCGTGAAAGAATATTTTGGTTTGATTCAATATTATTACGATACAAAAGGGAGAATAGAATATGAAGAAAGTTAAAACTATCCCTGATGTAATTGATAATATAAATTATAAACTTTCGGATGTTTTAAATGAATTTATCACTGAAAATTCAAGCGTTTATATTGCCACCGCTTATTTGAATCTTGAAGGTTTTAAACTCCTAAAAGATAGTTTGAAAAAAGCAAAAGAGGTAAAAATTTTAATTGGCAAAGAATCTGAGAAAATTATCTCTCCTGAAATTTTAGAATCAATTTTGCAAGAGGAAATAGAAGAAAAGGTTGATGAAAAAGAAACAAGAAACTTGATAGATGAATTTCTTTCTTTCCTCCAAAGAAATGAAGTTGAAATTAAGATTTACAAAAATGGTTTTTTTCATGGAAAACTTTACATAATTGAAGGTGGTATCCCTACAATTGGTTCTATCGCAATTTCTGGCTCATCAAATTTCACTTACGCCGGATTAACAAGAGAAGGAGAATTTAACTCTGTTCTAAAACAGGATTCAGCTGTAAATAGTCATAAAAAGATTTTTTTTGAATATTTCAATCAGAAATGCGACGACTATAAAGAAAATCTCATTTCATTCATTACAAACTTCCACTTGCAATATTCACCATATGATGTTTATATGAAAATTCTTTATTCGTATTTTGAAGACAAACTCTCTGAATCTCCTTCGGAAGAAATGCCCTCCCCTATTGTTCTTGCTGATTTTCAGAAAGACGGATATTTATCGGCTTTACAAGCCCTGGAAAAATATGGAGGTGTCATACTTGCTGACTCTGTCGGTCTAGGGAAAACTTACCTTGCACTCCGACTTCTTGATGATTTTGCCTATAGACTAAGGCAAAAAGCCCTGATAATTTGTCCAGCTCAAATCAGAGACACTCTCTGGGAAGCCAAGATTAGAGAATATTGTATAAGTGCAGATATTATATCACAGGAAAGTGTTAGCAGGGACTTCAACCCTGATGAATTTTCTAATTATGACATTATAGTTATAGATGAATCACATAACTTTAGAAACTCAAACACAAATAGATGGAAAAATCTCTTTGAGGCGGTTATAAAGGGTAAAAACAATAAGAAAGTTATCTTAATAACTGCAACTCCTGTCAATAACTCTGTTTTTGACCTTTATAATCAGATAAGGTTTATATGTAAAGATAACGATGGATTCTTTAATCAGGCGGGTATAACAAGTTTATGGGGATATTTCTTAAAAGCAGACAGAGATAGAGAAACACTTTTTGATTTGCTTGAAGAAATTGCAGTCAGAAGAAGTAGACAATTTATTAAAAAATTTTACCCAAATGCTACTATTGATGGTAAAAAAATTCAGTTCCCCGAAAGAGAACTTTATACTGTAAAATATAAACTTACTGAAGTTTACAGTGGAATTTATAGTGAATGTGAAAAATTAATTGAATCGCTTCAACTTGCAAGTTATAACATAGACGCATTCAGGAAAGATATATTTCAAAAGAAACTCAGAGATTTTGAACAGATAAAGGATTATCTAACTAAGCAAGGTTGGACAGAGGAAAAAATTCACAAATTTTTAATGGGTCTTGGAAGAAATGAATCTGTTATTGCGATACTTAAAATGCTTTTTTTGAAAAGGTTAGAATCAAGTGTTGAAGCTTTTAAAATAAGTATCAATAATTTGCTTGGTTTTCAACAGAAATTCTTGGACTTCCTTGAAAATGGCAAAATTCTTGACCGAGAAACATATAATAAGTTATATGCATCACAAACAGAAGATGAAAATGAAGAAAGCATTCAGAGTTTCCCAGCAGAACTAATTAAAGACATAAATCCCGAGGAATATGAAATAGAAGAGATAAAAAGGAAAATTAAGGAGGATATAAAAATACTTGACAATTTAAGCAAAAAGTTATCACTAATTTCTGAAGATAAGGACTCAAAATTACAAAAACTCGTTGAAACTCTCATTTCGCTTAAAAATAAAAAAATAGTCATATTTGGCTATTTCAAAGATACGATGAGGTATGTTTATGGCTACTTAAAGGAAAATATAATTGCAAAGATCGGTATTTCACAAGATAAAATTTCAATCGTTGATAGCGATGTCTCACCTTCCGAAAGAAAAAACAGAATAATTAGATTTTCACCAGTATCTAATGGATATCCAGAATTAAAAGGTACAGATCAGGAAATACAAATCCTCATCTCTACCGATGTTCTTTCAGAGGGTCAAAACCTTCAAGATGCTGATACTATCATAAATTATGACTTGCCATGGAATCCTGTCAAAATTATTCAACGAGTTGGTCGTTTAGACCGAATGGGTTCCCTTTATAGTACAATCCATGTTTATAATTTCTTCCCCGAAGATGAACTTGACTCAATGCTTAATCTTTTAAAACGACTTTACAATAAACTTGATGCTATAAATAGAAGTGTTGGACTTGATGTTTCTGTCCTTGGCGAAACACCTAACCCAAAAGACTTCGGTTATATAAGAGATATATTTGATGCAAAAAAAGAGGTTCTTGATGAATTAGAGGAAATTTCAGAGATAGCAATCGGAGAGTTTTTAAAAGATGAAATTTTAAAATATACCCAATCCGAAGGCACAAAGAAAATTCAAAAAATCCCCAATGGAGTAGGAAGCGGGGTAAAAAGAGATGGGAAAAAAGGCGTATTTGTTGCATTTAAAAATGACAAACATTACTGGTGCTTCTACGACCTTGAAACAGATAAAATTATTGAAAATAGATTGGAATGTATAAAGTTAATAAAATGTGATAAAAATGAACCCTATGTTCCACCTCCTGATGATTTAGATGTTTATCAAATAATAAAAAAAGTAAAAAATCATATAATCTCAAGGTTAAAAACAGCCCAGGTAAAACCAGCAAAACTTAAAGCACCACAAAATTATATCGTTAATTGGCTTCAGGCAGTAGGAGAGCCAGCAAAACATCTTCTCCAGTATTTTTCAACCCCTTTACCTGATATATATCTTAAAGAACTGAAAAAATTATGGACACTCCTAAAGGACTTAAAGCAAGAAGAAATAATTAAACAACTTGATGAATTCAAAAATGCTCACCCGATTGAACTTTTGACACAGAATCTATCAAAAGAAGATACTGAAAAAGAAATTAAACTCAAATTGGTTGGATTTGTTGTAATAACTAATTAAGGAGATTAAAGATGAACGGATTAAACATTAAAAATCCTGAAGATATAGTAAAGATTTTTAGAGAAAAGGGCTACCAAATCAAATTTTGTCCTCTTGACAAAACGCAATTTGAGTTTCCTCCGAAAGCAAATGAACTCATTGACGAATTTTATATCGTCTCAGATTATACTTCATTTCAAATTTACTTTGCAAAAACTAAATCAATGAGAAGAACTGATTTCCGAACTATAATTGAGCCATTTTATAAAAGATACCCTCAACTTAATACACTTTTTGTCTTTACAACCGATTATTCAGAAATTGCCTTTGTAAGCCCAGTTAGAATTCCTTTTGATACAAGAATAAAAATTTTATTGAGAACCCTTTATCTTGACCCATCAAGCCCATACCATACCGACCTTGAAGTTATTGAAATGTTGAGAATTTCTCCAGGTGAGCAAGTTCCTGAAATAATATGGCAAAAACATAAAGAGGCCTTTAATATCGAGAGAGTAACGGAAGAGTTCTTTTCCGCATATAAAAACGCTCTCACCTTTATAAGAGATGATATCCTAATTCTACAAGGAAAGGCGGATTACTCAAAGTGCCATTCATTTGCTCAGCAACTTCTATCAAGAATTATGTTCCTTTACTATCTACAGAAAAAGGGCTGGCTGAAATGGAAGGGCTATGTTCCTGATAAAAGATACATTAAAAATTTATGGGGCAAATATAAAGTCTGTGGAAAAAACAAGGATACTTTTTACTCACTCTGGCTGTCTTCTCTTTTCTTTTCCGCATTTAATAAAAAACACGAGTATTTGAAAAGTCCGATTCCAGATGAGATTAAAGAATCATTCAACCTTATGCCATTTTTAAACGGAGGGCTCTTTACAAAAAATGAACTTGATGAAATTGATTTCAAAATCCCAGACACTGTATTTGAACTTCTATTTGAAACTGACTCACAAGATAAAAATAAAGGTTTTCTTGAAAGGTTTAATTTTACCATCCGTGAAGATACTCCACTTGATGTTGAAGTTGCAGTTGACCCGGAAATGCTTGGGAAAGTTTATGAATCATTAATTGCAGAAGAAGAGAGACAAAAAGCAGGTATTTTTTATACACCAAGGATTGAGATTGATTTAATGTGTCGCCTTTCCATTGTTGAATATCTTTTTGAAGAGACAAAAATTACAAAAGACGATTTAATTACACTTGTTTTTGAACCTCAGAAGATTGAAAACTATAACAACCTTGAAAATCTCCGTAAGATAAAATCTGCCCTTGATAATGTAAAAATTGTTGACCCTTGTGTTGGTTCTGCGTCTTTTTTGGTTGGAATGATGAATGTCCTCGTTGAAATTCATTCTAACCTTATAAGAAAGATTGAAAAAAGGGGAGAGAATCTCTTTGCTCTAAAACAAAAAATTATCCTTGAAAATCTTTATGGTGTAGATGTAAAGGATTGGGCTGTAATGGTTGGAGAACTCCGCTTGTGGCTCTCTCTTATTATAGAAACAGATGAAAAATTGGACATTTACACAAAACCGCTTCTCCCTAATCTTTCTTTTAAAATACGTCAAGGGGACTCTCTCCTTGAAGAAATTGCAGGACAAAAAATAATGCTAAGAAAAGAATTCGCAATCCCTTCACTAACGCTAAAGGAAAAAGTTCAAATTCTTGCGGATAAAAAAGCCCAATTTTTCTCAGGCGGAAGAAGTGCCGACCTGAAAGAAAAGGAAGAAATTGAAAAACTTGAAAATGAGATTTTCAATGATTTATTAGATGTTAAGATAAGAGAATGTACAGAGAAAATTGAAAAATTAAACGAGGATATCAATTTACTGAGGGCAGGGGAAATACCAAAAGGCTATGGCCTACAATTAGAATTATTTAGAAAAGAGGAAGAAGTCAAAAAAGATAGAATTAAAGAATTATTAAAGTTATTAAGCGCTGAAAAGGAAAAATTAGAGGGAGAAAAGAAAAATTATATTTCTGCATTAAACACAATAAAAAATAAGACCAAAAAAGATTACTTTCTCTGGGAAATTGATTTTGCTGAAGTGTTTTACGAGAAAGGTGGCTTTGATATTGTGATCGGCAATCCACCTTTTGTAAGACAAGAATTAATTGCTTACCCTCTTGATAGAGAAGAGGATTATTCACCCGAAGAATGGAAAAGGAGAAAATCGGAATACAAAGAAAAACTTGTTGAATCGGTTAATTTACTCTGCGATGATGTAAAAATTGATAAAAGAAGCGACCTTTATGTTTATTTCTACTATCATGGACTTTCAATCCTAAAACCTGGTGGAGTTTTCTGTTTTATCAACTCAAACTCCTGGCTTGATGTAGGATATGGCGCAGGGCTACAAGAATTTTTATTGAAAAATATGAAACCGATTTATGTCATAGATAACATCGTTCAGAGAACTTTTGAAGCAGACATCAACACAGTCATAGTACTCATCAAAAAACCAAAAGATAAAAATGAGCTCAAAGACGAAGATGCCCTAAAATTCATCGGCTTTAAAAGACCTTTTGAAGAAATCTTAAAAGCAGAGGTATTTAAACAAATTGAAAGAGAGGATAAATTTGTAATCAACGATATATATCGCTTATTTCCCAAAAAGAGAATAGAACTTCTTGAAGAAGGAGTTGAAATTCCTGAAGAGGAAGAATCAATTGAAGACGTAGAATCTCTTCCTTACATCGGCAACAAATGGGGTGGAAAATATCTAAGAGCACCTGAGATTTTCTTTAAGATTCTGGAAAAAGTGAAAGATAAACTTGTAAGACTGGGAGATATTGCGGAAGTGAAAAGGGGATTTACAACAGGTGCAAATGAATTTTTCTATTTAGAGCCAACGGGGAAACCTGCACCAAAAGGGCTTTTGCATGTCAAAAACTCCGCTGGATGGGAAGGATATATTGAAGAAGAATTTTTAAAACCGGTTATTAAATCACCACGTGAACTTAAAACGATAATTGTTAGAGAAGAAGATTTAAAATATAGGGTTTTTATGTGTCATAAATCAAAAGAGCAACTTAAAGGAACTTATGCCATGAAATATATTGAATGGGGAGAAGGGCAGGGCTATCATAAAAGACCAACCTGTGCTCCAAGACCGAGGTGGTGGGAGCTCCCGTATCTCAAATTCTCATCTTTTATTTTTAAGAAAGGATACGGAGATTTTTTTGCTCAATTTCTGGTAGAAAATCGTAATATTTTTATAGATCAGACATTTTATTACTGGGAATGTGAGGATCCGGAAATCTGGAGCATATATTTGAATTCCTCTTTCTTTATAATGTTCTTAGAAATTTCAACTAGCACTGGCTTGGGCGAGGGACTACTTAGACCAACTACGTTTGAGATAGAAAATATAGTTTTACCTCAGCCAGAAGCCATTGAGTTACATTACCTTAAAACTAACAGATTTTTAACTCGTCCCATCAAATCCATCTTTGAAGAGCTCGGCTTTCCTAAATGCGATCAAAGAAACTGCAAACATCCAGAGCATCCTTATGAATATGTGAAGCCCGAAGAGGTATCCTTTGACCGCATAATGCCAGATAGAAGAGAGCTTGATAAAATCGTTTTTGAAACGCTTGGCTTAACCGAAGAAGAACAACTTGAAGTTTATCGTGCAGTTTTAGAACTTGTGAAAAATAGATTATTAAAAGCAAAGAGTAAATGAGAGATTTATTTGGAAATGAAATAATAAAAAAGCCAAAGGTAATAGGAATTAATATATATGCAGACGAAGTCCAAGAGATTGAATGTCCATATACAGGAGAAAAATGGATATACATTGGGTTAATCGTTGAAAAAATAGATAAGCCTTTGCTTGATAATATCATTGCTATAAGATACCTGAATAATTTTGATGTCAATTCTCCTTATTTTAAAAAGAATGATAGAATTATACATTGGTATGAAACGGGTGATGCAGATTCTAAAAACATTGCTAAAAGATGGATTGAGTTTATATTAGACCCTTCAAAAAGTGGAGATAAATTTTATGCTTATGTTTTAGGAATTAATATTTCAAAACTTAACCCTGAAGAATTTGACAGTGAGGATACTTTTAATAGCGTGTATAATCGCTTTTTTAGAAGTGCTGTATTATATATATTAAAATCTGCTTTCGCCGATAATCAGATTGTGGTAAAAAATATTTTCCATGAGAAAGGACAGCAAGCACATCATAGATTTTTCCCATGGCATTGTATATATAAAATTGAAGAAAGTGAGGAGAATATAATATTTGAATGTTCTGAAATTAATTTCCTTCCAAAAAGCCACAGAGAAAATGAAAACGGAGACAAAAGGTCAAATTTGATTCAGTTGTGCGATCTTTTATTAGGATTATGTGTTGGACTTTTGCATGGAATAGGTCATGGGAAGAAAAAAATATACAGAAAAGAACTTTTAGATTTGTTTTTACCATTATTTAAAAGGATGATAGATGAACCTGATAATCCACACAGTAGATATCAACATAAAAATAGAATAATGATACGTTTTTTCCCAAGAGATAAACCAAAAACAGATGATATAAGGAGATTCATGAATCAATTCTATACAGAAAGAAAAATTTATTATATTGAGCAAAAATCTGGACAACTAAAGCTTTTTTGACCGCATAATGCCAGATAAAAGAGAACTTGATAAAATTGCCTTTGAAACGCTTGTTTTAACAGAAGAAGGGCAACTTGAAATATATCGTGTAGTTTTAGAAAGAGTAAAAAATAGATTTTAAAAGCAAAAGTAAATAAGTCATATTAACCTCCGATGTTCGCAAGTAGTTGAGAGTTAAAAAATTGACTGAGAAGTTTAGAAAGAGTATTATTTTTTAAAGGGAAAGGCGATGAAAACTATAAAAGAAATTAAGGAGATACTGGAAAGAAATAGGGAAAAACTGGAGAAAGAATATAATATTAAAAGTATAAAGATTTTTGGGTCTTATGTAGAAGGAAGGCAAAAAGAAAAAAGTGATGTTGATTTAATTGTGGATTTTAAAAAGACACCAACATTTATAGAACTTATTAAAATAGAAGAAGAAATATCTAAACTCCTTGATACAAAAGTTGACCTTTTAACAGAAGAGGGCATAAGTCCTTATATCAAACCATACATTAAAGAGGTGAATATTTTATGAAACCTGTAAAACCATATTATAAAACAACGAACCAAGGAAATTCTAAAACTTAAAAAAGAAACAAACACTTTAAATCTTGATTCCCTTCTTCTTGCCTCTGATGTTCCCTACAATTTATTTCCCTATTCCTATCAAAATCCATTTCCCAAAGTTTTTGAAGTGTGTAATAAATAACAGGGTTTTAATTAAATACTTTTTTTAACCTTATAACTGACCTGGGTCAGAAGGGTCAAAAAGGGTCAGAAATTAATTTTTTAACCTGTTGGGTTTATCTGGTGACAAAAATTTTTTACTATCTATTGACAATATAAAAAATTTGGGGTAAAATGTTTTTAACAAAAAGTTAAAAGGAGAGACAATGAAACTTGGAAAATTTTTAAGAGAAGAAAGGATAAAGTTAAATTTGAAAATAGAAAAGGTGGCAAAGTTGTGTGGAGTTAGTTCTGCATGTCTGGTAATGATTGAAAAAGGTCGCAGATTCCCCTCTATATCCCTTCTTATTAAATTTTCTGAAATTTTCAATACTCCTCTAATTTTTCTCCTGAATTTACTTGCTGATGACATAAAGGAAAAAGATAAAAAAATTGAAGAAGAAATTGCAAAAATTAGACTTGCTAACCTCTTCCCTTCTCTCTTTTCACAATTTCAACCTATGGCTCTTAATGATATGTTAAAATTTTTGAAAATTAATTATCCCGAAAGATTTGAAATTTTGTATAAAAAAGCAAAAGAAAAAACCGGTGAGAATGAATCAGGAGAAAAAGTTATAGAAGAATATTTGAAAAGAGAACCATTGATTGAAGAAAAAATTTATAAAAACATTTATGAAGAGTATGATTGGGGCCTAAATGAATTAACATATCCAGAAAAGTTGAAAAAAATCAAGGAAGTTTTTAATTTTAAATGGAAAGAACTTGGTGTAATATTAGGTAAAAGTCAAAGAAATTTATATAGATATTTAAAAGGAGAAATAGAAATACCAGAAAAAGTTAAAGAAAGGATTGACGAAATTTATGGCAGAATGTTTAAAAGAATTGGTCCAATATTAAAATCACAAAGCCAGAATTATATCCTTAAAAAAATTGAAGAGATAGGTGCAGAAGATGAGATTAAAAAAAGAATTATTAAACTTTATCCTGAAATGAAAAAATTTAAAAAATTAACTTTGCCTCTATTTTTTTATGAATTCTCAAAATTGGAAATTATAGAAGAAAAAATCAGGAAAAATATGGGAGATATAAAATATATGGGGAACAATAAAAAATTTTTCTCTACTCAATCAGATTCAAATTCTATTATTAAACTCTTACCAGTAAAAAATTGTCCTGTAGAAAAATTTAAAGGAAAAAGAAAAAATAGAAAAGGTAAAAAAAATGAAAAAGAAGAAGGTGATGAAGACACTGACTCAGATTTTGAAACTAAATATAAAAATTATAAAATAATTTTAAAAGCAAATTTGCTCTTTGAAAATTTGGGGTTAAGGATGGGCCTCCGGGGAAAGGAGGTCCAAATGGCGAAAATTTACAAACCAAAAGGTAGGAAATTTTGGTATATAAGAATTAAAATAAATGGGAAATTAAGAAGAATCTCAACAAAATGCGAAAAGAAAAAGGATGCAGAAAAAGTACTTGAAGAATTATTAAAAAAACAAAATCTGCAGGTTCAGACCACCAATCACACTCTTTATGAAGCAATAGATAAATTTATTGAGGAATATTCAAAAAGTAGAAAAAAGTCATGGGAAAGAGATATTTATACTGCAAAAAAAATTAAAAAATTTTTTCCAGATATGCCACTTAACCAAATTACACCCATGGATGTATATAATTGGATGATGGCAAGAAGCAAAACTATTTTAAAGAATGGGAAGAGGATCTCTGGAAGAACAGTAAATTTAGAAAGGGCATTTCTCCATAAGTTATTTAATGTTGCTATGAAGACCTGGTGGTTGATTGACAGAAACCCTGTAAGTGCTGTAGAACCCCTCCCCTATCAACAGCCTCCAATGAAAGTTTTTACACCAGATGAAATTTACAGAATCTGTATAACATGTGAGGAACTTAAAATTGGATGGTTTAAAGACTTTTTCATTTTTTTATTACAAACCGGATTCAGAAAAGGAGAGGCAATACAGATAAGAGTAAGTGATATAATCCTGCAATCCGAAAGAATATATATAAAGATTGTAAGAGAAAAAAGTTTTATTCATCAAGAGTATCCAGTAATTTCAAAAGAGGCAAAAGGAATAGTTCAAAAAAATATACTAAATAAAAATCCAGATGACTTTTTATTTACTGATGGAAATGGGAGGCCATTGAATAATGAAATCTTAAGATATTGGTGGAAGAGAATAAAAGAAATTACTGGAATAAAAGGAAGAATTCATGATACCAGACACACTTTTGCAACAGTTTTAAGAAGAAAAGGAGTTGACCCTGACCTTGTTAGATGGCTTTTAGGCCAGAAGACTCTTGATGTAACTTACAAATATATTCATTTACAATCAAAAGATTATGAGAAAATGCTTGAAGAAAGTGGCACAGTTTTGGCACACTTTGAGGAGGAAAATGGAACTTTTAAATTATGAAAAACTGGTAAAATTATTGAGTATCAAAGGATGCGAGGGGAGGGAGTTGAACCCTCACGGGATAACCCCACTGGATCCTAAGTCCAGCGCGTCTTCCTTTCCGCCACCCTCGCATATATATTCCAAATACATTGTCTATCAACAATCTCGCCATCCC
>Ga0272448_1004207_pt1 | contig 16558 bp, 13 predicted proteins | sample YNPCB0191_FD_202220 | JGI IMG/M metagenome (GOLD analysis project Ga0272448, IMG submission 202220) | Hot spring sediment microbial communities from Yellowstone National Park, WY, United States - YNP-CB-019-1 | ecosystem: Environmental > Aquatic > Thermal springs > Hot (42-90C) > Sediment...
AGTTTCATACGAGCACAAGTACAACTTGTCCCGGAACAGAGGTATTGGTTCAATGCGGAGGGCCTGCCGCATCTGCGAATGTGCCGATGATCGCCACTGTAGCGGAGGTAAGGGCAAATTGCGGAGACTCCCGCATCCCGGATGGATATCTCGTCCTTTCCGGTTCGGGAACGGCATCTGACTTCTTGAACAAGAATTTGAAACCGGGAGATTTGATTACCATTAGCTTGAATTTGAAATCAAACAGGGGTCTCAATTGGCAAAAAGTCACCGACGCGGTCGGCGGCGGCCCCTGGCTGGTCAAGGACGGACGATGCTTTGTCGATTACCGGGAAGAAGGGTTCAAGCCTGATATCTACAAAGGACGTCATGCGCGAACGGCGGTAGGCGTCGCAGATGACGGCAGGCTCGTGATAGTGACAGTGGGAGGTTGGCGCAGAAACGGTGGAATGACGCTCAGCGAACTATCTGCGTTTATGAGAGACCAGGGATGTACTGATGCCATCAACCTCGATGGCGGCGGATCCAGCACCATGGCCACATCTTTGGGCACTGCGAATTGTCCTACCGACATAACTGAAAGGTACATTGCGGATGCACTCGCCGTGTTTGGCAATACGCCTTTCCTGGTAGCGGTAAAGCCTGTGCCGGAGCCGGGACGCGGCAATCCGGATTTGCCGTCGCGCTCCGGCGAGTCGATGGCGCAAACATGCCCTCAGCCGGTCAAGGTCTCCGTTCCTGATTTTTCTATCGCCGTGCCTCAGACTCCGATACTTTCAGGGTACCGATATCGCTTTTCCCTCGTTGAAACCGCTACAGGCAAACCACTCGACCAGGGGCTTGCAGAACAGGCCGTATGGGGGCTTACGGGAGGGGTTGGATTTATCGACCAGTTGGGTATACTCTACTCGGTAAGGGCTCATGCAGGTATCATATCGGCGCGAATCGGATGCAAAACAGCTTCGATTCCAATCGAAGTACTCGCCGGTTATGATTGCAAGTTCATCGCCGGATTCCAACCCGATAATTCTGGTGACCCGAACAAGAGCGTGTTGCAGGTAACACTTTCTGATTTGAGTGGTAATCCAGTGAAGGGACGAAAGGTCACCATTAAAGTTTCAGGTGGAACTGCCGACCGGATCGAAGGGTTGACCGGTGATAATGGTGAATTCTCAGTTGTTGTAACCTGGGATAATCCTGCGGATACTTCGGCTTGCGCTGTTGTGGAATCAATCGGTGTCCCATCTGCGGTGGTGAAACGAAACTGAAGTAACTCCCCTTACCGACAGAACACTATTGCCGGAGTTTTTCACGATGATTCGCAAGTTCTGCGTGTACGGGTTGTCGCTCATTTCACTATTGTTGTTCACACTGCCGGTCAACGCCGAAAAGCGAACCGACGAAGAGTCTCGATCGGCAAATGTGGCTTCGGTATCAGTCGGGGACAGGATTCTCGTCAATGCCTCCGCTTCACAATCCGAGACTTCCCATGGTTTTGACCCGTCGCTTGGCAGAGATACCTATCTGCTCGGTCCGGGAGACGTGTTGTCCATAAATATTAAAGGACGGTCGCTGGTCAATTATCCGGTCAAATCCGCAGGAACATCGAAGGACGATCCCAGCCTTGTTACCATATCTCCGTCCGGTTTTATCTTTCTCCCTCTTATCGGCAACATATCTGCATCGGGAAAGACCATTCAAGAGCTTGAAGCTGAGGTCACAGAGAACCTTTCGAAGTATTTCAAGCATTTCTCGATCACTCTTCTTCTTTCACGCCCAAGATCAATGTTTGTAGAAATTGCCGGGCAGGTCGCTCAGCCGGGATTTAGATCGCTCCCGGCTGCGATGACAGCTTGTCAGGGAGTACTCCAATCCGACGTCTTTGCAAACGGCTCCGTTCGTCGAGTCGAGTTCATTCGGGGAAACAAGAAACGAATCCTGGATCTGTACCGGGTGCTGGTCTTGGGAGATATCGATTCGGATATCTACCTTCAGCCCGGAGACCGGATGTTTGTGCCTGCTTTCAACAAGTACGTCGAATTGGAAGGCGAGGTAGTGCGTCCCGGCAGGTTCGAGATGGTGACTTTCAACGGAGAAACCGAAGGCTTTCGGGTGCGAGACCTGCTTCAGCTTGCGATGGGAACTGTCCCTTCCGCAGCATTGGGTAAGTCATTTATAGAAAGAATTGGTTCCGATGGGAGGAAAGTATCCGTCAACCTTGATATCAGCGAGCATTCAAGTAATTCCGGAATGGATACCCTTATGCTCCCAGGGGACAAGCTGGTGATACCTTCTATAGCCCTTTTCCAACCGATGATACGCATGATCGGCGAATTTAAAGGGGATGGTGTGTACCAGAGGATACTCCCTGCAGAAAACTCATCGAAACTCGAAACTCTCAACAAAAGCGGCATATACTACTTGAAACAGGGGCAGACTGCCGGGGATGTGATCGTCGCTACAGGTGGAGTCACGCCGCAAGCCGATCTCAAACTTGCTCGAATTGAACGAAATTCACCAACCGGTACGCGAATTGTGCCGATAGATTTGGAAAGACTGCTTGTGAAAGGCGACAAATCTGCAGATACAGCATTGGAAAACGGCGATTCGATCATCCTTCCGGCGGTGGTTGATAAGGTGCATATTTTTGGAGAGGTGAAATCTCCAGGCTCATTTTCATTTAGCCCCAATCGTCGGATTATCGACTATCTGGGAGATGCCGGAGGTCCAACCAGTCTGTCCAAACTTGAAAGCGTGAGAATAATAAGAGGAACTTCCAAATCGCCGGAGATAACCACAGCGAACGTAAATCGGGCGATGAAAAGAGGATCCTTGGAGAACAATCCGGTTTTGAATGCAGGGGATATCATTTACGTTCCTTCCAAGGCTTTGTCAGGATGGCGTGATGCATTACAATTGATTTTTACAGGACTCAGTTTGTCCTCAGTACTTCATCTTTGAGACGGGATATGGACGAAATTACTTTGATCGATTATTGGAGAATTCTCAAACAGCGAAAGAAGTCGCTGTTCGGGGTAGTACTTGCTACTCTGTCCGCGGCCGGAATTTATCTGATGCTTACTCCACGCGTGTACCAGAGTGAAGCCACACTGTTGTTTCCAAGACAGCCGGATGGAGGACTGAGCATCCAGCTCGGACAGGCATCAGGTATACAACTCCCCGGCTCGCTAACCGCTTTGTCGGGAAAGGATATCTACGTTTCCGTATTGAAAAGTCGTACCTTGAGCGAATCAGTGCTCAGTCGAATGGGGTTGAGCCGATACGGTATCCGATGCGGCGATCTAATGAGCCATTTGAGTGTTCTTACAAATAGAGAAGGCGGACTGACAGTAGGATGCCAGGTGCCTGCGACCTGGCTGAAAGGTCATGTGCCGAATAATGAACTCCCGGAAAAGACTGCTCGGCTTTCCGCAGACCTCACAAACACTTTTATCAGCGAATTGAGGAGCTACGACCGGTCGAATGTCTTGTTTACCAGCAAAAAGCATCGGCTTTACATCGGAAAGCAACTCGAAATCACAAAAGATCAACTATCGGAAGCCGAACGGCGGTTGGAATCGTTCCAAGCCAATCATCCGACTCTCGTTCCACCGGACAAATCTTCGATCTATGCTGAGCAGATTGTGGACATTTCCGCAAAGGAATCCGAAGCGGCAATTGCCTTGCGTGAAGCCGAGCAGAAAGCCTCATCGGTGAGGGCAATGTGGACTGCCGGTGCTCCCAGGGGAATAGCTCCTGAGGCTTTGATCAACAATTCGACCATCGAAACCCTTAGAGGAGAGCTTGCAAAGCTCGAAGTAAAGCAGGCAGTGATGCTTGAAGACCTCACTGACAATCATCCCGATGTCGTATCCGCCGGCCAGGAAATCGACAAAACAAGAAATCGGATACGAACGGAAATCAATCGCGTGGTAAACGGAGTATCGTCAAGTCTCGACCCGGCACGCCAGGAGATGTTGAAAGAGTTGGTTATGGCGGAGGTAACCAGAGACAGTCTCAAAGCTCGCCACGATGCCTTTGTAACTTCCGTTAAAAAACTCGAACAGAGTGCATCCGGACTTCCCCCAAAGCAAATCGAGTACGTGAGATTGCTTAGAGAATTGAAATCCGTCGAGTCCGTGTATACCACACTTCTCGCTGAAGAGGCCAAGGCAAGGGTGGCCGAAGGGAAGGATGCGGACAACTTCATGGTATTGGACTATGCGACCGTGCCGGAAGGCCCGGCACAACCGAAACCCAAAATGGTCTTGCTTTCTGCGTTGATCATAGGGATGATGCTCGGTGTTCTCACGGTATCCATACAAGGTCCTCGCGCTCCCCGCAAGACCTTTGGAGGGTGATCAGTGTAACCGGACAGGATGAAGGCGATATTGATCACGTATGATTCCTCGACCAATTCGATTGTCGCGACTTTCCTGTACCCGCTGCCTTACCATCCCTGAATAAGATAGTGTATGCCTGCAACTTCATTTCGGCTGCAGGCATCAAACACCCTGAACCCTTACTTTGCGAAGAGATAATACACCGCGAATGCTGCCAGCACCGCTCCCCAGTAGACCACAGGAACAAAGAAGAACGTATGCTTTTTCTTCAAGACTATCTCTTTTCCGGTAGCCTTGTCGATGACTGTCCGACCCGGCAGGCGATTGAGGTACAGACCGATAGCCGTTACTGCAATCGCTCCGATGAACAGAAAAATCGACTTCGGCCACCCGAGACTGTCGGCAGCGAAAATGCAGATCGCCGCAATTACCGGAACTAGAATTCCCAGCCCACTCCAAATCATCATGATAGGGTACTCCAAAATGTAGATCAGTGCAGGCACAATTTGATCGTAAATCGTATCATGCCAGCCTGCAGGTATTGTATCATACAATAGCCACTAATTCCATATAGTAGTTGTGATAAAATAATTATAATGCGGTATATGACTAATCGGTAGATTTCTTTAGGGGCATACGTTCATCTTTGGAAGTATCAAAGGTTGCAAAAGGAGTGCCTAGACTATCCGTATCCTCAGCCTCATTTGTACCATCCGGGCAAGCGGCATGATTTGCGTATAAATGTGACAAAGTATTTGTCAAGTTGCCGTCAAATAGGTGTAATTGGCCCTTGTGAGGAGGTTCGATTTCTATGATCAGAGAATATATTCAGACTGCACTGTGTCATGCTCGCTACGAGTTGATCGACGATGAAGAACCTTACTACGGTGAAATCGAAGGCCTGGACGGAGTATGGGCTTCAGGAAAGACCTTAGAGGAGTGTAGGGAGAAGTTGGCGGAAGTCTTGGATGGATGGATATTAGTAAAACTTTCCCGAGGTCTTCCGATTCCTCCAACAGACGGCAAGAGTATAACTATTCCGCAGGAGATAAGAGTTGCCTAAGCTGTCTCCGGTGTCTTGGCGTGAACTAGTGTTAGGCTTGCGTAAGCACGGCTATATAGGCCCTTTTGAAGGTGGGATGCTCAAATCTGATATGGGTAATTCCGGCTAGAAGGAAGTGAAGATCAGCTGTGGATGGACAGAATAGAGATCAAGGGCTAACTCCAAACAGTCGTTCCAAGCTGGCAATTGCCGGTGGTCTCTGACTTGCTACCGTCGCACGAGGCGCAGGTTGTGTTTGTTACCGTGTCGGAGGTACGTCCGATGATGCCCACATAGCAGTTCGTTTGTCCAGAACAATTACGATAGCCGGACTTGTCTAAACTCTGGAAACAATCTCATCCAAATGGATGAAGACTCAATCCGGTAGTCCGGCCGTTTTCAGCCCTTGTGAATTTTTCCTGCCGAACATACAATGAAGATGATGGAGACCTGTTATTTGTTGACGGAGGTTGCTTGCTTGACTCATGATAACATTGGTATCTATGGCAAGGAATGGTTCGAGCGACTCTGGGAGAATCCTACACGTTGCGAGCCTGACCAGGCAAGTGTGGTAAAGCGAGTGGAAGATATATGGGTTATGGTCCAACCGAGAACTGGAGACACAGTTCTGGATGTTGCTTGTGGGACTGGGAGCGAGACTATCGAGATTGCTGCTCGTGGTGTTAAAGTCACGGGACTTGACCAATCAGTTGTTATGTTGGATATAGGGAAGAATCGTGCAGTTGAACGGGGTATTGAAGTCGAGTGGATCTGTGCAGATATGCGAACGATTGATTACCATGATATGTTTGATGTGGTTATGCTTAGGGACGTGATTTTTGGGATCTTCGATCATGATACGAACGTAGATATTCTTAGTCGGCTGGCAAGAGCAGTGAAGCCCGAAGGACGATTATTTCTCGAAGTATACAATAAATCGGCTGCCATCAAGAAAGGTATAATTGAAGGCATATTGCGTTACAACCCATCAACCAGCCGTTTTGAAGGCAGTATCGAACTTCAAAGCATGACATGTAACGATGGTTCTATAGGGATCAGTTCTGAACTCTTGACGATAGAAGAATGGCGATCTACTCTGACATCACTTGGCCTTGTAGATTTGAGTTTCCTGCCTGCGAGTGAAGAGTTACCATTGGATAGTAGTCTGGTAGTTTATATCACTGGTCGAAAGTCAGACTCTACAATAAAGGTGACAGAGACTTGTTAAAAAAGTCTTCAAAATCCATATTTTAAGTAAACAGTATTAGGGGCGGAATGGGAGCTCTTGAACACTCATTCCACCCCGTTTGTTGAATTTCCAGACCGCAGATCCTGCGCCAGATCTACGAATTATTGGTAGACAAACAGAAGTGCGTCTCCATTGTTGATTGCCGGTGATCCGTGATACGACCAAAGACAAGCCTTTGAGCTGCTTCCGTTCTCAACTCCTACAGTTGCGCTAAGTCCTCCACCAACTTTCACGTCGCCTGCTGCAACATCCTTGTATTGGAAAACTATGTTCCCGGATCCTTCGTAGAGTATCGCCTGGAAGGTAAACTTGGCACTCGTCACATCGTGATGCGGCACACCGACCCAGCTTATGACTACCGTCCTATTTGGCGAAGAACCGAGGACTGTGCGGCGAATCGATCCTCCGGCGGCGGGATTTAGATTGTCCCAGTACGGGCAGATTATCGTATTTGGCTTGCTCGTAGAGGGAAGCCTCAATTCGTTGGGACTGTTCAATCCGGAATTGACGAATCCAAGCAGCCCGTTCGACCCTACATACAAAGTTGAGTAGCTGTTGCCGTAGAATTTGAATGCAAATGGCAGCGACACAGTGGTGGATGTATCATCGCCTGCAGATACAGCGGTATGACTAGTCGGGTCTATCCAGGCATAGGTGGTTTTCGATGCGTGGTAATCCGGTACGGGAGACACTTTCAGGGAAGCACCAAACGACGCATTTCCCAATCCGTTTGTGGTATTAGTGAAATTCACCGTGTCCGAGTAGCTCCCTGCAGCCAGACTATTGGCACTCGATCCGATGCTTACGGTAACGGTTGTGCTCTTGCCGGGAGTGAGAGTTCCCGATACAGCGGAAAGACTTAGCCAGGATTGAGATTTTTGCGCAGTCCAGTTGACTGCCTGTCCACCGGTATTCGAAATCGTATACTTGATGCTGGACGGATTGAACGGACCTCCTGCATAACCGCTGGCCGACAATGAAGAGGACGGCCCGACGGAGATGCGTCCTGGTGGCGTCGTCGTCGATTGTCCGGTGAATGCTTTCAAGCATACATTAGTACCAGAGTATACGCTGGTCATGTCTCTCCATGTTTGGCCGTCATTGCTGATGAAGCTTTGACCCGTGCTTGCAACAGCTTTGCTGCAGTAACCTCCGATCGGTCGTTCGATCGAAATCGGATAGTTGTATCCTGGGGTGGTGAGCTTCACTACCACAGAGAATGGCTGGTTGGCGGTGATTGGTGCAGGCGAGTCGAGCTTCACGGTATGGTAGCCCGCGTAATCGACTATTCCCGTCTTGGTAACCACAGGCCCGGATGAAGCAATCGGTCCGGATGATGGGCTTAGGTATACTCGGATTTCATACGACGATGCTTCGGAAGGCGAGTAGAATGAAGCTGCAGTTATTTGATCGTTCTTCTGCGCCGTGAAAACATTCGCAAACCAGGCTGTATTCGTTCCGTAACCGCAGTTTCCCGTCCATCCCAAAGAATCATACTGATATATGCTGCCGTAATTTGAAGTAGGTTCTCCGGTATATACGGCATTTTCAGTACCGATGCGGGAATCGTAGTATGAAATGTAGAAATAGCCTCCCTGACCCCACGACGGACCCCAGCTATTTCTTACGATAAATGCACCGTTACCCGCCGGCGGGTAGGCAAACTTGTTCCGATCGAAAGTATCATCCCAGCCAACGATACAGACCGCGTGATTTGCACCGCTCGTACCATTGTAGCAATACGAAAAAGTGGATGGATTGTAACATATGTCGTCGTGATAGTAGCAGGTGTAGACCGCCCCGAAGTTTATCAGCGCCTGCTTGATATCGCCATTATCGAGCGAATCTGTGCGGTCGGGGATATAAATGATATCCTGCACGTGAGCCTTGGGAGACAGGTTTGAAGGCGAAGATGTGCTCGATGGAACATACGGGTCGTCTGATTCCGCCGCCGGCCCGCTCCAGCGAGCAAGATAAGCAGCAGACATTGTTCGGTTTCCGCCCGAATTCGGGCCGATGTCGAAGCCGCTGCTATTCTTCAAATTGTTTTCAGAGAAATCCCACATAGTATTGGGAAGGAAAAAGGACTCCAGCGAGCCTATTGTTGCAAAGGCCCAGCAGCTTCCCGATGAGCCCTGGTTTCTTACCGGAGTCAGCTTGTTCTGATTCCGAAGATCGAAAGATGGGGGAAAGGCCGCCGCACCGTAGAGTTGAATGGACTTAGTCGCCTTTGAATGAGGCAGATTGATCGTTTCCGGTACGTGGGCGAACCTGAATGATGGGATTCTGCCGCCTATGGGATCCAGTGGCTTTTGCATCATTGTACTCTGCTGGTCCGCATTGACATAATCGATATACTCAGGGTTTACGGGAGCAAATGAAGGCATGCCGGCAAACGCACTAGCACAAAGCGTTGAGAAAATGCCGATCATGATCCACATCGATCTGTTACCGACCCCGCACAGAAAAGCTTTTGAAAGTATCGATCTCACAGTCTTCCTCCCAATCCATGGAGTATTTTGTCCTCTGTTTTTGTACACAATGCCAACTGATTCTTCGGACAACATTTCTATCCGTATCAAACGCACTCAATCGGTTACCTTGTTCCACAAAGATGAAGGAAACAGCTATGGAAAGTGTAAAGAGGGGGATACTCGTGACAGAGGAGGATTTTTTGCCGGACATAAGTGCAGCTACTTTGGCAAAGTTGACGGTCATGGTACTGATCGCCAGGGTAGGAGAGCACTTCCACGTGCTTCTTTTGTGATTCCTGAAGGAGAATGACTTGTCCCTGATGAACCCTTCTATTGAAAGGAAGTTTCATTACGGTGCGTAAAACCATTCACTTCATCTCCGAGTTCGATGGCTCGGCTCAGCAGGCGATACTCGTCATGCCGGACGAAGTCACCGGAGATTTGCTTCCATTGATTATCGTTCCTCACGCGGCAGGCTTTTCCGCCGAAGCGACTGCTGCTTACTGGGGCAACATTCCCGTGAAGCGCAATGTGATAGCGGTTTTTCCGGTAGGCCATTCGAGGAAGATGCCCTTGTTCTCTCTAGGCTGGGCTGGTCAACTAGCGGATCTTGCGGCACTTCCATTCTTCCTCCAAAAGACCGGCTATCCGGTAGACACAAAGCGGGTATATGGAGTTGGAATATCGATGGGCGGGCTAGAATGTTTACTCCTGGCGGGACGGCATCCCGAGCTGCTGTCAGGGGTAGCGGCGTTCAATCCGGTTGTAGACTTGCAGACATGGTACTATGATGTCGAGGACGAGACAGTCAAACCGACCATGACTGAAGAGATCGGCGGCGGCCCAGAGAAGCAACGGGAAGAATATATTCGGCGCAGTCCGATAAATTTTACTGCAACCATTTCGAAAGTTCCGGTTCTCTTATATTGGGATCCAGAGGACGGTATGGTGCAGTATCAATCCGAGAAGCAGAGCGGTCTACTTTATCGAAAGATAATCGAAGCAAATCCTGACGCCCAAGTAGAACAAAGGATACACCATCACGGTCACTTCTGGATTCGCCCGGCTCTCGCTTTGGATTGGTTTTTCGGATAGATTCTGCGCCCGATTGGAGTTTGAAATGGCGTCTGACATAGGAAGCTTGAAAATCAGCCCCGAGGAACTGGATCTCACTCATACCCTTACACCTGGTCAATCATTCCGGTGGAAAAAGGATCGACACGACACATGGACGGGCGTCGTTCAAGGTAGAGTTGTCCAAATCCGGCGAGAAGGTGAAGACATAAAGTTTAAAATGACTCCCGGAGGGCCGGACGCCGAATTGATCGAAGATTATTTCCGGCTCGACGTGAATCTCCGCGAGATGTACGCCGATTTTCTCCGATGTGACGGAAGACTCGAACAGGCAGTCGAGCGGTTCAAAGGTCTCCGTATTCTTCGTCAGGAGCCGGAAGAAACTCTGCTCTCGTATATTTGTTCGGCGGCGAATTCGGTGCCCCGGATTGCCGCTTCGATCGAGATCATGGCGCGCGATTACGGGAAATTTATCGCCAATATCGACGGTAAGGATTATTTCACTTTTCCCACCGCTGAATCGCTTGCTTCGGCAGACGTGGAATATATGACAGGGGTTTGCGGTCTTGGTTTTCGATGTGCAAATTTGAATTCGGTAGCACAGCAGTTGGTTGACCGCTCTGTGGAATGGTTGAACTCACTCAGGCAGGCAAGTTATGAAGAAGCCAGAGCAGAGCTTCTCAGTATCCGCGGTGTTGGATTGAAAATTGCAGATTGCGTGCTCCTTTTTTCCCTCGACAAAGACGAGGCTTTCCCGGTAGATACACATATCCGTCAAGTAGCTACAAAGTATTATCTGCCTGAATTCAAGCAGAAGACGCTCACTCCGGCAGTCTATCAACAGATAGTCGATTACTTCCAGAGTAAGTTCGGGCGGTATGCAGGTTGGGCACAGGAATACTTGTTTTACGACGATTTGATCAAACGCAGTTCAAAAGAAAGGGCTCGCTGATGCTGGTTATAGAGAATTTGACAAAATACTACCGCAAGCTCCTGGCCGTCGATAATGTCAGTTTTACCGTGGGGAATGGAGAGATCGTCGGCCTACTCGGTCCAAACGGAGCCGGCAAGACAACCATCCTTCGAAGTGTGGCCGGGATAGTTCAACCTACTATTGGAAAGATATCCATTAATGGGCACGATCTTGCCTCTGATGAGCAGTCTGCAAAGCGCAATCTGGCTTTCGTGCCGGAAACGCCTAATCCATTTGATATGCTCACAGTGTACGAACATTTACGCTTTATCGCGATGGTTTACAATACAATGGATAACTTTGATGAGCGAGCGTCCGAATTGCTCGGTAAATTCGATCTGGTCGAAAAGAAGAATGATCTAGTGTCGACTCTTTCCAAGGGAATGAAGCAAAAACTGGCAGTCGCATGTGCATTTATCCATGACACCCAGGTGCTGCTGTTTGACGAGCCGTTGATCGGGATCGACCCCAAAGGCGTGCGGGAATTGAAAAACCTGATGATCAACGCCAAGGAGTCGGGCGGATCTATCCTTGTGAGTACCCACATGCTGGATACAGCTGAAAGGCTCTGCGATAGAATCCTCATCATAGACCACGGGCGGAAAGTTGCGGAGGGTACTTTGGGCGAACTTCATGATCGAGCGCACATGGGTTCGGACGCCACCTTGGAGGATATGTTCCTGAAGCTCACGGAGGAAAGCATTGAAGCCGATCCTGTATCTTGAAGGGCGCATCATAGTCAATTACTTTCGGCAGATCCTAAGATCGCCTAAGCGATGGATACCCATATTACTATTTGGCATTTTCCTATCCTTTCAACTTAGCATAGTGTTTCTCATGAAGACTCTGGGCTCTCACCGTCCATCGAGTATGTTTTCACTGAGTATGTATACGCAAAGGGAGATTTGGGCCGTTATTTTTGTCCTGATGTCACTGATAATGGTAGGTTTCCTCATAAGTTCTTTCTCGAGAAGTATGCTTGTATTCTCGCTGTCCGAGATCGACTTTCTGTTCGGTTCTCCGGTAGACCGTAGAATAGTACTGGGCTCAAAACTGTTCAGGGTGTATGCCAAAACCGGTGGGTATTTGTTGCTGTATCTGATCCTGTTTGTGCCTTATTTGACGATGTTTTCAAGATCGACACAGATTCTCGCTGCAGTCGCGGCTTCTGTCGGAGTATTGGTGTTTTCTATCTTACTGATAAATATCTGTACGGTTATCAACTTGATCACGGAATATCGGCAGGATGGGAAATGGTGGCTGGCATCGGTTGTGAAAGGGATAGCTCTCGGTCTGCTCGTATTCGGCACGGTCATTTTCGCTGTCAACTACAAGCCCTATAACTCACCGATAGAGAATATGGTGAATACTCTTATGCATCCTGTACTCATGGCGGTGTTGTTTCCAGCGAAATGGGCTGCGGATTTGATTGCATCTGCTGTTATTGGATGGAAACCTGTCTACGGCCTTGAACTCTTTTTTCTTTCCACTTGTGCGTTGATTTCGACCTTGGTCGTGTTTTCGCGGAAAGAAAATCCTTATGAGCCGTCACTTGTGATCAGCACACGCATGGCTGCTGTCAGGGCCGCTTTTCGTGCAGGCAAAACAAATTCATGGAGAGTAGGACTCAAGGATAGCGGCAAGAAGATGAAGAATGTGAGGACGGGAGTTCCTCCGTTCGGAGTTGGCGCATGGGCTCTCTTATGGAAATCTGCGAATATTGCCGTTAGGACATATGCGCAGACTTACGTAGTTTACCTGATCTTTGTATTAGGTGGCTTGGCCGTATACAATATGGTCGCCGGAGATACCGCACTTGGCGATCTATCTTTATCGAAAATGTCTTTTTGGCCGTTATACCTCCTGCTTATGTCAGCCAGCAATAGTGCTCGCAGACTGCGAGGCGAGTTGAGTCAGGCAAATTTATTGAAGCCGATGCCTATCGAACCTTGGAAGATCATAGCAATAACTACTTTGAGCGGTCCTATATCAATTGCCGTAATCCTGCTGCCGATAGCTGTAATCAGTTTTTCATTATTCAAGTTTGCATATAAAGACGAGCTGTTTCTTGCCGTGACATCTATTCCATTTCTCTGTTATGCTATCACCTGTGCTCAATCGTCCGTTGCAGTAAAATACCCAAACGTGCAGGATCAATCTGAAGCTGTTGTTTCTATGCTTCTCATGCAATTTGTGGGTTTTATCGCCGTTGCACCTCCGATAATTGCAGGAGTTCTTCTGCATGCTTTTGGCGCAGGTACATTCATCACAGAAGTGGTTGTAGTGATTGTGTCGCTTGGCGTTGCGTCGATTGGAATCACAGTAGGAGCAGCAGCGTATCGCAGTTACGATCCTACAAGCGATTAAGTAAGAAAGAGGACGGATTTCATCCATCGAATCCGTCCTCTTAATACTTAGACTTGGAACCCCTAAAATCCCGAATCTCCATCAGGCGCAGGGAACTTATCTTCCGGTGTCGGCGGTACCTGACTGGTCGGCGACGCATCTTCCGGCTGCGGCGAAGTAACGTCGGGAGGAGGCACGGTCTGGTCCGGCGCCGGATTGAGCATCTGGTCAGGCGGAGTCACCACCACGGGTCCGGCGGGTTGGTCCTGGCTCGGTGGAACTGGAGCTTGAGTTTGCGGCATGGGGGCTGGAGCTACCGTCTCCCTGGTGGTAATCGTGATAGTTTGCGTCGACTTGTTCCAGTCAACCCTTGCACCAAGTGCTTCAGCGATAAATCTGAGCGGTACCATGGTTCGTCCGCGGTAGATCATGGCAGGAGCTTGAAGCGGGATGATGGAATCGTTTACCTTAGCTTGTGCATCTCCTATTCTCAGCCAGATCACTTGAGTGTTTTTCCTTATATACACCTTTTTCTCGTGCGGAAACCATCCGATCTCCGCATTGAATGCCCTGAAGATCGAGCTTACCGGGACAAGGGTGACTCCATTGGCCATAATTGGCGGTACATCACTTCTTACTTGCGACTTATCGACCGTGATGGTAACGATATCTTTGACCACGACTTTTGTTCCGGCGAACGAAAGGTTAGTGAATATGAAAATCAGCAAAGCTGATATCAAGGTACAGGTTGCTATTCTCTTCATTTCGGTTCCCTCCTGCTCCAATATATACCGATAATACCCGCTGGGCCGTACCCCCGAATCATGAATGGCCCTCATCTGGTGCGTGTAGTAGAAAATGTTGGTGACGAAGCAAGCTGTAATCTCGGCATGAGCCGGGGAAAGCAATCTCCGCTGTGCGCCCAATCCCCCGGACCCCTGAACAACTTCAGTGTATGTTGAAATGATCACTTCCGGGGGTGGGTGCTCGCTTTAACTGCTTTCCCCGGCCTGCATCCGGCATACCTGGCGCATACTTGCCGAGAACAAATGTTACACGCACACCAATCCGCAGCAGGAGCATCGTTTGTCGAACAAAGGAAGTCGGTGGGGCAGGGTCGTCGGAGAGAGGATCGTACTGTTTGAGCGCAAGCGAGTTACCCACCGCATCGAAGATGACCTTGCCCCATTATCCTAGGCAAGAGATTAACCCTCACCGCTCACCTTGACACTAACCCGTAGGGATGCTATATTCTTTCTATACTTGATTATGCTGGGGAATGGTCGAATTCCGGCATGTATCAGAGGTGTAAGCAGATGGAACTTCATCAGCGAAGACGAAAAATACTGGCCGCCGTTGTAGATGATTACGTGGAGACAGCCGAACCTGTGGGTTCGGAGACTCTTGCACGAAAACACGATTTCGGCGTTAAATCGGCCACAATACGAAACGAACTCGCAGCGATGTCTGAAATGGGGTATCTGCGCCAGCCGCACACGTCTGCTGGGCGAGTGCCTTCCGATCTTGGGTACCGCTACTATGTCGATGAACTCATGCCTATGCCTACGCTTCCACTCGACGAATCGTACGCAGTAAAGAAAAGCTACGACCCTTACGAAACAGAAGTGGAAGATATCTTCCAGCAGACCTGCAGGATACTCGCGGACTTAACTCAATATATCTCACTGGTAACTCCTCCGCGAGTAGATGTAGTCACCATCAATCAAGTTGCATTGTTATCGGTCAAACCGGGTAAACTGCTTGTGATTACGGTTTTGAGTACCGGACACATCGATCATCGGGTGCTCGATTACACCGGCAGTCTCAGCCTGGCGAATATTACCTCGATTACGAATCTAGTGAATTCAAGATGCCACGGCACGGACGTCAATAATTTCACTGCTCGAGTGGATGAGGAACTCCCGGCTGAGATGAGGCTGCTAGACTGGATATACAAGCGTATCATTACTTTGGTCAAGCAGGCTCTAGTTGCCGCCACAGAAACCGAATATTATGTGGAAGGAGCGAGCAACATCCTGAAGCAGCCGGAGTTTGAACATCGAAACAGAGCCGCCGCCATCCTGGACGCGCTCGAAAAGAGAAATGCTGTCTTCCAGATACTGAGCAGCACTCTGCTGGGGAACGATGTTACCGTTATCATAGGAGAAGAAAATCGTTTCTGCGAAATGCAGGATTGCAGCTTTGTAGTTTCTAGTTACGCTATTGGTGGAAAACCGTGTGGCAGTATCGGTGTTATTGGCCCGACTAGAATGAATTATCGTCACGTGGTGGCGTCGGTAGAGTTCATTTCTTCAAATCTGAGTGCACTCCTGACGACTTTAAGCATCGGATAACGGCCGAAAAGAGATAACATTTTTCGGTGTGCCGTTGAGTCTCTTCTCTGCTATCTCACCATCTAACGGATAGGTGTCATGACTTCTAACATTAAGCAAGTAAACAAGTCGAATGACGTAGATGAACGTCTGTCTGCCCTGATTGCCAATTCTTCGGCAGTTCGAGCGGTTGCATCTGCCGTGGAAGGTACGCTGGGCCCCAAAGGTCTCAACTGTATGCTGGTCGACAAATTCGGGGATGTCATCGTTACGAATGACGGAAGCACGATCCTCGACCGCATTGAGGCAAATCATCCGGCGGCTAGAATGCTGATTCGGACATCGAAGGCTCAGGATGAACACGTCGGGGATGGTACCACCACCGCCGCTGTGCTCGCCAGCGCGCTGGTTGCCGAGGGAGTCGAGCAGGTGATGCGCGGAGTTCCGGTTACAAAAGTAATCGAAGGAATGTCATGCGGGATACGAAAAGCGCTCGAAGTGATCGATAGTTGTTCCCGACGAATTTCCGGATTCAACGATCCTCTGCTTTGGAATGCGGCGTACATATCGGGACGAGAGTCCCGGGATGTCGCTGATCTTGTTGTGCGGGCGGCCGAACTTGCAGGGATAGAAAAGCTGCTGGATCCGGGATTCAAACTTTCCGATTCCGTTGTTGCAAAAGAAGGCGCCGAAAACGAGGTTTTCAACGGATTGATCATCGAAA
>Ga0272448_1004209_pt1 | contig 16556 bp, 15 predicted proteins | sample YNPCB0191_FD_202220 | JGI IMG/M metagenome (GOLD analysis project Ga0272448, IMG submission 202220) | Hot spring sediment microbial communities from Yellowstone National Park, WY, United States - YNP-CB-019-1 | ecosystem: Environmental > Aquatic > Thermal springs > Hot (42-90C) > Sediment...
ATTTGCGTCGCGTGCTCGCGTAGACCGACCCGATGCGGCACGACGCATTGAGAGGATGTGGATCATGGTTAGAAACAAGGCAGTCTCGTACGCCGTGATGGCGATGGTTGACATCGCTGAACGCGGTACTACCGGCGAGAAACCGGTTGAGGTGCAGGCGGCCGATCTGGCACACCGTCTCGGCTTTCCGACGGCCTACACGGCGAAGGTCCTGAGCTCCCTCGCTCGCGCGTCGCTGCTCCGGTCCGACCGCGGCCCGCGCGGCGGGTTCCAGCTCGCGCGCAGCCCGCAGGAGATCACCCTGTTCGATATCCTGCAGGCAGTTGGGGCGTGGAATGCGGGCGACGTTGCGTTGTCGCCGTCGGCTCCGCCGAAACTGCGGCGCAGCCTGAACGAAGCGCTGACGAAGGCAATGTCCCACGCACGCGAGGTGCTCGAGGAAGTCCGCCTCGCCGACCTGTTTGAGGCGCCTGCGCACACCCCCGAGCCGGTAGGTGTCTGAGCCGCGACACCGGCGAGGAATTCCGCTTTACTGCCCTCGCAATTGACAAACGCCGACACCGCGCCGATAGTGCGCGCATGGCCGCGGAACTCCCGTATCCGCTACCTGCCGGGGCGTCGCTCGGGCAACGCCTCCGCTTTCATCGGCACCGCCTGGGCCTCAAACAGGCGGAACTCGCAGACCGCGCCCGAATCAACCAGGGATACCTCAGCGAAATCGAGCGCGACCGGCGACGCCCCTCGCCCGCGACGCTCCGCTCGCTGGCCGGCGCCCTCGACGTTCCCGTGGCCGTACTCGTCGGCGACGGGCGGGAGCATGACGCGCCCCAGCCGCTCGAGACCCGCGACGTTCCGCTCTACGGAGCGATTCCCGCAGGTCCGCCTTCTTCAACCACGCAGGAACAGCCCGACGTCTTCCCCATTCTGCGCCACCTCTGGACGCACGATCGATACTGTCTGCGCCTCTCGTACGACTCAATGGAGCCGACTCTGAAACCCGGCGACATCGTGCTCGTCCATTACCGCCCCGACGTCAACCCGGAACACGTGCAGGGGCGCATCTGCGCGTGCCTCGTCGACGGCCAACCGACGCTGAAGCGTGTCGTTGTGGAGCAGGTTCGGGAACGACGACGCGTCATTCTCCGCGGCGATAATCCACAGATCGAACCGATCATCGTCGACGAGACGATGGGTTTTTCGATTCAAGGCGTCGTCCTCGCGCTGGTCAGCCGCGACCTGTGACGATTCCACACGCATAACGGCCCGATTCACAAGGTGTTACGACACGCGACGTTGTGGCGTCGAGAGGCATACCGGCCGTTGCTGTGCGGGCTGGAAAATGGTTGTATCGGACTTGCAATCGTTCCGCGTCCGCGGTATGCTACGAATTGTACGAGGCACGGTCGGTGGGCGACCACCGGCGGCCTGCGGGAGCGAGAAGAAAAGGCCCACGTCCACGGGTCTTTCAGCCTGGGTAGCGGAAGAGAGCAGAAGGGTTGTCGCGCCGGCGGGCGGTAGCGCTGGGATAGCGCCATTTTGCCGGGGCGGGATCCGTCGGACGTGTCCGGGGGTGGACGGCGAAGTTGGAGTGTGCAAACGAGCGTGTGGAGGGGAACGCCGTTTCACACGCGGGCAAAACGTGGCGCAGGTACGGTTCCTTGATCGTCGAGGCGGCGATCGGAGCCGGGGCGAGTGGATCGGAGGCACATGGAGGGCTGCGGGCGGGAAGGGATTTTCACACGACCAGTGGTGCGGGGACAGACACCGGAACCAGAGCAGCTTCGGTAAGTCGTGAGCCGGCAGGCCGTTGCAGGAAAATGATGGCGATGTCCGGCATCTGGAGGTTCTGGCACGACGGTTGCTCAGGGGGACAGGCGGAGGGGAATTGGAGGTTCTCGTGAACGAGTCCTCACTGAAGTCCGGTGCCACGGTGTCGTTCCGTTTGAGCGAGGTGGTTTGCCCGGACCTGCAACAGATCCTGACGCAACTGACGTCGGATCTGAAAGTCTCTGGAAAAGTGGTCTTCTTCAGCGACTATGGCCAGAAGAAAAACCACTTTGCGATCGTGGATGTGGAGGGCGTGCTGAGCCCGTTGATCGTGCCGGTGGAGCGGCTCCAGAAGCCCGGTGAGGACAGAGACAGCCGTTCGGTGGAACACGAGGCCGAAGCGGGCTGAGGAAAGGCAAGAACAGAACGCGACGGAGGGGTCGCACCGATTGGAGGAGGAAAACGCCGCTTCGGGTGTGAGGGACGCCCGAAGATGAGCCCGGGCAACAAGGGGGGAAAAGCGCAAGGCGGAAAGGCAAGCCCGGGCGGCTCCTAAGCTCTCTCTCTCCCTCCCAGGCTTGGGTTGCTCTCCGGAGCAGCCCTCGCCTGGCGACGGACGGATAAGCGGACCGGCCGAAGGTCGGCTCGCGTCGCCAAGGAGCTCTCTCTCTCCCTCCCAGGCTTGGGTTGCTCTCTGGAGCAGCCCTCGCCTGGCGACGGACGGAACGGCGACCCGGATGGAGCCGGCTCGCGTCGCCGAGAAGCTCTCTCTCTCCCTCCCAGGCTTGGGTTGCTCTCTGGAGCAGCCCTCGCCTGGGTTTTTTATGCGCCTATGGGCCACAGAAAAGCGGGAACACAGCGCCGCCGGTCCGCGCGGCGAGCCGATTCAACGCCGTCGGCGGCCGATAGCGGAAGCGACGGTCAGTCAACCCGAACGGAGGAAAGCCCGGCGCGGGCACTGAGCAGCCGGTAGATCCTCGGTGCCATTGAGCGGTCGCGAAACCGGACGCTGTAGGTGATGGTGACGGTCTGGTCCTTGCCGTTGTAGTCGAAGTCCACGTCCAGGATCCGCACGTTCTCGCTCTCGAGAAGCCGGCCGATATCCTCGATTTCGTCCGGCCGGTTCTCGCATGTCACCCGGATCATCTTGTACCAGTGCCCTTCGATGCGCCGTTCGATGGAGTTGAGCACGAGCAGGCTGAACAGAACCAGGGCCGCGGTGAAAAGCGCCAGGGCGTATGTGGCGAATCCGCAGGCCAGCCCGATCGCCGCGATGCACCACAACGACGCCGCGGTCGTCAACCCGCGGATCGTGATGCCGGACTTGATGATCGCCCCCGCGCCAAGAAACCCGATGCCGCCCATGACCGAATACGCCAGCCGGGCCGGATCGACGCGTACGGCACCCTGGCCGCTCAACCGTCCGAAAACACGTTCGAAATGAATCGACAGGATCATCACCAGGCACGCGCCGACGCACACGAGCAGATGCGTACGGAAGCCCGCGGCCCGCCCGTGATACTCGCGTTCCAGTCCGACGGCACCGCCCAGCGCCGCCGCAAGCGCAAGCTGTCCCATCGCCTCAAGCTGCCACGTCTCCAGACCGAGCATGCGGATTCCTCGATGGCGTCCGTCCCGCCCTGCTGGCGGCGTTACGCTTTCCGCGCCGGTCGCGGCATCCGCACGGGCGCCGCCCGGCGCTTGGGCCGCGGCTGACTCAGGACCTTCAACGCTTTCCTGCTGTCGGCCACCTTGAAGACCCCCGTCGCCTTCCCGCCCCGCGTACCGGTGGTCAGGTAGGCATAACTGATGTTGATGTGCGCGTCGCCGAGCACCCGACACACATCCGCAAGCGCCCCGGGGCGGTTGTCCATCTCCACGCAGAGAACCTCCGTCTCCGTCATGGGCACGTTGATCCGACTGAGCGCCTCCTTGGCGCGAACCGGATCCTCCACGACCAGCCGCAGCACCCCGTGTTCGCTCGAGTCCATCATCGTCAGGGCCGTGATGTTGATGCGTTCGGAAGCCAGAACGTCACACACCTGCCCAAGCACACCCGGTTTGTTCACAAGGAAGACCGACAACTGAGTCTGCAGCGTCATGAGCGTTCCTCCAACGCGACCCGATGGGATACCCAGCTTCTCCGATTATACGGCACGGAAAGCGGACCGTCGACGCGTCTCGAAACGCCGGATTCTTCGCCCCCCACGAGGCCTCAAAATGATTCGACGCACGCGATACGCAGACCACGCCCTGGGTTCCTCTCGGTCGGCCCTGCACTGTCATCCGCCGAAAACCCACGCGACCCGCCGCCGTTCCGAAGGCGGCCGCGATGCGGGCAGAAAACGAACGAAACTCTCGAACCAAAAGCGGCACTACGTCAAACGGCCCAGGCACACACGGTTGGTGCACACCCGGGCCGCGGTTACAAGGAGACTTTGAAACACACGCACGGCGCGCCGGCGATTCCGCGCCGCCGACGGCTATTGCCGTCAACGACGACCGCCGCCGCGTTGTTCCGTCTTGGGCCGCGCCACGTTGACCGTCAGCACGCGCCCGTTCAGTTCCATCCCGTTCACGGCGTCGATCGCCGACTTCGCGGCCGCGTCGTCGGACATCTCCACGAAGGCAAAGCCGCGGGAACGGCCCGTCGCGCGATCGGTAACGACCGACACCTTATCTACCGCACCGTAGGCCGCGAAGAGTTCGGTGAGTTCTTCTTCCGTGGTCTGAAAGGGCAGGTTTCCCACATAGATATTCGTCATCACACAGGCTCCCGACGAACCAGACCGCGACAGCTATTGGGCCGCGAGGACAACACCCGCGAACAACCAGCCAGCAGCCTGTCGGACAGTCGACCGTCAGGATTCTACAAACGCACGGCATCTTTGCAAGGCCCCTCTGTGGCGGCAAGGAAGTGACCGCCAAATTCGTCACGCGCCCCCTGTAGCTCCCGCCAACCGCTACATGAGCCACGGCCCTGTGAACCCTGCGCGCGCCGATAACACTGCCGACACGGCAGCGCACTGCCCGGCACCGGCGAGGGGCCCCACCGGGTGCATGCAACCGCACCATGGCCTTCAGGCCCCTGCGGCAGGGTTGTCTGCCCGGCCAAGCGGAGCGGTGCATCGCTCGCGCGGCGAGGTCTCCGACAGCCGCGCCGCCACGTCAGCGACCGCATCGAGCATGACGGAGATGACACCGCAACCCGACTCCCTTGCGGACAGCGTGCGTACGGCCGCAAGCACCTCTTCGCCAAGCTCCCATGCCCAGTCGTCGGGGTACCGCGAAATGGCGCGCACGAGCCTCGCAACCACCGGCGAATGCGCCGCGGACGGACGGCGCACATACAGAATGTGTGAACCAGGCGCGCCGATGCGCCCCGAGTCCGCGTCACGCCGCCCGTCAACCGCCTCCGCTCTGCCTGGGTCCGCCGCCGCGCATGATGCGTCCGGCATGTTCGACCCGTCCGGCCCGGCCGCAGCAACCGGCCTGAAGCCGAGATAATCGACCGCCGTGCGGAAGAAGCTCGGCTCGCGTACCGCCGCCGCAGCCGGCAGACAGACGGCCTCAACGCCCGTGTGAATCTCCAGCGTGGCGACGCAGCGGCGTATCGCAAAACGATCCGCCGCGAAGCCGAGGTCGCAGCAATCGAAGAAACCCAGCCACACCCCGTGTTCGTGCATGCCGAAAAATGTGTCCCACGCGCGGCGCGAATGACCGAGCCGCATGAGCGCAAGCGCCCCGTAGCGTTGATGCACGTCCAGGATGTCATGCCGGCTGAAACGCAGTCGCCGTTCCTGGGCGCACCGGCGCAACCGGGCCGTGCGGACCGCCTCGCGCCGCCACCACCAGGCGGCAACCACGGCGACGGGGATACCTGCGACGAGGTACAGCACGATTCATTGGCCCCCGTTGCCCGCGCCGGAACCCGGCCGCATCGCCCGCTCCGCGTTGCGAGTGGCGGGCCGGCTGGCCGCCGGAGGCTCGGCACCCCCGTACCGGATGCCATAATCGGAACGCCCGTCACGAAAAGGACGAAGGCTCCGGATCCAGTCCAAAATCGCACGGTATGTCCGGTCATTGCGACCGCGCACGATCGGCTTGATAGGGACCTGTGCGGGCGGATGGCTCACCTGCGCCTCGCCGGCGGGGAGAAGGTATTGCAGGAGAAGGCTCCCCTCCGGTTCCTTGCGATCGATCACGGGCCGACCGTCCTTGCCCGTTGCCCACTGCAGGATGAAGAAGTTCGTATACAGAGCCTGTGTGGCGTGGCGAGGCTCATTGACGAGACGAAACCCCTTGCTCACCGAGCCGCCGTGGCATGCGGGCGTAGCGCAACCCTTCATGACCTCGGGGAGCACCACCCGCCGGAACTCCCGGAAGACCGCGGGATCGTCCACGATCCGGATCTGATCCGCATACTTCGCATGGGCCGCATCGACGCTCTCGGTGGCGGCGATCACCATCTGGAACTTCTCGGCCGCCTGCGCCCGCCGGAAACGCTCCCGATCCGCATCGTTCGCCAGATCCCTCAGAAACTTCTCCGCAAAGCCCTTCGCGAACTCCACGCGAACCAGCTCGACGGCGCCCGATTGTGCCGCCCGCAGTTCGCCCCAGCGCAGCTTCTGCACGTCCGCGTCGCTCAGGAGACGACTCGACGCCGCACCGGCCGGCCGGCTCGACGGCGCCGACGTCCCCTGCTCTCGCCGTTTGCGCTCCGCCGCCCTCAGCAGGGCCGCCGCCCGCTCGTGCTTCGGCTCGACGGCGAGCACCTTGCGAGCCTCCCGCGCCGCCAGGTCGTAGCGCCCCTGCTGCCGGCACCATTCCGCCAACCGGTAATGCCCCTCCGCGTCTTTCTCCTCCAGGCGGTCCGACCATTCCTTGTACGCGGCGTCCACGCCGGGCTCTGCCGCGGAAGGGCGCCCCGCCAGCGAGAGGATCGCCAACACGGCCACGCACCAGCACCCAAAGACATATCGCATCACGTCACCCGCTTGACCCTGCGAAAAATCCTCGAATACTATACGGTTCGCCATGATGCCGGACAACCGCGAACAGGGTTTCACGCCATGCGGCGAATCGCCCCTGACGGAGCTTCTGGGCCGCGCGGTCGTTCTGGATACCGCCGGGCCCGTGGTGTATGTCGGCACTCTCCGATCGATCGGCCCGGAGGGATTCTGGCTCGACGATGCCGATGTCCACAACTGCGACGAGGGCCACGCCCCCAAGGAGCAGTACGTGCTGGAATCGAAGGTGCACGGCGTGCGGGTGAATCGGCAGCGGGTCTTCGTCCTGCGAAACGCCGTGATGAGCGTCTCGGCCCTTGACGCGGCGGTGGCAGATTAGAGCCGGCCTCGACAAAGCCGCGTCCGAGTTGCCCGGGGCCTCCGCACGGATCCTCTTGCCAACGAACCCCGGCCGGACTATACAAGGCCAGTCGCCGGCGGCTTCGGGGCCGGTCGTGGCCCTCGAGTCGGCGGTCAGGAACAGCCCTCACGCCCGCGCGGGGGAATCTGAACCGAACTCCTCGAAGCGCATTCCACGGGCTTCATCGAGCCGCGAAGTCCGGAATCAGAAAGGTTACCAACTGACGTGACTACCGCTGACAACCCGCAGTCGATGCCTTCCTCTGACCAGAGCACACACACCGAAGACGGTCCCGCCCGCTGGCGGTACCTTCTGTACGGGTTCTGCTTCAAGATCCGCGGCCTTCTTGCCGTGCTTCTTCTCTTCGCAATGTTCTTCACCACCTGGGGTCGAGGGGGTAGTGCGGCCCTCAACTGGACAATCGGCTTGCCCCTGTTCGGCGCGGCCTGGGCCCTCCGCATTCGCTCGCAGCAATATCTGCGATATCGCCTCAAAGAGGACGGCGGGCTGGCAACGAGCGGCCCGTATGCCTATGTCCGAAACCCGGTCTACATCGCAAACATCACCGGCCTCGGGGCCTTGTGCATCATGTGCGGGTTGTACTGGATGGCCCCGATCGCCGTCGCCTGGGCGGCGATCGTGTATCACCTCGCCGTGCGATTCGAGGAAATCCGCCTCAGCAAGCGATTCGGCGAGCCTTATCGCGAGTATCTCCGAACGGTCCCGCGATGGATTCCGCGCGGCTCGCCCGCCGCCGGCGGCGCCGGGCACGCCGGCTTCTGGCGCGCGGCACGCGTCGAGTGGCAGAACCTGCTCCTGCTTCTCGTACCCCTGGCGAAAGAGTGGGGCTTCGGTAGGCACGGCGGCGAGATCCATGCGGCCATCCGTCGCCTGGTCGCCCTCGTCGCGGCCCACGCCTATGCCTCCCTGGTCCTCCTGGCCGTAATCCTCGTCGCCCTCGCGGCATGGAACCTCAACGAGCTGCGCAAGGCGAAACGCCGGCGGGCCCGGCGGGCCGAGAGCGCCGCCACCGGACTCGGCCCGGGCTCGTCCTGACCGCCGCGCCCCGCATACGCAACGGTCCTGCCGAAAGCGGCCTCCCCCCGTGGGAAACCGACGCTTGGCGCGGTATCATCCCCGCCGGACGATCTCGACGGCAGAAGGTCTTGAGGGAAAACCGAATGAAACCGATCGCTCTCCGCTCGCTGCTCCTTCCGATCCTGTGCATGGGTTCCGTGGCCGCGGTTCTCGCGCCGGGCCAGAGCATGCCGGCGCCGGCACAGCGCCCGAACATCGTCTTTATCTTCAGCGACGACCATGCCGCACAGGCAATCGGCGCGTACGGCTCGGCGTGGGCACCCACGCCCCGGCTCGATCGGCTGGCCGCGGAAGGGATGCGATTCAACCACTGCCTCTGCACCAACTCGATCTGCGGGCCGAGCCGTGCCGTCGTTCTCACCGGAAAGTACAGCCATCTGAACGGACTCACGGACAACAAGTGCCGGTTCGACGGCTCGCAGGAGACGTTTCCGAAGCTTCTGCAAAAGGCCGGCTACGAGACGGCGATCGTAGGGAAGTGGCACCTCGGCAGCGACCCGACGGGCTTCGACTACTGGGAGATCCTTCCCGGGCAGGGCGAGTACTACAACCCCGAGTTCAAGACGGCCTCCGGTGCGGTGAAGCGGCCGGGATACGTCACGGACATCATCACGGACCGGGCGATCGACTGGCTGCGCAATCGACGCGACAGGCACAGACCGTTTGTGCTGATGTGCCAGCACAAGGCCCCCCACCGGCCGTGGCAACCCGCCCCGCGGCATCTCCACCTGTTCGACAACGTGACGGTTCCCGAGCCGCCCACGCTCTTTGACGACTACGCCGGCCGCTGCTCGGGCGCAAGGAACCAGGAAATGACCATCGCCCGGCACATGCTGCCGGCCTTCGACCTGAAGGTCACGCCGGAGCCCGGCGACGACAGCGAAGACGCCCGCATGTGGAAACGCCAGTACAACCGCCTCGACTCCGCCCAGCGAAAGGCATGGGACGAGGCCTACGGCCCGAGGACAGAGGATTTCCGCAAGGCGAACCGCAGCGGCGCCGACCTCACACGCTGGAAGTACCAGCAATACATCAAGGATTACCTCCGCGTGATCGCGGCGGTGGATGAAAACGTGGGGCGAATCCTCGATTTTCTCGAGGAGGCCGGCCTCGCCGCCAACACCGTCGTGGTCTACAGCTCCGATCAGGGCTTCTATCTCGGCGAGCACGGCTGGTTCGACAAGCGCTGGATGTATGAGGAGTCGCTGAGTATGCCGCTGCTCGTCCGTTGGCCCGGTACGGTGAAGCCCGGTTCGGTCGACGACCACCTCGTGTCCAATCTGGACTTCGCCGAAACCTTCCTCGACATCGCGGGGGTTCCGGCGCCCGCCGCGATGCAGGGCCGTTCGCTCGTGCCGCTGCTCAAGGGCACGGCCCCGCCCGACTGGCGGAAGACGTTCTACTACCACTACTACGAATACCCGCAGCCGCACCACGTCCCGCCGCACTACGGCGTGCGGACGGAACGGTACAAGCTGATCTACTACCCGCTGACGGACGAGTGGGAGCTGTTTGATCTCGCGAGGGATCCGCGCGAGAGGCACAGCGTGCACGCCGACCCGGCGTATGCCGACACGGTTCGACGGCTCAAGGCGGAGCTGACGCGGCTCCGCGAACAGTACGGAGACCGGACGACGAAGTGAAAACGGGTCCGCCCGGGGTCCGCGTGCCGTGCGGCGCCGGCGCGGCACGGCTCAAGCCCTGCGGCTCCCGCCGGATCGCACGAACAGCAGCACCGTGAGCGCCCCGATCGGATGCAGGCACCCCGCGATCGTAAAGACCGGGGCATAGCCGAAGCGCTCGATCAGCGTGCCGACATACCATTGCGACACCGCCCCCCCCATGACGCCCATCATTGCGGCAAACCCGTAACAGGAAGCGACCATGCGTCGGGGGAAGAGATCGGCCGGCAACGTGAGCGTGCTGGCCGACCAGCTCTGATGGCCGAAGGCGGCGATGCTGAGGCAGACGATCGCAAGCTGCCAGCTCTCGACGTATACGGACAGGATGGTCGCCGGCATCAGCGAAGCGCTGCAGCAGAGGGCCAGCTTCCGGGCCCTGATCACCGGCCAGCCGCGCCCGACGAAGAACGACGAGAACCAGCCGCCGGCGATGCTGCCGAAGTCGGCCGCGAGAAACGGCAGCCACGTGAACAGGGCGATCGACATGAGGTCGAAGCCGCGCGCCGCCTTGAAGTACTTGGGGATCCAGAACGAAAAGAAGAGCCAGACCGGGTCGGAGAGCAAGCGGGCAGCCATCAGCGCCCAGAGTTCGCGCCGGGCCAGCGCCTCCCGCAGCACGCCCCGCGAGGAATCCGCAGAACGCTCCTCCGATGGGCGCAACGGGGGATCGGCCGACTGTCCCGCGCGGATGTAAGCCAGTTCTTCGGGCGTGATCAGGGGGTGCGTTTCCGGGCGCCGGCCCAGAATCAACCACGGGACCAGCCATGCGAACCCGATCGAGCCGGTGAGGATGAACGCCGCCCGCCATCCGAGGAAATACATGACCGCCCCGACCACCGGCGGCGCCAGCATCGCCCCCACACCCGTGCCGACGTTGAGGATACCGGTAGCGAGCGCGCGTTCCTTCGCGGGAAACCACTCCCCGACGGTCTTGATCGCCGCCGGGAAGTTCCCCGATTCGCCCATCCCCAGCAGAAACCGCATCGCGGCGAAGGACCTGGCCCCCGTCGCGAACGCATGGCCCATGCTCGCCGCCGACCACCAGAGGAATGCCAGCGTCAGCCCCAGGCGGCTGCCGAGTCGATCGATGATCCGGCCCGCGACGGGGTGGAACAGGCCGTACGCGACCAGAAACGCCGAAACGATATGACCGTATTGGCCGGTTGTAATCCCCAGTTCATCCTCGAGTCTGACCTGCGCGACCGAAAGTGCGTTCCGGTCGAGGTAGTTGATCACCGTGACCAGCGTGAGCAGCGCGACGATGGTCCAGCGCAGGTTCCGCCGTTGCCACTGCAACCCGCGCCGCATCAGGGCGAGTACGCCGGCATCGGACGCACATGGATCTTTCATCATCGCGACCTGCAGGTCCGCGCGGCACGAAGCACGCGCCGGTCTCGGATCGGGATCAACCGCCCGGGCCGATCATCCCTGCACGTACCGCCGCCGTCAAGGAAAGCACAGAACCTCTGCTTGTGTGCCCGTGCGATGACGCGTTATCCTTGGCCGGGCAGGCATTCGCCCGCGGGGGGCAGACGCCGTGACGCACGAACAGTGGGACATACTGGTGAACGTCGTCGAGGGAAGGCGCGTCGAGCCGCTGCCCGTGGGCTTCATCATCGACAGCCCCTGGCTGCCGGGCTGGTCGGGCATCTCCACGATGGATTACTACGCCGCCGAGACGATGTGGCTCCGGGCGAATCTGGCGGCCGTCCGGCGTTTTCCGCAGGTGCTCTTTCTCCCCGGTTTCTGGGCCGAATACGGCATGTGCACGGAGCCGTCCGCCTTCGGGGCGCGATGCACGTGGGCGGAGAACGATCTGCCCTTCGCCCACAAGGTGCTCGAAAGCCTCGACGCCGTTTCGTCGCTTCCCCGGCCCGACCCGCGCACCGACGGCCTGCTGCCCTTCGTCCTGAAGCGGCTGCAACACACCCAGCGCGAGATCGAGGCGGCCGGCCATGCCATCCGGTTCGCCGTCGCTCGGGGACCGTGGAATATCGCCTCGTTCCTGATGGGCACCACTGAGTTTCTCACGGGCATTCGCGAGCACCCGGATGCCACCCATCAACTGCTCCGGAAGATCAGCGCGTTCCTGGTTGACTGGCTGCAACTCCAGGCAAGTACGTTCCCGACCATCGACGGCATCTTCCTCCTTGACGACATCATCGGCTTCGTGGGCGAGGAGGACCTCGTCGAGTTCGGTCTGCCGTACCTGAAGCAGGCCTTCCACGCGATCGACGCAAACATACGGTTCTTCCACAACGACGCGGCCGGCCTTGTCTGCGCGCCGCACCTGGCCGCGATCGGCGTGAACCTGTTCAACTTCAGCTTCGAGCACGGCCTTGCGAAGATGAAGCGGTTCGCAGGCGACGGCGTGACGCTCCTGGGCAACATCCCCCCGCGCGACGTTCTGGCCGCCGGCACGCCCGAGGACGTCCGGCGGAGCGTGCGGGCCGCGTTGGACGGCGTGACGGACACGTGTCGAATCATCGTGTCCTGCGGCGGCGGCATGCCGCCGGGCGTGCCGACGGCGAATATCGAGGCGTTCCTCGAAGCGGCGCGGAACGACGGATGACGCGGGCGCGCCGTTCCCGATGGAGTGTGCACGATGCGGTTGATATCACGAGGACGCGGTTTCGGCCGGCTCGCCGTTTCCCGGTTCGGGCTTGCCGCGGTCTGGCTGGCAGTCCTGTGCCTCCGCCTGTCCGCCGTGGCGGCCGCAAGGCAGACGCCGGCCCCGAAGCGCCCCAACATCATCCTCATCCTTGCAGACGACATGGGCTTTTCCGACCTGGGCTGCTACGGCTCTGAAATCGCTACGCCGAATCTCGACCGGCTCGCCGCCAACGGTCTGCGCTTCACGCAATTCTACAACGCCGCCCGTTGCTGCCCGACCCGCGCCAGTCTGCTCACCGGCCTCTATCCGCATCAGGCCGGCATGGGCGACATGGTCGGCGACCGCGGCCTGCCGGCCTATCAGGGATTCCTCAACGACCGCTGTGTCACGATCGCCGAGGCCCTCCGACAAAGCGGCTACCACGTCCTGATGTCCGGCAAGTGGCATGTCGGCGAAGACCGGCCGCACTGGCCCCTCGACCGAGGCTTCGAGCACTACTTCGGCCTGATCAGCGGCGCGTGCAGCTACTTCCGACTCGACCCGGGGCGCAAGATGGCCGTTGACAACGAGCCCTACGTACCCCCGACGAGCGGCTTCTACATGACCGACGCCATCACCGACCACGCGGTCTCCTGGATCGACGCATACGGCCGCGGGGATGCCCCGTTCTTTCTCTACGTCGCCTACACCGCGCCGCACTTCCCCCTGCACGCCCTGCCGGAGGATATCGCCCGGTACCGCGGCACGTATCGGGCCGGATGGGATGAGTTGCGCCAACGCCGTTACCGTCGGCTGATCGAACTGGGCCTCATCGACCCGAGATGGCCCCTCTCGCCACGCGACCCCGACGTGCCGGCGTGGAACGACGCCGACGACAAGGATGTATGGGACCTCCGCATGGCCGTCTACGCGGCGCAGATCGACCGCATGGACCGCGGGATCGGCAGGATTCTCGCGAAGCTCCGGCAACTCAACATCGACCGCAACACGCTCGTCATGTTTCTTTCGGATAACGGCGCCGAGGCCGAACTCATCGACGCCGGCAAACCCGGCGCCGCCCCGGGCCAGGCCGACTCGTACGCCACCTACCGGCGAGCCTGGGCCAACGCCAGCAACACTCCGTTTCGGCTCTTCAAGTGCTGGGTCCACGAGGGAGGCATCGCCACGCCCTTCATCGCGCACTGGCCCGCCGTAATCAGACAACCGGGCTGTATCACACCTCATCCGGCCCACGTTATCGACCTCATGCCCACGTGCCTCGACGTCGCCGGCGCCCGTTACCCGAACACGCGTCATGGCAAGGAAACGCTGCCCCTCGAAGGCACGAGCCTCCTCGCGCTGTTCCAGGGCAAGGCCCCGCCGGAGCACCCGTTGCTCTTCTGGGAACACGAGGGCAACCGAGCCGTCCGTGCCGGCCCGTGGAAACTGGTCTCCCGCCATTGGGGCGAGTGGGAACTCTACGACATGGAGGCGGATCGTACGGAGTTGAACAACCGCGCCGGCGAACACCCCGACATCGTGGCAGACCTCGCCGCAAAGTACGACGAGTGGGCGCGCCGCTGCGGCGTGGTGCCTCCCGAGAAGCTTCCGCACAAGAGCGACATCGTCCCCTGGTACCGGCTGGCCCCCTCACCCGGACAACCCGCGAAGAAACCATGACCCGAACGAACCGGCGGCTGAAATAGCCCACCGTGCAGTTGGAGATGTAATAACATCGTCTGCGATGACGAATGTATTCTGTTGACTTATTTTGGTAATTTAGATAGGTGGATCGAGGAGCATATTGGCGCTATTGCTACTTGTTAAGTCGCCAAAGTCGGCGACGCTAACCAGTCGCCATAGCGCCTCGGAAGGCACAAAGGGCCTCGCGCGTACGTAACGCCGCTCTGCACATTAGGTTGCGTCGCTTAGAGGCAAAAAAAACGAATATTCCCCCTTGAGCGAACCGTTATATAACGATAGAATGCAATGACCGGAGGCGCATGGTTTGCGCGGGTCGTGTGAGGCCCGGCGCGGGCCGTGCCATGTAACAGAGCGCAGCATATGGATCGGCGCTCCTATCTGAGGCGACTACCATGAACACCGCAAAGGCATTCGCCACGGTCACCAGGCGCGGACACAAGTCTTTGGGACGACGGACCGGCTTTACGCTCATCGAATTGCTGGTGGTCGTCGCCATCATCGCGCTGCTCGTGTCGATTCTTCTGCCGTCGTTGGCCCGCGCACGCGAAGGTGCGCGCACCACGCTCTGCCTGGCGAACCTCAAGCAGATGGCCAACGCCACCCTCATGTACACGATGGATCACAAGGGGATGATGCCCGGCCCGATCCATCTCTGCCTCTACCGTAACGCGGCGGCGGAATGGGCAGCGGGCGGCGCCGCTGGCGAGCGATTCTTCCAGCAGAGCCTGCCGTTCCTACTCAATAAGTATATGAGCATGAACGAGCAGAGGGCAAAGACGATCGATACGGTCTCGGTATGCCCGAGCGCCGATCGTATCTCTGTCGCCAGCGCCGCCGGCCAGTCGTGGTCCTATCAGCCGCGAGCGTACTACATCGCAAACTCGGTGGGCGTAAACCAGGCTGGGAGAAACCCGGTTCAGACGACCACCGATCCGATCCTCCGCTACCCGTATTACGCGACCCAGGGCGGTCCCTACATGGGTTACCACAACGCCGGCAACTACCCGACGAACCCGGACTTCGTGAAAAACGGCGGCGAGTATCCGCGGAAGATCGACACCATTCCGCGACAATCCCGCGAGTGGATGATCGCCGACCTCTGGTACTGGCAGGCACAGCCGCCAAGACAGTCGGCGCGGCCGGTGGGAACGTGGCCGTTCGGGATCAACAACGTGGACAGCGGATCGATCGCCAACAACGGCAAGCTCAAGGTTCCGTCGTTCGCGTTCCACAACACAGTCGCGACCTACGACGCGACGATCGGTACCGATACAAACATGGGCACGCCACGGCTGCTTGGCGGCCGCACGAATGCCGCCTTCCTGGACGGTCATGGCGAGAGCGTGCGGAACTGGAAGGGAACGGTGAACCCGGCATTCTAGCCCCGAGGGGGGGGGCATGAGTCGACCTCGGCGGGGCCCGGCACCGCGCCGCCCTGCGGAGATCGGAGGAACTGGGGAGGAGGCATTCCGCCACGCATGCGGCGGGGCCGCAGATACGACAGCAGATCAGACAGGGTGGTGGAACAGGAGCGTCACGACGGCTGAGAAACTGCAAGGGGGGCACAGGACCGGCCAAGACATGGTGATTCCGCGGGGAATCCCCTCCCCGGAATAGGTCTTGGGCTACGGGGAGAGCGTAAACCGTCCCGCCTGAGGCGGCGGGCTATCGGATGAACGTGGTTACACAGGCCGGTTAACGGGACCGGCCACGGATAAGTCACGAAAGGAGCGGTAGGCATGAAGGCACGAGTCGCAGTACTTCTGGGCACGGCGGCGATCCTCGCCGTCGCGTCGCTCGCACTGGGAACGACACGAACATTTGACTTTGACTCCGGATACGGCACGCCGGACGAACCGTGCAACAACATCCCGCAGCGCAACCCGCCGATGTTCAACCGGCCGGGTTACGGGTACCAGACCGCAGGGTACGTTGACGGCTCGGATACGTGCGGCGCCGGCGCGCTGGACACGTCGCTGGGAACTGACAGCCTGCTGACCGATGACTTCGCCGTCAGCGGCAGTTGCAACGAGATCCGCTTCAGTTGGACGGATCCGACCGACGACAAGTCCTGGCTCCGTGTGCCCACCTATAAGGCCGGTTCGCCGTCGGTAACCCCGACATCGCCCAATCCGACTGTGCACCTCGGCGTGGGCAGCTCGATCTCGATGAAGATCATGGCCTTCGGAACGGACGGCAACCTCAGCGGCGAGGCCTGGGTGGAGACGGGCCAGCTCGAAATCGGCCTCTGCATTCGCGAAACGGGCCTCAACGTGCCCCTTGGCAACGACGGCGGCGACAGCGGCACGGTGGAATTCGTCGGCATCGACTCGAAGGGTGTC
>Ga0272448_1004210_pt1 | contig 16556 bp, 12 predicted proteins | sample YNPCB0191_FD_202220 | JGI IMG/M metagenome (GOLD analysis project Ga0272448, IMG submission 202220) | Hot spring sediment microbial communities from Yellowstone National Park, WY, United States - YNP-CB-019-1 | ecosystem: Environmental > Aquatic > Thermal springs > Hot (42-90C) > Sediment...
AAGGTCATAAGCCCGAGTACCACAAGTACAGCGAAGCACATAATCAGTGTAGGATAGGTCATCGCGGACTTGACCTTACGCCTAAGCTCAACATCCTTTTCGAGGAACATTGAAAGCCTTTGTAGGCTTTCTTCAAGTGCTCCACCCACTTCGCCTGCGTTCACTAAACCAATGAAAAGCCTATCAAAGACGTTCGGATACTTCTCAAGTGACCTTGTAAGCGTCTGTCCTCCTTCGACCTCAGAGCGAATATCGTTCAATATAGCTTTGAGCTTTGGGTTGGTTGCTTGCTCTGCCAAGACACTCAAGCAACGCACGAGGTTGACACCCGCATCTATCATAGTCGAGAACTGTCGGCACATCACCGCGAGGTCCGTCTTCTTTACTCCTCCAAATCCGCCGACTTTCTTCTGTGTGCTCTTGACTTGCTTGATATCAACGACCGTAAAGCCTTGCTCGGTCAGTCTACGCCGCAGTATGTCCTCATTCTCTGCTTCGGACGTTCCGCCAAGCACTGCTCCGGTAGCATCTCTGATACTGTATTGATAGTTGGGCATACTCTATCAGCTCCCTTTATCTGCGCATGGCGCCGTTGCCCGGCGCTCCTGAACCCATCGCGGCACTTATCATGTTCTTTAGATCGTCAGGGTTCATAGCGCGGGATATTGCATCATCGTATGTTATGATGCCCTTGAGATACAAATCGCGTAAATGCTGATCCATTGTCTGCATTCCAAGTTGCGCACTTGTTTGTATAATGGACGGTAGCTGGTGCGACTTAGCCTCTCGAATCAAGTTTCGAATAGCAGGAGAAGCTATCATAATTTCCATTGCACATACGCGACCGGGCATTCCCGCTCTCGGTAATAGCTGCTGACATAATACTGCCTGCAGCGAGTTCGACAGCATCAGTCTTATCTGCTCTTGCTGGTCTACCGGAAACTGGTCAACAACGCGGTCAACTGTTTGGGCGGCACTGTTGGTATGCAGTGTAGCGAATACTAGGTGGCCAGTCTCGGCTGCGCGAATCGCGTTCTGCATTGTTTCGAGGTCTCGCATCTCGCCTACCAGTATAACGTCTGGGTCCTCGCGCAGAGCAGCCCTCAGCGCGTTGGCGAACTCCTTGGTATCCTGCCCTACTTCACGCTGGTTGATAATACTCATACGGTGCTGATGCAAATATTCAATCGGGTCCTCGATGGTTATTATGTGTACGCTGCGCTCGGTGTTGATTTGATGGATCATCGCAGCCAGCGAGGTTGATTTTCCAGAACCCGTCGGGCCAGTCACTAATACAAGACCTCTCGGATAGCGCGCGATCTGTTCGAGTACACTGGGAAGCCCGAGCTCGCGAATGGTCGGGATCTTCATCGGAATCAATCGGAACGCCGCCGCAACCGTGCCCTTATCCTTGAAGACGTTAACTCTGAACCTTGCGACCTGCTGCAAAGAATACGAGAAGTCCAGCTCCCACTGATCTTCAAACCGCTGTATCTGCTCGTCTGAGAGGATATCATACATCATCCTCTGCGTGTGCATAGGGGTAAACTTCTCATAATTGAGAGGTATCAATTGTCCATCAATACGCAATATCGGGGGCACACCCACGCAAATGTGGAGGTCGGAAGCTCCCCGTTCGACCACTTCTCGTAGGAGGTCGTCTATGTGAGTCTCTTCAAGCGAGATCACACTGCCCGTCTTTCGAGCTGCGGCTGCGATCCCCTCTTCTTTGATTGCTTGATTGGCCGTCAATTTCCGTTCCAACGCATCCTCCAAAAAGAAGACTCTTTTAGTGTCCCGCTGTAAATACCACCCTCATTACTTCGTCAGGCGTCGTGATTCCCTGCAGGACTTTTTCGAGACCGTCTTCCCTTAGTTCACGCATTCCGTTAGCTTTTGCCGCTTCTCTTATATCTGCAAGAGGCGCGCGATGCACGATCAGCTCCGCAATCTCATCATTAACTTCCATAAGCTCGTAGATACCTATTCGACCTTTATAACCGGTGCCGCGGCAAGCGTCGCATCCCTCGCCTCTATATAATGTAACCATCTCTTCAGGGTTCGTAGGCTTGAAGCCAAATCTCCGCAAATCGCCCGCAGGAACTTGATAAGGCTTTTTGCAGTTGGAGCAAACCTTTCGGCCCAACCTCTGTGCAAGAACGCCAATAACCGTTGCCGAAACCAAATACGGCTCCACACCCATATCGACCATACGAATCACAGCGCTTGGCGCGTCGTTGGTGTGGAGAGTGGATAGAACCAAGTGACCAGTAAGGGACGCTTCGACCGCAATGCTTGCTGTTTCGATGTCGCGCATTTCACCGACCATAATAATATCTGGGTCCTGTCTCAAGAATGCGCGAAGAGCCGAAGCGAATGTCAGACCAGCCTTCTTGTGAACCTGAACTTGGGCGATACCCGAAAGCTGATACTCGACAGGATCTTCGATAGTAATAATATTGCGCTCAGGAGAATTAAGCTTGTGCAGAATCGAATATTGAGTCGTGGTCTTTCCACTACCAGTTGGCCCCGTCGAGAGGAACATTCCGTTTGGCTGAGATACAAGCTCCTCGACCTTTGCCTGAACTTCCGGCGTGAATCCGAGCTTGTTAAGTCCAATAAGAACGCTGGACTTATCAAGGATTCTCATAACTATCTTCTCACCGTTGACGGTAGGAAGACAGGACACGCGCAGGTCGTAGTCCTTGTTGTCCATTCGAATAGGTATACGACCGTCCTGCGGAATACGCCGTTCGGCAATGTCCATTCCTGCAAGAATCTTATATCTGGAGATGAGCGGCTTGTCGATATACTTCGGAAGCGGCATGACTTCGTGCAAGACGCCATCTATGCGATATCTGACTCTCAGTGATCGTTTATCGGGCTCCACGTGGATATCGCTTGCACTATCTCTGATAGCTTGCTGAATGATTGTGTTGGCGATTCGAATGATCGGTGCTTCCTCAGAGACCTTGGCGATGGATTCTGTATCCTCTTCCGCAATATCCTCGCGAGCACCGTAACCCGCTATAGCCTGTCGGAACTCCGCCGATAAAGCAGGAGACTGACCCGGTGCTGAAGAAGGAGCGACGTTTGCATCGTTGCTCGCCGGTCCAGGTTCTACAATGCTGCTTCCACCGGACTTATACATCCGATCTATTGCGTCCATTACATCGTCCTCAGTAGCGAGCACAATTGCAACCTGCTGGGCACCACTGGCAAGCTTTATATCCTGCACGGCAAACGGGTCATTGGGATTTACCACAGCGACGATCAGCTTGTTACCGTTCTTAGCTATTGGAATAACCTTGTGGCGCTTGGCAATATGCTCCGGCACAGAGTTAACCGCCGAAGCGTCTATCCGCTGAGTGCTTAGGTTCACGAACGGCAGCCCCAATGTTTCCGCTCGGACCTCAGTAACTGCCTTCTCATCGGCGAAGCCCAGATCGACTATGATCCGCCCAATGTCCCCCGGCGCACTACGTTGAACATCGCGTGCTTCTGCCAGTTGTTCGGCCGAGATAACACCTTTTGCCACTAAGGCTTCGCCTAATTCTTTTCTAACCATCGCCATGGTTGTCTGCTCCTACACAAGCCGACCAATGTCGGGCCGGTCGAAGAGATTTATAGTATAACATACGACCTGTTGTTTTGACTCAGCTATTATGAAGCTAGCTGCAATCCGCTTGCAAGCTTCGATTTCCCCCTCTTTCTCTCATTCCGAAGCATAGATCTCGCGAAATGACACAGCCTTCTTTCTCAAAATGACGGTGTCGCTTTCTCAAAATGCTCGATTACTGCCTGTTCCATAACATCTATCGGCGGATCAAGGTTTGTCCACATCTTCAAAGACAACGCACCTTGGTGAACGAGCATTCCAAGTCCCGTCATCGCTCTTGCACCGCGACTCTGAGCCTCATCAACCAATCGTGTTCTTACAGGATTGTAGACGAGGTCGTAGACCATCAGTTTCGGGTGCAACAGGTCCGGAGGCAACGGAATTCCGTCGACATCCGGAAACATACCAACCGAAGTCGTGTTGACCAGCAAATCAGCATTTTCCAACCTGCCAGCCAACTCTTCCCTCTCTAGCTCTACGGCCTCGAAGCCTTTATTACCGAAAGCCGCTGTAAGACTCTCAACAAGCTCCACCGCGCGTTTATAGGTGCGGTTAGCTACAACTATCTTGCACCCAATCCGTGCTAGGGCAAATGCCACTGCCTTTGCCGATCCTCCTGCACCAAGTATAACGGTCCTACAACCTCCAAGATCGCCCCACGCCGTTTCTGCCGATCTTATGAATCCAGGGCCGTCTGTGGTATCTCCCTTCAGAACACCATTTAAATTTATAACCGTATTGACGGAGCCGATTTCGCGAGAATACTCACTCACCTCGTCAAGGTAATCGATAATTCGCTCCTTATGAGGAATAGTAACGTTTACTCCCGCGATTTGGAGAGCTCTGATGCCCTCCACGGCCTTGGCCAGATCTTCCGGCATAACATGAAATGGCACATATACGTAATCAATGTTCAGCGCCCGTATTGCAGCATTTTGCATCACGGGTGACAAACTATGTGAGATAGGGTGACCGAACACCCCAATTACACGAGTACTGCCGAGCACGTTCACCTGGTATCCTGTGTTTGAGACTGAGTTGTTTCGGAGTTTGTTCCCGGCCGAGATCGCCTTGCAAGCAATTGAAGTATCAGCCGCTCGACCAGGCGACTAAGCTTGGTTCCCACGAATTCCCGTTTGTGCATAGGTTTAACTAGAATAGTATACATACCGGCCAGATTTCCGCCTAGTACGTCAGTAATAATCTGGTCGCCTACTACCACCGTTCGCTCTGGATTACAGTCGAGCATTCTCAACGCCTTTTCAAACCCACCGCGTCTTGGTTTTAGCGCCCTATGGATACAGGAAATACCGAGATCATCGGCAATCTTGATTAATCGTTTAGGATTATGCGTGTTAGACACAATACAAAGCTTAAGCCCTTTCGACTTCGCCCGCTCTACCCATTCTACTACCGGTTTTGGTACCACTGAGTCCTTCCACGGCAGGAGAGTATTGTCCAGATCCACTATCACCGACTCGAAGCCCTTATTTCTCAAGTCTTCAACGTCGATATCGGTCAGACTAGCAGCAAATCGATTAGGGCGCAACAGATCCATAAAGCGGGACAATCGGACCTCCGAACATCATTTAGGAAGACAAGCAAAAATACGCGGCAATTGTATCATTTCTCATTTCGTCTTCGTTACTGCTTTTATTGCGTTCTTTGCTCTCACGTGCTCCTCGAATGTCCGACTAAACATATGGCTACCGTCGGGTCTAGCAACGTAGTATAAGTAGTCCACATTCGCAGGGTAGAGAACAGCCTTGATCGATGCCAAACCAGGATTGCAGATCGGCGCAGGCGGCAGTCCGGCATATTTATATGTGTTATACGGCGAGTCTATTTCCAGATCGCTATAATATACTTTGTCTTTGTTATGCTTGCTCTCGCCCGGGCGATAGCTGACTGTTGCGTCAATCTCAAGTCGCATATTCTTGGCAAGCCGATTCCATAATACTGCCGCAACAAGCGGTCTATCTTTTGGCGTCTTTGCTTCGCGCTCAACAAGTGACGCCAGAACGAGAATCTTGTTCAGTCCTTCAGGAAACGCTTTGCTACCGAGACCAAGGCGTTTACTCGCAACTGATTCTATCTCAGTTCCCAAAGGCAACGCCACTTTCACTTCGAACGCATCGAGCATTTTCTCGATGATACCATGCATATCCGTGCCTCTGGCAATAAGATACGTGTCGGGAAACAGATAGCCTTCCAGATTGTTTCCGTAGACAAACGCATACTTAGAAAACTCGTAGCCTCGCGCAATGGCAAGCCGCACGAATGCATCCGCGTTGGCGAGCTGTTTTGCCTCAAGCAAATCTGCGATTTGCCGAATTGTGTAGCCCTCAGGCACTGTTACCCACTGCTCTAGCGTTTCGCCTTGCACCAGCTTCGCTATGATCGTCGGTAGGCTCATGCTCTTGCTAAACTCATACACGCCCGGTTTCAGCCTAACGCTCGATCCACCAACGCGACAAGTAAGTCTAAATACAAAAGGACTTCGGATCAGGTTCTTCTCGGCTAAGATAGAAGCTATCTCTGCGGCGGATGCTCCTTTAGCAATCACCACTCGCACAGGTGTCTTGTCGTCTGATACGGGCATCGAGCCGATTACAAGCATCCAGACCAATGCGACCAGCACTACCAGAAGTGTTACAACATATGCTTTTGTCTCGGCTAGGATATATTTCAATTTCGCTAATATTATTTCAGGCCGGACTTCAGGGACCTGACTCTCCTTTTATTCCTGCTTTGATTTTCGGATCTCCGCTTCCCTAAGATAGCTTTCAAGAATAACGGCAGCGGCTATTTTATCTATGACCTTCCTTCGTTTTGCTCTAGAAGTATCCATTTTTATGAGCATATCTTCAACTTCTGCGGTGCTGAAGCTTTCATCCCAATAATCAATAGGTATTTTCAGTCGCTTAGCAAGACGATTGGAAAAATCTTTAACCTTTGCTGCCTGAATTCCCTCCTCGCCTTCAGCCGTTAGCGGTATTCCCACGACGACTTTATCTGCGTCGAGTTTTGTCAATATGTCTTCAACCGCTTGCAAATCCGTTTTCAAGCTGCGGCTGCGCCGTATAGTGCACACAGGATTTGCGGTAACGCCTAGCTCATCGCTCACCGCAACTCCAATAGTTGCATCGCCAACGTCTAGTGCTACAATTCTCGGCATCTTGATCTCGGGCTTCAATCGCTTCGATCAGCACCCAATTTTATTCAACAATTTACTCATTCTTCCGTCTGGAAAATCAAAAACGCAGAAGAACGTTATCTATATACTTCGTATAAAGTTTTCTGTTTTTCACGACTTTACTGAAGACGATTGTAGCCGGTCCAGAAGAGAATAAAGCAAAATAATCGTAGTCATAGCCATCATAACACACACCATTACAACTCCCGAATCGTTTGCCAAGAAAGCGGCTGCTGCGCCGACCCAGAGAGCCTTCAATCCCGGCAACATTATCGGGTCTTCTTTGAACATATCTCTTACCTTAGGCTGGATTCTCCAGAACCATAGCACTAAAAGCGGAGTGAATGCAACATAGAGCTTCAATGCGTCCGTCCCAAATGTGAGTCGAATGTTGTAGAGCATCTTCCTGAGGGCGATCTCAGTCACGCCTGTACCGCCCAACGTATAGGCAGTTTGGGCTATTCTTCCGGCGTGTGAAACTGACTCGCCTGCAATTTTCAGATCAATCAGAGCAAATAGACTCACAAGTACCACACCTATACTAAACGCACCGATGAGATGCTTTACATCAAAAACACCTCGCCGAACCACGACCCAAATCAAAACAAATGTGACGACGCCGGTAAACATGCCTCCGTAATTCGCTCCCATTGTGCCCATTCCCATTACAATCACGATCAAGAAGCCGATTAACGGAACCAGTTTGCCTCGCGTCTTTGCGCTATAGAGCACTGCCAGTCCACTCATGAATATGAGCGCAGCAGCATACTCGTTCCCAACACCATAATATCTTAGTCCTGAGATATAAGAGGAACTTGGAAGAGCAAACCTGCACAGTTGTCCGCCCGTCGCTCCGTCGATGATTATCGCAGCAATCGTAAGCCAGTAAAGCGTAACCACTGAAACTGCCTGAACTCCAGCCTTATCCGCTCGGTTACGCCTTACGGACTCTACAGCCGACGACAATCCTATCAGGACGACTGTTCCTCCCGCCCAAGACGCCATGTAGCTTACCGGTCCAGCCGGTGCAAATACCGCGAGCAGCATAGCAAGACATGCAGATGCACATATAAGCAATCCGATACGTAACATAAGAAGAACGCTGCGCTTAGGCCGAAGAGAAAACGCAACCGTTACCGCCGATCCGGTCAGTGCCAACCCCGCGATACCTGCCATTGACCACATTGTGGGCACAAGAATTTTACGGTTTGTTGCCACTCGCGTGTCGATATCGTTAAGTCTTGAGAGTTTCTGATCTTTTGTTACTGTTCTTGCCTCGCGCCCGGCAATTGGAACTAACGGACGGACATTCAATAGCCGAAGCATAGTGGGTGCAAAGTCGCTTGCCGCAATCGCACCGTCAGTACGGGTAGTGGCTGAAGTCAAGAGGCCGGATTGTGCGGAAGGATAAATGACTATCGGAGTTAGTCGATCCCAATAGCCATTTACAGGCGGACTGAACGATACCAGTACTACCACAGTCTCTTGTGCTCGAGTCTCAACTAATATTCGGCCTAAAAAAGAATCCAAAGACTTCAACACGTATGCCTTGTGTTGAGAATACGCCTTCTCGGAGAGATCAAGCTTATACTCTTCTAAACGACTTGTATCGCCGAAATCCACGACGACAAAGTCTGCGCGGGCAAGACAGGCGATCGTCGTATCCGCCAAAAGAGCAACGTCCGAGAAGAATCGAGTCGAACCATTGATGCCGTTGTGGAGCGTGTCGATTGAGAGGCGACCGATATCGATCATCCCGTTGTTATCTGCCGCAATCACGGCGGCGGAACGGTCGATAGAGTTTGGTAATGTATCTGAATTCCCAACGACACCAGTCTTCTTTCCGGTACGCCTAAGACTTTCTCCAAGCAGCCCGATTGTAACCGGACCGTAGCCTACAGCTTCACGCTTAGCCTGAGCAATTCCTAGAAACAGCGCCGAGTCGGCTCCAACTCGCAATCCAATTCGCGTCCGATGGGCGTTTTCAGCCATCTGGTCGTTTTTTACGAATTCGCGGGAATCGTATACCTCGCGCACATAATCGTCGCCGCGACAGCTCGAACCTGCTCCAGCCGTCAACAGCACTGACATCTGGCTTTTGGAACCGACACAATTCGGGCTGATAAGACCAACAGCGCCGTGGCGAAGCATCTTAGAAATTGTTGGGAACGATTTGTTGTCCAAATCCGATAGCGAGATTCTATCTGCTACTACGACGATGAGCTTATCTGCTCTTGCTGCGCCACTACTACTAGCTGCAAGCGTGAGTACCAAAAAGATGAGGGTGAGTTCCCTAAGGCGAGGGTAAGCCATTGCATTAGGAATTCTAGACACCCCGACAGATCATGTCAAGGCTGTTGAGATACGGAATAAAGCTCACGATTTTTACTGTTCGGCTGCTGCTTAACTAATCAAGTAGAGCAGCACAATCGTTTTGCAAGAACATTAATTCCTTGACTGTGTTTTGTGATGGTGATACAATCTTGCCAACTTACAGGCGTGCAGGCATCACGCTGTATAGAATGGAGGCAAAGAGGATGTTGAGAAAAGGATTCTGTCTGTTTGTCTCGGCGATCACATTATTAGCGTTATCAAGCGGATGTGTTTTCTCTGCTGCTCCAACGTTGGGAGCCGTGACACCCACTTTATCTGCATTACCTATAGACGAGTGGCGAACGATAACCTGCACTTACAGTGATGCAGACGGTGTGGGGAACTTATTTATGTGCAGCTTGCTGATAAACAACGCCGTATCCAACGTAGGAGCGGCGCATTTTGTCTATAGTCAGAACACCAACAAGTTCTACATGAAAAATGAGTCCGGAACGCTAATACCGTCAACCGGCGTGGTTCGCGGAAGCGCAACTATCATCGAAAGTCCGAACGCTTATCTTGATTGTAGAGCGACCACGGTGACCTTCACGAGTACGTCAATCACCATCGCCTGGCGATTTAAACTGAAATCCACAATGGCAAAGAAAACTTGTTCGGTGTATGCCAGGGCAGATGACGACACCAGCCTGTCAACCGGCTGGGTATCCAAACTAAGCGGAATTTACATAGACAACCCACCTACCGTAGGCACTGTTACTCCGAGTAGCGGACTTTATCCGGTAGGCACTTGGCAGACGTTCACATGCACTTACTCCGACGCAGACGGTTTGTCAAACCTATGGCTAGTGAACTTACTTATCAACAACGGCATTTCCAACTCCGGCGCGTGCCACGTAGTTTATAGCCAGAATACCAATAAGTTCTTCATGAAGAATGCCGCGGGAGCGCTCGTTCCGGAAGGAGGCGTGGTTCGCGGAACGGCAACGACAATCGAAACAGATAGCGCTGTATTGGACTGCGGAGGGTCAACAGTTACAACGAGCGGCAACACTATAACGGTTAGTTGGCGAGTCAAGTTTAAAGCTCCGATGACGGGCAAGACATGCAACCTATACTTGCAAGCCAGCGACGATTACGAGGTTGTCAGTCCCTGGCTCTCCAAAGGAACAGCTTTTGTTAATGCTCCCCCCAATTTGGGACCAGTGAGCCCTTCGACCGGCGAATCGCCAACAGGAGAATGGAAAACATTCAGTTGCACTTATGTAGACCCCAATGGGGCGACTAACTTGGGGCTATGCAGCATGCTCGTGAACAACGCGATTTCGAACACGGGTGCGTGTCACGTAGTCTATAGCCAGAACACTAACAAGTTCTACATGAAGAACGCCGCAGGAGCACTTGTTCCAGAAGCAGGCGTGGTTCGTGGAACAGCAACGACAATCGAGACGGAGAATGCTGTCTTGGATTGCGGTGGGTCTACGGTTACAATAAGTGGCAATACCATCACTGTAAACTGGCGAGTGAAGTTCAAATCGACTATGGCAGGTAAGAGTTGCCAGATTTATACCAGGGCTGAAGACGACTTCGCTCAAGTAGCGGGATGGATAAGCAAAGGAACGACCGCGATTACAACGTCCGAATTCGCCACCCTAATTGCTTCCGCAAAACAAAAGTTAAATCAGATCATAACCATGGATCCGTTCCAACCGGATCTGGCGGCTACCCTTATGCAGCAAGCAAAGAACTACTTCCAGCAGGCGTTAACGCTTCGACCAAACAGCCCCGACGCTAATTTTGGTGTGGCGCTAACTACAGCAGCAATAACTGCTCAAAGCCTGATTGAAAAGTACCAAAGTGTATTCAACACTGATGCTCCGGCAATAGTATCTTCACTGCGAAGTGTGAGCAACAACCTATGGCTGTTGGATTTGAACCGAGCCTTGCAGTCCGAAAACAACCTATTATCTACTTATATTCAGAACTACATTGCGGTGACACCTACAAGTCCAACGCCTTTGTCCGAACGCGATCGCTTGCTAATACTGGATATGCAGAACGACATTCGCAACGTTGTCATTCCAATGCTTGCGAGTGTAGCTGCTCGTTTGGAGATCGTGGAACGAGATCCGTCTTTTACATTTGAAATCGCACCTATAGATCCGAATGATCGTAGAGTCATCGACATTGGAGACATTTACCTCTTCCATGGCATGGTTATGCTGGCGAAGGCGCTGCTTGCCGTTCCAGCTTCCTATAATATTGACCCTGGCACATGGCCGTTGATTGACGTAGAACTATACGATTTGGATACGAACCACGACGGTTATCTGACTCGGAGCGAATTGCTGCCGCCGCCACCGTTTATGACACTAATGGATCCGACATTGATGTATGCACAAAGAGGCGATTGTATTACCGCCTGTGAAAAATTGCTAGCCGGTATAGATGCGACGCTTCGGGAACCATACGACGACGCCGAGCTGATACCTACACGCGATCTCGATGGTTCACGCTACATAGGAACACTTATGGCGATGCGCCAAGTGGTTGAAAATATCAAAAGGAGCTTGAACCAGCCTACGTTGTTGAATATACCGTTGGATGACATTGTATACCCGATGAATGTATATCTCGGCGCGTGGTCTGATAATCCGCCACCCGATTTGACCTACTTCTTACCGCGCTATCGTTTTGTGGCTGATGGCGACGGTGAACCCTATATGATGTGGAGCGTTCTTGATCTGATACCGGTCGATGGATCCTATCAGGATACCACATTTGGCGGATTGTTCCCCGAAGGCTTGCCTGAGCACCTTATTTACGGTAAAAGATTTGCGGAGGTTGATTCGGACTGGCTTGTTAATGTCACTACTAACCCGGCAAACGGTGCTATAAATGTTCCAAAGACGCTCACACAATTCAGCGTTACATGGCCTGGAGTGGGCATATATCCTATTTATGCCCAACTTTACAGATCTACTGGGACCTATACCTGGACAGGAGTTCCAATCACGCAGGTTTCGATTTCAGGCAAGACTGTAACTTACAACATCAACACGGCGCTTCTGCCGAATACGTGGTACAGAATCAAGGTTGAGAGCAACATACCATTCTACGGTTGGAAGAAGGTTATAACTCACTTTAGAACCGGGCCTTAGCATCCTGTTATTGGTCCGAAACCTTATAGTATATTCTGGCACGTATATTCTGGCACGGCGCCTGGCAGGCGCCGTGCCATTGATTTTGATCCTTTCTGCCGATATATCACCCTGCTGTGCGATGAACGGCAGTTTTGTGAATCGGCAATCACAGCTAAAGCTAGCGGTGTGTTCTCAGACTTTGGCTGCGCGAACAAGTGGTAGACTTTTGGGACCCATTTGTACCAATCAATCTTGGTCAGACTGACGTATTTCAAGCGATTCAGTGCAAAGGTATTGCCGCCTATTAGAGCCCGATTTTGCAGCGTCCATATCCAAACTCCGCCACAACTAATCTTTTTGCTCTGCTGAAGGGTCAGCGTTAAATAGAGCAGCTAGGTCGGCATATGGATTAACGTGGCTAGGTTTGCTCTTCGCAGCTTCCTGCTCCGCGTGATACTCCTCAATCCGAGCGTTAAGTTGACGAGCTCGACGACGCACAAGTTGCACGAGGAAAACAATAATCGGCACAGAAATAGCTGCAATAATCCAGTTGATGATTTCCAATACAATTAAGCCCCTTGAATATGTTAGAGAAAAGAACGTAAGGCGTCAACAGCACTTGTCCAACAAAGCTAGTTGTGTTATACTTTCACGACTGGTGTTGACTGAAACACAAGAAACTAAAGACACAATACCCGATGGGGTAATAGTGGTAGTAGGACCGACAGCGGTTGGTAAAACTGCAACGGCGATTGAGCTTGTGTCATTAATTGGCGGCGAGGTTATCTCTGCGGATTCGATGGCCGTGTATAAGGGAATGGACATCGGAACCGCGAAGCCTACAAAAGAAGAACAAGCACGAGCAAAATTCCACCTGATTGACATTGTTGACCCATCGGAACCATTTAGTGTGGGACAGTTCCAAAGAATTGCGCAGGATGCGATTGACGACGTCCTTAAGCGCAATCCGCCTGCAATAGTGGTAGGCGGAAGCGGACTTTATGTGAGGGCAGCAATAGATGGACTTGACATTAGTATGCCTGCGGCGAATCCACAGCTTCGGAAGAAGCTCGCAGAGGAAGCACGCATCCACGGAAACGAACATGTCCATCGAAAGCTAGCGGAAGTGGACCCTGCGGCCGCTGCACGGATTCATCCGAATAACCTAAAGCGCGTTATACGCGCGCTTGAAATTTACGAAGCCACAGGCACTCCGCCGTCCGTTCTTTTTGAAGCAGATGCGAAGAGAAAACCGCGCTATCCGAACGCAAAGTGGTTCGGTCTAACGGTTGACCGAAAAGAGCTTTACGCAAGGATAGAACAGCGTGTAGACGCAATGATTGAGGCGGGACTTGAGGATGAGGTATCTCGCTTGTTGGAGAGCGGAATTGATCCGAGCCTTCCGTCGATGCAGGGACTGGGCTACAAGGAGATAGCCGGTTACCTGCGAGGGGAGTACAGCAGGGATGAAGCAATTGCCCTGTTAAAAAAGAACACCAGGCGGTTCGCAAAACGACAATATACGTGGTTTAAAGCTGATCCTAGAATAGTATGGATCGATGTAGCTGGCCGAACCGCAAAAGAGGTGGCGACTATAATAAAGGAGAGCTTGACTAATGAATAAGGCTCAGATGAACCTTCAGGACAACTTTCTGAACCAGGTTCGGAAGGAAAATGTTCAAGTGACAATCTACCTCGTGAGTGGCGTTCAACTCAAAGGCTTTGTACGCGGTTTCGATTCTTTCACTGTTGTACTGGAAACCCCGGGTAAGCCAGCTCAGTTGGTGTATAAGCACGCTATGGCATCGGTAGTGCCAGCCAAGCCGATAACGTATTCAACTGCTAAAGAAGAAAATTCGACCTCATCAGTAGAAGATCAGGGTAGTAAAGAGTGAAGTTCGTCAAGATGCATGGTATCGGTAACGATTTTGTCGTTACTGAGGGGCCTATTCCAATAGAGGGAAGTGAAGCTGCGATTGCTAGAGCAGTATGCGACCGTCACTTTGGTGTCGGAGCGGATGGACTGATATTGGTAATGCCGTCACGAGTGGCCAATTGGCGGATGCGAATGTTTAACCCTGATGGTAGCGAAGCCGAAATGTGTGGAAACGGGATCAGGTGCTTCGCCAAGTATCTCTACGACCGAAAAATGCACGAAGACGTAGTGATGACCGTCGAGACGCTGGGCGGAATCAAGACCTTAAAGCTCAACGCGACCGGCGGTAAGGTGCGGACCGTGAGAGTAGACATGGGCGAACCTAAGCTGCTGCGCTCTGAAATCCCCATGAAAGGTGTAGCCAATTCGAAAGTGATAGCTGAACCTATTAAGGTCGGCGGAAAGAGAATCGAAGTAACGTGCGTTTCAATGGGTAATCCGCACTGTGTGACGTTTGTGGACAATGTAGAAAGCTATCCTGTCGAAAAGATCGGTCCGCAGATCGAAAATCATTCTAGCTTTCCACAGCGTACCAATGTCGAGTTCGTTGAGGTAATTAGCGACAAAGAAGTGAAAATGCGGGTGTGGGAGCGCGGCGCGGGTGAAACACTAGCGTGTGGAACCGGTGCGTGTGCAACCGCAGTGGCATGTGTTCTGAACGACAAGACAGCTAGAAAAGTTACAGTGCATCTCAAAGGCGGCGACCTTTTCATTGAGTGGCTTGGAGATAACAAGGTGTTTATGACCGGCCCTGCTGAGGAGGTTTTTGAGGGCAAGATCAGCACCGCAGTGTTAAAGTGCTGGATAAACGAAAAAAACTGAAGCAATAGGAAGTGGAAAGCAGGAAGCAAAAAGTGGTTGCAGCTCCTGCTTTCTACTTTTATAGATGGAGGAGAAAGTTGCAGCGAGCTAATAGACTTGACAAGATACCGCCGTATTTATTCGGAGAAATGGCGCGGCTAAAAAGGCAAGCAATTGCAGATGGAATTGACCTAATCGACCTTTCAATTGGGGATCCGGACCAGCCCACCCCCGAACCGATAGTGAACAAGCTATGCGAAGCGGCTCGCAATCCTGTAACACATCGCTACGACGAGACAGAAGCCGGTTGGCCAATGTTCTTGGAATCGGCAGCCAAGTGGTATAAACGACGATTCGGCGTGGATATCGATCCCAATAACGAGGCTTTGCTCTTGCTCGGGTCAAAAGACGGTCTTGCGCACTTGTGTTGGGCAATGATAGATGCCGGAGACGTCAGCCTTGTGCCAGATCCGGGTTACACCGTTTACAAAGTGAACACGCTGGTGGCAGGCGGAGAAGCTGTTCCTATGCCGCTTCTCGAAGAAAATGGATTTGTGCCAGATCTTTCGGCAATTCCGACAGACGCGGCGAAAAAGGCCAAGCTTATGTTTCTTAACTACCCAAACAACCCCACCGGAGCGACCGCAAGTCTCGAGTTCTACAACGACGTGGTGCGATTTGCGAAGGAGTATGATATTGCAGTATGCAGCGACCTTGCCTACTCGGAAGTCACATATGATGGCTACGTGGCTCCCAGCTTTATGCAAGCGGATGGAGCGAAAGACGTGGCAATTGAAATGCATTCCCTGTCTAAGACTTTCAATATGACCGGCTGGAGGATAGGGTTTGCAGTAGGCAACAAAGACCTGATCGCAGCATTGAACAAATTAAAGTCGAATTTGGATTCTCGCCAGTTCCCAGCGATAGACATAGCAGCCGCATATGCGCTGGACAGCATTTCGAACCAGCCTACCCTCGAGCTATACAAAAAGCGAAGAGACATCTTAGTGGATGGTCTTAATGCTATCGGCTGGCGTATAACCAAGCCGAAAGCCTCTCTCTACGTTTGGACCAAGGTGCCAAAAGGCTACACATCGGCGGATTTCGCCAAGATGCTGCTCCAAGAAGCCCACGTGCTAGTAATTCCGGGCAACGGTTACGGACAGTATGGAGAAGGGTATGTCCGAATGTCGCTTACTGTTTTGGGCGACAAAGACGGCGAGCGCGTGGCCGAAGCCGTGAGAAGAATCCGGGATAGAATCAAAATCGACTGGCATAGCTCCTGATTTACGCTGAGCATGAGTGCAACGTGCCGCAAAGCTGAAGAGCCGGTTTCCTAATTACGGCTCACACATAGATGTGAGTTCACAGGCTCTTGGCTTTCAATCACCACGTAAGAAAACGGTGGGACAGTGACTCGTGTTTCATATCTGTCGCGTATAAAGCGATACGGATAACCTTTGGGAGCGTACGGCAGACGAATCGTTAGGCGCTGAGTGCGAGCCGTGTTGTTGTAGACCAAGTTGGCAC
>Ga0272448_1004211_pt1 | contig 16554 bp, 13 predicted proteins | sample YNPCB0191_FD_202220 | JGI IMG/M metagenome (GOLD analysis project Ga0272448, IMG submission 202220) | Hot spring sediment microbial communities from Yellowstone National Park, WY, United States - YNP-CB-019-1 | ecosystem: Environmental > Aquatic > Thermal springs > Hot (42-90C) > Sediment...
CCTCAAAGCTGTATATGCTGACATGATTTATTATTTACCGATCTGGCCAGAGGCAACGTAGAGTTCACCTTTGCCATTTTCAACCAGATCTCCGATATATTTTTTGTAAGTCAAACCACCCAGCTCCACGGTCCCCTCGCAGGCGAAGCTGGGAAGCACGTGCGCGCTCCCTGCGGTTATGCTGCCTTTGACCATCTCAGCCCCCGGAAGGTGGGCGTGTCCGTGTATGCGGATGACACCCCCTTGATTCGCGCATCCGGGGAAGTCTCCAGCATCTCCCATGACCTCGATCGAACCGCCGCAGAGATGCTCGCCAAGGAATGCACCTGCATTTCCCTTTATAACTATCTCTCCGCCACGCATGCCGCACCGCTCGCCGCGGTAGCCTGCGCCAGCGTAGTTGCCTGCATTCCCCTCGACAATGATCCTGCCGCCGCGCATCTCCCTGCCCAGCCAGTCTCCGGCATCTCCTTTTATATGCAGCATGCCACCGCGCATGCTGTTTCCTGCATGCATTCCAGCATCTCCGATGATCTCCATAACGCCGGAGGACATGCCTTCACCAAGACGCTTGACCTTTGAGAGATCGCCCTCTAGAACGATTCTCGTCTCCTCTGGCTTATCCGGATCAGGATCGCCTGAGATCAAAAAGATCTTCGAGAGAGGCAATCTCCTGTTGCCATGCCATACTTCAATCTCAGATATCTCCTTGATGGTGAGGCCTGCAAGAACATCCGCAGATATCCTCTCCGCCTCCACCGGAACGCCGCGATGCTCTGGAAGTTTTATGGTGATGGTGCGCATCTCAGATCACCTCTTTCAGAGGCTGCACTCCTGCTCTCACCACAAACGGATTTGATAAATACGCGTCCTGCACCATGTAGTTAGACATTCTTATGCTGTAGTACCTCTCGAACTTCTCTTTGAGAGCAGACAGCATGCGGTCCATCTCGCTCTCCGGAACGGCGGCATCGACCCAGTACGTCCTTCCCTGAGGCGCTGCGACGATCTCGCCGTCTCTGACAACCACAACGCCGCCTTTTATCGTGTACTTCGCTCTGGACATGCCGGCCTTAACCTCTGCATGATCCTTTGATGGATCGATCTCTTCAGGCTTGATGTTGTATATCGATACGTCCGCATCAGCGCCGATGCCCAGATGCCCCTTGTCCTCGAGGCCCAGAATCCTTGCGGGAGCGGCCCTTGTCATTATCACGATCTCCGACCAGTCCAGCTCTCTCTCGATTGAGGGCAGGGTGCTTCTAGATCTCACCACCTCATGCAACGTCTTCATCTCCTCCTCGCGCTTCTCCCTGCTCATAAGCAGCGATATTATCTCAGGGTAGTTTACGAACGGCCCTCCGTTTGGATGGTCTGTTGTCATGACCACCTTCCACGGATCTCTGGTGAGAAGCGCGAGCTCCAGCCCTATGGCCCACTGGACCGCGTTGACCGGCATCTTTCTCATGTAAACCCACGGCACCACACCGCTGGACTCCTCGAGCTCTATGTCGTGGTTCGACCACTTCTGATGCCCGATCCTGGCGTTCGCGTACTCCAGCGGCGCATCAGCGGTCATGGTTGTGGCGGGGCCGAATATGATCTGGCCGAGATCCATCGTCGCATGATTTGTTTGGTTGAAGTAATCCGCTATCACAGATGCCTTTGACTCGAAGTCCTTCCAGCCTGTGCCTCCGTACGCGGAGAACTGCATGTGCGCGACGTGCACAACCTGTCTCATCCTGCTCGGCTTTATGTCCTTCAGCAGCTCCAGGGTCTCGATAGCTGTGGTGTAATTCCCCGGTCTCCCGAGATTGTTGAAGTGCAGATGTATCGAGTGCGGAAGCCTGAGGCGCTCGTTGACCTCGGCAAGCGCTCTTATTATCTGTGCTGGAGTCACATCGAAGTGCGGCACCGGGTCATGCACGCTCTTCACGTTCGAGCCGAAACCCCAGGCCTCGCCGCCGCCCGGATTCACGATCTTGACACCATACCCACGCGCTGCCCTCAGACCCCATGCGACGTATGCAGCAAGTCTTCCCAGATCGTTGTCGCGCACGCACTCCATCACTGTCCAGTTGCTTCCGAAGAGCGTGAGGGCGCCCTTGTCAACTATCGGGATCTCCTCCAGCTCCTCATGTGTGTGGCGGGCCTCTATGATCGGCGTCGCGGCCTCGAATGCCGTTGTGTATCCCAGCCTGGCGTACCTGTAGCCGATGGCGTAGCAGTTCGGCACTGTGTATCCCGTTGACGGCCTGCAGACCCTCGTCCTGGGCTCTGTCCCCATCCTGGAGTCGTCGGGGCGCATTATCCTGCCTGTGTTTAGCTTTGGGCCTGCGATGTGCGAGTGTGCATCCACACCGCCAGGCATGACTAGAAGACCTCTGGCATCTATCACCTCTCCGCCGGCGTCCTCAGCTATCCGGCCGTTCTCTATGCATATGTCCATCTCCTCGCCGAAGATCCCGTTGGCAGGATCATAGACAATGCCACCCTTAATTATCATCTCTGAGCCTCCTGATATTATCGAGAATCGCCTGGAGTATTTCCACATCGCTCGGGTATTCAGTATCCACGAGCTTTCTCAGGCGGAGCGAGAGGCCATCCATTCTGTAGGCCGTCCCCTCGGCCTCGATACCTGCGATCGCGCTCGGTATGACAACATCCGCGAAGAGCGTAGTTGGGTTCTCAAAAGGATCTATCTGTATAACAGGCATCTCCCCGAGCGCCTCGACGCAGCCTCTGGGGAGGTTAGATGCTGGATCTGAGGCTATGATCAGGGCAGCATCGACATCTCGCCTGCTCAGTAGATCGCAGCACGATGTCTCTCCGGGATTGTAGTACGGCGCACCACGCGCGTAATCAACAGCCATCGGATACCCTGATGACCACGCCAGGACCTGGCCCGCGCCGGTGACGTTGTAGTGCCCCCTCATCGCCATTATAACGAACTTCGTGTGGCTGTTCAGCTCCGACACCAGGGAGAGAGCATTGTCGACGTTCTTGTACCTGCCCCTGCTGTGCGTTAACCCAAGACCAAAGAATATCGCGCCGAACTTCGCGTTCTTCATCATATCCGCGATCTCGATGAGATCTTTTCTGGGCACGCCCGCTATATCCTCCGGCAGAGAATCCGCCTTTCCTCCGATGATCATGCGCAGCGCGGATATTATCTCATAGTCAGTTCCCGGCTGGATTCTCAGAAATCTGTCAGCGTTCCTGGCGGTTCTAGTCTCCCTCACATCGATGACCAGAACCTTTCTGCCCTTCCGCCCCTCAGGGACGAACCTGCCGCATGCATTGGATGAGTATCTTAGCGTGTGTCTCGGATGCGCCTCTGATGGGTTGCAACCCCAGAAGACTATGAGGTCAGCGCGGTTCTTTATCTGCCCGAGAGTCGAGCCGACGAGCCCCTTCTCCTCTATGCCTATGATCGACGGGCCGTGGCACACTGTCGCTGTGGTGTCGATCACGCCGCCGATCTCCTCCGCGAGGAGGATTCCCTTCTTCAGAGCCTCACATGTCGTAGAAGCCCATCCGTAGAGGAGTGGATGCTTCGCGCTGACAAGGATCTCGGCCGCTCTTCTGTAAGCATCCTCGTAGCCGACCTCGACGAGCTCTCCGTCTTTGCGTATCATCGGCGACTTTATCCTGTTATGTCCCATGATCTTTGAGGAGCCAAGCCTGCACGCCCCACGGACCTTCTCTATTCTGCCCTCATTCACCTCAACCCTGATATCATCGCAGAGGCAGCCGCAGAAGGTGCAGAGAACATCTTCTATCTGCAATATCATCGACCTCTCAACATCAGTTCGCGGATATCCAACACCTTCTCATCTGTGGGTGTGACCTCCACCTCCACACCCTTGAATCCGGGCATCCCGCAGCCATTTGTATCCGTGCCTGTCAGCATGTTCGCCCACGGCCCCATGGGTATGAAGACGATGCCCTGTGGCAGCCCCTTGTCCACACCAGCTCTCAGCACCGCGCTTCCATGTGGGCTGGTCAGAAGCAGATTCATTCCATCTGAGAGCCCCAGCGCCCTGTAGTCATCCTCAGATAGATAACAGCATGAGACCTCGTTGATGTACAGTGGAGACATCTTATCCTCGCAGCCAGCTCCCTGCGCGAGGGTCCTTCCGGAGATCATGACAGCCTTCAAACCGGATCACCAGTATCTCAATCAATGGACAATACTCCTCTAAAAAGTGAGCGGTTTGTGCGAGGTATCTGCGAGGTATCCGGATAAGAGCTTTAACTCGCTGGAGCAGAGAGGACTTAGCTTTCATCCCAGCATAAGGTCTGGGGATGAAAGCTAAGTCGTCCCTTCTTCCGGCATGCTTAACCGCCTCAACAGGGCGGGTTGGCCTCGATATTCTGATGCAGCAGGCAGAGTCCCAGAGAGATGTGTTCCTCAGCTACACGTATCCGATATTTCCTGATAAAACAAAAGAGAAGAAGTTAGCCGGAGCTCTGGAGCTGGCAGATGGCTCTACAACAAACATCACTCATCGCAGGGTTGTGACAGCCCGTATCCCCATAGCTCCAAAACCTCCACACCACTTACTATGATGCAATTCCTGGCTATGATGTGGGAAGCTGCGCCATTAAGGACGCGATAGTTCGCTTTGGCAGTGCGGGATCATCCCGATCCCATCGGAACTGTATGGCGCAGATGGTGGCATCCGCCCACCGCACTCCTTCGGCCGGCAGGTTGTCACAGGTATATCTTAACTGAATACACACCTCCCTCCAGTCTCCTCTCAGTCCGGAGGTTCAGCCGCTCGAACATCCTCAGAACCGCCTGGTTCTCCACCAGAACCTCAGCGTTCAGATAGAACAGCCCCTGCTTTCTCGCCAGGTATACCAGATAGGAGAGGATCTCCATGCCCACGCCCTTTCTCTGGTAGTCATCTCTGACGACTATGGCCACCTCTGCGGTATGCGTCCCCTCTGCGATGCTGTACTGTCCGAGACCGACGACCACCTCCCTCTCCTCCTCGACAACAGCGAGAATCACCATCTCCCTGGTGTAATCTATAACAACAAAATCCTGAAGCTGCTTGTGGCTCATGCCCTTCCGCGCGGACGCGAACCTCTGATACATCGTCTCGTCTGATAGAGAGTAGAAGAAATCCTTCAGGAGCGGCTCGTCTGTGATCCTGACCGGCCTGAGGAGTATGTTGATCCCGGTCTTCGTCGTCCTGTATGTCTCCAGGTGCTCCGGATACTCGCCCTTCTCCCCGGGTATGAACTCCTGGTCAGCATAGATGAGCGAGAGCCGCTTCGCTTCCTCCAAAAGCCACGGCCTGAACTTCGGATGCGCCAGGGCTATGAGATCCATCGCGCGTTCCCTGACGTTCTTGCCGTGGAGGTACGCGATTCCATACTCTGTAACGACGTAATGCAGATCTCCTCTTGTCAGCGTGACACCCGCGCCCTCCCTGAGCATCGGAACTATTCTGGAGATCCTCCCGTTCTCAGCGGTCGATGGCAGCGCGAGAACAGCCTTGCCTCCGGGCGAGAGAACAGCCCCGCGCATGAAGTCCGCCTGCCCCCCGATTCCGCTGTGGAAGAATGTTCCAAGAGACTCAGCAGTCGCCTGGCCTGTGAGATCGACCTCCATTGCGCTGTTGATCGATACCATGTTCCGGTTCTTCGCTATGATGAGGGGGTTGTTCGTGTAATCGATGGTCTTGAACTCTATCGCCGGATTGTCATGGATGTACTCGTACGTCTTCCGCGTGCCCATGCAGAATGAGGCTACTGTCTTGTATCTGTCTATGCTCTTCATCGAGTTGTCGACAGCCCCGACCTTCATGAGCTCTATGAATCCATCTGTCAGAAGCGATGTGTGAATGCCGAGATGCTTCTTGTGCTTCAGGTTCGCGAGGACAGCATTCGGTATCATTCCATAGCCGGCCTCGATCGTGGATCCGTCCTCGACTATCCTCGCCACATATCTTCCGATCTGCTGCGCCAGCTCTGTCGGCACGCTCTCCACGTACTCGAGAAGGGGCTCGTCATGCGGTATCACAAAGCTCACATCATCCATGTGGATGAAGCCGTCTCCCTGAACTCTGGGCATATTCGAGTTTATCTGTGCTATGACAACTGATGCCTTCTCCACAGCAGCCTTCACGATGTCAACGCTTATCCCCAGGTTCAGGTAACCGTGCCGATCAGGCGGTGTTGTCTGTATCAGCGCGACATCTATCGGTATGCGCCCCCTGTAGATCAGATCGGGTATCGCTGAGAAGAATATGGGGGTGTAGTCAGCGAGCTCCTTGTTCACAGCATCGCGCGTGCTTCTGCCTATGAAGAATGTGTTGAGCCTGAAGTTCTCCTTGAACTTGATGTCTGTGTATGGAGCAGCGCCGAGGGTCCAGACGTGCAGGATCTCTGTATCGAAGAACGCCTTCGGATGCTCCCTCACGTAATCGGCGAGCGCCTGAACCAGGAACTGCGGCTCGCCACAGCCTGTGCCTATGAAGATCCTGTCGCCTGCGTGTATGTGGCTGAACGCCCTCTCCAGCGAGGCGAACTTTTCCGGCCATTGTGCCTTCAGATCACTGTAGTGGTGCTCCATGATCTCCATAAGCTTCCCAAGGTTCAATTAAAGGCTGGCTTAATTAATTTTACCTGCGGAGGTTTTATGCGTCCGTCTGAGCAGACATATCTGCATGGATCTGGATCGGCTTGTGCTGGGCGCAGAGCTTCCCGATGGTATTCTGATCAGATTCCGGCCGTTCTCCGAGGGGGATGCTGACATGATACGGGATGTCCACCAGCACGGGCACTACGATATCCTGGAGATACGCCCGGGTGAGGTGGTGTTCGATGTTGGTGCGCATATCGGATCGTTCGCTCTCAGGGCGGCCAGGATGGTTGGGGAGGATGGCCTTGTGGTCGCGGTGGAGCCGGAGCGGAGCAACTACGAGCTTCTCAGGATCAATGCGGAGGGAATGGACAACATCGTCCCGCTGCGTTTGGCTCTGTCAGATTTTAAGGGCAGTGGAAGGCTCTTTCTCGCACAGGGCACTGCAGCTCACTCCCTGATATTCCGCAGAAGCGCATACTGGGATGATGTTCATGTCAATACCATGGACGGGCTCATAGAGGAGCTCGGGATCAGGCCGGATGTGGTCAAGATCGACGCTGAGGGTGCAGCACTGAAGATCCTGAGCTGTGCTGAGAGCATGCGCTGCAGGAAGATCGCGGTCGCAGCGTACCACTTCCCTGCTGAGGATCTCCAAGTGGCCAGCAGGCTGAGATCGATGGGGTTCCTGCCGAAGATCGTCCATGTCAGATCGAGCGTCTACAGAAGCCCGTTCGCCCCAAGCGTGCCAATCGTCACGGGCGAGATTAGTGGAAGTGTCTGAGATCTGGTTGTGGCTCGAATCGCTGAATGGGTTTCAGAAATTGACATTTATTGGCGCAACAGGTCAAAAATCCTGTGAGTTAACCTGCCTGTCATCCTCGAGTCATTCATGGCAAAGATGCGACCGTCATCTTTTTATATGTGCTATTTGTTAGCATGTACCACGTTAACATTAGGAGATCGCTATGAGTGAGATTGGCAAACGCGTTCGAATGGAAAGGATCATGGATAGGGACAGCGGAAACACCGTGATAATACCTCTTGATCACGGGATATCGGTCGGGCCGATACAGGGGCTTGCAAACCTGCCTGAGATGGTCGATAAGGTTGCGAAGGGCGGGGCAAATGCGGTGCTCCAGCAGAAGGGCATGGTCAGGCACGGGCATCGCGGCTACGGCAGGGATATAGGCCTGATCGTTCACATGTCCGCTTCCACATCTCTGGGCCCCGATCCTAACAACAAGGTCCAGGTCGCCATGGTGGAGGAGGCGATAAAGCTCGGAGCAGACGCGGTGAGCGTCCACATAAATATCGGCTCTGAGACCGAGGCGGAGCAGCTCCACTTCCTCGGTATGGTCTCGGAGAGGTGCGACTTCTGGGGTATGCCGCTGGTCGCGATGATGTACCCCCGCGGGAAGGATATAACAAACCCGAACGCTCCGGACGTTGTGGCGCACGCCGCCAGGGCAGGCGCCGAGCTCGGGGCTGACATCATAAAGACCAACTACACCGGATCCCCGGAGAGCTTCAGGGAGGTTGTGGCAGGCTGTCCTGTGCCTGTGGTCATCGCAGGCGGCCCGAAGACAGCGACGGACCTGGAGTTCCTGCAGATGATCGAGGGCGCGATGAAGGCTGGCGCGAGGGGCGTCGCCATAGGAAGAAACGTCTTCCAGCACAGGGATCCGACCCGCATGACCAGGGCGATATGCGCTATAGTCCATCACGGCAGGAGTGCGGAGGAGGCTGCGAGAATACTGAGCGAGATATGACGCGCGGGAGTTGATGGTGCAGAGCTCCCGTCATTCGTCGATATCTCCTGACAGTTCGGAAGCCGGTCGAAAGAGTGGGAAATACCAGCGTCATGTCCGCTCAACACTGCATCTGGAATCTGCAGGGGCTTCCTGAGGGGATCTTCTTTGGATAGCCCTTCAACCTCACTCGAAGATATGCACCTCGACCTGCTCTCCCTCGTCAAGCCCCTCCAGATCCTCCGGCACCAGGACAAATCCATCAGCCCGCGCGACCGAGCTCAGTATGCCTGCTCCGCTGATCATGACCGGCTCGGCGATCCCGTTCCTGAGCGAGACCCTTGCGAATGTGATGTACCCCGGCCTGGAGGGGATCTTTCTCGAGAGCCGCGCATCTCTCCTTGGAGCGTCATCGCTGAGATGCGCAAGCCTCTTTATTGCAGGCCTCACGAGCAGGTAGAGCGAGGCGAGTGCAGCCACAGGGTAGCCCGGGAGGCACATAACCGGCTTGCCGCTGACGGAGCCCAAGGCTGTGGGTCTTCCAGGGCTCAGCCTGACCCCGTGAACCATCAGCTCGCCCATATCCTCAAGCACGCCCGGCGCGTAATCTCTCTCACCAACAGATGTTCCACCTGAGATCAGTATCAGATCTGACCCCAGGCATCTCTTTATGGCATGTTTTATCGCATCCCTCTCATCCGGTATCACTCCGGAGAGATGCGGCTCGCCGCCCCAGAGCTCAACGTAGCTGTATATCATGAGGCTGTTGATCTCTCTAGCCTCGCCAGGCGCCGGCACACTGCTCCTGGGAACGAGCTCGTCTCCTGTCATGATAATACTTACACGTGGCCTGGTGAAGACCTCCACATCATCGATGCCGACCGCCCCGAGAAGCGCGAGGTCAGGCGGCCTGAGCCTGTGCTCTCGGCAGAGCACCACATCCCCGGCTCTGAGATCCTCTCCGATCCTGGAGACGTTTCTGTAGGGCGTGAGCTCGGCTGTGACCTCAAGGACGTCACCACGCAAAAACGAATCCTCGAGCATCACAACCGCATCGAACCCCTCTGGGAGAGCAGCGCCTGTTCTCACCCTCACGTACTCGGTGATCTGTGCGGGCGAGCTCTGAGATGCCCCGCGTGTCTCCCCGGATCTTACAGCATATCCGTCCATGGCGGCCCTGTTGAACGACGGCAGATCCTCTGGCGAGAGAACATCGGATGCGAGAACCCTTCCGCATGCCTCCTCGATCGGGATTTTCTCCCTTTCATTCACAGGAGGGCAGAGATCGAGGAGCCTTTCAAGCGCGTAACCGACCGCAGATAGCTTCTTGAACATACCCATTTCTTGGATGCTACCTTGCATTTTCGTCTGGGCCTTCATGTAATGGCAGTGCAATCGTCGACGCATCGAGCTCCAGCATACTCAGTATCCTCTTCATGTCAAGATGCCTCTCCACAGCCCCCGCCAAGGCGTCAAAGCCGTTATCGCGTGAGAGCTCCTGGCGCCTGAGCCCCCTCCGCTCGTAGAGGTGATCGAGAAATGCGTTCCTGAAGTTATCGTTCTCAAATAGGCCGTGGAGGTATGTGCCTATCACCATTCCATCCTCTGTGACAGCGCCATCGTCCCCGAAGGCGCCCATCTCCCTCGAGTCTGTGATCCCCATGTGTATCTCGTAGCCCTTCACGCGCTCCCCTTTTATCCTCCCCAGTATCGGGCCGTCTCCAGTGACCTCCTTTGTAACCTGAACGGTCCTCTTCTCGTATGCATCGAAGCGCGTCACAGCATCGATGAGCCCCAGCCCCGGGACGGATCCGCAGATATCCTCTATGCCGCAGTCGATTATCTCCCTTCCCAGAATCTGATACCCGCCACAGATGCCGATAATCGGAACGTTCTTCAAAGATAATATTTTGCGATCCATCCCGTACCTCCTCATCTCGGCCAGATCTGATACCGTGTTCTTTGTGCCCGGTATTATAACAGCATCCGGATTTCCGAGATCATCCCTGAGATCGACATACCGGACCCTGGCATATCGCTCCAGCGGCTCGAAGTCTGTGAAGTTCGATATCCTGGGGAGCCTTATGATCGCGATCTCCGGCATGTTCTCTTCTCTTGAGATCCTCTTGTCCGAGAGCGATACCGAATCCTCCGAGGGTATCTCGAGATCGAGATACGGCAGGATCCCGAGCACAGGGATGCCGGTCATATCCTCAAGCATTTTTATGCCCGGGTAAAGTATCGTGGGATCCCCGCGGAACTTGTTTATGACCATGCCCCTCACGAGCTCTCTTATCTCAGGCGGAAGGAGCTTCACAGTTCCGTAAAGGCTCGCAAAGACCCCGCCCCTCTCGATATCCCCGACGAGTATGATGGGAGCTCTGAGCCTGGATGCGACGTAGATGTTCGCGATATCCCTGTCGAAGAGGTTTATCTCAGCCGCCCCTCCTGCACCCTCGACGATGATGTAATCATAATCTCTGCTCAGCTCCTCGATCGCGGAATCGACAATTCCCTTCAGGCTCTCTATATCCTTATAGTAATCAGCAGCCGACTTGTCTGCCACCGGCCTTCCCATTATTATGACCTGAGATGTGCGATCGCCCTTTGGCTTGAGCAGGATGGGGTTCATGAGCACGGACGGCTCCACGCCGGCAGCCCATGCCTGCACCGCCTGGGCTATCCCCATCTCTCCGCCAGAGGATGTTACCCAAGAGTTCAGGCTCATGTTCTGGGACTTGAACGGGGCGACGCGAAGTCCGCGGTTTTTTAGCATCCTGCAGAGGGCTGTGACAAGTATGCTCTTTCCAGAGTGGGATGTTGTGCCCAGAACGATCAGGTACTTCGTACCCCTCTTCCCGACATTGAAGGGCAGGGCTTCCTGCGCTTCGAGCGCAGGCCGGTGCCCCTCGAGTTGCATCGACTTCGTCGAAGCCTCTCGACCATGTCGGGAGATATCGATGGCTTCACACATTCGGTTCATCAGATACCTCCACAGGCTCTACCCATCTCTCCTGGAATCTCCTGGGTTGCAGGGGCAGCGGAAACCCCGGCCTTAAGGACGGAGCAGTTGACACCGCTCAGTCCTCTCCGCTCCAACAAGATAAACGCAACGGCCAGGGTTGCTATCAACCAGCCTGTTGTAGCAGTGCATCAGTTACATGTTATGGCATTCAGGCCGGAGCAGCTGAGGCCATCACATCCTGAGATGCCCGCGCTACTGTGCGGGGAATGCATAGCGATACAGCTTATATGAAGAGCCTGATGTCGTTCACGGTCACTGTATAGAACGGATGCTGTGTGTCCACGTATATGCGGTCTCCCTGGTCGTAGATCGCCCACCCACCGCTGTTTATGTTTCCGTTCAGGTTCATGAAGCACAGCAGCCCTGGCAGGACAGGCGCGGGCTTGTCATTGTCAGGATCCGAATCTCTGACCCTGCTTCCAGCCTGGAGCGTCATGTAGCCTGTTATGCGCACATCTCCTGCATCTATCCTGCCGTACTCTGGCCCGACGTCAAGATAAACAGGGTCCACGATGCTGTATGCCCCGTCGCCATCAACATCGAAGTAGACAAGCTGCGCGCCGGGCATGCCACCTATGCCGAAGGGCGTGAGCTTGTACCCGTAATCCTGATCACCAAGCCTGACCTGGCTTCCAGCAGGATATGTCCCAAAGGGCGTCAGCCTCACATCGTTCTCGTTGACCACATCATCTGAGGGATCCACATCGATGTAAACAGGGTCCGATATATCGAAGATCCCGCGCATGTTTGCATCCGAGTAAGCGAACACAGGCGCGGATGAGAAGGCGCTGAGCGCTCTCGACTCATCAGGATCGTATGGCAGGACCTTGGAGCCGTAGCTCGAGTCCGCAGCAGCTGAGCCAATAGTCATCAGCACAGCCATGAGAATGAGAAACCTCGTCTTTATACCCCCTTCACATGAGATATCATCATTACTTGATTTAAATTTTATCGTTATCTTGCTGTGTTGAATAATGTTTGAGAATCAGATAGCAGAGGCTCGATTCATACGAATTGCAATTCTAGTAAAAATCGATAGCTATCGACCTTAGAGCTCTTAATTATTCAACACAGCACGTCATCTTTGATAGAGATGCTGCAGCGCTCCCCTTCAGGACGCCTTGGGTAGATGCTGGTTCTGAGATGCGATACGCTTTTCGTCCTGTTCTACAATCGTGCGAAAAGATCTCCGCCCGACAGCATCGATCTCGCTGGCGTGGTGGAATCGGATGGTGAAATGTGGTCGCTGGATCCGAGTGCATCAAACAGGCTGGCATCCGTAGATGAGTTGCTGCGGGAATTCCAGGGCTCACTGCAGCATGCGCAGCGCCTCCTCCAGAGATCTGTTCTCGACGGTTATGGCGTATATCGCGTTGCACATCCTGATCGCGTCCTCGAGCCTCTTCTGGTGTATGTTCCTGCCGGTGGCGTTTCCCGATGCGCCTGATATGTGGATCTGCTCGTGGAGCCGCCGGAGGAACGCCTCAGGATCATCGCTCGATCCGCCGGCGCATATCACCTTTGTTCTGCCGGCCGCCAGCACAGCCTCCCTGAATGCCAGAGCGGGATTCTCTGCCCTGGGGTAGTTGACCTTCACGAAATCGCTTCCCAGTGCGGCCGCAACTCCGCATGCTCCGGCGATCAGATGCGGGTCATGCTCGTCCTTCACAGCCTTGCCTCTGGGATACATCCAAAGAACCACAACAAGACCGTGCCTGTGAGCCTCGCGGACCACCTGAGCCGCTTCTCGGAGCATGATCGCCTCGTGCTCGCTGCCCGGGTAAACCGTGTAGCCGACGCCCGGTATCCTGAGTCCAGTATCCCTCTTGAACTCCAAGACCTGCGAGACATCCAGCCACGCCCTGCTCAGGGGATCTGCCTGTGATGTCTTTATCAGATTCGTCTTTGAGTTCAGCTTTACCAGATAAGGAACATCCGGATAGTCCATGCCGTATCTGGCAATCAGGCCGAGCTGCGTCGCAAAAACGCCGATCCTGCCCCGGCTTGCTATCCTGAAGAGATGCTCCGGATCCGCATCATCTTCTGCTATCCCCGGACCGTAGAAGTCGTCGTTCAGATGCTCGACCTTCTGATCGCCTGCGAAGAGCATCAGCCTTCCAGAGCCCCTCGTGATCTCTGTGTAGTTCTTTATGTATTCCTCCCTGGCGTTTCCTGGAACATCAAGCGGCACCTTCAGATTCATCTGCACAACTCCCCATAGACATGTAATCCTCTCATTCTTCTCCCCCTTAATCTTTTGCTGCACTGGATCTGCATCTGGCCGCTTGATCACAAGGTTAATAGCACCGACCCACAGACTGCAGCCTTATGGCGAACTGGCATGCTCTGCCGCCTGAAGATGCTCTGAAACTGCTGGACTCCGGACCGGATGGCCTCTCTGATGATGAAGCAGCATCCCGTCTTGAGAGGTTCGGGCCGAACGATCTCGCTCGAATCTCCGGACCCGGCCCTGCCAGGATCCTGCTGCGACAGTTCGAGAACTACATGGTCCTGGTGCTCCTGGCTGCCGCCGTGATATCATGGCTCTCAGGGGAGAGATCGAATTCGATCGTCGTTCTCGGAATCCTGTTCTTCATAGCCCTCCTGGGATTTGTCCAGGAGTATCGGGCCGAGAGGGCGATGGAGGCTCTGAGGAAGATGGTCGCCCCTGAGGCAAGGGTCTTCAGGAGCGGCAGGATGATCAAACTCCCGGCAAGAAACCTCGTCCCTGGGGATGTTATCTACGTGGAGGCTGGCGATATAGTCCCTGCGGATGCGAGGATACTTGATTCATCCGCCCTTGAGACCGTGGAGTCGTCGCTGACCGGGGAGTCCAATCCTGTGAGGAAGAGTCCTGATCCTGTGAAGGAGAACGCCCCTCTGGCAGATAGGAGCAGCATGCTGTTCATGGGCACCATGGTCACCTACGGCAACGGAAAGGCTGTTGTGACGTCCACAGGCTCCGATACAGAGCTCGGAAGGATCTCGGGGATGATCCAGGAGACCCCGGCAGAGCCACCGCTCAAGATCCGGCTGCAGCAGCTCTCCAAGAGCCTCGCAGTTATGGTCTTCATCGCAGCTCTTGTGGTCTTCTCGATCCAGGTCTACAGGGGCTATCCTGTTCTTGATACGCTTCTGATTGCCGCAGCTCTTGCGGTCGCCGGCATACCTGAGGCTCTCCCGTTCGTTGTGACCCTCGCTCTGGCATATGGGACGCAGAGCATGGCCAGAAGGAATGCGATAGTGAGGAGGCTTCCCGCGGTAGAGACACTCGGATCCACGACAGTCATATGCACCGACAAGACCGGCACACTGACCAGGGGAGAGATGACGGTCAGGGAGATCTGGTGCGGGCGCAGGGTCGATGTGACTGGCTCAGGGTATGTGCCAGAGGGCGTCTTCAGGGTCGATGGCTCTGAGATCGATCCTGTATCTCTTGATGCTTTAAAGGAGACGATAATCACAGGCGCTCTTTGCAACAACTCAGAGCTTTTACAGGAGGACGGCTGGAAGATCGCGGGCGATCCGACAGAGGGAGCTCTGATCGTGCTCGCCAGAAAGGCAGGTCTCGATCTCCGCGAGAGGTGCAGGGAGGTCACCGAGTACCCCTTCGCATCTGATACGAGAAGGATGACCACAGTGCATGAGTGCGACAACCTTCTCCGGGTCTCGATGAAGGGCGCGGTAGAGGTTGTGGTGGAGAGATGCTCCTACATCATGGACTCCAGCGGCCTCAGACCCATGACAGAGGGGGAGAGGGAGAGAATTTTGGAGGTCGCGGACGAGATGGCAGGCCGTGCTCTGCGTGTTCTGGCGACCGCATTCAAACGAACCGAATCCGGAGAGCTCAGCAGGGAGATCCTGGAGCAGGATATGATATTCACAGGCCTCATCGGAATGATGGATCCGCCGCGCGAGGAGGTCTATGGAGCGATAGATGTGTGCAAGAGGGCCGGCATAAGACCGGTGATGATCACAGGGGATCACAAGCGCACCGCTGAGGCGATCGCAAGGGAGCTGCGCATGCTCAACGGGGAGGTGCTTGACGGCTCTGAGCTAGACAGCATGAGCGATGAGGAGCTCAGCGATCGCATAGAGAGAATCTCCGTATTCTCAAGGGCGACGGCGGAGCACAAGATGAGGATAATAAAGGCGCTGAAGGAGCACGGCCATGTCGTTGCAATGACCGGTGATGGTGTGAATGATGCTCCTGCTCTGAGATCAGCGGATATCGGGATCGCGATGGGCCGTGCCGGGACAGATGTGAGCAAGGAGGCCTCGGACATGGTGCTGGCAGACGACAACTTCGCCACAATAGTTGCGGCTGTCGAGGAGGGCAGGAGGATCTACGAGAACATAAGGAAGGCATCATCATACATGTTAGCTGTAACGTTCGCCGAGGTGGCAGTTATTCTGGTAGCAGTGCTTGTCGGGCTTCCGGCACCTCTCCTGGCGCTTCAGATACTCTGGATCAATGTGGTCGCTGAGGACTTTCCCGCGATAGGCCTTGCTGTCGAGCCCGCGAGGGCTGGGCTGATGAACGAGCGCCCGAGAAATCCAAAGGAGCCGATTCTCTCGAGGTATGTTCTAAGATACACCCTCGGCACATCAGCAGCGATACTGATCGGAACACTCGGACTTTTCCTTCTCAACCTTGAGGATAATCTAAGCTACGCGAGGACTGTGGCATTCGCGTCTCTGGGCATATGCGCGATATACAGTGCATACAGCAGCAGGTCATTCCATAGTTCTGTGCTGGAGATGAACCCACTCGGGAACAGGAAGCTGCTCGCCGGGATCGTGGCCTCTCTCGCATCCGTTGTGATGGTCATTTACATTCCGGTGTTCCAGAGAACATTCGAGACGCTGCCGCTGACCCCCGACTCCTGGCTGCAGGTCTGGGTGGTCTCGACGATAGTGATAGTCATAGCAGAGGTGCTTAAAAGGTCGATGATGGTAGGAGAGACGAACTCTCTCGGTTCAAGCTCGCACAGCTCACCAGCAAAAAGCAGATGATATCGTCTCGGAATGAGCCATCGACTTAAATGTGCATCTCTCAACGTGGCCCGTATGACGCCGACTCACTGAAACTTGTCTTTGTATTATTTAACAGCTACATGATGTTACCTCTAGCAGTGCCCCTCTAGCAGTGCCAACCAAAAGCAATACATCCTCGCAAA
>Ga0272448_1004213_pt1 | contig 16550 bp, 9 predicted proteins | sample YNPCB0191_FD_202220 | JGI IMG/M metagenome (GOLD analysis project Ga0272448, IMG submission 202220) | Hot spring sediment microbial communities from Yellowstone National Park, WY, United States - YNP-CB-019-1 | ecosystem: Environmental > Aquatic > Thermal springs > Hot (42-90C) > Sediment...
TTTGATGCAAAGCCCAAGAAAAGCCAACTCAAGACGATTTCGCTGACCTTTTCGCCAATATTTAACCAAAAACTCGACAGCCTTTTCCTCTTCCCTGCTTCTTAAAGGTTTATTGCCCCGGGGCAAAACAAAAGCTGCCTGAACATTTCTTTTATCCTCGAAACTCAAGATTTTCGCCAAGTCTGCTTCTGAAAGGCTTAAACCCCACTTTTCGAGCAAAACATGGCAGGGCAACGGTTGGAAAGTTTCAAAGTCTAGTGCCCGGCTCCATTTACGTTCCACTTGGTGAAATCCAAAAGGCAGCTTAACAAGGTTGCCGTACGGTTGCTCCTTTGTTATTTCACTCTGTTTTGGAAAAACCTCAACTTGTTTAGGGCTTAAACTTGCGGGTTCGAGAATGCGTAACCCAAGCCACTTGGCTGCTTTAGCTGGCACCGGGATAGCGAAGAACATCCAGATGTGATAGCTTGGGTCTGGGAAGCGGCTTGCCTCTAGCAGAACGCTGTGCTGCCAAATCCTAGGTCTTTCAACCTCGTCCTCTTCCACTTTTTTCTCAAAGCTCACCTGCAATAGTCTTTGGGCTGAAGCTTTAGGATCTTCTAGCTTTTCTGGGTCTAAATCAAAACAAAGCCACTTAACCATGCTCTGCTTGTTGAGTTGGTAAACTCCAACTGTTTCACTGCCTTCTAAGTGTTGCTGAACAATTTTGCTTGTCAGAGGCTGCTCGACTTTAACGTACCCTCCTTCAGGTAACTGAACTGCATATGCGTCTTGGCGGCTGACAAATTTGGCTAACATAGCTTCGGCAAGTCGCTGATCAATCATGGTTTTTAGCCTCTGCTTTTCCTCAGTTTACGACCCAAAACAGAGCCATTCTTGAAGCACCAGACAAAATAGTCGCCCACGGTCATTTTGCCGCCGTGCGCTTGCACATCTCTTAGCAAAGCTTTGAAGTCTGGGCTGTTTACATCTTCAGAACGCTCATATTCGCCGCTTGCACCCTGCGCCTTCTCCCACTTTATAGCCTCAATATTATAGACTTGCTTAGCTTCTTTGACACGTTGCTTAACAGCCGCTATTCCAGCTTCAACAGCGTTGATGAACTCGAGTAGTGCTTCAAGCGCTAAGTCATTACTAGCCATTTTCTCATCAGCTCCTATTTTGCTGCTGATCATGCACGTTTGCGGACATTACGTTCAACTCTTGCAAAGTTTTCAGAATGCAGTATTGGATGAAGCGGCTGCGGTTCATTCCAAGTTTAGTGCGTGTGGCCTCAATCATCTGGTTTAGGCCGTTGGGCAAGTATATCGCGGTTGGTTTGCCTTTTTCCTCCATTTATGTCACACCTCTTTATATGTCACTTCCAGTAACATAGGACAAACCTTTTATATAGGTTTTTTGTCACGATAAGTCAAAAACCGTGACATATCATGAACCAAGAAAAACTAGAAAAAACAATAGAGGATCAACTCATACAAAGGATACTAACGGTCTTGACAGAAATTAACGAGGCAACACCATACCAGATAGAAAAAAGAACAGAAATGCCTCACGCCACAGTTCATAAGAAGATTGATCAAGCTTTAAAGGCAAATCTTATACGCGTCAGAAAAGAGGGCAAATTTCGCACTGGGCTACAGACTAGGAGTTATGAGTTAACGCCCTATGGATTGATAGTCTACCTCAACAACTACTTCAGCAGTTGTTTCCTCAAGAAAAAGAAGCCGGAAATCACAAAGGAAATTTCAGAAAAAATAAATGAGCTACTGTTCAAGAAGTGGAAAGCCTTCTTGCGTTACGTGCCTGAGGGCTATGCCTTGGCCCTGTTAAGCCGCATCGTTGACGTGCTTTGCCTGCGCGCATACAAAAACACAGAACAATTGTTTTTGCAAGAATTCATTGCTTGGTTAGGTGTGCCGACAATTCGAGAACCATTGATTTGGGAAGAGGGCGATTTCCCAGCTGATGAAGTAATCGCCTTTTTAGATAGCGAACCGGAGCTGAAAGAAATGTTTGCAAGGCAAATTAACGAAGAAATTGAAGGATTAACAACAACATTAGCTCATTGGCAGGGCATCAGAGAAAAGATTCATAAACCTGCAAGGAAGGCTGCAAAAAAGCCAGCTAAACAGGCAACCTAAAAAATATGCAAAGGGGCTAAAGCTGTTTTTTATTAGGATACTTTCCTAACTTATTAAAAATCAGCAGATAATTAAAGTTCAAATACAGTTTTCATAATGTACCTATTAGGGATTAAGGGTAGCCATATGCAGAGTCTAGTTTTTTATTATTTTTCTTATGGGCGCCTTTATGCCTAGGCCTAGGAAATATGCGGATGTGGTTGTCAAATCCTTCAGCGTCGAACGTGAAGTGTATATGCGGTTGAAGGCTATCTTGGACGATCAAGGGAAGTCAATGAGCGAGGAAGTCAACGAGCTTTTAAGGAGGCGACTAGCAGAGCTTGAAGGCCTACAAGCTTATTCCGATCCTAATGACGGCAAGGCTATGATCTGTCTAGACGTAGAGGGTCTTCTCTTCCTCAAGAAGGACGAAATAAGCTTGCTAACACACCAATCAAGATGGTCTTCTTTGGGAAATCAACGCAGATAAAGAAGCCAACGTGGTCAAATCCTCATAGCAAAAACGATGAAAGCAGTATACAGCGATTCCTGTTAAACTGTTAGAAAATAGAAAATACCCCACCCCTCCACGCTAGTATATATATTTATACTCTCATTGCATTTTCACTCGCGCAATTTCAGCAGTTTTTCCTGTTAGAAAAACCCCTCCGCCACCCCTAAACTCAATGATAGGGCTTGTTCTGTTAATTCACGTTAACAGACAACGCCCAAAAATTAAATATTAGAAAATTTTTCAAAACTTCAAACCGCGCCTTATATAGGAGCCTTTTTCGACCAAACAAAACCAAAAATTTTGCCAATCTACGATTAAACATTATTAATGGAAGTAGGCAGTTTTGATAGGAGGCTTTTCTTTATTGCGATACTATTTCAAAGTTTTCTTATTTTGTGAGGCGTTTTTGCGAAGATATTTGCTTGAAATGGGTCTCTTTTACTTGTCTTCTTTACTCTCTCTTTTGATATGTTGCTGTGAAAGTAAACACTGGACACTAGGAGAACACAGAGGTTTTAGAGTTTTTTTCGAACTTTCTTTGGGAATTTGATTTTGCGAACAAAAAGATACACATCGTGATAGCTATCATTAGTAGCAAAACTGTAACTGATGGAAATTCCTTGGTTACAAAGTAAACAAAGTATGGTTCTGTTCCATTACTAGTTAAGTAGTTCCCCGCATTGTCGTAAGCTGTAATTTTGTATTTTACCCATGTTCCAGCTTGTTGTGATGGAATTGTGGTTTCGTAAAGACCTGATGAAAAATTGTAATTCATGGGTATGTCTGTCCAAGAGGTGCCATTATTGGCAGTGTAAGATAGCACAACACTCTTCACTCTGCTTATTGCATCTGAAATATTCGCTAAAATTCTTACAGACTGTTCAGGCAATACATCGCCGTCGGGTATACGGAATTGAACCCCGATTTCTGGCGCAGTCTTGTCAAGCTTGATTCCTGTCAAAATTTTATGAGGGACCTCTTCGTTACCAGCTTTGTCCACACTCCAATATTCTAACGTGTTATTTTCGCCTTCGGTAGTGATTAAAGGTTGCCCATTTACACTTATGCTTTGTGTTGGGCCATAATTGATCTTATAATAGGTTTCTGCTATTCCGCTTAAGTCGTCGGTGGCTGTAAGAGTAATAACGAAGTTTTCAATATGCCATGAACCATCATAGTTGTCAAAAGTATAGGGAGGAGAAGCGTCTTTAAGATTATTAGGATAAGGGTTCATTAGTGGGTATCTATCTTGATTATTTTCGTCAATAACGTATGGCGTGTCACCTATACCATCACCATTTGCGTCTCTTCCGGTATAGTCGGTCCAATAGTTTCCGCCAGAAGGATAACCATTGTCCCAAATGTTTGTTGAAGAATAACTGAGAACTTGTCTTGTGTTGTTGATGAAGTTATTATGATAAATACTGTTGCTTGAAGAACCGCTAAGATAGACGCCACACCAGTTGTTTGTTATGTTGTTTCCGCTTACAGTGTTGTTTGAAGAGCCAAGAGCGACGCCATATTCGTTGTTTGTTATGTTGTTTCCAATTATACTGTTGCTTGAAGAAACGCTAAGAATAACGCCAAACACGTTGTTTGTTATGTTGTTTCCACTCACCGTGTTATTGTTTGAACCGCTAAGATAGACGCCAAACACGTTGTTGTTTGTTATGTTGTTTCCAATCATAGTGCTATTTGCAGTTTCCCATAATTCTACGCCAACACTTGTCCTGGAGAGGTTTAAGCCTTCAACTCTTATATTGCTGCATTGGACAAGCACGACTTGCCCAGCATCACCCACAACATAATCTGAAGCATCTTCAAGATAGACAAGCGGCTTACCATTTACAGTATTACCCACAACAACATTATCAAAAGAATCCCAAACAAAGAGACCATCACCAATAAACATATTTCCACTTATAGTGTTGTTGTTTGAAGAATAGGCAAGATAGACGCCTTCATAGTTGTTTGCTGTTATGTTGTTTCCAATTATAATGTTGCTTGAAGAACCGCTAAGATAGACGCCACACCAGTTGTTTGTTATTGTGTTGTTTGTTATGGTGTTGTTTGAGGACTTATCAAGACTTATTCCAAAACCGTTATCGATTATTTTGTTTCCAAAAATCTTGCAACCTTTAACGTTTCCAAGTTTTATGCCGGCCAAGTTATAGTCAAACCCACAGTTTCTTATTGTGAAATCCGTTATGTTAACACAATCTACCGCCACTATTATAGCATTACCTCCTCCAAAACCATCTATAACTGTTGTTTCCTTGCTTTCTCCAATAAGCGATACCGCTTTATGCACAATTACATGTTCATAGTAGATACCTGCCTCAACTAAAATTGTGTGACCATTCTGAGTTTCCGGAGCATCAATAGCTTCTTGAATTGTCACGTAGTTTAAGCCAGTATTAACGTTGTGAACTTTTCGCGGTTGGGGAAAGTTAGCATCAGTGATATAAGTTATCGAAAGATTTAGTGGATCTAATCTGCATGAATGCTGGAATCCTATAATGACGATTAACCATACTCCGGGGTTTGGGTTAGGCCAAAAGTTCGTTCTAAACTGATTATTATAGTTCACGGTTTGGGCATTTACTAATTCAGCCAGACTTGGATCGTAGACATACATGGATGCATACGGATGCGCGGGATAGCTAACGTTAACTGAAAGCAGTTGTGAGACTATTCCGAACCATTTTGGCGAATCTATGTTTACTTTATATGCGCGAACTTGCCATAAATCGTCCCAAGCGACTCTCTCTGTGAATTGAAAAGGTGGGGTAATAAATTGTGTCTCATCTCCAGATTGAAAGGTGCAGATTTCGGCGCTCACATTGTTCCCTAACGCTATGAAAACTTGTAACCAGTAACCACTGGGGGGGTTTTCATATCCTTTCCGCCAACGTTGGAAATATGTTTCACGATTATTTGTGAAACTGCGGCTCCATTTTTGATTATAGCTGGCGTCAAAAAGGGCAACATAAACATTGTCAGAACTTGAACAAAAAGCTCCAGTATGCTGAATAACGTAGTCACAAGACCCCCGAACACCAACAGTTGTAATGATCAGGTCTCCTTTAAACCGAGATTTGTAAATGCTAGAGTCGGGGGTATCAATTTGATGGTCCTCAAGTCCTTGAAACCTAGCATGAATAAAGGTGTTGCTATTGGTTTGACCAGTTATTTTTAGTATATAGAATGGAACAGTTGGGCTTTTTGGTTGATAAAAGGCTAAGCCTGTTGCTGGTCCCCAACTCCATATACTGGCAAGATTCGGGTCGAAAAGTTTGCATCCGATTTTTGCTGTTGAAAAAGTGGTTGCTGCAAACAAAAAATATCGCCATGATTGTAAGATTTTCAGATAGAACGCCTGTCCGGATTGAGCAAAAGTCCAATTCTGGTCTAGTTTTACGAAGTCTATAGAGCTAACACTTGATGCGCTTGTCAATTTTATCGTTGCAGTTGCATACTGATTTCCGAACACCGCTATAGCGTATGACCCCAACGTTGGATAGCGGATCAATTTTTCTTGGAAAGAAGCTGGATCTGAAGAAGTTCCGTCAAAAATTACGTCTAGATTCGGGTCGATAATCAGATATCTTGCACTCATCCCACTGCTTGTTACAGCTCCATCAAGTGCGAGCCACTCTTCAGAGTGGGTTAATGTAGAATTAAAGAATTCTAGATCAACTTGTAAGCGACATTTGATAGAATATCCGCTGTCTATATTTAAAGTAGAATTGATGCCTGATGGTTTAATTACTTCGACAAAAATATCGGTATCCCCATAGGTAGTGCCTTCATTAATTATTTTTAATAAATAGATGCCAGGAGTGTGCGATTTTGATGAAAAAAGCTGGCTCACAACATTGTTGTAGTTCCTATAGGAGGTATCATATGCACCCTGCTTTCGTAGGTCTATGAGAACGTCAGCACGTGCAAATCTGTTCACATAAAGATAAAACCAATCCGTTGAGAGTAATGGTATTTTTAAATAAAGATTTTGTCCAGCAATAAGATGTATTTGAAGTTTTTCTTTTTCAGTTACCAATTTTGTTCCATTGTTATATGAAATAGCTTGAACCCAAGCTGTCGTCTCACCTGTATCTAGTAATGCTGCTATAATCTTCCATTGGCCTATTGGTGGCGAGAGAATGAAAAAGTGCATTGGAGACGTTACTGTAGTTGTAACAGGAGTTTTTGTCGCTAAAGTTCCATTCGGATAATATATAGTATAGTTTACTCTAAGAAGACCACTTTGAGAAGCTCCATCAATGGCTAAAAAGACGTCGTTCGATGGCAAATTAAACACAACTTCTTGGGTTGGTGTCGTTAAATTGAGATTTAATGTTTTTTCCAAGAGACTGCTATTAGAAGGAGATGTTTGTTGTTCAGATGTAGTAATCTCAGGATAAGGCGAGATTGTTCTGTTTTCAATAGTATAGTTAGAACATCGAACCTGTGGATAATATTCTGATGAAGAAGCTAAACTCGTTTTTGGAGTTAGCTCTGAGCTGAACAAGTCATCACGCAAAGCTGAAACGGACGACAGAAGCATAAGCAACATAACAACAATTACGAAGCCTTTTTTAACCATAAATTAAGTCTCCTCTTTTATCGATTTAATAATTAATAAAGAATTTTTATTTAAAATTTTATAGAAGTATCTTCCATAGAATAGTCATTGTTAGATTTCACAAAAACAATTCGCCCAGCCATGAAAATTTCACATCAAATTTTTGCGATGAAGTGCGATATTTTGATAAGTGGTCTGAGGCTTAAATGTGAAGATTATACCACAGATTTTTATGAAACGCTAGCCGTAATCTTGATAATGGCGTCGTTGTATTCCGTTAGTCATCGTTAACAGAAGACATTTAATGTGAACAAACTATTTTTAAAAGATTTTGAGTTTATTGAAAAAGAAACGATGCTTCAAGCGCGAAGCTAAATCTGGGGACATCGAACTTTCTTCTATAATCTTTTTTAACAATTTTTAAATAGGTATGCAAAAAATATGTGGTTTTTGCTTAAATCGGGTGAAAAATAAATGAAGAAAATACCAGCACTTATTATAATAGGTCTTCTATGTTTCTCAATGTTCTCAGTTCTTCTACCCAAAGTCAAGGCTGAATCGGTGACGCTTGAAACTCTTTGGACAACCCCAGTCACAGATAACACAAGTTTCGTTTCAGATATAGGTGACGTTAATGGTAATGGAAATCCAGAAGTAGCGGTTTTGGATGCACATTGGCCTACAGGACCCGCCACTGTGCAAGTTTTAAAAAATGACGGAACAACTTTGTGGATTACGTCAATCAACTTTGCAGGGACTGGCATTGCCGTAGAGGACACGAACCTTGACGGAAATGCCGAAGTCTACGTTTTTGGAACCACTGGGGTTCCTCCGCACTATGGCGATCCAATAATCGCTTGTTTTGATGCAAATGGCAATCAATTGTGGCAGTTTACACGGCATGAAACTTCGCCGTGGTCTCGTGGCATCGATTGGGTGTCTTTCGTAAACTTGGACTTGGATCCGCAACTTGAGATCTTCTGCGGCGGGGGCGGCTGGGCAGATTACATCAACTACGCCTTTGACACAAACGGAGCACTAATGTGGACCTTCACCACTCGAGACATTGGTAGTGATTGGAAGATAGGAGACGTAAACGGTGACGGAGCTGACGAGATAGTTTTGTTTACGTTCCAAGAAGTCTACATTTTGAGCAAGAGCGGAACTCTACTAAGAACAATTCAGCCGCATACAACCAGCGCCTGGGCGCAAGGTGCTTTAGGAGATGTGAACGGAGACGGTGTTGCTGAAATAGTTGATTCAATTAAATCTTACGATATATCTTATAACTTCGTCAACACCCTGTTCGTGTATAAGGGTGACGGAACTTTACTTTGGCAAAAAAACTATCCGCAGAATCCAGATGGCACTCCTATGAACCCGATTCTCGTCGATTTGACTGGAGATGGAATACAGGATGTTGTCGTGCTTGCGAATAAACTGATAAATGCTTACAAAAATGATGGCACCCTTTTATGGACATTTAGCGACATCAACCCAACTCGACCGTGGGAAGTTTTCATAACAAACTTTGACCTGATAAAGGGGGACAACAAAGACGAAATATTGTTCCAATGTGACCAAGGGCTATACATTTTATCACTTAATGGCGAGCTAATTCAAAGATTCGATGTGCCAAACCAAGGAAGATGGGTGCAGTCTGGACATATCGGAAAAGATCCTCGTGTAGACAATCTATACTACGAATTTGGAGACATCAACAATGACGGAACTAATGAACTGATAATGGATGAAGTGATAGACGGGCAACATTATGTCGCTGTGGGTAGTTTAGAACGCCCACTAGGCGGCTTAGTTGGTTATTGGAAGTTTGACGAGGGTTCTGGAAGCGTTGCTTATGATTCTTCAGGGTATGGAAATGACGGAACTATATACGGTGCTACATGGGTTGACGGAATAAAAGGAAAAGCTTTGCATTTTGACGGAGTTGATGACTGGGTGAGAATACTAAGCACCTCAAGCATTAGCGGTCTGTCTCAAATCACGTTAGAAGCTTGGATAAAAGAAGACAGCGTAGCGACGACAGTGAAGGGAATAATCAGCAAATGCACGGGAATAGCCCACCCTACCTATGATGCTGAATACTATCTGGGCTTGTACGGTCAAGATCTTGCTTTTCACGTTTCAAACTACAACTACATCGCACATGACACAGTCTCTGGAGCGATAAACGAAGCGGATAGATGGTATCATGTCGCAGCGACATGGTCAGGCGACAGCTACACTATTTATGTTGATGGTGTGCCTCGTAAGTCAGGCACATGCACGCCTCAGACGACATTCAGCAATACAGTTGACCTGCAGATAGGGAGACATGGTTCTTGGTCTTGGGTGTATTTCCACGGAGTCATAGATGAGGTTATGATTTATAATTATGCGAGAACAGCAGAAGAAATAAAAGCAGATTACAACCTTGGCGCTTATGCTCCCTCTGCTCCTCGAAACTTAAAAGCTGAATCACGCTTCTCAGAAGTTAGACTAACTTGGGAAGAGCCAAGCGATGTCGGAATTTCGCCGATTTTAAATTACAAAATTTATCGTGGAGTTTCTCCTGGAAGTGAAACATTCTTAGCGTCAGTGGATGGAACAGCATTAGAGTATTTAGATTCAGTTTCTTCCGACGACTTATACTACTACTATGTAACAGCAGAAAACTCAGCTGGGGAAGGCCCAGCTTCAAACGAAGTTAAATGCTCTCGAAAAGAAAGCATAAAAGGAATAGAAACAGTTGTGTCGATAAAGGACTTTGCTGTAGACGGGGACTGGTTCGCGCACGTCAAAAAATACACTAACATAGTATTCACCGTTCAACAGAACTTTATAGTGCCTATAAGATACGACCCAGAGACCCGAGAACTTATAGACTATTATTGGGTGCAAAATGTCATAGAAGTTCAAAGTAGTTCAAGCGCGCCGTCGCCTACGAATTCTAAGATGACAGGTGTTTTCCAAATTTGGGAAAACATCAAGATTAAAGGGGAGTGGTATAACTGGGTTGTTTATACCGAAGAAGGAAAGGGGCTATATAATTTCAAAGATACGGTTGTTCTACGCTCCACGATTCAAGGCATTTCATTAGTTCTGGAAAACGACTTCCAGCGGTTAACACTACCGATAGTGCCGCTTCAATCCTTCATATACTTTGATTGGCCAGCCCCTGGATATAGCTTAGCTGGCGCCCCAGAAATAGTCATCGTTGGACCACCAACGGTAAAGAGAAGCTGGATGCGGGATGAACAGACCTGGTCAACTGATGTCGTCCCTTTTATTTCTCCAACATCAGGGCATGTTGACAACTATGTGCTTGTAGGTTATGAAACATGGCTGAATGGAGAATTGACAATTGCAAGCCCTATAGGATACGGTGAGGCAATGACTGCCGAGAAATCTATTGGCTTAGAATGGAGCAAGAGCACCGGAGACTTTAACTATAATTCGCTATACTATGCTTTTCCGCCTACTGCCTATCCGCATCAAGGGTTCTGGGTTGAACCTAACTATGAAAAACCCTTGGCTTTTCCTCCCAATGTTCCTTCTACTCCGAGTCCAAAAAAGGCTTTGAAAATTCATCTGGCATGTCCTGCTTATCTGAGTATTTTCGACTCATTTGGTCGACATGTTGGATACAACTTAGCTACAGATAGCGTCGATGCCGAGATCCCCGATGTCATCTATTTGTTTGATAAAACTCAGCGCATCACGATATTCGACTCTTCGGAATCGTATGAACTTCAAGTCATTGGAACAGGAGACGGTGATTATACACTTGAAATACTTTGGCAAAACGAAAATGGCGAGACATCAACTCTGTGGAATTTTAGTGGAACAATATCCACAGGCAGAGTGTTAAGCTATACTATTTCGACAGTCACTCCTGAACCATTTATTATCATGTGGGAATACGTTTTCAAAGATCCGAAGCGTGGTACAATGCTTAAGGTTAGTACTGATGACAAGTTTTTCCAGTTTATTGCGCCTGACAAAGACTTTGGAATAAAATGCGATGCTGACATGAAAGTGCTTAATCATGTTATAATCATATGTTACGAAGACAGCGAAATGCGCCTGGTAGCAACAGCCGTAAACGACAAAATCGACTTCTGCTCAGCCATAGCATGGGACAAACAAACACGCAAATGCTACCTACTAATTGACAAGCCAAACCTGCCAAGATATATCAGATGCCACTTCTTCATCTAAAAACTAAACATCCAACCCTTTTTTATATTTTTCAAATTCAAATAATCAACCAACAACTCACCTATGCATCCCACGCTGAAACTACCCGATCACACTTTATTTCCATTTTACCATTAAGCCCCGCTATCTGACAATAACACCATTCGATTATACTAATTCATAATCGACTACACGCCAACCCCATTAGATTCTGTTAATCGCTGTTAACAGAAAGTCGGAAATTATGATTAATTTTTCAGTAAATTTTGGATTTCTGAAAGAGCTTTTGTTGTATGTTGGTTAGTAATCAATTATTCTCGGCTATGAGAAATTTTTGTGGGGGTGACTTGTGGGTGATGACAAATTTTTTATTCGGCTTCCGATGCTGATATAATACTCTAGGAGTCTTAGTGTAATGGCAAGTGGTTGTCAGAGTTTATTTGAAAGAGATAAATTGCAATTTTTGAAGTTAAGAGCTAAGAGAACGGGGATTTGGTTTAGGGTGTTAAGCAGTCTTGATCGGGCGTTGATTGATTCGGCGATAAAAGTTGTTGATAGGGTGCGGAGTTTGAGGTTGGCTAGAGCTTTGTTTGCTGTTGCGAAGAAAATGGAGAAGGCACTTGAAAGTGGAGTTTCACGGGTTACGCGGATTGTTGGTTTTCCACTTGCATATAAGCTTGGTTTGCTTGCGAAGAAGTGGGGTAACCTGATGGCTGAAAGTTGGATTTCAGATGTATCTTTTGCAAGGTTTCTTGCAATAATGTACATCAACAGCCGCAAGAACCCGCTTACTGGTGGACTGTGAAAGAGATGAGTTTGCTCTGTTAAGCTTAGCTTACGCGGTTTTGGTCTGCGTATTTTTGCTTGTCTCAGTTTGGTCGCTTTATAATTTGCCCATTTTGGCTGCAGGTGTTAGGAATCTGAGGCGAAGCAAAAGAAAGGCTGGGGGAAAGTCCATTAACGTAAATGATTTGCCTACATTTTCAATTATTGTTCCGGTTAAAAATGAGGAGAAGGTTATAGGTAGATTACTTAACACTTTGTTAAGGCTGAATTATCCCGGGGATAAAGTGGAGATTATTGTGGTTGAGGACGGTTCCACTGATAAAACGCTTGAAATTTGCATGAAATATGCCGAAAAAAGCGGCGGCGCTATGAAAATTTTGCGTAAACCACTTTCGAATGGTAAGCCTTCAGCTCTAAACTATGGAATTGAACACGCCAAGGGGCAGATTATTGGAGTTTTTGATGCTGACAACGTTCCAGACGCAAACTCCTTAATGAATGTATGTAAGTATTTTGAAGATCCAAAAGTCGCTGCTGTTCAAGGGCGAACATTATCAATTAACCATGAAGAGAATATGACGGCCAAATTTATTTCTTACGAGGATGCTGTTTGGTGTGAAACTTATCTGCGTGGCAAAGACGTTTTAGACTTGTTTGTTCATTTAAAGGGAAGCTGCCAATTCATGAGACGGAGTGTATTGGAGAAACTTAACGGCTTCGACGAGAGGGCTTTGTCAGAGGATATGGAAATTTCGGCTAGGCTCACGGAAAAAGGATACAAAATTAGGTATGCACCGGACGTGTGGTCATGGCAGGAAACTCCCTCTAGTTTAAGGCAACTTTTTAGGCAGCGCACAAGATGGTATAGAGGAACAATGGAAGTTGCTTTCAAATATGGCAAGTTGATGACTAAACTTAGCAGAAGAAGCTTTGATGCTGAGGCAACACTTTTTGGACCATTTATACTGATTGCTTCTTTGGCAGCTTATTTCGCTGGACTTGCAGCCCTCTTTTCGTTTTTCCATTTTGATATCCTGTGGGGTGTTTTGATGCAGTTGATGGCACTAACAACCACATTAACAATTTTTATTTGCGGTTTAGCGTTGGCTTATATTTCAAAGCCCAGAAGAGCAGCGAATTTGCTTTGGCTTCCTTTCATCTATTTCTACTGGACTTTGCAGGCTTTTATAGCCATGTATGCGGCTTTTCTTATTGTTCTGCGTAGACCGAAGTGTTGGATTAAAACGGAAAAGACTGGAGTAATACGTGTTAAAAGCTTGGGAGAACCGGCGTTTTAGTGCACTTTGCGTTGCGTTCAACCTTGCAGTACATAAGTTTTAGGAAGTGTTTCGTGTTCGCTTTCGTTATGGGATTTCTGGTTAGGTTGATACCTGAGGTTTTGGCTTTATCTTATCCTATAGGCTTTGATACTATTTATTATGCTGCCAGCATTAAAGGTGGTGTGGTGTGGCATAATTGGAGTGAGGTTTTCACTTCTTCTTGGCTTCTTTTCGGGTTGGTTGTGCCGCTTTACAGTGTTTCGCATGTTGATCCGTTCGTGTTGTTGAAGGTTTCGGCGCCTCTTTTGTATGGTTTGAATGTTGCAGGGGTTTATTGGTTTTCTCGAAAAATGCTAGGTTGGGATAGGTGGTTGAGTCTGTTAGCGGGCGGGTTTTTTGCTGTGCAGCTGGCTTCTTTGAGGATTAGTTGGGATTTGCTGAGGAATATGCTGGGAATGGGGCTTTTGTTGTTTGCTTTTTCGTTTGTTAGAAGATTGAAATCAAAACTTGGGTTTGCTGCTTTTGTTTTGCTCTCTCTGTTGACTGTTTTTGCTCATGAATATGCTGCTGTTACGTTGGTGGTTGTGATTTTAGGTTTAGTGTTTTGGCGGTTGGCGAAAAAGAGAAGTACACTAAACGAGGATAAGCGTTTGCTTATTGGTTTTGCTCCTGCATTAGCTGTTTTTTTGATTGGAGTTTATTTGAGGATTTTTCCGATTCGCTATGTGGTTGAGAATAACATCATAAATGCTGGTGACGCGGTTAATCCTCGCCCCTTTGGGTTGTTTTTCTTGGCGGATTATTTGAGTGTGCGGTCAACGGTTGATTATTATGTTAGTTATTGGGATTTGGCGTTGAGTGTAGGTGTTCTTTTTGGCTTGTTGTATCTGTCCTATTTGTTTTTGGTTTGGAAGGGTTTCTTTAGGCATGAGGTTTTGAGTGTTTGGACTGGTTTGTTGGTTGTAGGGGCTTTTGGTTGTTTGGTTGTCCCTTTTAGTGCTTTGGAGTATTGGCATAGGTGGATGTTCATGTTGGTTTATCCTTTCACGTTTTATGCTGTTAATGGATTAAAGGGATTTATAGGTAACTATGATGGTGGAAACCTTCGTTTAGGCGTGGCGGTCTCAGACAGAAAAGTGAAAGGGATGGTTTTGTTGACAGTTTTGTTGGGCGGGGTCTATTTAGCTACGCCTGTTTTGATGAGCAGCGTTAACGTGGGATTGTTTTCTGTTTCTGCGGTTAACCGGTTTTTTTCTTTTGCGCCTACTGTTCCTTACGAGGATGTTGATGATGTTGTTAGTGCTATGGAGTGGCTTGATGGGCGTATGGATGGAAGTTCTTGCGTGATTTTGCAGCATGCGTTTTTGTGGTGGGGAAAATTATATTTAGGCAGTAGTCACGTAATTGTGCATTTTGAGAATGATGTGGGTTCGGCTTTGGATTCCGCTTTCGAGCATGGCTTTAGCCGTGCGTATTTTGTTTGGTGGAACACGCCTATTGGGTGGTATGGTATTACGGTTCCTGAGGGTTTTGTTAGGCTGCGGGATTTTGGCAGGATATCTGTTTATGAGTTTGTGGGGTGAAAGGTTTTGGTTGAAGTTGAGAAAAGCGTCGAACTAGTTAAGGTTGCTAAGGTTAAACCTTTCGTTGTTGCGGGTATTCCTGCGTTTAATGAGGAGAAGACTATTGCAAGGGTTGTTTTGGGGGCGCAGCGGTATGTGGATAAAGTGGTGGTTTGTGATGATGGTTCATCGGATTTGACTGCGGAGATTGCTGAGCATTTGGGGGCTGATGTGGTTCGTCATGAGAAGCGTTTGGGTTATGGTGCTGCTGTGCGTAGTTTGTTTAGGCGTGCTGGGGAGTTAAACGCTGATGTTTTGGTTACTTTGGATGGGGATGGGCAGCATGAGCCTCGTGAAATTCCCGGTGTTGTGAAGGCTGTTGTTGAGGATGGCGTGGATGTTGCTATTGGTAGTAGGTTTGTTGATGAAAGCCTAGCGAGGGGTATGCCTTGGTATAGGCGGGTTGGTGTGCGTTTTATCACGAGGCTTGCAAATGGTTCGGCTGGGCATGGGATTAGGGATGCGCAGAGTGGTTTTAGGGCTTACAGTCGCAAGGCGCTGGAAACTTTGGATTTGTGTGAGGATGGGATGGGTGTGAGTGTTGAGATTTTGTTTGAGGCGCAGAGGTGTGGTTTGAAGGTTGGGGAGGTTGCTGCTTCTTGTCGTTATGATGAGAATTTAAAGCCCTCTAAGCTTAATCCTGTTAGTCATGGTGTAAGCGTTGTTATGTCGCTTGTGAGGCGTGTTGTGGAGGAGCGTCCGCTTACTTATCTTGGGTTGCCTGGAGCCTTGTGTTTGTTGGTTGGTGTGTTTTTTGGGGTTTGGATGTTGCAGATTTACGCTGCTGAGCATCATATTGTGACGAATATTGCTTTGGCTGCTGTTGCGTTTGTCTTAATGGGGCTTTTTGCAGTGTTTACAGCCATAACACTATACGCAATAACAAGAATAACAACAAAACTAAACAGACATAATTGAAGGCAGCAAAGGCGCCTTACGTTATCAGATGGTGGACTTGAAAAGGAAATGGGGCCAGCAGTGGGATACGCAACTTATGGCTTATTTAGAGAACTTAGGACCTATTTCTCTACTAAGGGATTATGTTAGCAAAAATAGTTGCAGAAGATGTTTAATAGTAGGTGCTGGCACAGAAACGTATCTAATTAACAGATTTACTGATGACATAATAGGAGTTAACATTTCACGCAAAGAGCTGAAAAAAATAAATCTAAAAACTAACTTGATAGTTTGTGATGCACAATATATTCCAATACATAGATGTTCTATTGGATTTATCGTTTGTAAATCCACATTACACCACATTAAAAATCCGAATGCTTGCTTGTCGGAAATGAAAAGAGTCCTCCGGAAAAATGGAGAAGTAGTTCTCTACGAACCTGGAGCTTTAAATCCAATTGCCTTTTTAGGTCGGAAGTTCTTCCCAACTGATATTCACGAACCTTCTGAGAGACCTTTTAATCCAATCGGTTTAAGAAAGATGCT
>Ga0272448_1004215_pt1 | contig 16546 bp, 31 predicted proteins | sample YNPCB0191_FD_202220 | JGI IMG/M metagenome (GOLD analysis project Ga0272448, IMG submission 202220) | Hot spring sediment microbial communities from Yellowstone National Park, WY, United States - YNP-CB-019-1 | ecosystem: Environmental > Aquatic > Thermal springs > Hot (42-90C) > Sediment...
CGCAAAAGGGGCAACAGGCTGTTGCGAAGTCGGAAGCGCAAGGGGCCGCTTCTGTCCAGACGCCACAAGAAGCAGAGGCTAAGAAGAGGGGTAGGATATGGCCGTGGGTGGGTGGCGCAATAGGACTTGGAGTAGCTGGCGCGGGTATTGGTGCCAGTATGTTGGCGAGCAGGGGGGCCGACGCGCTGAATCACGAGGGGCAGTTACCAAACACATACACCGGGTACGGTGCGCCTATTGCAGGTTCGGCTAGTCCGTATGGGTACGTGACCGGCCCTGGTGTTGGCTAACGGACCCACCAGAACGTAGGTAGCGATTCTTCTGGTACCCCAGATATAGGTGCTGCACCCACTGTCATCTTAGCGAACGTGCGTTCCAATAACTTCTTGCGCTCTCGTTCGTGCGATGGCAACGGTGGGCGTGTCGCGTACTCTAGCGTCGCCACGTCCAGCATCTTGCGCTCTTTGTCGGACAGATCATCTATTTTCCGCCTTTGGTCAACGAGTTGCTCCAGCAGATCCCTTGTCTTTTCATCGTACAGCTCCGGTCGGTCCAACATGTCGTAATACAAGACCGCGTAGTCATCGTACAGTAGTTCCCAGAACAGCCCCTGCTGTTTCCGGTTATGCTTGTTAGGTGTAGCCAGTTCTTGCTGTATTGGCGGCACGGATGGCGGCTTCGGCGGCTCTGGCGGCTTTGGCGCTAATTGTTGGATCATGGATAAACTGGGCCGCCTTTCGTATCCGCCTCGCGTGTTCTGCATATCGTATTCGTTTGGCATTGTCAGTCAGGAATTTTATCAGGATGGCGTTCACGATGTAGGAGACACGCCTGGATTTGTTGAAGTACGCCCTGGTGCCCATCTTGGCCAGCAGTAGGTTCTGCAGATGCTCGGAGTAGCTTTGCAGAAGTCCATACATCTCGTCATCCAAGCGCAGTCTCACGAGTATTGGCTTCTCGGCCATGCCGATACCATAAAACAAAAAAGTACAAGACACAATGATGTTCTTGTGGTAGTACAGGCGCATGAACAAGTACGTCTGTTACAAGATGCGCTCCGACGACCCAGATCCACGAAACAGTGGCGATACTAAAAGCTGGTTCCGCTTTTACAAATGGAGGGCCGGTAGCACATGGGTGCCGGCAAAAGAAGGCTGCTTGGACGCCGAAAAGAACGATCAGTTGTGGTTTTCTATTGACGGTGTGTGGATCGGTGCTGTAGTTATAACGGACGTCGTAGAACACAACCTACAAGGCGAACGGGAACTGCACTTCGACTCAGATGAGCTATTCATACCGACCGACCCATACCCAGATGATACGTACCCAACTGACGCTGTGTTGATTCAGTACAGGGACGGCGAGGAGCCGACATGGCTGAAGAGATTGCTGATCGAAAAACAGTCGTGACTGCGCAAGAGATGGCAGACGCATTGTACAGGGCCTGGTACAAGTACTTCGGCCGGCCGCCGGCGTATCACAGCATCCTGGTATTGCTATCTCAATGGGCACTAGAGACTGGCAGTGGCAAGAGCATGCACAATTACAACGTCGGCAATGTCAAGGCAAGACCGGATGGGCCATACGATTACCAGTTCTTTGCCTGCAATGAGAGGATGAGTTTGCAACAGGCGAGGAAGCTGCAACAAGCCGATCCGCAGCACGCCAAGATCACTAGGGACAACGGTGATGGCACTTGTTGGATCTGGTTTTACCCAAAGCACCCAGGGTGTTGCTTTAGAGCTTTCAGGACCTTGGATGACGGTGCGTTCGACCATTTGGTCATGCTCGTCAACCACAAGAGCTTCAAGCAGGCGTGGCCCGCTGTGGAAGCTGGCTCCCCAGAGCAGTTTAGCAAGCTACTCAGGAAGGCGGGTTACTACACGGCGGATGAATCGGCGTACACTGCCGGAGTCGTTCGTCTATACAAAGGGTTCGAGGGTAAGGTGAAACTGCCGGACCCACCTTTGTTCACGCCGGATGAAGAGCGCGAGATTCGCAACGCTGTGACTTTGAGCTTGCAAAAGATGTCGATGGAGTTAGTAGAATCCGCCGATTGCAGGCCGGATGAAGGAGAGGAGTAATAGTATGTACGCTAAGAAGACACCGGAGAAATGGATGGAAGAACTTTTGGCCGGAAGGTACGACAACGAAACCAGTGCAAAGAAGGCCGTCTCTAAGACATCGTGGGACAATGATGTGAAAGAGCGGGCCAAGGAGCTTGCCGTCAAGCATTTCGCAATGCCTGGTTCTGTCAAAGCCGGCGACCTCTTTGCGAGTGTTGGCGGCTCTGCGCATTCGACTGTGGCCAACAATCGAAAGACCAATGGAAAGCACAAGGTCGAGAGCGCGCCGCTCGCATCGACGGCGCAGCCTGAGCCCCCTTCTGCTAATGCGACGGCAAATCGCATCGCAGTTGTCAACTCGTACATCTACGGTTGTAGGGCGGCGCTGGACGCGCTCCGATTGGCGTCTCAGCTCTACCATGGGATCGACGTGTCTGACGGCGAGATGCTGGTTGGCAAGCTACTTAACAGCTTGATTCCCGAGCTGCTGGAGTTGGCTGGAGGCATGTTCGGGCATAAGACGAACGGAAAGGCTGGCGCGAAGCCCACGACGCTGCCTATCGTCCCGAACTACACCCCAGAACAGCAAGAGTTGTTTGAGGCGACTAGACCTAGGGTGTAGCACGGACAGGACACTGTTCAGTTGTTGTTGCGTAGCAGCCCCAGACACTCCGCATTGCGTTTCACGCACGACCTAACCACAACCTTCCTGTCCGCTCGATCCTCAACCTTGTAGTGCCAGCTTGTAGATCCGATTGGAGTTTCGAATACGGCTGTAATGTCGCTGCCGTTCTGTCGTATTACTAGCACCGCTGCTGCCTTTGTCCGTGCCACCATGCCCTTTAGCACCTTTTGTTGTCTGGCCTGGTCTTCTGGTAGCAGACACACGACGGTGTCTTCAATCGGAACCCCACGATCATCTAGTACTGTACCACCCACCCACGTGACCGCTACTGGGCGCACGCGGCCCAGCTTGTTCCAGTCTTCATATATTTGCGCGGTAGCTTCTTCAGCTCTGCGTTGTAGTTCTTCGAATGCCAGCTCCAACGGGTTCTTCTTTTGTGGTGTCACGATGCCCAGTATGGTACACGACAGGGGGATGATGCAAGAACTGAAGAGAAAACTACAGGAGATGTACGGGCGTTCGTTTCGTGCAATACCGGGTGTCTTCTTGGTTGAGTACACCGACGGCCCTGACGGCGATTTCTTTATCATTTTTCACTACCGCACGAGGGACGGGGAGAAGAAGGTCTTTCGTAAGCACTTCGACAACCACTACGTGTTTGGTTCCTCCTGCAACGAACCGAACCGAGAACGGTGGCAGCCTAGGATGAGGGTGTGTAGATTCGGTATGGAAACGATCAGTGATGTGTTGGGCGCAATGGGGGTTTCGAAACGATGAGGTAACCATTGTCAAAGCGAGGTAAGGATGGACATCACGTTGACACAAGAAGAGTACGAAACGTTGGTCACGTTGGCTCGATTGGGCATAGGGGAAGACAAATTGCCGCTAGAGAAGCTGCTACTGGAGTCGATAGAGACCAGGAATGGTGTCAAACGCTATCTTCTGGTAGTGCAGTGGCAAGAAGCCGATGGCGTAATACCAATAGGCGCCGAGTTTCCGAAAAAGTGGCCAGCGGAAATGCGAATGACCATCGAGCAACTAAACGTACCGATAAGCCGCAAGCAAGTCGAAGATTTAGTGGGGGTGCGCGCCAGAAAACCAGTTTCTATACTTGTCACATCGGACCCGAACGGGTTAGTTGGGTGGTCTACCCTGGACCAATGGTTCGAGGTGAAAGCGTGAAGTTGGTAGACGTTGAGCTTGTGACGTTACTGGGGGCCAGGTACGTATTCCCAGACATGCCGCTTGAGGAAATGCAGGCTCTTGTAGGACATGCGGAAGCGGGTACGCCATGTCAATCGCTAACGATCCACAATATCAGTGGCGCTGTACTGGTTATTCCGTGGCGTATCATTGATGTCATTTCCTTCGATGGTGGTGTCCGATGGAAGCGCCAATAGCCAATTGTATGAACTGTGGCAAGAAAGTACCTATTGACAAGTTGCGGTTGTGCTTTGAAGTTCTGGTATGTGAAGACTGCCAAACGGTGGCGCTCGCAGTCTTTGATCGCGGCAGGACGGAACTTCGCCAACTGCTAGTGTTGCTACAAGAGTCAATACGGCTTGCTCTTGTGGAGGGCCGGCTCGCATTGCCGGATGGGCCTGTGGAGAAGGTATCGAAACGCGACATACTGAAGACCATCGTGCAAATGGTGGAGGCAAAAGATGGACGACACGACAGTTGTACCGTTCAACGGCCCGGTGGAGATCGAGTACCTGACACGTTGCCAACATCCGGGGTGCCCGGGGGCGGGGACGGAGTGGCGACCGGGGGGTGAAAGCAGTTGGCGTGTTGGGATGATGATACAACCAGACCCAACAGACCCGTCCATAGGTAGATGCCCAATTTGCAAGCGGTATAGCATGATGGTGGTTCGCGCACCGGACCCACCGTACCCAGATGAGAACGAGGGTTTTTGGAGGCTACCTACCGAATGAATGGCGTTCTTGTTTTCAAAAGGGTAGCGGGTGTTGGTGCTGATGCGTTTGGGGTAACCGTTGAAGGTTCTCAAGTCACCATAAAAGAGATCAGGTTTTCACACCAGGCACACCTTCAGTTTATCAGCGGCAGAACCCTAGCCGATCTCCTATCCGGCAGCATTCTGATGCTGGACGATGATTCATACAGACTGGAGACGCCGACCAAGTTCGACTTGCCTTGCAAGATGTACGACGTGCCGTACAGCATGTTCAACGTACTTTGCCAATGCAGGTTGAAGAGAAAAGAAGTGCTTGACCACAACGACAAACGAGTGTAGACACGACGTAGACATGAAAAGACCAGAGCTAGACCCAAATGATCCGGCACCGCAGCCTACCGGTGCGGTGCAGAAGATGAGCCAGCCGTATATTGATCCACGGGTGACGGACCCAAGGGCGCTTGCGTACAAACGGCAACTGGAGTCGAGGAAGCAGAATACACAGATCGGCGAAGTACCATTACCCCCCATACCAAGGTTGGATCAGCAGTTCGACTCGTCCAAACCGATGACTATGGCCGAGGCTGCGCAGCAGCAGAGAGCTTCTGAGTTCGCGGAGCAGAATACGGATGGGATCTTTCAAAACCAACGCCCGCCATCTATGCCTAAGCTTCTCCCAGATGACCTATTGCCGGAGGAAGCCCGCAGTGACCAACATTTCATCCGTGGTCATGGAGATATGCTGGCGATCAACCAACCCAGCTTGGCGCTGAAGTACGGGATCATTCGTCAAGGCCGCAGATACACGCCGCAGGAGGTCTTCCATCAGACCTACGCGAGTCCTCCCGGTACGGGGCAAACTAGACAGCTACGCCCAGAAACTATAGCCGGGTTGCAGCAACTGGAGGAACTTCAAAAGAAGGCGGCGGAGCAGTCGGCGGAAAACGCAGCCAAGGCTAGTGCGGCCGGAGCCGCTGAGCAGTTAGCAGGTAAGGAGGTGTCGCAAGAGGAACGCGAGAAGATACAAGACGCCATATCCAGAATGGACGACTTCGACTTCAGTACGTTCCGAGAAATGATGGTGCGGGATCTTCTGAACAACGAAGAGCAGCGCCGTATTATCCGGGGTCGTTGTAAGCCCATAGACATAGCCGAGATGGTAGTGCAGGGTGTTGCACGCCAAGAGGTGCAGATAATCCCTGGCAAGTTCTGGGTGGTGTTCCAGACGTGTAGCGGCGATGTGGAGCTTGCGCTAAAGGGGATGATCGCTGAGGAGGCTAAGACCCTGGACTACTCGGTGCAGTACTACACCGATAAGTATTCTATGATGGCGCTCACTGCTGGTATCTTCTCCATCAACAACAACCCGTTGCCGAATCATCTGGACGCCAACGGAGACTTCGACAGGGAAGCATTCCTCAAGAAATTCAAGAAGGTTTCCAAGCTACCGTTGCCGATGCTAGCGAGCCTCGGCGTCAACTACTTCTGGTTCGATGTTGACTGCCGTAAGTGCTTTGTAGCGGAGAATGTAAAAAATGGCTGATGACTTCCGAAGGCTGGGTGCGAGCGCAGCTTTTGCTCGCGACCTTGCGGGAGCCGCCCAAACCGGGTTCGCTTCGGGAGTTGGTGCTAAGGCTCCTGATCATGATGAAAGAGGAGGCGGAGTTCATGAAGTGGCGCGCCATCGCCACATTGATGGTAGATCGAGTAAAGGGAGCGGAGGCATTCGACGAGTATGCGAAATCCGCATTCCCGTATTTGGAGAAGGAAAGGTCCAAGGAGAAGAACGACCTAATCGAAGCGCTGCGCCGTGAGGTGGCTAACGGTCCCATCTCCATTAGGAAGGTGGGTAAGCCAAAGGCGAAGAGTAGGTTGCGCGCCAGCTATGACCGCAATGCAATTCGGTCCGACAAGGTGCTGTCAAAGATAGGTCCCGTGATTCCGACGAGTGTGCCAAATGTCTCAACTGGAAGTGGGAAAGCTTGATAAGGTTAGGCTCTGCCCCCGGTGTATGAGCGCACTGGTGGAAACCACAACGACTACACTAGTCGACTTGCCCGGGGCTGATACGGTTAACGAGGCCAAGTGCAGAACGTGCGGTTGGACAGGCAAAGCTGGGGAGCTGCTGGCGCTTCCTTTTGGCAACCCATTTGGCAATGGCGAAGCCGCCGTAGAGGCGTTCAGTAGGGATGTGCTGATGGCGATCGCAAAGGAGTGCGCCATGCCCATCGGCCGTGTGCTGGTGCGATGGGGGTTTATACCAGATAGAAACATAGACAAACGTCAATTCTCCGCGTACATGGCGGCCGTCAGCAAAGCTGTAGCGTTGAGCATAGTCACCGAGCGTGAGAGGCAAGAGCGCATGCAACTGTACAACTACGGGTCGGGTGAAGGTGCGGGAGGTAAGGCACAATGACCACACCAACAGAGTTGCCGTATATACAGCCCCCTGATAAAGCAGACCTACCACCAATGAACGAGCTCGTTTGTTTTTTGGACAAGGAGCGTGGATGCGGGCCTGACTGCATGGCGTTCACTGTCAACACGCCGGGTCCAGAATACAATGAGCCATGGGGGCACTGCCTGTATCTGTCATCTCTGTTCCGAATCGGTAAGCATATTGTAATACTGGCCCAGCAGGGGGAGTCTTTAATAAAGATCAAACAGTATGCAGTGGCAGATAGTGTTCGGGCGGGCAACGCTCCTTACGTACCGCCATTTCAGCCGCCCGTTACTAAAAAGGTCGATCCATGATCAACGTTGCCGTTACACATATTGGGCAGAGTTTGGATCTGAAGAGCGGTTCTTTTAGCCATACGATAAAGATCGAACTGCCAGACGGTTCTGTTGTATCGGCGACGGTGGAAGAAGGGACTGTAGAGAAGCTACTTCGGTTTGTAACAGGTGGTGAGACCAACCACACTGCTGAACAGCCGACCGAATCGGAAGACGCGGCGAACGCGGTGTACAATGGGCAACCAGCTTTTGTATTTGGTGGTGCGGCAGAACAACCCACCGAGGAAACCGCACAGCAACAAGTACAACCATCGGAAGTCCCAAGGGGCACCAGAATTCGCACGGTACCAAAGGACGACTACGGATTTCCGATCGTGCAACCGAGAGGTGTGTCGGTAGGCGCTGTACTTGGGGATGACATAGAAGACGACGGGGTCCCACAGATATGATTTCGCTTTGCTCTACCTGTGGTACTGTAGTTCGCGTGATCGGCAACGCTGCCGAGATCTCCAGGTTGGTGGGCGAAGATAGTGAATTTTGGCCGAATGGGTATGTGTGCCCAAAGTGCGGTGGTAGTGCCGTCGGTGTCTCTGATGCGCAGGCCACTACAGAAATGTTGTCAGGACGTCGCGGTGATACACTGTTCGAGTTGATGTTGCAGGATGCGTTCGCTTTGTACTCCGGGCTTGGTCTTCCTAAAGAGAGGCAGTGCTCTGTCGAATCTGTAGACAACACGTTACGTGAAGGTGTACAACGTTGGGGGTTGAGCTCCGATCCTGTGAATGGACGTGTGTATTTGAATTGGCTGGAGACTGCGGCCGGTACGCGAATATACTTAGGCGCTGGACCATATGGAGCCGTTGTGTTTCGTGTTAGGCCGAAACAGAGCTACGTTGACATGGTACAAGATGGAACACAGGTTGGTTCTTCAGTACAGCCGTAATATCCGTGACGGCGGTAGAGTGTCCGGCAGGGTTGTCTTCGTAGACGACAACGACGACGTCGTCAGTGTGGAAGACCAGTTTGAGCTGGTTGAATTTCCGCAGATGATTCGGTCGTTTGCCAACTTTGCCAAGGCGCACCCTAACGCTCAGTGCTTCTTTCAGCGCATCGACAAGCTTGGTTTTCCAATAACCGCGTGGTCCGCACAGCATGTTGAGCAGTTTAGATCGGACCCGGAGAAGGTGGTAGCGGAGCTATCAGCAGTCAGAACTGTTACAGTAGACACAAGGAATAAAGAACAGGAGTAGTAAAATGAACAGGCCGGTTGGAGTTAGTATTCCACAAGGACAGAATCATGTCGCGGACGCGCATCCAACTAAGGGTACGCCGAGGCAACTGTTGTCCATCGCCAAGCTCGAAACATACGGCATTCAATATACAGACGAGGCTGGTAACGTGCACACTGCCCTTTGCCACAGGATGGGCGACACCGTCTACATCCACCCGAACGATGAGCAGTGGGCAAGTGGTATCAGAACCGCGGCTGCGTGGCTGGCCCAGAGTGTAAATGACAAGGTGAAACTACATGAGGCCGCGGCTAAGGCTGCCGCGGCGCCAGATAAACCAATGGTGGACGTTGCCCCGCCTAAACTGGGTTAGCCAATGGATGTCCGTCCTCTGAATGATTGGGTACTGGTAAAAGTGGACCCGATGCCGGCTACAATTGGCTCTGTCATTGTGCCAAGTTCGTACAAGGCTAGGGATACGCACACCGCTACAGTGTTGAAGGTTGGCCCTGGCAAACCTCTTCCGGATGGCACTGTCAAGCCCATGGAGCTTTCCCCTGGTGATCGTGTATGCTTTCACAGGTGGAACCTTGAACATAAAAACGGTCTCGCCGTGGCGCACGCATTAGAGGAGATGGGTCCGGACTTCGCGCTCATAAAAGAGTCGGATGTTCTGTTCGTCTGGCCGCCAGATGAGCAGCACACGTTTTGGTGAGGTTTGCCATGCGGCTTGTAATTCCGACAGACCCTGGTGTAGTCGAAATCAACTACACGTGGCTGCCAACCTGGATCGGTCTGAACTCACAGTTACTGAATAGACTATCGTCTACCATCCGACCAATGGCGCTCGGTAGGGAGTTGAACGAAGCGACATTGGATATGTTGGAGACGGAGCTAATCAGGCTATTGTCAGAAGAGTTCCCGACTGTTGATGGCTTCGGTGACTTCCTGCGCGGCATCAGCAAAGTCCGCATTGTGGACCATAGCAGGTCATGAAAAATAGAAGTCTGCATGTTCGAATTGACGATGCGCTGTTGGAGCGTGTCAAACTATACGCAGAAAGACACAACAAAACCGTCACGCAGCTTGTTCTAGACCACTTCCACTATCTTCTGTCAGTGGAGGATGTGGAAACTGGTATGGTAACGGCGCTGGGGAAGAGTAAGGGGATGTTACATGGAGCTGGAGCAGGTTGTTAGTACGGTTGAGGTGCCTAGGAATACTGGGGTCGATGGGTTCCTGCAGCTCATCCGGTCAATCTTGAAGCTGGGCCGCGTGCAGGATATCCATATTACCAGTAATGGGCGCGTGACCTACAAGTACATGGCGCAGGTTGGGCAGGAACGCGACATCTTCAACCCGGAGCAGTTGTTCGAGAAGGTTTCGCCTTCCTATGTTGTCCGTAACAGTTCGGTGAAAGAGCTAAGGGTACCCGATAGCGCTAATGCTGCCGAAGTACTATTCCGTGTACTGAGGGCTGCTAGGCTGGATGGCGTTGAGCCTATAGCTTGGGCCACCGGTGCCGATAGTAGATTGCCTCTGTGGTTGGTACAACATACCAATCTGTCAGAAGACGCCGTATCGCCGTCAGATACACTGTGTGGGTTTCCGGTGTACCAAGATAGGATGCTGCCAGACGAAGCTCTAATTCTTTGCGCTGGGCCGTCTAGGGGTGGGGATCTGTCTGAAACAACGCACGCATACAAGATAGTGATGGTGCTGTCATGACTCGGGAAGTGGTACAGATGCTAGCCAAATCTGGCCTTGTGCCAGAAGATTTGCTTCGTCAGCTTTACAAGTGGAAGATGGTCGAAGACGTTGGTAAAGTGGAACAGCCAAAGAGTGCGCAGGAGCTGATTAGGCGTGTCGATTTGGTATTGGAAGAAGACGGCATGGAGCTCGTCAGGGTTACTGATATCGATATCGTTAATAGGTACCTATCCACACAGAAGATAGGCAAGTTGGTGCTGGTGACAGATGGAGACACGCCTCAGTCCAGCCAAGTGGATGTAGCATTTGGCAGGACTATAACTGGCGAGTTCATCTTCCCATGGCGTGGCGATAGCATCGCGGACCTCATGACAAATGGCATGACGCATCTACTGCTAGAAGAAGCGGAAGGGAAGCAGGCGGTATATTTCAGCGACGCTAAGGAGGCATACTTCGGAAACGCGAAGGCGTTTATGGTGTGCGCACCGAGCACGTTTGAACAGGAGAACGGGCATGGCGGCGCTTCCTGAACTGCTAGCTGCGCTAAAGGTAAAGACAGGCTTCGAGCCAGTGCAACAGGCAGAAGTTGGCGGAAAGGCGTATCTACATGGGAGGATACGCGGGCAGACCATCGCCAACATGTTGGTTGTTACACACAGACTGCTCCTGCAAGCTAGGACAGCCACATGGAATATCGATGTGTCGCAAGTATATTCTTTGAAGAACGGGCAGTTGGTGAAGGGGTGGCGTATCGTCGTAGACTCCAATGATATGGGTTCCGCGCTGGACCAGATAGTACAAATCGTTCGAGGCGCGCCGGAGGCTGTACGACCGACGCAGTTGGAAGAATTCCCGTTGGCTGTTTCCACAGCGGATCGAAACGCACCAAATGCAAGAGGTAAAGGGGCAGCGCTAACGGGCCAGGCTATTGTCGGTAGGAGGTAACGATGCCAGCTACGGTAACAGAAGTGCCGTATTTGGAGCCTGGGCGCAATACCGAACTTTCCAAAGAAGAGGCAGCGGCAGTCAACGCTCGCATCGAGGCCATGCGGAAGCTGTTGAAGTCCCCGAACTCGGCCGCTCGGTACAGAATAGAGATACGGTTTCTTCGAAAGCGTTCCACTTGGAAGCCGACACTAGGTGTCATGAGCTTTTGGGAGTCGGCTGGTGCTCTACATGGTGGCGGAAGTACCAAACTTTACATCTGTCGATCTTGCAGGCTCGGTGACAATAGGGGCTGCGGTGCATTCCTTCCGGATCTGGTCAATACAGGTACGTCACTGATATGCCCGTCATGTGGTACCCTGTGGAAACCGGAGGAGGTGACTGGCGAATTGGTGTTCAACAACACCATGCAACATTGGGCCGAGTACATTTACCACTACTACAAGAAACTGAACCACAATTGCGACATCTGCCTAAAGCATTCTGATGACGACATACGTGAACTGGCGGTAAAAGAACAAGAAAGACAGCGCGGTGGCGAATTACTGGGGCGCATGCGGTCAAAGAGAATACAATACGTGTACCCGCTTGCGAATATCATCAAGGATATACAGGGCGGTGCTGACATAGTGACGCGCTTTAGGGCTTTCCTAACGGCCTAGCAGGATGCGGTGTGGTCATGCATAACGAATACAAGAGGTTGGCGTATAGACGATCCGTTTGGTTGCACCTTATCAATAAATTGGAAGGTGAGTTCATCGTCGACGACCTCCAACCGAGCTCAACCATCGTTTGCGACGATCTTCCGTATGTGGAACGTGTGGTGCCGCAGGGAATATTACGAGAGATCGTGGCTGATATGCGAAAGTTTGAGGAAGAGTGCCGGATAGAGATGTCGAAGTACGAGATGGTGAAGAGGGATGGCCATGGGCCAGGAGGTAAAGGTGGAATGCCCCAGCTTGGAACAACAGATCGTAGAACTAAGGGGAAGGTTGCAGGAGCTGTCGGCGGAGGTAGAAAAGCTGCGAATATTGCTAGACCAAGTGGTAGCGGCGGCCGATAGCAACGCCAGTGCTTTTCGTGACTCCATCCAGATCCTGGATGCCAAATCGTGTATACAGGAGGTTGTGCTGTCGGATATGGCCCGGGAGTTGGCTGGCCAGATGTCGGGTCCGGGCAGATATCTGAAGATAACACCCGATGGTCAATTGAACACCGAATTCTACTTCGACGAGTGGCGAAAGAAGTTGGTGCAAGAAGAGGCTATTTCGGCTGACCCTTACGAGGGTGCGGTAATATTTGGAGGAGACTATGCCAAAGTCGATGAACCGTCAGGTGACAACGACGCCTGAAGGGACGGTGGTCATCAGGCAACCTGAAGGTGGACTGGGCAAGATACGGTGCCCGAAGTGCCATTCCGCAGCAGTGCCTGCGAGAACGCAGGATGGCACACTAGTAAATCGGTGCCCGATGTGCGGAACCGAATGGCGCAGCACGCCTATGAGGTAGGTTTAGATGATCGTTGTGAAATGCGACTCCAAGGTGCCCAAGGATTCTGAACGTGAAGTGGATCAGGATCTGGAACAGTTCGAGAAGTACATGGAGATCCGCGGTCTTGGGCCCAAGCTGTCCAGACCAGAACGCGCCATTATCAAGACCTACTTGTACTGGAAGATGTGGGAGGCTAAAGAAGAGGGCGCACCGGTGGTTCAGGGCGCCCCCGTATAGGGTAGGACGGTTAGCTGCTCACTACTCAGCCGCCGCCGCAGGCGCCTCCAAGCGCCTGGCGACCCAGTTCACACCCACTTTGACCAACAAGAACAGCCCATAGCCGGCTGCCGCCACAAGAACGGCGGCGCCGACGTACTTGACGACCCTCCACATATCTACGTGGACGGTCATCTGGTCCGACTCTGTGGCGATCGCCATCAGCGGGCCTGGTCGCTCGGCCCGCTGACGGGCGGCTTTGAGCTGAGCTTTGGCAAGCCAAGAGCTCAGCTCGTTGTTATAAGCCACCTCGTTGGCCACCGAGGGGTCCTGTTGATTCATCTTTTTCAACTCGGCGAGGATCTCGGCCATTGTCGGGTCCTGTGCCGGTTGCTCCGCCGGTTTTCCAGACGGAGCCATCGACGGCGACTGCAACAGGGCTTTCAGGAGCGCGTCGAACTGCTCCTGTGATAACCCCGGCACGCCCGCTGCCGATGGCGGGATGGGGATAGCGACATCCCCACCGGACCCTACGTTTTGTGGTTGTTGCTGTGGTGTTCTGATTTGCTGCTCCATGTCTGTGTCTCCTCTAGAGGTTTTTGCCAAGGGACGTCTAGATCGTCCCTACACAGACCTTGTAACGGGCTTCTATTTGTTTTTGCGCCCGCCCTCGATCTGCTCCACCGATGTGATGGTCTGCCCACAGTGCTTGCACACGCTGCCGGCTTTCCTGAACACGCTGTCGGCGTACTCACCAACCTTGAGCTGGACCCGCATGTCTTCGCAGAAGTCGTACAGGTCCTGCTCATTGGCTAAGTTGTAGCCTCCATTTGCCATGCGCGCAGCATGGCGTTGCATGTGTTCATCGTTGTCCGCCAGTACTGCACTGCGCACACCGAGGTGCAGCCCTATCCTTTCCAGCTCTTCAATGGCGTCGTTGTAGCGGTCGATTCTATCGAACCGCTCGGCCACCGGTTCTAGGGCCTTGCCCACTGCGGATACTGCTGACAGACCTACGAGAATGCTAAATGGGTCGAACATAGGTGTTCTCCTTTCAGCGTTCTCATAACCGAAAGGTCTGCTTCTTTGCGCCCCGCTGACGTGCTAACCTCTGGGCATGTGGTCCCACGAGGTAAGCGCTGCTACTGGTTCGTTCACGCAGCAAGTGCTGATGCAGAACGCATATGCCAGCCAGATCAATCCATACAGTTACCGTAACCAAGCTGAGTTTATATCCGGCAACCTTATCAACCGTGGGATTGGTTTCGCGACACCGATTGCTAAATTCGTTGGCGGCCTGGCGGGTTTAGACAGCCCGCTCAGTGGCGCGCTTACATGGGGCGGCGTCGGCGCAATGGTAGGCGGGCCTGTTGGTGCTGGAATAGGAGCCGGGCTGGGTGCTATAGTCGGTACGGCTGGGGCGTTCGCCCAATTTGGCGCCGGGCAGGTCGTAACCGGTATGCAGCAGCAGCAGGCACTAAACGCAATGTTGCGGCAGAACTATGGTTTCCTCCGCCCCGGAGGATATGGCTTCTCTGGCGTCGACGCCGGTATTATAAGTTCACAGATACGGGCCATCTCGCACGAGGTGGGGCCCGGTGGGGAGATGCACAGTTTCAGCGAACTGGCGCAATTGGCCAGCAATATGGGCAGGATGGGGTTCGCTCAGAATATCACGGACGTCCGCCAGTTCACACAGAAGTTCAAACAGATGGTCGACACCGTGAAAACGGTGGCGAAGGAGCTAGGTACTACTCTACAAAGCGCTCAGGAGATGATCGTTGGGCTCCGGCAGTCCGGTATATTCAGCACCGCGGACCAAATCAGAATGGCGCAGGGTATACGGGCCAACAGTCTGGCCGGCATCTCCATGGAGGCCTCCAGCCAGATGGCCAATATCGGAAGTCAGATCGCGCGATCCATAGGCGGTTTGGGTAGGAGCGGGGCGTTTGCCGGTATGCGCACCATCCAGCAGATCGGGGCGGCTGTAAGAACCGGCGCGCTAACAGAAGAAGACATTTACAATGCAACCGGTCTGACAGGCGAACAGGGTCAGATGGCATTGGCGCAAAATCAGTTGCAATCCAGCGCATGGTTCCTGCGATCCAGTCGTGGTAGGTATCTATTGGCGTCCCTTGCTGGTTCCAATGGCCAGTTGGATGAGCGCGCGGCGCAGGAGTTCATGTACGGCGGGTTCGGCGTCGGGCGCACTAGGGAATTGGCGTACCAGAATCTTGGTAGGATAGGCAGGGCGAACTTCATACGTAATGAGGGGAGGCTACGTGGTGAGGTGCTCAACAGGTTTGGCGGCAACGTCAACACGCTGGCGCTCATAGGTTGGGCTGCTGAAAGGGGCATCGACATCTCCGCCATGGGCGATAGGGAGATGTTGTTCGCCCAGCGTATGCTCGGTATGGGTCGGGATGAATTGGATGTCGCGGTCAAACAAGCAAACGCAATGGGCGACATCGGTTCTTACATGGACAGGCAACGCATGCAGGACGACTACCTCCGTGATCTGTCCATAGTCCGAAAGAACACCGGTCTGGAAGGTGTGAAGAACACCTTCAATCGGTTCAGGGAGCGTGCGCAAAGCAAAGTACAAGAATATGGGTCGAAGGTGTACCAAGATGTGACGAATGTCATAGAGCGTAAGTTGAACGAGATGTTCGGGATATACACCAGGGAGATAGACGCACAATTGGATGATGCGTACACCCGTTTCGCGGCCAGCGGGGGTATGGATTATGTAGCCAGGGAGAGGGTCCAAAGAGCTGGGGCTATAGCCAGGTCCGGTTTCCGGTCGCCAGCGGGTATGACTATCGGCGGTCAGATGTCCCTGAGTCAGTACCAAAAACTAGCGCAGGGTGGAGGGGCGGCACAGGCACTTGGTGCGCTAATGAGCCCAACGGCGCTTCTGTATACAAAGCATAACACATGGGTGGCACTTGGTGGTTTGGCGTACCGGATGCTAGGTGGTGAGACGTTAGAAGATAAAACTGGGTTCCACTTCAAATATAATCCGAATGCAGGTGGTACGGAAGAAGAGCAGTTCAAGGTGTTCCAAGACACCAAAGCGGCATTTATGCAAGGCGCAAACCTGCCGATTGACAAAGGCAATATGTGGATTGCGAACGAGCTCAGTGGTATACTTCGGACCGCGGGTGCTGGACAGGCTATGGGTGACGCTGTTGGGATGGACAGGGCCCAGTTGGCTTTGAAGTACGCCGCCGAACAAGGTAGCCCAGTAGCGGCCAAACTTCAGCAGTTGATGTCCAGTGGCAGACCCGAAGATGCTAAGCTGGCCGCCAGCATATTGAATTCCTCATTGGCGAAGGCAGGCCAAATGGGCATCAACGCGCAATCCGATTTCATGAACTCGTTTATGGCAGGGGGGTATGCTACTGAGCAGGACAGGATTAGGGCTATGGGCAATACGGATGTGGATTTGGCGCGCGCCGCTGGGTCCCCAAGTGCGCTTGACAAGTTCATCGCATTTTTTGCTGCACCGAATATGCTCCTACCCGTGTTTGCACTTAAATACGGTGCTAATCGTGGGTTGGATGAATTTACCAAATTTGCGTTTAGCGTGAATCCTGCACTTTGGGCG
>Ga0272448_1004216_pt1 | contig 16545 bp, 14 predicted proteins | sample YNPCB0191_FD_202220 | JGI IMG/M metagenome (GOLD analysis project Ga0272448, IMG submission 202220) | Hot spring sediment microbial communities from Yellowstone National Park, WY, United States - YNP-CB-019-1 | ecosystem: Environmental > Aquatic > Thermal springs > Hot (42-90C) > Sediment...
GCGCATTGGGATCGGTCGAGGTCGACTCCAGCGCCTTCAGCGCCGAACCGCGCACGATGGGCGTCTCATCGCCGGGGAAGCCATAGCTGTCGAGCAGCTCGCGCAGCTCCAACTCCACCAGCTCCAGGAGCTCCGGGTCGTCCATCATATCGACCTTGTTCAGGAAGACGACCATGCTCGGCACTTCCACCTGCCGCGCCAGGAGCACGTGTTCGCGCGTCTGCGGCATGGGCCCATCGGGAGCCGCCACCACCAGAATGGCCCCGTCCATCTGGGCAGCACCCGTGATCATGTTCTTGATATAGTCGGCGTGCCCCGGGCAGTCGACGTGCGCATAGTGGCGCTTCTCCGTCTCATACTCCACGTGGGCAATGGCGATCGTAATGCCACGCGCCTTCTCTTCCGGCGCATTGTCAATGCTGTCGAAAGGCCGATAGTTGGCCAAACCCTTCAGCGACAACGTCTTGGTGATCGCCGCCGTCAGCGTCGTCTTGCCATGATCAATATGGCCAATCGTGCCCACATTCAGGTGGGGCTTGGTCCGCTCAAACTTGGCCTTCGCCATCTACCGCGTCCTCCTTAACGCAAAACGTGCCGCCCAGAGGCGCACTCTTAGAGCCCACGATGGGACTCGAACCCATGACCCCGTTCTTACCAAGAACGTGCTCTACCGGCTGAGCTACGTGGGCGGCCGGTGCGTGATACGCAATACGTATTCCGTATCACGTGAGTGGGCAGGGAAGGATTCGAACCTCCGAAGGCGTAGCCAGCTGATTTACAGTCAGCCGCCTTTGTCCACTTGGCTACCTGCCCATGTCAAGCAGCGCGGGCCAGTTCCCTGGCCCGCCGGCTCTGCGTGCCAGAGCCGACGGTGGGACTTGAACCCGCAACCCGCGGTTTACAAAACCGCTGCTCTGCCGATTGAGCTACGTCGGCACGGCAAGGGTGTATTATACCATAACGCCGCCAGACGTCAAATTGGGGCGCCTGGTGCCAGCGCGCCCCACGGACCGGGATGCGAGTATACCGGGAAAGGTGCATCCTGTCAAGCTTTAGGAGGGAGGCAGCGCAGCATCGCCCTCAAGGGCCGCGCGCAGGCGCTGCCAGGCGGCGCGCAGCTCGGCCAGCTCCTCGTCGCTGATCTGGCGTTGGCCATAGTGGGCGCGGATGTAGGCGCTGGTGATGGCCTCAACCTCTGGGGTGACCGCGGGCCAGGCGGCATCGAGCTGCTGCTGGTACTCATACGGGGTCTCGGCCTCCTCGCGCGCCACGCCATGCCAGGCTGCCAGCCTCTGCAGGCCGGCATAGATCTCGCGTACGGTGGCCAGGGAGTAAGGACCAGGCCGCAGGGCGCCCAGGGCATTGCCCAGCCGCTCGCGCAGGCGCCCCAGCGCGCCGCCGAGCCCCGTGCCCCGCTCGGCCGGCGCCGCCTCCCAGGCCACAGCCAACGGCCCCTCGGGCTCGTCCAGGGCGCGGCGCCGCTGCAGGAAACTGACGACGAGCGCCACCACAGCCAGGACCACGCAGATGGCCAAGGCCCAGAGCACCGCTTGCAGGGCGAGGGGAGGGGCCGGGGCCGTGCCCGAGGGCTCGGGCGTGGGCATGGGCGCGGGCGTGGGCATGGCCTGCATCGATTGGGCCAGCGGCGCAAGCAAGCCCTGCAGCCAGAGGATGAGCCATTCGAGGAGCGGCGCCAGCAGGAAGCCGAGCAGGTTGAGCGCCGCCACGACGAGGCGGTCGAGCAGGCCGCTCAGGGGCACCAGCAGCCGCCAAAAGAGCGCTCGCGACGACCACGACAGCCCCCAGGCGGCTGCCAGGCCCAGGGCTACCACGCTGCCTGCCGCGCCGGCCAGCGTCATGGCCCACGAGCCGGCAAAGGGCGAGCGGATGGCGGCGCGACCGCGCTGCGCGTCGCCCACCCGGGCCAGCCCCACCGCCGTCAGGCCCAGGGCAAAGTAGAGGAGCAGCCAACGGACTGGCTGGTCGGCGCCGGCGAAGGGGCCGAGGAGGTTCACCCACAGCCACGACACGATGCCCACCCGGAAGTAGAGGCCCACCACATCGCTCTCCAGCCGGCTCTGGGCCAGGTCGATGCCGCGCCACCAGGCATAGAGCGCCACGCCCATGAGCACAATGGAGGCGGCCCCTTCGGGGCGTGGCAACTCGGCGGCCCAGGCCAGGAGCCAGTCGAGCTCGACGAAGGGGAACTCGCGGTAGAGGAAGAGGCCGGCCAGGGCCACTCCCGTGATCATGGCCAGCGCTCCGCAGACCACCCTCTGGGCAGCCAATGGCAGGTGCGAGGCCTCGAGGCCGCGCGCTGCCCCCAGCGTGGCAAGGAGCAGCGCGAAGAGCGCTGCCGCGGGCACGCGGTGGGCGGGGTTGGCAGCGCTGCCCACCAGCAAGTTGGCCCACGCGGTCAGGCAGAGCGCATCCATGCCCACCAGGCAGACCAGCAACAACTCGTGCTGCCACACCAGGCGGGGCCTCATGCGAAGACCTCCATCGGCGCAAAGCGGACCGGCGCCTCGCCCGGCCGCGAGGCGATGCGATAGGAGAGGATGCCTGGAGGGGCCGACTGCGATTCCTGTCTGCGATCCAGCGAAAAGAGCACGATGCGCCGGCCGGCGGCCCTCAGGCGCAGCAGGGCCTCTACCAGGTCATCGTCCACGATGGCGGTCACCACCGCCAAAGTAGCGCCCCAGGGCAGCCGTGCGCTGCTCCTGAGCAACAGGTCCGGCAGGCGCGCGGTGGGCAGGGGCAGCACGGCCGCCAGCGCCTCGAGGATGTGGGCCAGGTGATAGGGGCTGCGGCCGGGCAACACCTTGAGTGGCTGGTCGGAGAGTGGCCAGCAGCCGTTAGCGATCAGGCCGACCTGGTACTTATGCTCCACACCGTAGCTGGCCAGCGAGGCAGCCACGCTGATGGCGTGCTCGAGGAGCTCGGGGATGGAGCCCTGCCACTCGTAGGGCAGGGTGGCCACGTTGAGGCCGATCAGGAGCTGCAGGTGGGTGCTCGGCTCGTAGACTCTCACCTGCAGCCTCTGCCGGCGGGCCGTGGCCTTCCAGTGCACGCGCCGCAGAGGGTCTTCGGCTGCATAGTCGCGGATGCCCACGGTGCGGCTGGGGTCTTCGAGCATGGGCAGCGGAGAGCGGCTGTCGCCAAAGGGCTCCTTGCTGGGCAGGCCGAGCGCCTCCAGGCTGTACACGCGCGGGTACACGATCAGGGTGTCGCAGCGCTCGAGGGTCTGGTTCTGGCGGAAAAGGCCAAACAGGTCGCCCGAGGAGAGGTGGGCCGGGCCGAGGCGGTACAGGCCGCGGGCCTCGCTGCGCAGGCGGATGCGCCAGCGCACCCGCTGGAACCAGCGCAGGGCGAGTACGCTGGTCAAGAGGCCGATGCCCTCCTGGCTCGAGGGTGCGAGCTCGCCGTCGAGGATGGCGAGGCCGGCCGGGCATTCGTCCTCGATGCGCAGCCAGGAGAGCGGTAGGGCTTTGCGGTTGGCCACCGAGAGTTCGAGGGTGACCGTTTCGCCGGGGAAGGCCCGCCGCTCGCTGAGCCGCCGCCGGTACTCCACCGCCTGCAGTGCCCGGCGGTTCCAGGCCCAGGCGACTCCCACCACGGTCAGCAGCAGCGCCCCCAAGGCCGAAAGGCCCGGCCAGCCGGCGGCCAGGCCGATCAGCAGCGAGACTGCAGCGAGCAGGAGCCAGGCCTGGTTGAACATCACTTGCTGACCGGCACCGGCACGGTGTCGACGATCTCCTGCAGGACCTCCTCCGGGCGCCGGCCACGAAGGCGGGTCTGCGGGCTGATGAGGATGCGGTGGGTGAGCACCACCGGTGCCAACTCCTTGACATCGTCGGGCAGTACGAAATCGCGCCCCCGGATGGCTGCCAGGGCCTGGCAGGCACGGTAGAGGGCCAAAGTGCCGCGGGGGCTCGCGCCGAGCTCCACGGCACCGTGGGAGCGGGTGGCGCGCACTACCTGCACCAGGTACTCGCGCACCGAGGGCTCGACGCGCACCTGGCGCACCGCCGCCTGGGCCTGCAGGATCGCCTCGGGCGCGGCAACTGGGGCCAGAGTCGGCAGGGGGTCCTCGCGCTCAAAACGCACCAGGAGGTCGTTCTCCTCCTGCTCCGAGGGGTAGCCCAGCCCGATGCGGATCAGGAAGCGGTCGACCTGGGCCTCGGGCAGGGGGAAGGTGCCCTCGAGCTCGATGGGGTTCTGGGTAGCCAGCACCAGGAAGGGCCGCGGCAGGGGATAGGTCTCGCCATCGACGGTGACCTGGCGCTCCTGCATCGCTTCGAGGAGCGCCGACTGGGTGCGCGGCGTGGCGCGGTTGATCTCGTCGGCCAGGACCACCTGGGCCATCACCGGCCCGGGGCGGAACTCGAACTCTTGCCGCTTCTGGTTAAAGTACGAGATGCCGGTCACGTCCGACGGCAAAAGGTCGGGGGTGAACTGGATGCGACGGAAGGAGCAGCCCAGCGAGGCGGCCAGGGCACGGGCCAGGGTCGTCTTGCCGATGCCTGGGACGTCCTCGATCAGCACGTGGCCCTCACACAAGAGCGCCACCAGGGCCAGCTCCACCACATCGGCCTTGCCGACGACGACCCGCTGCACATTGGCCAGGATCTGCTGGGCCGCATCTCTGACGTCCACGGTTACTCTTGCCTTCCTACTGCGTACTGCGTAAGGGCGTTGCTGAGCAACATGCCTGCCCCTGAACGATCCTTGCAGGCTGATGCTCCGCCTGTGCGCCCCATGCGAAGCACCTGGGGCACAGGCCTCACGCAGTACGCATTACGCAGTAGACTCAGTGCCTAAAGTGCCGCACGCCCGTGAACACCATAGCCATGCCGGCGGCGTCGGCGGCGGCGATGGCCTCGCGGTCGCGCAGCGAGCCGCCGGGCTGGATGATCGCCGTCACCCCCGCCTCGGCGGCGGCTTCGATGCCGTCGGCGAAGGGGAAGAAGGCGTCGGAGGCCAGTACGGCGCCGCGGGCGCGCTCGCCGGCCTTGGCAACTGCGATGCGCACCGAGTCGACGCGGCTCATCTGGCCGGCGCCCACGCCCACGGTGGCCGTGCCCCGGGCCAGGACGATGGCGTTGGATTTCACCCGGGCAGAGACGCGCCAGGCAAAGGCGAGAGACAGCCTTTCCTCTGGCGTCGGCGCCCGCTGCGTGACGGTCTCCCAGGCCGCTGTGTCAGGGCGGTCGGGCTCCTGCACCAGCCAGCCACCGCGCACGCTGCGCACCTCCCACTCGGTGCGAGTCGCCTGGGTTGGCGCGGCTTGCAGCACGCGGAGGTTGCGGTGGGCCGCCAGGAGGTCAAGGGCCTCGGGCGCGTAGCCCGGCGCGATGATGGCCTCGACAAAGAGGTCGCCCAGGGCGCGCACCGCCGGGGCATCGAGTGGCCGGTTCACGGCGATGACGCTGCCAAACGCCGAAACGGGGTCCGAGGCCAAGGCGCCGGCCATGGCCTCGGCCAGGTTGGCCCCCACGGCAGCCCCGCAGGGGTTATTGTGCTTGATGATGACGGCAGCCGGGCCTTCCAGGTCGTTGGCCAGGGCCCAGGCGGCGTCGAGGTCAAGGATGTTATTGTACGAGAGGGCTTTGCCCTGCAGGAACGCTGCGCCCAGGGGCCCCTCGCACCCGGGCTGGGCGTAGAGCGCTGCCCGCTGGTGGGGGTTCTCGCCGTAGCGGAGGTCTGCCAGCTTGCGTGCCCGGGGCACCCAGAGGTTGGGGAAGGGGCTGGCGGCCTCGCTTTGGGCCAGGTAGGCGGAGATCGCGGCATCGTAAGCCGCGGTGCGCTGTAAGGCCAGGGCCGCGAGATGGCGGCGCATCTCGGGCGGCAGCTCGCCCTCGCGGAGCGCTTGCAGCACGGCATCGTACTGGCCGGGGTCCGACACGGGGATCACGGCGGCGTGGTTCTTGGCCGCTGCACGCAGGAGGGCCACGCCGCCGATGTCGATCTCTTCGATGGCCTCGGCCAGGGTGGCGCCTGGGCGGGCGACGGTCTGCTCGAAGGGATAGAGGTTGACGGCCACCAGGTCGATGGGTGCGATGCCGCGGGCGGCCAGTTCGGCCATGTGCGCCGGCTCACGCCGCGCCAGGATGCCGCCGTGCACCGCGGGGTGGAGCGTCTTGACACGGCCGCCCAGGATCTCGGGAAAGCCGGTCACGCTCTCCACCGTCTGCACCGGGAGGCCGGCCTCTGCCAGCGCTCGCGCCGTGCCGCCGGTAGATATCAGCACCCAGCCCAGCTCCGCCAGGCCGCGGGCGAATGGGGCCAGGCCGGCCTTGTCGGCCACACTAAGGAGGGCACGTTTTTCCACCAGGGCTCCTCTCAGTCGTCAACCCCGCTGTCGTCGTCCGTCTGCTCCACCCGGCTCTGGAAGCCTTTGCGCATGTCCTTCCAGAGCTGGGCAGCGAGCTCGGGCTGGCGCGCCTGGACGTTGGCCAACAGCCCGCGTACCAGGCCGGCCAGGTTGGCCAGGGGAGCGATGCGCTCGGGGACGGCGGTCAGGGTGACCTTGTCGCCCAGGATTTTGCCCAGCCCCTGCCTGGCCTCGCGCTGCTCTTGGAGAAAGCCCCGGGCAGCGAGGTCCTGTTTGACCAGCGATGTGACGTAGCCCCAGGGGTTGGCCATATCCTGGCCGATGTGGCGGTTCAAGAGGTCGCTGACGTGGTTCTGGGCCGGGTTGGGGCTGAGTTGGGCCACGATGAGCCCCTCGAGCCCGGCGCCGGGGTTGGGTCCGGCGGGGTGGACGGCCACCGTCTGCGTCTGCCCAAGGCCCAGGAACCGCTTGTGCTGCGCTATCTCGAGGTGGACGATACCATCGGCATCGAGAGCGAGGAGCGCCACGCCGTAGAGCATCTCGGCCAGCTCACGGCTCTTGACCTTGATGCCACTGGAAAGCAGGGTCTCGCCGAGGAGCTTGGCCGGCTCGACGAACTGCTCGCCGAAGAGGTAGACTATGCCGCTGGGGGTGATGCCGTGCTCTCTGCCGATCATTTCCTTGACTCCTTTGCTCCGCTTGGTTTCAGTGACAGCACTCACGGAGCGGCCTGAAAGCCCGTGGCGCCCATCCCCCGCCCCCCGCTGGCTGGCCAGGGCTGCCGGGCCATGAAGGCCCGCGAGGGGGAGGGGTGCCATGGCGGGCGTGATCCGGCGACCGCGCAAGCGCCATCAACGAGCCCGATGTGTGGGTATGATACGTGCAAGCGTAATTTCCGTCAAGGAGGCAGACTTTGCCAAAAGCCCGGGACTGATATAGAATAGGGATAGAGCGTTACAAGGTTGCCCATGTTGAGGGCCGGGGCCCGCTGCGCCACGTTCCGCACCTGCCGTGCTTGCTTATCCCCAGGCTCTCTGCCCCAGCGGCTGATCCGCTGCCGCCTCCACAGGAGGACCAGATCCGATGAAGGGGCACCTTCCCTCCCGCCTGTACCGCTGGCGCTACCACGCGTTGGTGCTTGCCCTGACCATCGCGGGCCTGAGCCTGGTCAGAGCCGGCCTGTACTACCCCGTCGAACCGACCCCCGTGCCTCAGGTGCGCCAGGCTGCCGACAGCCCTAGCGAACGCGGATTGCGCCCCAGTGCCAGCCCAGAGCAAGCCCGCGCTTTGCCCGCTGTCGAGGAGCCGGCGACTCCGTCCCCTGACGCCTCGAGGGAGGAGCCCGACGAGGTGGCGGTGCTCAGCCTGACGCCGACGCCTCGCCCGCCGCGGACTGAGGTCATCCAGTACACTGTGGTGCAGGGCGACACCCTGTGGGACATCGCCAAACGCTTCGACATCAACCTGGACACGATCATCTGGGCCAATGAGCGTCTCGAGTTGGACCCTGACCTGATCAGTATCGGCGACGTGCTCAATATCCTGCCGGTCATCGGCGTGTGGCATACGGTGAGGGCCGGGGAGACCCTGGCGGGCATCGCCGCTTACTACAAGGTCACGCCCGAGGCGATTACCGGGTATGCCCCCAACCATCTCGACGCCGCGTCGCCCCTCATGCCCGGGCGCAAGTTGATCATCCCAGGGGGAGAGAAGCCGTTCGAGGCGCACATCGTGTACACGGATGGCGGGGCGGTCACGGTGAATGCCCCAGCGGAGCCGGGCCGTTTCATCTGGCCGTGCACCGGCGCCATCACCACCCCCTACAGCAAGTACCACCTGGCGATCGACATCGCCAACCAGGCGGGCACCCCGATCTACGCCGCCGACTCGGGCACTGTGGTGCAGGCGGGCGAGCTGGGGACGTTGGGCCTCAACGTGGAGATCGACCACGGCAACGGCTTCCAGAGCTACTACGGCCACATGCAGAAGATCCTGGTCCAGGAGGGGCAGCATGTGGAACGGGGCCAGCAGATCGGCGAGATGGGCTCCACCGGCAAGTCGACCGGGCCCCACACGCACTTTATCATCCGCCTCTACGGCGGCGCGGTCAACCCGGCGCGCTACCTCCCTCACTGAGACAGCAGTGAATTCCAAGGGCTGACCGAGGCGCCCGCGGCCCTCAGGCGCTCGGATGGCGCATCCGGGCGGCAGGCCAGAGGCACTGCGGCGCGTCGCCGAATTCGCTGTTGCATTTTGGGGCCAGAACCTTGCGAAGGCCCTCCGCCTTCGCAGGGTTCTGGCCCCTCTTTGTTTCCTGTCGTTTGGCCTTTGGACTTGGCACCGCGCGATGCCCGGAGTATGCTACTCGCGCTTCCGTGTCGGGATGTTGGCGGTTCCGGAGCCCAGGCGCCGGGCGCATGCCAGCCCCGCGGGCTTGGGGGCCGCATGCAGCATCCTGCGGCCCCTTCGCGTGAGGCTTCAGGGGCGGAAAGTGGGCCTTTTCCCTCTCTCCCATGGGAGGTGCAGGGGCGGGTAGCGGAACGTATTCCCTCTCCCCCACGGGAGGTGCGGGGGCGGGTAGCCGAACGTATTCCCTCTCCCCCACGGGAGGTGCGGGGGCGGGTAGCGGAACGTATTCCCTCTCCCCCATGGGGGAGAGGGTTAGGGTGAGGGGGGGCTGTGCCACCTCGAGCCTTGTGATGGGCAGAGCTCGTCTCGCCAAGGCTCTCTAGTGGCCGCTGGTGCGGCATTTCACCCGCACCCTCCGAGGGAGAGGGAGAAGCGGTCGCCCTGTCTGCCTCCGAACCCTCAGGTAGGAGAGGGGCCGGCAGTGGCGGCGTTTTCTCGAGAGCAGTTGACGGGAGAGGGGGGAATGGTGGTGGCGGAGGCGGCGCTGGAGGTCAACCCTCTACGGGCGGGGCTGCGGGTGGCGCGCACCCCCGAGCCCAGCGCGATGGTCATCTTTGGGGCAACCGGCGACCTGACACGGCGCAAGCTTGTGCCCGCCCTCTACAACCTGCATGCCAGCCGGCTTCTGCCTGCCGGTTTCAGCGCCATCGGCTTTGCGCGGCGCCCCTGGAACGATGAAGCCTTCCGCCAAGAGATGCGCGAGGCGTGCGAGCGGTATGCTGCGCTGCCGGTGACGCTGGAGGTGTGGGATAGCTTTGCCCGCGGCCTCTACTACGTGCGCTCCGATTTCCAGGACCGCGAGGGCTATGAGCGCATGCGCGGCCTGCTGCGCTGGCTGGATCGGGAGCGGGGCACGGCCGGCAACCGCCTGTTCTATATGGCGACCGCGCCCGAGGAGGTGCCCGGAATCGTGGGCCTGCTGGGCGCGACAGGGCTGGCGCGCAGTGAGGAGGGCTGGTCGCGCCTGGTGGTGGAAAAGCCCTTCGGCCACGACCTGGTCAGCGCCCGTGCTCTCAACCAACTGCTGCGCCAGGTGTTTCCGGAAGACTCGATCTACCGCATCGACCATTACCTGGGCAAGGAGACAGTGCAGAACATCCTGGTTTTCCGCTTTGCCAACGCCATCTTCGAGCCCATTTGGAACCGCCGGTATGTGGATCATGTGCAGATTGCGGTGGCGGAGTCGGTGGGCGTAGAGGGCCGGGGGAAGTACTACGACCGCACCGGTGCGCTGCGGGATATGGTGCAGAACCACATGATGCAGTTGCTCTCGCTCATGGCGATGGAGCCGCCGGTGACCCCCGAGGCCGACATGGTGCGCAACGAGAAGGTCAAAGTGCTCAAGGCGCTGCGCCTGCCCCGCCCAACGGAGACCCCCCAGCTAGCAGTGCGTGGGCAGTATGGCCCTGGCTACTTGGGCGGCCGGCCGGTGCCCGGCTACCGGCAGGAGCCAGGGGTGGCGCCCGACTCGTTGACCGAGACCTATGTGGCCCTCAAGCTCTTTGTGGACAACTGGCGATGGGCCGACGTGCCCTTTTACCTGCGCACCGGCAAACGGCTCACGCGGCGCGTCTCGGAGATTGCGGTCCAGTTCCGCCGGCCGCCGCTCAAGCTCTTCGGGGCCGAGATGGAGCCGGCCGAGCCCAACGTGCTCGCCCTGCGCATCCAGCCCGACGAGGGCATCTCTCTGCGCTTCGCCGTCAAGCTGCCCGGGCTGCAGTTGGACGTGCGGCCGGTGAGCATGGACTTTCTCTATGGCACGACCTTTGGGCGTACCCCCGAGGCCTACGAGCGCCTGCTCCTGGATGCTATGCTCGGCGATGCGACCCTCTTTGCGCGCAGCGATGAGGTGGAGGCCGCATGGGAGTACGTGACCCAGATCCTGCGCGGCTGGGAGGCCGAGCCGCCGCCCCAGTTCCCGAACTACCAGGCGGGTACGTGGGGGCCTGCGGCGGCTCAAGGGCTGATCACCGGCGATGGCCGTCGCTGGCGCCGGTTCTGAGCGCCCCGCTGCGGCAGCATGGGAGTCCTGCCTGGGAGGAGTGACAGTGCAGAACGAGGTCCACGTGGAGCAGCCCCAGCAGGTGTATGAGGCCCTCAGAGAGCTGCGCCAGGCGGCGCTGGCCGCGGCGGGGCCGGGCATGCCGCCGGTGCGGGCCACCGTGCTCAACCTGCTGGCCTACGCCGGCGACCGCATGCAAGCGGCCGAGATGGCCGCGCAGGCCGCCGCGCTGGCCGAGCAGCACCCCTCGCGCACCATTGTCCTCAGCGTCGACCCGCTTGGGCTGGCGGGCGATTGGGATATCTCGGTCTCCGCCCACTGCCACCCAGCGGTGCCCGGCCACCTGGTGTGTTTCGAAGGGGTGGAGTTGGTGGCCCACGGCGAGGCGGTGGCGCAGCTTCCGGCAGTGGCCCTTTCACTCCTGCTGCGCGACCTGCCGGTGGTGTTGTGGTGGCCGGGGGATGTGCCGTTTGGGAGCCCGCTCTGTGAGCAGTTGATGGCCAGCGCCGACCGGCTGCTGGTAGACACGGCCAGTGCGTCGGACCCCGAGGGCCTCTTGCGGCGCCTGGCCGACCTCAGCCGGGCCCAGCGTTGCATGTGCACCATCAGCGACTATGCCTGGTACCGGCTGCTGCCGTGGCGCGAGCTCACGGCGCAGTTCTTCGATGCCCCCGATTGCCGGCCCTGCCTGCAGCTTCTGGAGCAGGCGCGGCTCGAGGTCTCAGCACCGCCGGAGCGCCCCGTGGATTGGACGCAGGCTTACCTCCTGGCGGCATGGCTCGCCACTCGCCTGGGGTGGACTCCGGACACGCCCCTCTGGACCGAGGCCGAGGGGGCGCAGCAGGCCCATCTGCGGCAAGGCCGCCGGCTGGTGACGCTCCATTTCCTGGCAGTGCCGGAGGTGGGGGCGGAGCCGGGGCTGCGCAGCGTGGCCCTCCGGGCAGCGCACCCGGAGGGGCCGGCGCTGTTCACCATCCGCCGCACCTCGCGCGAGGCGCGGGCCGAGCTGATCACCCAACTGCCGGGCCGCGAGGAGCGGCTGCGCATTGTGCCCTTTGCCCTGGCCGGGCCGACGGAGCTCCTCAGCGCAGCCCTCCGCGACATGGCCCGCGACGCCACGTATGAGCAAGCGCTGCACCTGGCGGCGTTGCTGAACGCTCGGAGGCAGGCCGAGCTGGCGGGGTGACGGCTGAATCACAAAGCGTACCAGGGAAGAAGCTTTCGTGAACTGCTTCAGGAACGCACCGGGTCGGGCGTAGAATAGTGCCTTGTGGGCGTTTTCATGCGCGGTGGTGAGCGCGCCGCCCATGAGCACTTTGTGGTTCGACCGTACCCAAGGAGGCGAGAGTGGCTGGGATCATCACACTGCTGACGGATTTCGGCCTGGCCGACGGCTATGTGGCGGCAATGAAGGGGGTGATCCTGGGCCTGAACCCGCAAGCCACCCTCGTGGATGTGACCCACGAGGTGCCGCCGCAGGATATCGGTCACGCCGCCTACGTGTTGGCCACGGTGTACCGCCACTTCCCTCCGGGCACGATCCATGTGGCCGTGGTGGATCCTGGCGTGGGGAGCGAGCGCGCTGCGGTGGCCGTGCAGGCGGCGGGGCAAACCTTCCTGGCGCCCGACAATGGACTGCTCACCCATGTGTTGGCCGAGGGCTACGACGTGGCGGTGGCGCTGACCGAGCCGCGTTTCTGGCGGCCCGAGCCGAGCCGCACCTTCCATGGCCGCGACATCTTTGCGCCCGTGGCTGCGCACCTGTCGCTGGGGGTGCCCTTGGCCAGCCTGGGCGAACCGGTGGCCGACCTGGTGCGGCTCCCCGTCGCCCGCCCGCAGCGCCGCCCCGATGGCACCTGGGTGGCCCACATCATCCATATCGACCGCTTTGGCAACCTGATCACCGACATGCGCCCCGACCCGGCCTGGCTCGAACAACTCGCCGGCGCGCAGGTGGGCAGCTTTATCATCAACGCGGTGGTGGGCACCTACGCCGACGTCCCCTCCGGTGCGCCGGCCATCCTCACCGGCAGCGGAGGCTTTCTGGAGATCGCGGTGCGCGACGGCAGCGCCCACCACGAATTCCAGGCCGGCGTCGGCGACCAGGTGCTCCTTTTTCTGCTGTAGGTGCCAGACTGAACCACGAAGCACACCAAGCCTTGCTTCCTTCCAGTCCTTGGTGTGCTTCGTGCTTCCACGGTTCCTCACGCCTGCGCGGTGGCTTGGTGCAGGCTGTAACGCTCGCGGTAGCGCTCGACGGAGCGCAGGACCTCCTCGCGCGCGGCAGCGGCAGGCTCCCAGCCCAGGGGCTCCACGCCGATGCCCTCCAGGTCCTTGTAGGTCTTGAAAAAGTGGGCGACCTCGGCGAGAAAGTGGCGCGGCACGTCGCGCAGGTCGTGGTCATCGGCGAAGAGGGGGTCCGTTGCCGGCACGGCGAGCACCTTATGGTCGGGGGTGGTGTGGTCGACCATACGGAAGAGGCCCAGCGGCCGCGCCTGGATCACACAGCCGACGAAGGTTGGCTCGCTGACCATGACCAGGATGTCGAGAGGGTCGCCATCCTCGGCCAGCGTCTGCGGGATCAGGCCATAGTCGCCTGGGTAGTGCAGCGGCGAGTAGAGCACCCGGTCGAGCCGGAACACCCCCAGGTGCTTGTCGTACTCGTACTTGTTGCGGCTCCCCTTGGGGATCTCGATCAGCGCATGCACCACCCCGGGCACATCCGGTCCGGGGGGCAGGCTGACCCACAGGTTGTCGCGTTGGCCCATCATCGCTCCTCGTGCCAACGCCCGAGGCCGAAGCCGTCGGGCTGAGAGTAATCCATGCCTATCCGGGTACAGCGCAAAGCTTGCGCGCTGCGGCGCCAGCGCTCGGAATGGAAGCCTACCCTGCGGCCTGAAGCAACAACCGGGCTACACGCTTCGCCACAGGCCCGGCCACAACCCGGGCACCAGCCGGCAGAGCGCAGCAGCCCATGCTGGCTGCTACCCCCTGCGGATGAGCAGTCGATGCACGGCGCGGTCTCGCCCGCCCAGGTCATACTTGTAAGGCTCGCTGCCCTGCAGAAAGTCGAACTCGCGGCGGCCCGTGGCGATGGCCTTGCGGATGCAATGGCCGATGAGCGCGATCCCCGGGCTGAGGCCCGGCCAGGCCTGCGGGTCGCACCCCGAGTTGTAGACGAGCATGGTGTCGCCATAGTGGAAGCAAAAGATGCCGGCGGCAGGCCGCCCATCGATGGCCAGGAACGAGAGGTCGAGCCAGCCGTGCTCCATCGCCATGGTGGCGATGAGGCGGAAGAAGCGGCGCATGCGTGGGTCCTGCATGAAACTGGCCTTGTCGGGGGTCGAGGCCTCGTGGAGGGCCATGAAGGTCTCCAGGTGCTCGTCGAGCCCCTCCGGGCCGGTGACCTCGAGCAGGCGCACGTGCCCGGCCTGCTCGATATTGCGCATCTTGCGGCGGAGCTCGTGGCGCTGCTTCTTGTTGAGGCTGGCCAGGTACTCCTCCCATGTGGCCGGCAGGGCGATGAACGGGCAGACCTCCTCCCGCCCCACTTCGGCGCGCAAGCCACGGCTGGCGGCCAGGCCGCGCATGCGCTCGACGGTGGGCGATGCTTCCGGCAGGTTATGCAGGTCGAGCCACTCCCAGCCGGGCACCTGCTCCATGAGGGCGGCAAAGAGTGTGTCGTACACCGCCGGTGCCTGCTCGCGGTCCACAATCAGGTCGGTATAGTCCGAGACCTCGGTGCCGCCGACCAGGAGGAGGGCAGGGTGCAGGGTGGCCGTCGGGTTGGGGCGCGGCCGCTCGAAGCTCAGGTCGGGCAGGGGTTGCGAGGCATCGGCCGCCAGCTCGGCCAGGAAGAGCGGCGCCAGCCCCACCAGCCGGCCATCGCCGCCGCGCACGGCCAGCAGGCGCAGCCCGCCCTCGCACCCGAACACCTGCCACCACGCCGCACCCCACTCGGGCCGCAGGAACAGGGTGTCGCAGAAGCTGCGCGCCAGGAGGTCCGCCCACTCGGCGCGCAGGGAATGGAATGCCTGGGGATCGGTGTAGAGTTCGACTTGCATTGGCTACTCGTTGGCCTCCAGCACCAGGCGGCAGCACGCGTCGCCCCTGGCGATCGAGCCGGCGATGCGCAGGCGGAAGGGGCTGCCGCTCACCATGCCGAAATCGCCCTGCATGGCGATGTCGCAGAGCAGAGCGAGCTCGGCATCGTGTGCGCCCAGCCGCTTCCAGGCTCGCACCAGCGGGCAGTAGTGGAAACGGATCTCGCTGCGCTGTGGTGTCTCCTCGACGACCTCTTTGTCAAAGATCTCGCGGCGGCCGGGCCGCATCTGGTGGCGCACGAAATCCACCGGCGAGCGCAGCGGCGGCATAGCCTTGGCCTTGGCCCGGCCGTACTCGAAGATGGCGCGTGCCGCCGCCTCGGCCGCAGCCTCGGCCCCGAGCGCCGCCTCCATCTCCTGCAACAGGAAGTACAGGTAGGCGGCGCGGTCCTCGATGGCGCTCCGCACCGCCTGCGTGGTCTCGTCCATGGTCCCAACCCTTTCCAGACGAGGGAACTGAAGGAACTGGAGGAACTGGCGGAACTGAGGGGCCTGCCCGTCAGTTCCCCTAGTTCCCTCAGCTCCTCCAGTTCCTCAGTTCCTTCCTTCGTCCGTCACGCTCCCCGCCGCCTGGTGCCGCATTTGCGGCAGAAGAGATCGCCCTTGGAAAGCGGGGCGCCGCACTGGTGACAGTAGCGGGCCGGGCGCACCTGCGGCAACTGTGGGCCGCGCTCACGCAGGCGCCGCTGGCCCGTGGCGCCTGGCTGCACCTTGCCCCACGCGCCGGCGCGTGAGGGTTGGCCGTTGCCAGAGAAGAGGGCGTAGCCCAGGCCACCGAGGGCGAGCAGCCCCAGCACCGCCAGCACGGCAAAGATGACGCGGTCGTGGTTCGCTGCGGTGGGAACGGCGGCCGGTTGGCCATCCTCGTAGGCGCTGCTGCCGGGGGTGGGAATGCCCAGGGCCTCGGCCGAGAGACGGGAGTCGCTCTTGTTGTAGGCCACCTTCCATACCACATCCTGCCCTGGCGCGACCGCGCCGACGTTGCGGCGGTGTACGATCAGGCCGTCCTCGCCCTGGCTCTGGGCATCGGCGGGCGGGTCGAAGGTCACCCCCGTCGCCCCGTAGGGCTGCTTCACTTCCAGCACCAGTTGGTCGATGGCGTACTCGGCGCGGTACGAGAACTCGAGCTGCCGGTTCTGTCCCTGGCGCACCAGGGCATCGTCGTAGTACTCGAACTGGAAGGAGGGCCAGTTCGTCGGGTACTCGACAATGATGGTGTCGCCGTCCTCCTTCAGGGTCGGCCGGATGTAGTGGTAATTGCCCGCCTGGTCGATGCCGGCGGTGGAGCTGGGCCCGCCGCTGCGCGCTGGCACGCGGAAGGAGAGCGTCACCGGCAGGGTGGTGCCTGCGGGCAACTCGCCGCGAAAGATATAGAGCCCGCCGGGCCGGTCGTACTCCAGCCACACGGAGACGGTGAGCGACTTGAGCCGCGCCGGCGGCCCCTCGGCATGCGCCCGGAGCGGCGCCAGCAGCCCACCCAGGATGACGGCCAGGGATGCCCCAAGGTAGCGCAGGCAGCCCGGTACTCTCGCGTGCAATGGTAACCTCCGCTCGTACTGCGTAATGCGTACTGCGACCCTACTGAAAGAACCTTACCAATTGAGAGCGACCGCTGGTTGTGGGCGTTTGGGAAGCCAGAACAGGCACTGAAGCCAGTGGCGGAGCAGAGAGACAAAAGAAAGATCGCTCTTCTCTGC
>Ga0272448_1004217_pt1 | contig 16544 bp, 9 predicted proteins | sample YNPCB0191_FD_202220 | JGI IMG/M metagenome (GOLD analysis project Ga0272448, IMG submission 202220) | Hot spring sediment microbial communities from Yellowstone National Park, WY, United States - YNP-CB-019-1 | ecosystem: Environmental > Aquatic > Thermal springs > Hot (42-90C) > Sediment...
GCAGTCCTCTGCCCGCCGGATGCAGAATCAACAGGGTGTTTTTCCCGCACCAACAGATTACTGGCTCGTAACTGCGCTCGTAAGAGCGCGGAAAAAACAAAATTCGAACCCACAAAGCCCGGGCTGCACGACCAACCCCGGCGCGCAGTGGACTGCGCGCCCTACCTTTACTCTCTACGCCTCTACTGTGAAGGATTGGAGTAGAAGTTTTTGGAGCGCGGTGCTCCAGCACCGCTTTCGGTTCGATTGATTGACACGACTTGCGCGTCAGCCAAAGTTTGGTATAGCCCGAGCGCGCATAGCAGCCAACCCTGACGAAGCCTTGCTCTTCAATGCAGAATTTACTGCGCCCCTTCAGGGGCGCGCTCCGTCACAACCGGATTGGTAGGGCGGGCAGTCCTCTGCCCGCCGGACGTTTCCGGGTGTACGGATGGCGGCGCGTCCCGCACATGCGGGACGCGCCCTACCAACTCTCTGCGCCTTTGGGCAGATCGGCGCGCGGCCATCTTGGCCGCAGTGCCCGCAAGGTGGATGGAGCGTGTCAGGGCTTTTTTCGACAATGAGGGGCGCCCGCCGTAGCCGCGCCCGTAAGGGCGCGGACGGTAGGGATTCCGGCTCGAGAAGCCGGGTCTGCACGACCCACACCGGCGCGCAGTGGACTGCGCGCCCTACCGACTCTCTACGCCTCTGGTGTGAAGGATTGGAGGAGAAGTTTTTGGAGCGCGGTGCTCCAGCACCGCTTTCGGTTCGGTTTGAATGCCGACTTTCACGATCGCCAGAGTTTGGTGCTGGCCGGACCGCGCTGGGGAGTTGGCTTGGACGAAGCGTCGCCTTCCAACGCGCTTTTTTACTGTGCCGTCCGGACTGCTTTTTTGCGGCGCTAATCTTGCAGCCACCAGACTGCCTCATCCACATTTGCGCTGCGTGTTTTGCTTCGTCAAAACCCGATCGCTGGTAGGGCGGGCAGTCCTCTGCCCACCGGACGTTTCCGGGTGTACGGATTGCGGCGCGTCCCGCACATGCGGGACGCGCCCTACCAACGCTCTGCGCCTTTGGGTAGAGATTGGCGCGCGGCCATCTTGGCCGCAGTGCTGTCGAGGTGGATGGAGCGTGTCGGGGCTTTTTTCGACAATAAGGGGCGCTCGCCGTAGCCGTGCTCGTAAGAGCGCGGAAAACAAGATTCAACCCGAAAATATCGGCGCCGCACCACTAACCCCCTGGCGCGGAGAGGACTGCACGCCCTACATCACTCTACGCCTCAGCGTCGTTGCGGTGTAACTCGGCCACGCCGCATGCAAATATGAGCCTTAGAAAATTGCGTTGCGTAAAACGTATGAAGAACCCGGGCTAGGCGCTGCCAACACACTGAACTCGAAGACGCCGCCGCAGTACCGGCTCCGGTGGTCGCACCGCGACCCGGTCCGATCCGGTGTGTAAAAACTTGTGGCCGGCCATTCACAATCCAGACGGATAATCCAAGAAATTCCACGGCAGGCCAAATTTGTCGGACAAGTGCGCTGCAAGCGCTTTGACACCAAACGTTTCGGTTGCGTAATGGCCGGCGTAAAACACGTTGATGCCCAACTCTTCAGCCACGCCGAAGCTCCAGTGCGGTCCTTCGCCGGTAACGAACGTGTCAATACCTTCTGCGGCTGCGTGGCGCAGTTCAGCGCCTGCGTTACCCGTAACAACGCCAATTGCGCGGCAGACGCTCGGGCCCGCACCGATTACAATTGGTGCCACCCCGGTCAAGCCCTTGAGTCGGTTTGCAAGCTCAGCCCGGGTCAGCTTTGCCCTTGACTTGAACCCGATCGGCTGGCTGTGGTCGTCAAAGAACGGTTCGATGTTTTTCAAGCCCAATGCAGCACACAGTTGTGCGTTATTACCGAGCTTTGGATGCGCGTCCAGTGGCAGATGCGAGCTGTACACCGCAATGTTGTGTTCGACCAACAAGCGCAGCATGGTGAACCTGTTGCCGCGCCACGGGACTGTGGCCGACCAAAACAATCCATGATGCACAATCAACATGTCAACCCCGGCACTCGCGGCGAGCCTGACCGTGCCGAGGTTAAGGTCAACAGCAGCCCCGATCCGACCCACCGTACCGCCGTTTTCGAGCTGCAACCCGTTGACTGCGCCTTCGTAATCCGTGAATTGCGCCGTGCGCAACAACCTGTCGCAGTAATTGACAATCCGGGCGAGTTGAACTGTTGCCATGGACAGAACCAACCAAAACTTTGGCGGCTTGCAAAGCCTGAAAAACCCGGGTTTTTTGGCTGCACACACTGCTTGGCAAGCTGCAAGCTTGCAGTTGTCCAAGGGGTCTAAATAGTTGCGTTGGGCAGCCAGTTGCGGCAATGTTTGCGACGCATGGCAGACGATAGAATGTCAGTGTCAACCTTGCGATTCGACCGCGACCAAATCACGCGGTTGACATGGGCATTTGTCGTTTCGTTGCTACTGCATGCAAGTTGCTTTGGCGGATACAAACTGGGCGCAAGGCTGCATGTGTGGGAAGCGGTCAAGTTGAGCGTGTTGACCGAGCCGGTCAGACAAACCCTGGCAAAACTTCTCGGTAAACAACCTGGCATTACTGAATCGCCCGCGTTGCGCGATGTGCCGCTTGTATTTGTGGATGTAAATCCGGCCGTTGCAAGCACCGAACCGCCAAAGAACGCAAAATACTATTCAGACAGACATTCGATCGCTGCAAATCCAGATGCTGACAAGGACACCGGCGTGCCAAAGATTGACGGCTCGCAAACGCTTGTGCCCAAAACCGAAGATGTGCCACGTCCGAAGCCCGTGCCGCTGCAACCGTTGCCGACTTTGATCCCCGAGTCGGGGCCGGCCACCCAGGCGAAAACCGAACCGGCACAACCACCGGGTGATCTAGTCATGGCCAAGCCGCAAACCGGCACAGACAAAACCGGAGCCAACCTGGCTCAAACACGACCCAGAACTTTGCGTGAGGCACTTGCCCGGGCCGACCAAAGATCGGGTATCGCAGGTCAGAAAATGAAGCAGGATGGGGGCGTCAGACGGCGCGCACTGGAATCGTCCCTGGACGTAATGGCATTACCGTTTGGCGCGTACGACAGGGCGATTGTCGAGGCTGTGCAAAATCGCTGGTTTTATCTGCTCGACAGCGGTGATTTTGCGCGTGAACGAACCGGCAAGGTGGTACTCGAGTTCAATTTGACCTACGACGGTCGTGTCACGGACATGAAAGTTGTCGAGAATACCGTAAATGACCTGTTGTGCCTGTTATGTCAAAAGGCGATTCTTGACCCTGCGCCATACCCGCGTTGGCCGGCTGAAATGCGGCGCACGCTCGGCTCGGACACACGCCGCGTGCGGTTCACCTTTTACTACGACTGACTGTAATGCAAATCCGGAATGCAAAAGCTTTCGGGCCGGACAAATTCATATGGAACTACTTGTTTACGCATTCCTTTTAGCCACCTCGATCATCGGACTTACATTCATAATCGAACGTGCCTTTGCGCTACGCTGGCGCAAGGTATTGCCGCCTGAGGTTGAAGCTGCCGTTCAATCATGCCACACGCGCGACGATGTACCCATGCTGCGTCGTGTGTGCGAAAAACACCCGTCGCCATTGAGCCGGCTGCTGTTGCTTGCAGCCGAGCATCTCGATTGGCCAAAGGCAGACAACGAAGATGCACTCCAAACACAGGCCAGACGCGAGATTGTGCGGCTCGAACGCGGTCTAGTTGTGCTGGAAGTAATCGTTGGGATTGCGCCGTTACTTGGCCTAGTTGGGACAATAGCGGGCATGATGGCGCTGTTCCGCAACGTGGGCCAAACCGGCCTAGGCGATGCAATGCAGCTTGCTCGGGGGATATCGCTGATTTTGAACGCGACGCTTATCGGGCTGCTTATTGCCATACCGTCGCTGATCTTCTGGAGTTACTACACAAAAAAGGTCGAGATGCTTACGGTCGAGCTGGAGACATTGTGCGCCGAGTTCATCCGGCGCCAGTACAGCAAGGAGTGACATGCGCCATGCGGTTCTTCATTCACAAACGCAGACACGCACCTACCGTAATAATCGTTGCGCTGATAGACGTGTTGATTGTGCTGCTGATCTTTCTGATGGTAACAACAACTTTCAGGCAACAGCCTGCGCTGCGGCTTGCGCTGCCCGAATCTGCCCAGGCACAAAAACCGGGTGCAAATGAAGCCGCGCCGCTGGTGGTTTCAATAGACGAGAAAGGCGCACTCTGGCTCGGGCACGAGGCGCGCCCGGTTACAGCCGACCGACTCAAGAGTGAACTGATTGCGCGCGCGGAAAAAAACCCCGAGCTTAAACTCGCCATCAGTGCCGATAAAAACGCGCCGTTCGGCCAGGTTGTCAGGGTCATGGACGCCGCAAAAGCAGCGGGCATAAAAAGCGTCAACGCTTACACAAAAGAAACGTCTGACAAACCCGCACAATAGCCCCCGCACAATCAGCACGCCGCTTTCCTGCCAACGGAATGGTCTGACCAAACCCGGAAAAACTACTTGCGCGCCTATCTGCTGCTCTTGGTGCGGCCGGGCGACTTGCGGTTAAGAGGGGGTTCAAGCAGGTCCATCACCGCAGCGCGTAATTGATCAACCTCGTACGGCTTCGGCAGGAAAAAGTCGGGTTTGACAGGTGAATCTGCAAACACTTCCGGGCCGACTGTACCGCTTACAAGAATGACCTTCTGGGTCGGATGAAGTTCCTTGCACTTTACAACCAACTCAAGGCCATTGACCTTGTGCATGGCGTAATCGGTTATGACAACTTCAGGCTTGCGCTCTGCGGTTGCGAACTTCTTGAGCGCTTCGCTCGGGTCACGAAACGTTTCGACATGAAATCCCAAAGGCGCCAAAATCACGCATGCCAACTGCAACAGCATCGGCTCGTCATCCACAACGTAGATAACCGGCTTGACGCTTTTGGACTTTTTTGCGCCTGCTGTGAGGCTGCTCCTCGTTACGCTGCTCACCTGGAGAGCTTAGCATTCGCCGCACTCTTTTGCAAGTGCACCGGTCCCATAAAAATAAACATCAGACCGCTGTGCGCCGCGTTGCAGCCTGAGCCGGTTTCTGTTACCAATGCGTCGGCGATGAGTGATTCTGTTCCATATCTTGACCTACGCGCGCACCTGCGTCCGTTGCGTGCGGAACTTGAGGCTGCCATTGGCCGCGTGCTCGACAATTGCACGTTTTGCCTCGGACCCGAGGTAGCCGCATTCGAAAGCGAGTTTGCGCAGTTTTTGGGTGTTGGGCACTGTGTCGGGCTTAACAGCGGCACATCGGCTTTGCACGTTGCAATGCGGGTTTTGGGGATCGGCGCAGGCGACGAGGTCATCACCACGCCGTTCACATTTGTGGCCACAAGCTGGGCTATATCATATGTGGGCGCGCGCCCGGTGTATGTGGACATTCAAGACCGCACTTTCAACATTGACCCCGAGCTTGTCGAGCGCGCAATTACACCCCGGACAAAAGCCGTGCTGGCAGTTCATCTCTACGGACTGCCATGTGACCTGGATGCACTGCGTGCGATTTGCACAAAACACAAGCTCGTGCTCGTCGAAGACGCAGCACAGGCACACGGCGCAAAGTTTAAGGGCAAACACGCAGGCACAGTTGGTGAAATTGGCTGTTTCAGCTTTTACCCGACCAAAAACCTTGGCGCATGCGGTGAAGGGGGCGCATTGGTAACAAACGACAGCGCGTTGGCAGCCCGGGCGCGGATATTGCGCGATCACGGTTCAACAAAGCGCTATTACCACGATGAGCTCGGCTACAACTACAGAATGGAAGGCATTCAAGCCGCCGTTCTGCGGGTCAAGCTCAAGTACCTGCCGGCTTGGAACGCAGCGCGCCGGCGTGTTGCAGAACGGTACAGTGAACTGCTGGCCGACACGCCGTTGCAATTGCCGAGCGGCACTGCCGATACTGAAAGCGCGTGGCATCTTTATGTGGTGCGGCATCCGCGCAGAGACGAGCTGCGGGATTATCTCGAAGCGCATGGGATTAGTTGTGCAACGCATTATCCGTTGCCACTGCATTTACAAAAAGCGTATGCGCATCTGGGGCACAAACCCGGCGATTTCCCAGTGGCTGAAAAGGCGGCGCGCGAGTGTTTGTGTCTGCCGATGTACCCTGAACTCACCGACGAACAAATCCAGCGCGTGGCAATGACAATTAAGGAATTCTTTGCGGCAACGGGCGCCTGACCGAAACGACGCTGCAACTTGCACATTGTACCTGCGTCATGTTTAATCCGAGCCGATTGCGTTGTAGTTCCTTGCGCGCATACGGCCAATCGCCGTAAAGTCAACTCATGCCGCACGCAGACTTTGTCCATTTGCACGTACACAGCGAGTACTCGCTGTTGGACGGTGCATGTCGTCTGGATCGGCTGGTGGCAAAGGCAGCGGAACTTCAGTTTCCAGCTCTGGCAATCACCGATCACGGCGTGCTCTATGGCGCAATAGATTTTTACAAGCTGGCACGTAAAGCGCACATAAAACCGATCATCGGATGCGAGCTGTACGTTGCGCCCGGCAGCAGGTTCGAGAAAAAAACCGCCACGGGCGGTCGCGACGTTTATCATCACCTTGTGGTGCTCGCCAGAGACAGCACCGGATACAAAAACTTGATCAAGCTCGCCACGGCGGCGCATCTGGAGGGGTTTTATTACAAACCGCGTGTTGACAAGGAATTGCTCGCTGCGCATCGGCACGGGCTGATTGTGTTGTCGGGCTGCCTTGCAAGTGAGATACCCGAGCTGATCCAAAAAGGCCAGCTCGACAAGGCGCGCGAAGTGATTGATTGGTTCAAGCAAACATTCGGCCCGGACAACTTTTATCTTGAGTTGCAAAATCACGGTGAACCGGAAGAAACCAAGGTAAACCGACAGCTCATCATCTGGGCGAAAGAGTTCGGTCTGAAACTGGTTGCCACAAACGATGTGCATTACATCGAACGGCATCACTCGCACGCGCACGATTGCCTGGTATGCATCGGCACACAAACGACACTGAATGATCCAAAACGCTTGAGCCTCAATTATGCACCTGAACAGTTTCATCTCCGCAGCGCTGACGAGATGAAACAGTTGTTTGCCGAGGTGCCCGAGGCAATCCGCAACACGCTTGAAATAGCCGAGAAATGCAACCTCGAAATTGAGACCGGCAGATTGCATTTTCCGGTCTTCCATCCCCCAGAAGGCCATACGCGCGAAAGTTTTTTGCGTCAATGGTTGGTCGAGGGATTGTACAAACGCTATTCGATCCGCGCGCATCTGCATGACAAGGAGTTTGTTGTCGAGGGAGTTGACGACCCGAGTCGGCTGCCGCCTGTGCCACAGACCGCAGACAGCGACACCGCCGATGCCACGGTTCAAGCCAGGGTCAAAACCGTCATGGACAGGTTGCGCATGGAACTAAACGTGATCGAAATGACCGGGTTCGTCAGTTATTTCCTTGTTGTAGGCGATTTTGTGCGGTACGCCCGCAGTCGCGGTATCTCATGCGGCGCACGCGGCTCGGCGGCAGGCTCACTTGTGACGTACCTGCTTGAGATCTCGAAGGTTGACCCGATCAGATACGGCCTGTTGTTTGAGCGGTTCCTGAACCCGGAACGAATCAGCCCGCCTGACATAGACATTGACTTTGACGACGATCGCCGCGCCGAGGTGATCGAGTACGTGAGGCAAAAATACGGACGCGATTGCGTGGCGCAAATTATCACGTTCGGTACCATGGGCGCCAAATCCGCTGTGCGCGACGTGGGCCGCGCGATGGGGTTGAGCTACAGCGATTGCGATCGGCTCGCCCGAATGATACCTGCCGAGTTGAACATTACACTCGAAAAAGCCCTGAAAAAGTCGCCTGAACTAAAGCATGCATACGACACCGAGCCGACCACGCGCGAGTTGATTGACACCGCCCTGATCCTGGAAGACATCGTGCGCAACGCCTCTGTACACGCTGCCGGGGTGGTAATTGGCGATCAACCACTGGTGAATCTTTTGCCGCTCAAGGCTGACGAAGACGGCACGATCGTCACGCAGTATGCCATGGGCCCGGTCGGTGATCTTGGCCTGCTGAAGATGGATTTCCTTGGGCTGAAGACCCTGACTGTAATTCGTAACACGTGTCAGATGGTCAGGGCAACCAAGGGGATTGACATTCAAATTGACAATATACCGCTCGATGACCCGAAAACATACGAGCTGTTGAACCGTGCACAGACACTCGGCGTGTTCCAGCTTGAATCAAGCGGCATGCGCGAGTTGTGTCGCAAGTTCAATGTCACCTCAATCGAGCACATAATAGCCTTGATTGCGCTTTATCGGCCCGGCCCGATGGAATTGATCCCGGAGTTCATTGCACGCAGACATGGCAAGGTCCAGATCACTTACGAACATCCACTGCTCGAGCCGATCTGCCGCGAAACCTACGGCATAATGGTCTACCAGGAACAGGTCATGCAGGCTGCGCAAGCCCTGGCAGGTTATACGCTCGGTCAGGCGGACATCTTGCGTCGTGCAATGGGCAAAAAATTGCCTGAAGAAATGGCCAAGCAACGCGCAAGTTTCGTCGAGGGCTGCAAACGCACAAACCGTATCCCAGAAACGAAAGCGCACCGGATTTTCGATCTGTTGGAGAAATTTGCCGGCTACGGATTCAATAAATCACACGCCGCAGCATACGCAGTCATTGCATATCAAACGGCGTATCTGAAGGCGAATTATCCAGTCGAATTCCTCTGTGCAATGATGACAAGCGACATGGCCGACACAGCCAAACTCGCCCAGTACGTCAACGAAGCACGTGAATTCGGCATTGAAGTCTTGCCGCCAGACGTAAACGAAAGCCAAATGTATTTTGCTCCAAGCCAACCCGAGTCAGACACAGGCACACTCGGTGCAATCAGGTTCGGCCTGGCAGCGATCAAGGGCATCGGTGAGGCTGCTGTTGACTCGATCATCAGCGCGCGCAATGAAGGGGGCAAATTTAGGTCGCTCGCCGACCTATGCGAACGCGTTGACACACGTGCGGTCAACCGCAAAGTGCTCGAGGCGCTGATCAAAAGCGGTGCATGCGACTGTTTCGGCCAGACACGCGCAACGCTTTTTGCGCAGATTGACCATGCACTGGCCCGTGCCGCAAGTATCGCAGCCGACAGACTCCGCGGTCAAAGCTCGCTGTTCGGCAGGCTCGATGAAGAAACCGCCCCCATGCCCGACGCACTCACCAATCTGCCCGAGTGGCCGCCAACCGAACTGCTTGCGTATGAAAAGGAACTGCTCGGGTTTTATTTCACCGGCCATCCGCTCGCGCCATACACGGCCTTGCTCAGTCAGTATGGGCTGGCAAATACTGCAACATTGGCGGACTTGCCCAACCGTACACTGACGCGCATCGGCGGTCTCGTCACAGCCGTCCAATACGGTATATCCAAGAAGACATCCAAACCCTATCTGATCGCAACTTTGGAAGACATGGCAGGGACGGTTCAGGTTCTGTTCATGAACGATGCCTACGAACATAGCCGTGAGATCGTGAAACCGAATGCGGCTGTCATGGTCATCGGCGAGGTGAGTGTAACGGAGGAAAAGCCGAAACTGTTTGCCCTCGAGGCACTGCTCCTGGACGACGCACCCGCGCGATTCACAAAGAGCGTCACGGTGCACCTGAACACCGCAAATCTGACAACAGAACAACTGGAACGACTGCATGAGATTGTATCTGCCCACCCCGGGCAATGCCCGCTTGTGTTGCATTTCACGCAACCGAATGGCGCGCCGGCAGCAATCCGCGCCGGCGAACAGTGCCGCGTCAGGCCGTCACGCCAACTGCAGGAAGCCATCGAACGCGCGTTCGGCCCCGGCGCGTATGAACCCAAAATAGATACTGCACTTTCACCACGACCAGCCCGCCGTACCGAACGCAATGGCAGACCCCAACAAACCGATAACGGCCCCGGCTGGTAACTTTCGCATTTTTTCCTCAGCTCGATGACCTTACGGAACACGTGCTTTGGAACCGACACAAATTTTTTGGACTAAACAAAGCCTGATTTTCGGCACAACCGGCGGCGCGACTGGCCGGCAATTGCCAGTGCGCGTTTCGACGAACGTGCCGTTTCCCAGTCAATGAATTGACGCCAATTCAGCCCGCCGTTTTTGAGCCTGCCCATAACTCTACATCCACAAACGGTGCGAACCCAGACGTGGTGCGGAAGTTCTACCCATTGCGTGTCCCAAAGAAAACCAAGCGCCAACCCGAACTCGAAACGCCGCGAACGAAACGGACGACCGCAGCGCGAAAGATAAACGGTGAGCCACCGCGCGAAGCGTGCCCATTGATCCCCGAGCGAGCCGGAGCATGTCCCTCGGCTTCGCCATGGATTCGGTGTACCAAATGCGATTTGTTTTTGGCTTGACCCGCCCAGGTTTAAGGCTTGAGCTTTCCAAAAATCATGAATACGCAGCTCCAAATTTCACGGCGCACCTTTCTGCGTAGATGCGCAGCTACAGCAGCAGCAACCGGGTTACCGACCTGGTTTGTATCGCGCGCACTTGCCGAGGCCGCTGACCAACAGCCAGCGGCACAACCATCACCAAACGATCGGCTAAACATTGCCCTGATTGGTTGTGGTGGCATGGGTATTGTGGACGGGCTGGCTGCAGCACGGTTCGGCAATCTGGTTGCAGTGTGTGATGTTGACGAAGCGCATCTTGCGCGTGCTGCGGCGCGATTCGCACGGGAAGGATTTGCACCTGCCAAATACACGGATTTTCGCAAAGTGCTCGAACGCGACGATGTAGATGTCATCGTCAACGCTACCCCGGACCACTGGCATACGCTGATCAACATCGGCGCTGCACGAGCGAAAAAAGACGTGTACGCCGAAAAACCTCTTACGCTCACCATTGACGAGGGGAAACATCTCATCAAGGTCGTCCGCGCGAACAAGGTCATCCTCCAGACCGGCACACAACAACGTAGCGATGCGCGGTTCAGGCTCGCATGTGAGCTGGTCCGGAACGGTCGGCTGGGCAAGCTTCGGACTGTGACGGTTTACGTGCCTGCGGGGTTGCGCGCCGGGCCGTTCAAACCGCAGCCTGTACCCGACGGATTAAACTGGGATTTTTGGCTCGGGCAGGCCCCCAAGGTCGAGTACATGAAAGAACGGTGTCACGGCTCGTTCCGCTGGTGGTTCGAATACGCTGGCGGACCGATGACAGACTGGGGCGCACATCACAACGATATTGTACGCTGGGCAATTGGCCTTGATGGGCCGGTATCAGTCGAGGGCAAAATTTTGGTTGAACCCATTCCAGGGGGTTACAATACACCGCCCGAGTTCGAGGCTGAGTTGACGTGGCCGAATGGTGTCAGGCACATCGTCAGGACAACTACTGCAGACAGTCCGTTTGGCGAGATACTCGACCCGGCCGGCCAACGGAATGGAATCAGGTTCGACGGTACCGCCGGTTGGTTATGGGTGAACCGGGGCGACCTGAGTGCAAGTAACGATGAGATTTACACTACACCGCTACCTGACGACGCAATTCGCCTGCCCGTTAGCACGGATCACATGGCAAACTTCTTCGAATGCGTACGTTCGCGTAAAGACCCAATTGCACCTGTTGAGGACGGACACCGTTCGGCGTCGGTATGTCATTTGGTGGCAATCGCAGTCCGGCTGTGCCGGAAATTACAATGGGACCCTGTACGTGAACGGTTTGTTGGCGAAGGGGCGAAACAGGCCAACGCATATCTCACACGCGAAATGCGCAGGCCATACGATTACAGCTTTGTGGCGTAGTCACAATCACAAGTCAGTGGCACGAACGGACTTCACTCACTCAGCGACTTCAACGCGCCGGCCGGGTTGCATGAAGCGTGGCGGTGGTGGAGATAACAGTCCGGTCGCCGCCTGTGTGTGCTAAACCTACTGCCCAAATCTCGATTCGAGAATGCATGATAGCTGGTAAGCTACGCCATACATTAAGCCGGATGTGCGCTGTTGAGCGCAGCGGACATGAAACCACCTGTCCAACTGAATTGCGCGGCGCAAAAGGCTCATCGGGTTTTGATTGAGCATAACCTGCAATTTCACCTGGAGGGTGCCGCCTCCGTCGGAATCGAAAAAATCCGACAGCCCGTCTCTGTGTCGCGGATTGCCGTGCCCAAGAAACCGCGGTGAAGTGTGAACTACAAATCCCGGCACATGCCAAACCTCGAACTGCGACCGCGTGTTTGTGGTCCGGCCCTGCGCGCGTTGGGGGTGTTACGCCAATTTCAGGTCAGCATCGTGTCGCAGCATCTGGCCGTCACCTGCTTGACAGGCGGAGGACACTCTTTGTGTGCCGCACCCGGCATGGACCGCCTCACGAGGCCACAGAATCATGCAATTGCATGCTGAACTTGGCGTTATGCGTGGCAATTTGGGTCAATCTCAGGCAGCGCCGTCGCACAAACTGCGACTTCGTTACGCACACATAACAAATCCAGGTCGAACTGGATTGGGCGGTCGCCGCAGGCCGGCCTATGCCAGCAGTATCGGCCGCGCACCTTGGCACTACGGCACAATCACCCGATAAAACCGTCTCTGTGTGTTGCCTGTGTTGTCGGTCTTGGACGCTGTCGGCCCTGAGGCTGTTACGTCGCCTGGAACTGCAGACCAAGTTGAATCGGTAAGATTCGTCTTGTACTGCACCCGATAAACTGTTCCTGAAATTGCTGTCCACGTTAGCGTGACCAGCTCGTTCGACCGTTTGATCGAGGTGATGACCGGTCGGCCAAGAACCGTTATCACGAAACTGTTTGTACTGCTAAGGGGCGGTGCACCGTTGTCGGTGACCCGTACGGTGACGGTATTTGTTGTGCCTGCGTGCGCATCTGTGGTTTGCCACGTGATGAGACCTTCTGTACCAACGGTCAAGCCAGTCGGGCCGGACAACAGCGCGAAGCCGAATGCATTTGGTGGGATGTCCGGGTCCGAGGCCGTCGCATTAAGCGATATGTAAGTGCCGGCATGGACAATCTGATTTGCTGGTAAAGTGAGCACCGGCGGACTGTTCACCTCGTTTACAATCACGGTGAACGAGTTTGTCGCGCTCAACTGCTGCGCATTAACGGCGTTGGTGTTACGATCAGTCACAACAACAGTGATGATGTTGGTGCTCGGGCCTTGTGCTTCAGTTGGCGTCCAAGTGATTAATCCTGAATTGGTGTTTATTACCATACCTGTTGGCGGCGAAATCAGACTGAAGCAGAGTGTGTTTGTCGGAACATCGGTGTCCGTGGCCGACACGGTAACAGTCAGAGTCGCAAGCTCGTTAATGTTTGTATTTGGCGGCATATTCAAAACCGGTGGTAAATTGATCTCGTTGACAGTGACGTTGAACGCATTTGTTGCCGAAAGCTGCGGTGTGCCATTGTCTGTGACCACGGTTGTGATTGTGTAGGTGCCGGGTCCTTGGGATTCAGACGGCGTCCAAGTGATGATGCCGTTGGTCGAGATGGTGGCGCCTGCAGGCGGGTTCACAAGCTGATAGGTAAGGGTATTGACCGGAATATCAGAATCTGTGGCGGTATTCGTCACAACCAACAACGTCAGCTCGTTGATTGTCCTGTTGGTCTGAGCAGGTAAGACAGGTGCCGAGTTAACCTCCTTTACAACCACCACGAAGGAATTTGTTGTGCTAAGTTGGTTTTCGTTAATGGCCCACGGGTTGGAATCGGTCACTTTGACTGTGATTGTATTGGTGGATGGTCCTTGGGCCTCGCTCGGTGTCCATGTGATCAGTCCCGTGTTCGGGTTTATGTTCACGCCGCTCGGAGCCGAGACCAGCGCGAAAGTGAGCGTGTTGGTTGGTATGTCGGGATCGGAAGCCGATGCATAGACCGACATCGTGGTCAATTCGTTAATCGTTTGATTGGTAGGCATCGTGAGCGTAGGCGCCCGGTTCACTTCCTGAACCACAATGGTAAACAGTGCCCCACCTGACAACGGCGGTATCCCGTCGTCTATGGCAACAATCGTAAATGTATTTGTGGATGGTCCCTGGTTCTCGCCCGGGGTCCAGGTAATCACACCGGTACTAGGATTTATGGTCAAGCCTGATGGCACGTCACCTGCCAAGGAAAATGTAACCTGGTCGTTTGGTATCTCAGGATCAGAGACGACGTTTGTGAAACTCAATGTGGTTTGTTCCGCAACCGTCGCACTGGTCGGCGATGTAAAACTAGGCGCGTGATTACCAGGCACCAGCCGGAATGCATAAGAATACTGATTCGTACTTTGCGAGTCGTTCAAAACTAAGAGGTATTCACCATCAATTGGCAATGCACTGATTTCGATGTCGCTGCTACTTGAACTGCCGAGTAGTTGGTTTCCAGGACCGAAGATCATGCAGTCAACTCCCCTATCCGCAGTGATATCGAGGTACAGCCGGATGTTCCGCAAGCCATTAAACCTAAACAATTGTGCTGCTGTCCCTGGGTTTACCGTGCCGTTCCTGAGTTCGTCCGAAGCAACGAGAGGCTGTGCTCCAACATCGAGCACCCTGAAGACATACGCTCGGGTACCGTCCCGCCGATTGTGGATGCGTACCTTATAAGTGCCAGACTGCATAAGCAAGATTGGTGGGTACGAATCATAGAATTCATACCCGCTCCATACCCGGTCACCGGTTGTGTCGTAGAGTTCGATTGTACGCCAGCCATAGTGCGCCGAATCAAATTGTTCGAGCGAATCCACAAAAATCTTTTGCCCTGCTACACCGGTAAACGTGTACCAGTGGTCCTGGCCGGGGGAAAGTACATTGGAATACAAAACACCAAAACTCAGGCTGTTTGTAGCAGATGTGCTGGTCAGCACACGAAACGCCCATGACTGTATATCATCTGTGATGTTATACAGGAGTAGATAATTTGTCCCGGGAACAATCGAACCGGACTCGAAGTCATCCCACCCACCCCAATTGACCTGGTCTGAACCCGCAGCAATGTACTGCCAGTACACCTGCCAGTCCGGATCAAGCGCATCGAAGAAATATGACGCTGCCGGATTGGTGAAACACAAAATGCTTAAGCCACACGGGGGAATTGAATTAGTGTAATTTAAGCCTAGATTGATCCGGGATGCAGATGCCAAGTCTAATAATCGGAACTTGTAATCCGGCGTTTGATCGGTGTCGTTCACCACAATCAGGTAATATGTGCCTGTGGATGGCAACCTAACCGGACCGTTGTCCGAATACGCCGAAGCACTGTAATAATTCCACCAATTGAAACCGCCAAATAACGCCGCACCATTCGGCTTAAGCATGCACAAGTACACTGAACTGCCGTTCATCAGGGCGTCATAGACCAAGATTTGTGCGTTTGTACCGCTGACCCGGTACACATCGGTCTGGAAGCCGAGTGCGAACGATACATCATATTCAACTCCTGTGGTCAAAGCCGGTGCGTCTGTAAGCAGGTTAAGGATACGGAATGCGTAATCACCTCCGTAGTAGCCTTCAATTTCGACCGTGTAGGTGCCGCTGGAAGGTAGTATGCAGAACCCCGGGTCTGGCCCGCCTGCACTACCGTACCCGGGCGCAGTTTCGAGCACAACCACACCATTCGTGTCACGCACCCTTAGCGTGACCGACCAGTTATTTGTCAGGCTATCAATATAAATCGGTGTGCCCGCTGCAGCATTGAAATATACGTAGTTCGTCTGACCGGCGTTGACGAAACCCGAGCATGTGCCGAAGCCGGCAGGCGCCATAGGTGCATCGGTCACATCCGTGGCAAGGATCTGGTAATCGAGCGTTCCAGAGCCTGGCCCCCAACCGCTGATAATCAACGCATATGTACCGCTGGCGGGGAAGAAAACCGTTCCAAGGTCGTCCTGAATGTTACCCGAAACGAGCTGGTTGTTGCATGGATCCTGCACCGACCAGGTTGCGTCACCTGAGCTGGCATACAGGCTGGAGAAGTGGATTTTTTGACCTGCTACGGCTTGGAGCCGGTAGATGTGAGTTTGGGTTACGGGATTAAGCTGGCCCGATTGCGTCGTGCCCAACGGCAAAACAGGTTGCGTCGCCAGATTAAGAATCCTGAACCTGTAACTTGCCGAGCCACTCGAGCTATTATGGAACCGGAGTGTGTAGGTCCCGCTAACTGGTATTGTGAAGATGCCAAAATCACAGTTGTTCCAAGCGTTCCAAATCCGGTACCTCCCATCCGGCGATATCAACGCATACAAGACGTTGTTAGCCTGTGAATCCAGGGCATCAAAGTAAAGTCTTTGTCCCGCCACCGCATTGAATGTCAAGTAGTGTTCATCCCCCGCATCAGCGAGCTGGTTCGACACTACCGTGCCGATCGAAACGGTGTTAGTGATTCTGGTCGGATCAAGCACGCGGAACTCGTATGGGCAGGATTCGCCCGACGCACTGATAACAAGCAAACCGATACCGCTGTGGCCTGGGATCGGTTCCATGTCGGATGCGAGATTGTTTGCTGTGA
>Ga0272448_1004219_pt1 | contig 16529 bp, 12 predicted proteins | sample YNPCB0191_FD_202220 | JGI IMG/M metagenome (GOLD analysis project Ga0272448, IMG submission 202220) | Hot spring sediment microbial communities from Yellowstone National Park, WY, United States - YNP-CB-019-1 | ecosystem: Environmental > Aquatic > Thermal springs > Hot (42-90C) > Sediment...
GGTGATAGTACTTCGGCTCCTCACCATGGGTGCGCATAAGTTTCGCCTTGCGGTAGAGATCAGCATCGTTCGTCGTCAGCAGGCCAGCGTCTCCGAACGCGGAGAGGTTCTTGGAGGGATAAAAGGAAAAACAGCCGAAATGGCCGAGGCTGCCGGCGCGACCTTGTTCTGCCTCGGCGCCGATCGCCTGGCAGGCATCCTCCACGACAGCGAGGCCATGACGTTCCGCGATTGCGTGAATTCGCTGCATGTCAGCGCACTGCCCAAAAAGGTGTACCGGCAAGATGGCCTTTGTGCGCGGCGTAATCTTTGCCTCAATTTGTGCCGGATCAAGATTGAAGGTGTCTGACTCAATGTCCACAAATACCGGCCTGGCGTGGAGGCGGGCAATGCTACCGGCAGTGGCGAAGAAAGTAAACGGCGTCGTAATAACTTCATCGCCTGGACCGACACCAAGCGCCATAAGTGCCACCAGCAGCGCATCGGTACCGGATGACACACCAAGTGCGAAGCGGCAGTGGCAGTATTCGGCGCTCTCGCGCTCAAAGCGTTCAACAGCAGCACCTAGGATGAAGGTCTGGGCGCGGCAGAGGTCCAGAAGCGCCGGTTCAACCTCGCGGCGAATTCTCTCATATTGTGGCTTTAGGTCCAGTAATGGAACTCGTATGGCCAAGATGGCGCCTCCACGCTGCTTCCATGATCCCCTGAATCTGCCGGCAGGAGCACTGATAAATCACAGATCAAACGAGCGAAAACCATCAAGCGTAAAGAATTGCGTCCGGTAAGCCCATGGCACGCCTAGGTCGCTGAACAGTCGGCGTTCCGCGAAGGCCCGCGCAATCCAGTCACTGATGCCCTTGATCTCCACCGCCCGCGAATTGGCCTGTGCGTCATGGTACACGTTAAGATATACTGGGGCAATTGCGCGGGGAGGACCTGCCGATTTGAAAACGCCATTGACCGCCAGCACCAGAGAACGCGTCATCGCCAGAGGACAGTCAAGTTCGGCGACCTTTCCCGCCTTATAGAGCAGGGCGTTGCGAAAGATGCCAACGCGACAATCGTCGCCAGGGTCAGGGATTTTCTCGGTGGTACCGTCCGTCAACCTGATTTCAACATCACCTTTGGCCGGCCAGAGCGCCGTGCCCTTGTCACCCACGACCTCTATGAGGACGTCGCTATGCTTTTCGGCACAGAGGGTGGCGAAAAAGAAGATGCGCGTGCCTTCGGCAGTCTCTATCTCCACAGCCGAAGTATCCTCACTCTCGATGTCGTGCGCATGATAAAGTTCGGCTCGCACCCGTATCGGGGTGGCAATACGCCCCCACTCTGGCTGTGCGAAGTAAAGCGCGTTCATCAGGTAATGAGCCAGAGGATTGTTCACTGTGCCATCCAGGACCCATTCGCCCTGAAAACGCAGTCTCCCCGCCCACGGGTTGCGCTCATAATAGGAATCGCGCCGCACCCAGCAACCTTTGACGACGACTGTCTGGATGCACCCCAGCCGGCCCTCTCCAAGGAGGTGTTTTAGAGCACGCACGGTTGATTTCGCTTGGTTCTGAAAGCCAACCTGACACCAGCGACCAGTACGCTCCAAGGCAGCGAGCATTGCGTCCATATCCTGAATGGTGGCTGTAGGGGGCTTTTCAAGCAGGACGTCGCAGCCTGCCTCCACGCTTTGGATCATTTGCTGCCGGTGCATGGGAATACCCGTGGGGATGGCCACGATACCGAGCTGCTGGGCGTCTTTTTCCAACATTTCTTCCAGACTGGCCCGGATGCGTACACCACGTGCCTCAAGCACTTCCGCCTCTTGTGCGTACTTTGGACGGTTACGAATGACGGCAGCGTAGAGGCAGCCCACCCCTTCTCCTTCCAATGTCTCTATCACACGCATATAGGTGCGACCGTAACCACCAATACCTACGACGCCTATGTTCACTGGTAACATGTTCCGATTTTGCCTCCTGTGATTCATGCAAGAAGCGCACTTCTATATCAGATTCTGGCCAGCAACGCAACGACTGCATTTTTTACATGCAACACCTCATGCAGCAGGCTGCGCCCCGCCACCCTGCTTGGGGGTCGCTCCTGAGCCTGGCGCCGGCATGGTGAAAAGGTGCACATCGCGCTGGGGAAAAGGTATGACAATGCCTGCCTCGCGGAAGCGGCGATCGACGGCGGCGTTGATGCGGTCAAGAGCGGCCAAACGATTGCGGTAGTCGCCTACCCAAAACACAAGGATGAACTGCAGTGCAGATTCACCAAATTCCGCAAAATACGCGACAGGGGCTGGTTCGCGCAGTACATCGGGGTCTGCAGAACTGACCTCCACTAGGATCCGCTTGACTAACTCCACGTCACTACCATAGGCGACGCCAATGGGATGTCGCACTCTCACGCGGTGTGTGGGACAGGCAATGTTGATGATTCGTGACTTCGCGAGTTCGGCATTGGGCACGATGAGAAGAGTTTCATCCAGGGTAACAATGCGGGTAGTGCGCAGACCGAGTTCTACCACGTCTCCGACCCTGCCATCCGGCAGTTCAATGCGGTCACCTACCCGAAACGCTTTGTCAGCCATCAGACAGAAGCCACCAATAACGTTAGCAAGGGTCTCCTGGGCGGCCAGCGCCACCGCCAGGGAGGCAATACCTGCTGTAGCGAGGAGCCCGCTCACGTTCACACCGAAGTGGCTGAGAACCATAATAAGAGCGATACCGAAGATGGCCACCTTCAAGACACGCTGCACAACAGGAGTAAAGGTATTTACGACCACCCGGCCCTCCTCGGCTGGCAGGAGTTCGCGCGTGTACCACTCGTAAACCGCCATCAGGACGGCCAAGGCAGCCCAAGAACCAAGGGCGACCAAGGCAACGAAGAAGACACCCCGAGCAACGCGTGTAGCGGCGCTGGCCGCAATATCTACGTGGAGGATTTCTGCAGCGGTGGTGTAGGTGAAGTAGAGTGCAGCGACGGTAGCGATGCGCATCGCTACCGTCTCGGTGCGCTCAAAAATAAGGAGGTCAAGGCTTGTGGGCGTCCGTCGTGCAATGGGCAGCAAGACCCAGCGCCACAAAAGTCTGACCACCAAGGCGCTCAACAGCGAGACGACGACCAGCGCACCTATGGTTAGCCAACTACACACCGGGTGACCAAGGACAGATTCATTGAGCATGTTCTGAACCCTCCGTGTTCCAGCCGTGGGACAAATGCACTGCCCCGCAACGGGGGTCGTACTGCTGGACAGGTTGTTCACTGAGTGCGCGAAAGGGCCTGGTAATAGCCCTTAAGGAGATGCTCATAGCCAGGGGGAGTGGGCTCACCCATAGCATCAATAATCTCTTCCTGCAAGGCAGCCGGCAGGCCGAGGTTGTAATCGCGATGGACCCTGACTTCACCGCGCGTCAGCGTATGAGCATCCTGGAGGTTTCGCAGAAGGACATCGCGGCGGCGGGCAATATGTTGATAGCGGCCACTGCGCAGATCGTCCTCCAGCGCTTTCATGATTTGTACCGTGCGCGCTATGGACTCGGTGGGGTAGTTCAATACCTGGAAACCCAGTTGAATACGCTCCGCGCGGTTGCGCAGTTCCGCCTGGCGACCGGCGAGTGCCTCCAGACGTTGCTTCATTTGCGGCGGGATAGGACCCTCCAGCCCCTCGGCACCTACGCCGCTGATCTTACCGCCACCGGTTGCGCCCGTGGCCGGCTCCTGACTCTGGTCATTCACCACGCCCTTCTCAAACGGGTCCGGCGTCAGCCGCGTGGGCGTCCTGCGTCCTCCCTTGCCGCTGGCACTTTCCTCAACGAACTCACCGCTCGCCTTGCCGGTCCGCCCCTCGCCGGAGCGCCCGCCGATCTCGCTCTTGTTGGGAAGGTGGTTACCGGTGACCCCCTTGGCGCTCATGTTGCTGATAGGGCCGTCCAGGGCATCCCACCCTGCCGCCTTATCCATGGAATCCGCCCAGGATGAGGTGGCATCCTCGGCATCACTCATCAGGTCTTCTTCTTCCTCCAGGAGGTCGCCAACGAGGTCCTCCAATTCCTTGGGTAGTTCAGCCATGGGCACCTGGTAATCCTGGAGCGGCTCCTCCATCTGCCACTTAATGCGCTCCGCGTAGTCCGGCAGCCATTTTTCAATATTGGTTTCAAGACTCTTCGCCAGTTCTGCGCCACCTTCCTCGGCGGGCGTGGCAATCTCCATAGCCTTCTGGCGCAGGGCGTCGGCGGCCACTTTCGTCTCGCTGTAAATCTCTACCAACTCCTTCAACATGCTGGCTACGGTCTTATCCTGTACAGGCGTCTTGCTCAGGTCGTGGAATTTCTCTTCAAAGAAATTGGCCCATTTATCCTCGGTGGCCGCGAGGTCGCGTAGTTGCTGCTCCTGTTCTGGGGTGAGGTTGTCCACTGGCTGCTTGGCCAGGTCGGTCGTGGCTTCTATCACTTTTTTCTGCTCTTTCTGAAACTCCTGAAGTTTCTTGTGCAGTTCCTCAAGTTTTTCCTGAAGTTCCGGCGGCATATCGGCTCCCTTGGAAGGCGCAACCTCCTTCTTCATCTGCGCCTCCAGGAGTTTGACGACGCCCAGTATTTCCTCCAGGACCTTGATGGCGCGGTCCTGATTGGCGAGAATGTCGCCGGCAACCCTGGCGATCACCTGCTGGTCATTGGCACTGCTGAGCTGCTCAAGGAGTTTGATGGCCTGAAGGATTTCGTTGGTGGCGAGCGCGTATAGCACCGTGCGCACGCGATGCTCCGCTGCACCTTCAACTTCCATGCTCTTAGCAATGTCCAGCACGGTCTGGCGGATGGCCACCTGCCGCTGCACAAGGGTCTTTATGTCGGGCTGTCCCCTTCCCTCCTGTGCCAGCACCTGCAGCGCTCCGCACAGGCAACAGAGAACAACCCCCCCAATTCTGGCGCTGGCTGGAGTCATGGCTCCACCTCACTTCATGTTCTCAGGGCCTTGTCGCAGGCGTTCAGTGTCTCCCCGCAATTTTCGTTGCTTTTTCAGCACCTGTTCAACGCGCATGTACCAGTTGCTATATTTTTCCTTCAGTGCCTCAATCTTGGCCTCAATGTTTTCCAGGCGCACTTCATACTCCGCGGAGCGACCCACGCCAGGGCCGGTGACATCGTTGTTGTCCCGCATCCTCACATAATAGCGCCAACAGTCGCCGAGTGCATAGTTCTTCTCGTCAAAAACCCAATCCCACGCGAGGGTAACGTTTTTCCCACTCAAATGGTTCCAGGCGTGGATGATCTTTTCCTCCTGGGATTCCCTGCGCCGCGCCACCAGTTCCGCCTGTGTAAGGCCGAAATCGTCGCTGCCTCGAACTACCAGGTTAATGGCCTTACCTAAAGGCAGCACCATGTCGCGTCCTGGTGCAACAATGGCCACCACCGGCCTCTCGTCGGGAATGACACGAATCGCGCGCGCCACGGGATCGGTTCCCCGGTAGCCCTGGACGTCAGTCAGCTGTATCACGTATGTATCATCACGTCGCACTTCAATCGGATTTTCTGTAGTGAGGCTCTGGCGCCCAGCCTCCTCTATCAGCCGCAGTTGGTCCTCGCCCACGCGTATGCTACCGCTGCTGACTCTCTTATTGGCGTGAACCTTGAGATGGACCCGTGTGCCAGCAACGGCGCGGATTGTACCATCGCTTTTCTCCACAATGGCTTCCCCCATGCCTGTATAGGCAGGGTAGAGATACCTCAAGTCAATGCCGGTTACCGCAGGGCATTCCACAACGCGAATGGCAAATTGCCGCGACTGTGTGTCCGCAATTTGCACGTAGTATCGCATAGGGATGCGAATATCGCGGATGCCGCCGACAAACGCGGTCTCGCTGTGGCGACGCATCCGATGGGTCTTCCACTGGCCGTCCTCCGGTCGATAAACAAGGGCACCTTCTATCTCGCCTTTGGCTGGCCGTATTTCCGCCGTGACCTCCAATGAACTTCCCGCCACTAGGGTCACATCCTCACCTGGAGTAATCTTGGTAATAACCACGCGGCCAACCTGCGGGATATCGCTTCCCGGTGCTGCCACCCGCACCAAAGCATTGCGCAGCCGCGGCGAGACGCCCAGGATAATCACAACCATCGCCGTCAAGGCTGCGGTGATGGCGCTAAGCCGCTTCACGACACGCAGGTCCACGGCTGCTTCAAACGACGTCGCCGCCGTCACCCGGCAGGATTCCATGATGGCTGCGTTCACCAGTGAGGGGGATGGAACCTTGCTATCTTTGGCAAGGCGAATACAGTTGATCAGGTAGCCACGAATCTCTGGGAATCTCGCCTCCACGCGCAGCGCAAACTCTTCATCGCTCAAATCCTGCATCAGCCGCCGCAACACGAAGACCGTCAGTGCCACCACCACGCTCGCAAACCACACCACACGCAGCCCCTGCCTGATCGTAGGGCTGAAATGCAACCACCCCTCGGCAGTAACGATGACCAGGATTGCGCCTAGGGCAATACTGAGGAAGGCAAATATGCCTTCAAGGACACGTACCCGTCGCCAATAGGCTCGCAGGCGTGAGATCCGCTCAGCGACTGTTGCATACCCCTCATAGCGAAATGCCGTCCATTCTACCGACTCTGTAAGAGGAGTCAGTGGAGTGCCGTGCACTGTGGCCCGGGGTGGCATACTTTGCACCATGGCACCATCCGCCCCACCGATGACAGCGTTCGCCTCAGCGTATGACAACCTTTGCGCCAGGCTGTAGCATCCCGAAAAGTTCCTCAACGTCCTTGTTACGCAGACGCACACAACCGTTTGACGAGAGCGCGCCAATGCTCTCCTCGTCCGTGGTTCCGTGAATCCCATAGCCGCTGTGCTCGGGAGTTTCCTTGAAACCAATCCAGCGCGTGCCCAGAATGTTGTTAGGGTCGCCGGGCTTGTAGACCTTGCCCTCCGGGGAAGTCCATTCGGGGTCCTTCACCATTTTGTCCACCACGAACTCACCCGTCGGCGTGCGCCCCTCACGGCCAAGACCGACCAGATACTCTTTGATGTAGTGGCCGTTCAGAAACACTGTTAGCCGTAAATGCGCTTTTTCTACGAGAACGGAAAACTCGCCCTGCGGGATTTTCAGACGCTCCCCAGGCCGAATCACCTCCCGACTCTTGCGGTTGACCAGCATGATAAGTTCGGGAGAACTCTTGTAGGCGCGGGCAATCTTCCACAGGCTGTCGCCGGGCTCCACCCGGTACATGATGCTGTCGGGCGTCGGCATAGGAGAGAAAAACATCCTGCTATTCAATTCGTCCAAATGCGCCCTGATGCGGCGGCGCAGATCGCCATCCGTGGGCGTCTCCAGAAGGAGCCGCGTGAGTGCCGCCCGCGCCTCCATTAGTTTTTCGGCCCTGAGGAGTGCCAGCGCCGGCTCTAAGGGATCCGATGCGACAGGAGCAAAGACAGGAGTTTTCGGGGCCGCGCTCGCACCTAGCGTTCCTTCTTTCCCCCGCCCGGTGGCATCCTTCGCCGCCCCACTGGCTGCGGGCGATACTTCTGGAGCAGTGCCCGTAACCGGCGGAGTGGCATGGGTAACAACAGACTCAGATGCAGTTGCCTTGCCCCCTTCTCTGGGGTTCAAAGGGGTTGACTCTTCAAAAGATACGGACTCCGCCCACCCTCGCAACGCCGCTGGCGTCTGCCGCCGACTTAGCAAAATGATAAGTCCTCCCGCAATGAGCAGCACCACCACAACCAACGAGATCCATACGCTGCGTCTCATTCATCCTCCCCCTTTTCCCCGATCCTGACATTGCCAGGGAGCACCTGCGGCGCCGCCTCACGTCCCTCTCCCGCCAGACCCCGGTCAATTTCTTCTATCATGCGCCGCGCCTCCGCGACGCGCCGAAAGTTGGGATAGGTTTCCAGCAGCGAAAGAAGCATCCCACGGGCAACAGCGAGCGCTTTCGCATCGCGATGCTTTCGCGCCTGCAAATACACCATGTTAGCACTGGCGAATATCCGTTGCGCGTATGTTTCCTCCTGCAGCGCGGCACGGATTGCCGTTATCCGTTCAGCTGCGCGCTGCGTCCACTCGCTGTGCGGATGCTCCTTCTGCAATAGTTCCAGTTCCTGAATTGCCCGCTGCATGTTGCCAAGAGAGCGGCCCGCAAGCATCAATTGCTCGGCACGCTCCCAACGAACCGCCGGCGGCGTTGGCCACCGCTTCGCCGCCAGCCATGCACCGCCAGCAATCACAAGAAGCATTGCTGCCCACACCCAGAAATTCGCATACCACCTGCGACCAACACGGCTGGCACTAACTGGGGGCAGCATCTGTTCCGCAACTGCGGATGTCGGTGCCTCCAACTGGGCCTGCACTACCTCCAGTTCGCGCACCAACGCCTTGGCACTCGGCACACGGCGTGCGGGATCCTTCTCCAGCATCCGCAGAATAAGTTCGTTCAGCCGCGGCGGCAGGCCCGGCACCCACTGATTCGGGGCCTCGACCGGTTTGGCACGCAGATTAAGCACAATCTCCGTAGCATTGCGACCCGTTACCGGCAAGCGGCCGGTAACCGCCTGATAATAGACCACCCCGAGAGAATAAATATCACTACGCGGGTCCACGAACCTTCCACGCGACTGTTCCGGTGACATATACTCCACCGTGCCAAGTATGCTGGACGTGGCCGTAACTCGCGTCGCGTCAGCCAGTTTGGCGATGCCAAAGTCTGCGAGTTTGACCGTGCCCGCGTCACTGAGCATGATATTGCCTGGCTTGAGATCGCGGTGAATTACGCCGCGGGCGTGGGCATATTCCAGGATGCGCGCACATTGGAGGATGATGTCTGTGGCTTTGCGCGGGTGCAGCCTGTTCCGCAACAAGACATTGTCAAGCGTAGTACCCTTTACCAGTTCCATCGCATACCAGAGCGCGCCATCCTGTTCGCCTTCATCCAGTATCTTAACGATTCCAGGATGATCAAGTTGCTTCAGGGCGAGGATCTCCCGACGAAAACGATGGTAGAACGAAGGGTCGAGCGCCAACTGCGCTGGCAGGACCTTGAGCGCTACCTCGCGTCCCGACTCCGAATCCACACCCCGATAGACGACCCCCATTCCGCCGCGGCCGAGTTCCTCCTCTACGACGTACTTTCCCAGCCTTTCTCTGCTTACTGCGGGCATGACACCAACATCCCCATCTTGTGGAAGGCGCCCCCCGCCTTCCGCTGGGCTGGCGACGACATGGCGCAACCTCTTTTCACCGCAATATATTCTCACGACGCATCATTGAAATCAAGTCCGAGATCGCCGACCACACCAACGTAATGCAAGTCGCCCTAACCACAAAGTCAAATTTGACCGCGCTCCGAACTTCTGATAACATACATCAAGGCGAGGGCATAGCTCAGGTGGCAGAGCAACGGTCTTTTAATCCGTAGGTCGCAGGTTCGAATCCTGCTGCCCTCACCAGAACCGGTTGAATGGTGGCTGGTGACTGTTGCTCATCGTGGTAGTATCGAAGTCCAGCGGCACCGTCAAGCAACTATAAAAGCGAGTGGCTGGCGCGTTGACCCCATCGTCCAGCCCGGTCTAGGACACCAGACTTTCGATCTGGCAACACGGGTTCAAATCCCGTTGGGGTCACCATGCCGACATCCGGCCCGCGTTAGCGACGCGGGCCGGTCTTTTTTCTTTCTTGAAACACGCTCCTGGCCACTGCTCACACATTTCACGGTGCCTTGGGAACAAAAAAACACCGGCACCGCCTGCCCGCGCCTAACAGCTGAGTGTCCACTGCCCGGGATGGATAAAGATAAACATGTCGCTGGCTCAGAGCAATGGACAGTCAACAGGAAATGCAGGCAGCCAAACCATCCGCCGCCCCACCATCAACGATCATTTCAGAATGCGCCCCCGAGGAAGGCCCTGGAACCTCTACTGCACACAGGCACATCCGCAGAACTGGCCTGCACCCCATTCTCCGAGCAGACAGGCGGTCTCAGCATTGGCTAGAGCACACACCGCAACCGCCGCAGCAAGTCCTGGGCAGGACCAAAACGCACACGAAGGTCGGCAGCAACTTCGGCAGGCAGGATGGTTTGCTCAAAGAGTCGTCGCGTCGCACGGCGCAGGTCCGCCAGTTCCACCTGCAAAGCCACCACACGCTTGCGCAGGCGCCGTCGCCACCGCACCTTTTCACAATCAGGCAGCAGTCGCGGTTGACCCCAGAAAGGCTCTACCTCCGCAAAGAGGCGACTGATGGCGGCGTCAAATCGGCATTGTCTTGCGGCGAGTTTCAAGTGAACGTAGGTGCGCTCGTTGTACGGAGCCGAAGCAGGAAGACGGGCGAGGATTTCCTCAGCCTTGCGATACGAACTCTCTATCCTCCTGAGGATGCCGGTAGGCGCGGCGTGCGAAACAGTTGGCGGAAAGAACCAGGCTCGTGGGCTTAGATGGTAGTAAACGCGCGCCACCTCACGCCCCGGCAAACCAAACAGGCGTGTACCAGAGACGCAGTCAAACCTTGCCTGGCTCGCGGCCTCGGGATTCCAGGCGGCATCCGCCCCGGCAAGAATTCCGAACTTCGTATTCTCCCATGGCGCGCGCCGCACCGCCCAGGATGAAATTATGATACCTTCGTTGCGGTCCAGCCCCGCCACCGCTTTGGCTGCAAAAATGACGTTGGGAACGTGGAGCGTGTTCTCCGGCACGTGATAGTTGTCCCCTGCTTTCCGCACTGCCGGTACTCCCATGACATCCAGTCCATGCGCCCGGAAGAACCGCAGAAACGGAAAACCGCGGAAGTTCCTTGGGTAGTCCACACCAGCGACGTACCGCCGCCAGAAGCGCTCCTCTTCCCTGGGCAGTTGCTTGACCAGGTCCTCTGTCAGCGCAGTGCCCCAGCGCCATCCCACCACATGAGACATATGGTCCGCGCTCGTGGACCAGTAATCCCAATCGGCAATCACCACGCTTCGAGGCACTTGTGGCACGATCTCCGGGTAGTGGATAAACATATCACCCCACACCACAGGGCGTTTCCCCAGGCCGCGAACAAACTCAAAAACCCGCTTCATGTGTTCCAGGTAGAGACGCCCCGGACCGCCGTTGCGAGCAGCGCCAGCACAACGCAAACACCAGCCGAGCCTACGGGTTTCGTCTCCCCCGACATGATACAATTCACCGGTGCACGCAAGTTCACACACTTCCTCAATCAAGTCGCGCACCAACCTGAGTGCCTTGGGATGGGATGGACACAACTGATCGCTCACTGCACCCCTGGTTACCAACTCCCGGCATGACCACTCCATGCAATCCCGATAGGCTGGCACGCGCCCCACCATCTCCAGATGACCCAGCGTTTGAGTCAAAGGTATGACCTCAATAAAGTTCTCCTGGGCCCACCGCACCAGCCGGCGGACCTGTGCACGCGTGAGCGCCACGCTGTGCGCCAGGCGCGGATGCGATGCAAACCGGATCTTGTCCTCGTGCTCAAGGAGAATGCAATTGATCTTGTGGTCAGCGAGGAATTCAATGAACGATTCCAGGTACTCCAATCGGTGCAGTTGAGTTTTCAGGTCAAAGTGAACGCCTCGGCGGGCCAGCACGGGAGCATCCTCAATGAGCAACCGCTCCAGCCGACCCCGTTTGTCATCCACCAGTTGCACCAGCGTGAGCGCGCCATAGAATGCCCCCTGCGCCGAAGCCGCCTCAAGGACGACCTCCGGACCAATGCGCAAGCGGTAACCCTGGGTGGGAAGATCAGCATCTTTGCGCACTATCAGATGTATTGTTCCGCGCCCAGCCGTGGCGGGCCACTTGCGCAAGACCCGCTTCAGCGCCCCGCTATCCAACTCGGCAGCAACCGTAAAGCGAAGATCCCCGAGAGACACGAAACCACCGAGACGCCGACAACGGCGCGGCCGAGGCAGCAGCGCATCCGATGGCAACATACCCAATTTATCTCCCGCACATGCGCAATACACCACACCGCCAATTCACCGGCCTGTTCACCGCGGAAGCAGCCACATACCTTACCTGAACCCCGAACGAAGAGAACGCGTAAGCCTCCGCACGAGCCTCCCGCAAGCTGGCGCCACGATCAAGAAGCTGGGCCATGCTGCTCGTCGCCGGCGCCAGAGTTTCCCCGCAAAGCAGGATGCGGTTTAGTTTCCAAATGCCCCCATAGTGAAAGCAGTAGGCGTAGAAAGCACCAAACTCTGCGTGGCAATGAGCCGCCTCATCACACGGGGTTTCTGGGAACTTCTTCAGTTGCACGAGCGGCTGCCAACGCCTCGCCCAGATTCCCGTGCACTGTCATCAGTCGGTAAAGATTCAGCACATAAAAAGCCCCCAACGCATCACGTCCCATTGAGCACAGGCGCAGCCTTCCACCCTGTCGGCACATGCGCTTGTAGACCAGCACCAGGCTAGCAAACACCGTGCTGGGAACAACCTCCATCCCCTGGAAATCTACAATCAAATCACGCGGCCGGCTCTCCTCATAGGCCTTGAGAATTTCCTCTCCGCACGCGCGCACTTCCACTGTGTCGCAAAAATCGGTGATACGAAACCGAATGACAAGGATGTCCTTGTCTTCATGCCGTACTTCAATGAAGCGCCATTCGTCCGCCACGGCGGCCTTCCCGAGCTTCAACGCCCCGCCAATCCGTCCTGAACTGTCTCGTAGCACGGAATTATAGAGTCAAGTTTGCACGCCTTGAACCCCTTGGACATTTCCTTACTCATAGAGCACACCCGCAAAGTGGCCTTCGGCTCCAAGGCCTTCTTCAGGCGAAGCAACATGCTGAAGAACATGCTGCTATACTCCTTAACGCGCCCACAGTCCAAGAGCATATATTTGAATGTTTCCTTCTCGGCAAACTTCAACAGTTCCTGTTCTACCTGCCGGATAAGAAGCGGATCAGCAACACGAGTCGTCAGGATCTCGCAAAGGGCCACGTTCTCCGCCAAAGGCCGGCAAATACGCGAGCTCGTCAGTTTCATGCCCTCTCCCCTTATTACCCGCGGTTCCTTGAGTTGTGTCTAGACCGCTCTTTTTAGCCGGTAACATCTTGAGAGTCAAGTGGTAACTTGCTCCAATCTCGAGGCTGTGCTAGATTCACGTGGAGAGTCGGGAGATGAACAAGTGTGCCAGCCGAGAATGCGGGCAGACCGTTGTAATCAACTTCACAGGCCAGGCGTGGCCCGATCAGTTCGCCTGACCAATGCAGCCTCTGTGGGCACTGGTCGCTGGCCCATTTTCACCGCCCATCTTGTTGTGCCCAACCAAGTTCAACCGGAAATCGCGCAGTTCTCCCCTCGCGTCCAAGAGTGCCACGGCATCCCTGTCAATACCTCCGCGCTGCTGGCTGGGTGTTCCCACCCGGTGTATCTGGCTTGGATAAAGCAGGCAGAATCGGCACCATTACGACACGTTCCAACCCCCTCCATTCATGCGCCATGGGCATGCCAAATGCAAGTGTGTTGTCCCGGCGCTATGCAAGCGTCAGACGCGAGGAAAATGCGCATCTTGAAAGCAGCAGCACAGTGCCTGGTGCAAATCATTCGCAAGCGGAAAAGACCTAGATTCCGATAGAAATTGGTAACATTTCATGCCGCAGGTCTTGACCAAGATTGGCGGGGTATAGCTACTTTCACACGAGAGATGCCCAAAAGGCAATGAACACAGTTCCTCCAATGCCAGCGTTGCCTTTCCGGCCAATCCTTATCTCCCAACCCACTTGGGCCGAGATCAAGAAAGTTTGTCCCACCTACGAAACGATGCTCCTCACCATTCTGGATGCCATCCTCAACCGCTACGACCGCACACCCGACTATCACTTCATAGACACTAAACTCAACCTCATCACCGGGGAGGACTTCGTCCCCGGTCCGGACCCCGAACACGATTTCAGGAGCCGCCGAGTCATCTATGGTTGGATTCAAGGACGCGGGCTGGAAGCCCTAGTTGGACACGCAGAGTGGTTGCGAACCACTTCTACCTTTGCGTCCTGGGACACAGAAACACGCATCCAAAAGATAACGCGCGTTGTCCGCGAGGTAACTTTGCAAATGGAGTCCATTCGCGCACGCAACAGTGACCGCCTATTCTTCATGATGACGCCGGAAGGTCAACCTCTCCACGTAGCTGACGATGGGCGTGTGCTACCACTGAAGCAGATCCCGCCAGAAAGCAACTTCACTGACCTTTTTTATGCAAAAGGACTCTTTGCTGCCGCTACCTTCCTTGGCTGGCAGGACAAAACCGATGAGGCTAAGTGCCTGATGCGCCGCGTTCTTGCCGATATTGACGCCCAGAGATTCGCCAGCGACCAGCAGTTCTTTGAGCCGAATAAAAGACCGCCGGTTATGACCGGGCGGGTCAGCCACGGGCCGCGCATGATTGCCATCGGTGGCCTCGCTCTTTTCTACGAAAAGACCGGCGAAGTTGAGTGGCTCCGAAAGGGTGAGGAATATATCCGGTACCTCCTGGACCGGCATGTCAATGTCGGCCAGTATCCCGAACTCCAACTCTACGATTACGTGGAGTACCTCACCGAAGCTGGTACCCCATGGGTCAGTGAAGGTGAGGTGTTGTCAGACCCGGGGCATACGTTGGAGTTCATCGGTTTATTGTTGAAGCTACTTTCCCCCCTGCGGCGCCAGATTCAACCCGAGACCGCCGACCCCCGCCTGCTCAACCGTTGCCGCCACCTCCTGCCAAAAGTGTTTGTCCACAACTTCAGGCTTGGTTTTGATGCGGAGCACGGTGGCATCCGCAAGGCAATAGGGCTGTTGCGCCGGCGCCCGCTCAACGACGATATGCCTTGGTGGAGTCTGCCCGAGACCATTCGCGCTGCCGCTGAGCTCGCCATTTTCGCTCCGGAAGCCCCGGAGAAAAAGGAAATACTCGCCGCCCTCGCGGTCTGTTCCAACGCCTTTCTGCTCCACTATGTCAATCCGGCAGTGCACCTGATGGCCTACCAGACACGCAATCGCCACGGTGTGCCTGTTGATGTCATACCGGCAACACCGGACGCCGACCCTGGCTATCACACCGGACTAAGCCTGATTGATTTTCTCCAACTCGCCGCGACCACATCGGAGCACTGAATCTTGAACCATGCGCCTTGTGAACAAATTCACGAAACCTCACTCGCGCTCCTGGAAGACCCTGGCATAAAACTGGAACACGACGAGGTTTACCAACGCCTCCGGAAGGCCGGCGCGAGGCCTGGCAATGCCGCTCGTGTACTGCGTCTTCCGCGTGCAATGGTTGCAGAATATCTGGCGCTGGCCCCACACCGCATCATTCTCGCAGACCGGCGTGGCAGACAGGTGGAATTATCCGCACACTCTGCGCCGCTTTATTGGACCTGTCCAGGCATGTTTCTTGAAGAGAAAGGCCAAGTCCGCCCGTTTACTAGTGCGGACATGGCCGCTATCACCCGCTTGGCGGACGCCCTTGATAATGTGCACGGCGTGTTCGGCATGGCCCTTGACGATGTCCCGCCACTGGCTCGGGATTTTGTTGGACTCCGCATCATGGCCGAGAATACGGGAAAACACCTGCGTGCACTCTGTTTCGGCTCGCTAGGCATAGAAGCGATGCTGGAAATGCGCCATGTCGTCGGCGATTCACCCTGGTTCAGCATTGGTTTCACCGCCCACGGTCCACTGCGCTGGACACACTTGGCACTTGACATTTTCCTTAAGAGCGCTGGCCACTGCATCCCCACCACCATCAACGGTGAACCCATGGCCGGCGCCTCCGGCCCTGTGACGCTTGCAGGATCACTGGCGCTCGGAAATGCGGAAATCCTGGCAGGTATAGTTGTGAATCAGGCCCTTGAGCCCGGACGTCCCTGCATCCATAACCTCGGCTTGGCGCATGTCATGGACATGCGCAGCGCCATCGCCGTCACTGGCGGCCCGGAGAATGCGCTCATGGCGGCTGCGGCCGCAGCCATGGCCCGCTTCTACGACCTGCCTTCCTGTTCCTGGGTAAGCACAGAGGCTATGGCGCCAGAGGCACAAGCAGCACTGGAGAAAATGTTTGGGTTTCTGGTCCACTCGCAGGCCGGCGTTTCCCTCATCTGGGGCGTTGGACAACTGGAATCGGAAATGACCATCTCGCCAACCCAAATGGTCATTGACAACGAGATGATTTCCTTCATCCGACATTATCTGAAAGGATTACCTGTCACCGAACGCACGCTGGCCCTGGACACCATCCGCAAAGTGGGCATCAGCGGCAGTTTCCTAGATGCAGAACATACTCTGCGCCACTACCGCGACCACCTCTACCATCCGGCGCTGCTCTGGCGTCAGAGGCGCACCACCTGGGAGGCGCAGGGCATGCCCACCTTGCAGGTGGCCGCGCAGCATAAAGCTCGTGCGCTGATGGCCGAAGCACGCTCCGTTCCCTGCCCGGATGAGAGTCAGCGGCGGGCTTTGCAAGAGATTGAGCACCGCTTTATCTCCCGCATTCATTCCTCGGACAGTTGAGCAGAAATCACAAGACATTCAGCGCCCGCCAAACGATACGGACGCCTGCC
>Ga0272448_1004221_pt1 | contig 16528 bp, 11 predicted proteins | sample YNPCB0191_FD_202220 | JGI IMG/M metagenome (GOLD analysis project Ga0272448, IMG submission 202220) | Hot spring sediment microbial communities from Yellowstone National Park, WY, United States - YNP-CB-019-1 | ecosystem: Environmental > Aquatic > Thermal springs > Hot (42-90C) > Sediment...
ATTCGCGACTGCTAGGGTGAGGGAGATCGCTTCCCTCATGGCAAGACCCTTGCCCGAGACCGCCACAAAGTTGCGCCTTTTCCTCATCCTATGTTGTTTGTGGGGCGTTACACATGACATTGCCCTGTCGCCTTCGGTTTCTCGCAATGAGAAAAGAGCCTTCAAGGCCATTGCAACCGAAGCGAGCTCAGCTTTACCCCCCTCGTGAAGCGAACCGCTTGAGGTCTTGCGCGTTCTTTCCAGAAACGCTCTTTGGGTGTAGACGCCCTCACCATTTCTCGCGGTGAATCAGCTCGAGCTTGAATCTGTCGGCGGGCGCCTTTTTCTCGCCTGGATGGCCCACAGCAACCACGCAAAGCGGGACCACATGGGCCGGAATTCCAAACAATCCCCTTACGCCGTTGATCCGTTCTTCAACCGGATATATGCCGACCCAACATGCCCCGAGTCCCATGCCGTGCGCGGCCAAAAGGATATTCTCAGCCGCGGCCGAACAGTCCATGATCCAGCGGCCAGGCAGCGCTTCTCTCTCGGGGTCGCCGCATATCACGATGCCCAAAGGGGCCTGCGCCAACATCTCGGCGTGTGGATGAAACGAGCGTATCTGGCTCAAAACCGCTCTATCCTGCGCCACGATAAAATCGTATGCCTGCACGGTGGCCGTAGGCGCGGCCATGGCAGCGCGGAGCAACTGCGTCACGACTGCGTCATTCAAAGGCTCTGGCAAATATTTCCTGATGCTCCGCCTCGTCAACAGAGCTTCCATCACATCCATGTCAGCGTGTGTATCCTTTCTTTCCTCGCTTCTTCAGCTCTGAACGAATATCCTTGTTACGCGCGGCGATATTTTGCATGCGATCTCATAATTGATGGTATTGCCATTGGCCGCGATGTCGTCCGCGAGAATTTCTTCATCGCCCTGTTTGCCAATGAGCACAACGTCGTCGCCCACCTGGGCCTCGGGAATATCCGTGACGTCCACCATGATGGTATCCATACATACGGTCCCGACGACTCGGGCCCGTTTCCCGTGGATTAGCACTTCGCCCACGTTGGACTGAAAACGAGGATACCCGTCATTATAGCCCACGTGGAGCGTCGCAATCCGGCTCGGCTGTGTGGTGACGAACCGTCTGTTGTACGAAATACTCCGCCCAGGCGGGTGATCCTTGATCTGAGAAATCTTCGTGACAAAGGTGATGACTTGCTCGAGGTGGATGAGGGACCGCACTGCCCGGGATGGATACATCCCGTAGATGGCAAGGCCGGGCCGCACCATGTTGAAATGCGCCTCGGGGAATCGGACAATTGCAGCGGTATTGGCCGCATGCACGTAGCGAAACTCGATGCCCTGCCGCCAGAGGCGATCGACAAGCGACCTAAACATCTCGATTTGAGCTCGCGTGTATTCGTCTTCTTCTGGATCGTCGGCGCAGGCAAAGTGGGTCATGATGCCTTCCACACGCAGGTTTTTCAGCCGCGAGACAGCCTGCACGAAGGGTATGGCGTCTTCTACCCAGACGCCGGACCGCCCCATGCCGGTATCTATCTTCAAGTGCACAGGAATACGGCATGTCTGAGAGCCTGCGCGGTCCAGGGCGTGGGCCAAGGCCAGGGACGGTACGACCGAGCTCAACCCATAGCGAACTATCTTGTCAACTTCTTCGGTAAGCACGTTGAAAACGAGGATGGGACAATCAATTCGGTTTTCTCTGAGGGCGGCCCCTTCATCGGGAAACGCCACGGCAAGATAGTGGACGCCATTTTCCAGCGCGACCCGCGAGGTTCGGATGGAATCGTTGCCGTATCCGAAACTCTTTACCACCGGCATAATCTCCACGCCGTCTCCCACGATGCCGCGAATCATCTTGATGTTGGCCGCAATGGCGTCGAGATTCACGATGAGGCGAGTCGGCCCTATGGAGCCTACCAGCTCTCTGGCGATGCGCTCGAGCCCAAACCAGCGAGACCCTTTGAAGAGGACGACGTCGCCCCGATTGACGATCTTCTCAAGTTCCGCGGCGGCTTCGGTGTAGCTCCTGGTCTCGGTAATCCGCTTCCGGGACATCCCCGCGGCCGCAGCGGCCTGACCGATGAGCGTGGCGTTGTCGCCCACGGTGATCAAGTGATCCACGCCGGCTCGCACCACATCTTTTCCCACCGCCCTGTGCTCTTCTGAGCTGTGCAAGCCGAGGTCGAGCATCTCGCTGAGGATGGCTATTTTTCTGCGGCCGTTCCCGACTTTTGCCAGGACGTCGAGCGCTCCCTTCATGGATGCAGGATCGGAATTGTAGGTGTCGTTGATGAGCGTCACGCCTGTGACCGTCGTGTGGATTTCCAATCGCATAGGAGATGGGTGGAACTCGGCCAAACCAGCCGCGATGGCCCCCAAAGACGCCCCAAAAAGCCGAGCCGCGGCCGAGGCCGCGAGGGCGTTCACCACATTGAACCATCCTGCCACAGGGAGCCTGACTTCCACCTTGTCTCCAAACAAACGCATCGTGAAGACGTGCCCCTTGTCCGGCGAGACGTGAACGTCTTCCGCGCGCACGTCGGCCCAAGGGGACAGGCCAAACGTGAACGTCCGAGCCCTGGTCTTTTCCCGCAATTTCATACTGAGAGGATCGTCCGCGTTCAGCACCAGAAACGAATTTTCGTCGAGCTCTGCAAAGAGTTTCTGCTTTTCCTCCAAGGTGTTCTCGAGGCTGCCCAAACCGCCTATGTGCGCCTTGCTAATAACAGTGAGGATGCCGTGCTCAGGCCGTATCATCTTTTGAAGCCTCTCCATCTCGCCTGGGAGGCTTATGCCCGCCTCGATTATTGCGATCTCGTGTTCAGGTCTCAACCCCAAAAGCGCAAGCGCCGCGCCGATCTGCGTATTGTAGGAAAGGGGGGATCGGTAGATGCGGCGTTCCTGACAGAGTATGGACGCCAACATCTCCTTCACAAGGGTCTTCCCGTTGCTGCCGGTAATGCCGATCACAGGAATGGTGAAGCGCGATCGATAACGAGTTGCGAGCGTTTGAAGCGCCTGCAGCGTATCGCCGCAAACCATCATGGTCGCGCCGGCCGGCAAGTCCCCAGCCAAGAGCTCCTCTCGCTCTACAACCGCAGCTTTAGCGCCAAGCTCCAGAGCCAGCCGGGCAAAGTCATTTCCATTAAAATGACTGCCTTTAAGGGCCCAAAAAATCCTGTTTTCGCCGATTGGCTTTCGGGTGTCGATGGATACGCCTGAAACCGGACCTTGCTGGGGTCCCTTTATCGCGTATGGCTCTATAATGCGGATGACCTCAGCGAGATCGAGGAAGTCCTGGTTCTCTATGCCGTGTTTCTCAACGAGGTTTGCGCCAGGACAAAATGAAGAATCGTCCAAGAACTCTGCAGGGTAGGAGCAGGCACTGTCCATGCTTTTTAAGGATGCTGCTGTGGATCGATCGCGCGGTCTTTCCAACGCCTCGGCGCCTCGTTATTTTTGGCAAGGCTGTACCACGAGGACGATGAAATTACAAGAGCAGCGGCCTTTGTGAAGACCTGCTCTTTGCCAAAATTATATTGGCTCTCGAGAATAATCGGGCATCGCCGCGCCCATGCTCAGGTCGCGTCATTCCGACGAACGTGGGAAAGACAAAACGCGTCTTAAGAGTACAGGCATGGCGCCGCTGCGACTCGTCCTGCCGCCTCATTCCTGTAACATCAGGAACTGAGCTCGAATTTCAAGGCGTCCCATCGAGCGATCAGTGACAAATGCGGCTGGTAATGGTAATGATCGAAGCGATGTCTGTCCACGAAAAGAGCCCCGAGGAACCTGATGTCCATGGCGTCAGCGTTTCTCATTCCAGAGGCGGTCTTGGACCGGCCACGGCGCGGCGAATCTGAGCCGATTTCATGGACGACGCAGGCAACTTTTGTTCTTGGCTGCACGATGATGTTGGAATTACAAATCCTTTTCCTCACGTTGATACCGGTCTTTTCTGGCATTGTACCGCATGACAGCCTCTCCGGGTTATCGCCCTCGGCCTTGTTCGGCGTCGCTGAAACGGTAACCGCTGACTTTCTCCAAGGGACCTGGCAGACGTCAGACGAATTTTTCAAATGGGGCGTGACCGACCGGCAAAAAGCCACCCTGCGGTCCTTTCGCGAGACTGGTTTCGTGAGGTTCAATAAGGACGGGACAGTCCACATGGTCAACCTTTTTCAACCCAACGAGGGTCGGTGGGAGGTCACGGAGAAGGGGCTTATCCTCAAAGACCCTCGTTATCCAGAGGCCCCGCCGCGAGTCGTGCCTGTCCGCAAGAGAGATGAAAACCGGATGTGGCTGCTCATGCCCTTTTCCGGAGGCGCCATCGGGATTGGATTGGTGCGAACGCCTGGAGAGGACATCCCCTTTGAAGAGCTCCAGAAAAAGGCGCCCAAACGCGCAGAACCCAGGCGAAGCCCTCCTCCGCGAGTAAAACCCCGCGCCGATACTGCAGGCGAAGAAGAAAAAGAGCGCTCATCGGAGTCTGCCGCATCTCAGGAGAGCAACGACGCACGCGAACCCATGCCGTAAAAGGACGATGGACTTGATGAATGGGGTTTTGTAAGCGCCTATACTGGTTCCCGAAATAAACGCGAATTCCATAGTGGTTAGACTCATTGATTTCTGCGAGCTCAGATTGCCACGTCGCCTTCGGCTCCTCGCAATGACAATGTTTTATTGCGTGTCATTGCCAGCGAAGCGAAGCAATCTCGTGATAACTTGTGAGAACGACTATACAGGGAATCTCGAAACTCCTGTCGGGTCGATTCTCTACGTTTCTGTAGCTGAGGGCGTCGTTGGGGTAGGGTCTTGGTGGCATCTTCGGACGTTGTCCCGCCTGCTGTTAGGAGAGTCGTGATAGATAACTGACTCCGGACGCCGCGCTCCCTGTCTCCGCTTTTTCAGCTTGAGGTCCTTTTCGATAAGGCGCTGGATTACAGACCTGACGTTTTCATCTACCAGAGGCTCCAACAGCGCGCGCACGCTGCGTTGATCACGCTCGTCCAGGACAGGCTCCTCGGGTTCCTTTGCCGTCTTTGGAGCGCCGAAGCCCCAAGATCGCTGGGCAAAACGGATATCCTCGAACTTGGTCGCGCCCGGGCTCAAGGATTTGTTGATTTTCGCAAGCAGCACCTCTTTCAGGGCAGCGATCTCGTTCATCCACACCGAAGAATCGACGGCAATATATACGACCTTTTCCGCAATTCGCTCTATCCGCGCATGCCGGGCAATAGCAGGGCTCACGATTTGCGGCCACAAGTAGGCCACCTGATGCCGAGAAAGAGCCTTTTTAAGACCGTACTGATCGAGGATCTTGTTCAACAACGTTCCCGCATGCACCGGCGTCTTGGCAGAGCGTCTCTTCATGTATGATTCTTCTCACAATGTGTGACGTGATGGATGTGAAGCGGTCTCGACCACGCTCCCTTCGTCTCTTTGTCAGTGCGTGGAGCCGAAGGCGACGAGGCATTCTCAGCCCCTACGAATCGAGCGAAAAGGCCGCGCTCGAATTGGCGGTCTTTTTCGAGAAGTCCTTATATGGTTCTGCGGCTTCCGGCGTCGGGACGGCAGTGGGAACCCGAAGCCAGTCAGCCCCATGAGCGCCTGTACGTATGCCCGCGAGGTTCGGTCACGAAGGGATCACGCCGCGCAGTCCGATGGATCCCCCTGAATTTTCGCGACAGCATGGGGCGCGGCGTCGATGATCGCTGCCGCGTTTTCCACTGCGCCTCGGGGACTGCCGGGCAGATTGATGATGAGCACGCGGCCCCGCACGCCGGCCACGGCACGCGACAGCATTGCATGGGGCGTTTTCGCAGCGCTGGCCGCCCTCATAGCCTCAGCAATGCCGGGAATCACTCTATCGAGGACGGATAAGGTGGCCTCGGGGGTCACATCCCTCGGGGCCACACCCGTCCCGCCAGTGGTAAAAATAAGGTCCACGCCGCCCTCATCGGCCCATTGCCGAAGCGTTCGCGCTATCTCAGTGATTTCGTCTGGACAAACAGCGGACTGCGTCACTTGAATGCCCTTCTCCCTCAGGAAATCCGAGAGCTGTGGACCAGCCTTGTCTTCTCGAGTCCCGTGAAACGAGCGGTCACTGACAGTGAGCACTGCTGCACGCAACAAATTTGTATGTTGGTTCATGATGTTCCTGCCCTGTCTGACCAGGCTCTAACAGTCCTCTGGCGAAGTCTTTGACTTCCATTTTTTCCGCCTCTAGTTCGTATTTGAGGAACCGGGCGGCTTTCCAGGGGTCCACGGTGGAGCCGCAGGTGAACACATCCACTGCGGCATAGCCGTATTCTGGCCACGTGTGAATGGTGAGATGCGATTCCGCAATGACCACCACACCTGAGACGCCTTGTGGATTAAAGTCCTGAAACGCGGTCTTCAGCACCGTTGCGCCTGCGGCTTCAGCGGCCTGAGCCATAATTCTTTCCAAATAATCGAGGTTGTCTATCTTCTGCCTATTGCAGGACCAAAACTCGATCAGAAGATGAATTCCCAAAGCTTTCATCGTCATCCTCCGTACCGAGTGGGCAAATGCCTCTCGCGAGATGGATACGTAACACTCGCGGCCACCACTTTTGCCGGCCTGCGTCCCTTGCCAGCACGTGACCACACCCCTTGCCTCAGACTGATTTGACCGATTTGTGGTTTGGCGAGCCGCTGCAGTTTGCATCGCGCCAAACCATAGATTGGGGAGTTTCTCCCCAGGCCCTGGAAGTGCTACGGTCTCAACCTTACGAGAGGAAAACAGCGTGTCTCCCCTCTAAGGTATCTCCTTTCGGCGCCGATTTTTTTTATCGAGGATAATAGAAATGCGCGGTGGGAACACGAATCCATTAGGCGGCATACGCCTTTGCGCAGTAGTCTGTGAGGTGCAATCAGAGCGCTTTGGATCATTTTCCCGACCTTGGGCGAATGCCCTTTCTGGTATTATCAACCCAGAACTTCTGCATCTTTTTGGTGCAAGTTGTCAAGCAAAAAATCACCGCGTATCATTCATTTTGTCTCAAGTGTCTTCCTCAGGTTCCACGTCCCTGCGATTTTTTGTTTGACCAATGAAAATGCAAGTAAACCAAGATTTTATTGCGATTTTGTGTGATTGTACGAAAAGCAAACACTCCCAAGAAATGTTGCAGATATCGACCCTAACACGGTCATGAGGCGCGCCGCTACGTCCATGACGCTTTGCGCTGTGACGGAGACGCCGATGCGCGAGAATGATCCCTTATGGTGGCGGCAGCGCCTCGCAGCGCGTCATTCTCAAGAAAGAGGGAATCCCGATAGCGGTTCTTACCGTTCATAGCGAATTCGAGGACGTAGTCGTGACTTCCAGGACTTTACTCGCTGTCATTTCGAGTGAAGCGAGAAATCCTGGTCAGCAAAACAAGATTTCTCAGTCGCAGCCTCTCACTTCATTCGAGACTCGCTCCTTCGAAATGACAGAGGTTGGCCTTTGGCGGCTGTCAGGGGAGTTCCGAAAGCGACCACACGCTCGAAGAGGCGGCCCTCATTCCGACAGAAATTTCGAGACCCCGCATAAAAAGTGGTCTCGACGGTTTTTTTGACGCGGCTGGATGCGCGGGCTTGCCCCGCGGCGGACGCGAGCGCATTATTGGTTCAGAAGGTCGAGATCAAACGCGTGCAAAGGGCCTTCGGAATGTACCGTGCAGAGACGATGAGGGGGCCAGCAGTGACAGGAGAAGACGTGCTTCGAGCCTTGCGAGAGTTCTTTTTTGGTATGGCGGTGTACGAACATCGATCCGTCGCGATGAAGGAAAAGGCTGCGTTGGAGGGTCTCTTCCTGCTCTCCGTGTTTGGCGATGTGCTGGGTTTGCCCACGCCCGTCTCCATTTACACATTGCGGCTGTTTCCCTACTCATGTACGAAGCTCAAGGGGTGGAAGAGGAACGTGCTCCGGGAACGGGACTGGACAGACTGGTCGTTCGATTAGCGACGCCTTGATGCTGAACGTCATCGCCGAAGCGTCTCAGCACGGGGGTCTTGATAAGGCCGGTTCTGGAGGGTCGGACGGCCGGGCGACGGCGTTGGGTAGATGTTCACGGAACTGCGTCCCCTCCCATGCGCAGTCAACGGATTCTGTGGCAGCGTTCGCCCCGAAACGCTCGACCAACTCGGAGAAAGCGGCCTTGCAAGACTACTTTCAATCCTGTTATTATCTGCGCCAAAGCGTTGCCCACCGGAGGTAGTCAACCATGAAAGACCAGAGGGTTTTATGGAATCCTTTTCGGATGATTAGTCCGAAACTCGATGAGGAGATCGGAAAAATAGAAGAGCTGTACCGCGCAGACGTGTCCCAAACTCGAACCCCTGAAGAAAGCATACTCATTATGCTTGCAAAGCTGATTCAGGTGACGCGTATCCTCTCTGCATCCTCGAAGGCAGAGAGTCTCGAGAAACTCGCGGAATGCGAAGAGTTGGTTCGGCAGGTGCATGAGCTGGAAAAAATCGCGACTGCAAGTATTTTGGGCGCTTCTTCGACCGTCAGCCAGATTTGGTTTCGCACGTTCGTTCGCTTCCCAAGTAGGATTGAACGGATTGGGGTCATGTTCGAAACCATTTTGGGGGCCATTCGCATCAAAATCAAGGATGGCATTCCCTTTAGCGATAAAGCGCAAAACGAGATGCATGCGATATTGGACCTCCTGGCAGAGCTCCTCGTAAATCTGCGCGACAGCATGGTGATCACGAACCGAGTGCTTCTGCATCACATCGAGAGCCAATGCGAGCGACTTGGTCAGCTTGTGGAAGATGCGCGGCTTGCTCACTGGGAAAGGCTGGAAGCCGGCTTCTGCTCTCCCCAGGCCAATGCAATCTTTTTGTGTATTCTCGACTCCGTGAAGAATATCAATCAATACATCAGCAATATGAAGGATAACCTCTTGGAGTTGGCTGGGTAGCAGCAGACTTGGATGATGACGACAAGGGCTTGACGCCGATGTTCAAGGCAGTACGCGTCTCAGACGGACAACCCCCGTGGCAGACGCGTTGCTTTTGGTTCGGCGAGGGACTATTATAGCAGTGCTTGAGAATAAGCGCGAAATGCGACGGAGTTTCGTGCTGCTTCATGGCCACGAAAGGGTGAATCTATGGCCAAATGCCTGAAAGCCGGATCAAGTCCGGCATGACAGATCGGACGCTGTGATGGGACAGACCATACTCGCTCCTCCATGATGTGTATTTTGCAAGCCATGACGTTTATAGTCTCTGCGCCTCATTTCGACGGAACTTTCGAGAGAGGGTGCATTACCTTAAAATGATCAATTTTCAACGGCTTTAGATTCGGTCTTTTGCGCCGTCGTGGAATGAGGGGATGCCTCAGTGATGACCAATGGACGCTTCAGTTGCTCTTTGGCGAGCCGAATCTGGCGAACAGTATGAACATACAACACGATAACAGTTGAGGAGAATTTCGTGATGGAAGTTCTGGGTATGTGTTTGGGCGCTTCCACGTTGAGCATGGTGCGTCTCCGAAAAGAAAACGGCGCCCCGGAAATCGTGCACGCTACAACCATAACGCATGAGGGTAATCCTCGAAAAGTCTTGTTGGACACGCTGGAAAAGGAACCTCGGATTAGCGAAATTCCCATCGCTGTCACGGGCCGCAAATTCATTCAATTCATGAAATTGACCACGATATCCGAACCCGAAGCGGTGGAAATGGCCGCTGCCCACATACTGCGGGGAAAAGGGCAGTACCGTGTGATCGTCAGCGCCGGCGGCGAGACCTTTATCGTGTATCATCTGGACGATGATTTCAAGATTCAAGGGATACAAACAGGCAACAAATGCGCGTCAGGGACGGGTGAATTTTTCCTCCAACAAATCGGCCGCATGAACTTGAGCCTGGAGGAGGTATCAGCGCTGGGGATTTCTGAGGAGGTGCACAAGGTCTCTGGGCGTTGCTCCGTGTTTTGCAAGAGCGATTGCACCCATGCCTTGAACAAGGGCATTCCCAAGGCGCACGTGGTAGCAGGCCTCGGCATGATGATGGCCAACAAGGTCTTGGAGCTGCTCAAGAAATTACCCAAGAAAAGCATCATGCTTGTGGGCGGGTCCTCCAAGAACAAGACTATGATCCATTATTTGTCCAAGGAGATCGACGACCTGTTCATTCCCGAAGAAGCCCCTTATTTCGAGGCGTATGGCGCGGCCTTATGGGCCTTGGACCATCCGACGGTTCGCTACACCGGCCCCCAGGATGTCTTCGAACAAAAGAGTTCCACCTTCAGCTATCTCAGACCGTTGTCGGAATTCCGGGATAAAGTGCATTTCAACGACCGTCCCCGAGGCGTTGCGCAGCCTGGCGACAGAACGATCCTAGGCCTCGATGTTGGCTCCACCACCACCAAAGGAGTCATCATGAGGTGCAGCGACAAGGCCATCCTCGCTGCGGATTATCTGCGCACCGACGGCGATCCCGTAGCTGCCGCCCGCAAAGTGTACAGAAGCCTTGCGGACCAGATAACCGCGCCCATTCAGATAAAGGGTCTGGGCGTCACAGGCTCCGGGCGCCAGATTGCTGGTTTGCATGCGATGACGCTCGGCGTCATAAACGAAATTATCGCGCACGCAACGGCCGCGGTGCACTTTGATCGGGATGTGGACACCATCTTCGAGATAGGCGGCCAAGACGCAAAATATACCTATATTACCAACGGCGTGCCGAGCGATTACGCGATGAACGAGGCGTGCAGCGCCGGCACAGGCTCGTTCCTCGAGGAATCCGCCAAAGAAAGTCTCGGCTTGAAGGTGGTGGATATAGGCAAGGTTGCATACGAGGGCTCGAAGCCGCCGAACTTTAACGACCAATGCGCCGCGTTCATTGGCTCGGATATCAAGAATGCAGCTCAAGAGGGCATACCGCTCAGCGACATTGTCGCAGGCCTAGTCTATTCAATCTGCATGAATTACTCGAACCGCGTAAAGGGCAATAGACCAGTGGGGGCCAAAGTCTTCATGCAGGGCGGCGTATGCTACAACGAAGCCATTCCTGCAGCCATGGCGGCCATCACCGGCAAGGAGATCGTCGTTCCTCCGGAGCCAGGCTTGATGGGGGCATTCGGCGTCGCGCTGGAAGTCGAGCGTCGGATCAATCTCGGCCTCATGGCGGAACAAGACTTTGATCTCAACAGCCTGGCCAATCGTGAAGTCGCCTACAAAAAATCGTTTATCTGCGGCGGGGGCAAGGAAAAATGCGATCGGCGGTGCGAAATCGCCCGCATCGAGATCGAGGGAAAGACTTATCCCTTTGGCGGGGCATGCAACCGGTACGTCAATCTGGTGCGGAACATCCAATTTGAACGGGAAAAATATGACATGGTGGATTATCGCCAGAAGCTTGTGTTCGAAGACCTCGCTCCTGACGACCCTGCCGACCCTAGGCCGACCATTGGAATGAATAGATCATTTCTGGTCAACACCTACTTCCCCTTTTTCAATACGTTTTTCGCTGAACTCGGCTATCGATTGGTCCTGCCGGATACAGTGGATCCCGAAGGCATGGATCAGCGGGGCGCGGCGTTCTGCTTCCCCGTCGAGATTGCGCATGGGTACGCAGTCGATCTTCTGCGCAAGGACCCGAACATACTCTTTCTGCCACACATTCGAGGTGTGCCCACGGACCACGAAAATCCCAACACGTGCACCTGCGTCTTTGTGCAGGGGGAGGCTTTTTATCTTTCGAGCACCTTTGAGGGCATCGGGAAAAAAAGGGTATTGACGCCCTATTTGGACTTGAGTGGGGGATTCGAAGCGAGGCTCGAGGATTTTATCGAGATAGCCAAACAATTGGGAGCGTCCCGGACTCAAGGCGCCGAAGCCGCAAGAAAAGCCATTGCCGCGCAGGAGCGATTCAAGGAGCGGCTGCGCGCCAAGGGTCGGGAAATTCTCGATACATTGCAACAGGACCCTGAAGCAATCGCCATAATCCTCTTTGGAAGACCGTATAATGCCTTTGCCGCAGAGGCCAACAAAGGAATTCCAGCCAAATTCGCCTCGCGAGGGTACTATATTGCGCCCTATGACATGCTGCCCTACGAAGATCAGGAACTTCAAGACGCTGAAACCATGTACTGGTCTATGGGCCGAATGATATTAAAGGCTGCGAGAATGACGAAGAATCACAAGCAGCTTTTTGGGACGTATATCAGCAATTTCTCCTGCGGCCCTGATTCGTTTATTGTTGGTTATTTCCGCGATGAGATGGGGCGTAAACCTTCTCTGACGCTGGAGTTGGACAGCCACACCGCGGACGCCGGATTGGAGACGCGCATCGAGGCCTTCCTCGACATCGTCCATTATTATCGAGAATTGGAAAGCAGGAAGCAAATCAGTCAGGCGCGCCAGGACTTTCGTCCTGCCAAGGCTATGATGCTCGACGGCAAACCCATCATCCTCACGGCAGATGGTCGGAAACTCCCGCTGACCCACCCGAGTGTGCGCATCATATTGCCGGCCATGGGGCGTTTTGCGCATCAGGCGCTGGTAAACACATTCAAGAAGGTGGGAATCAATGCCATTGGGCTGCCGCCCGCAGATGAAGAAGTCCTGAAGCTCGGCCGAGGCAACTCCACGTGCAAGGAATGTCTTCCTTTGCAAACAACAGTGGGGTCAATGCTGAAATACCTTACCCAAGACAGGCCCGAAGGCGAAGTGACCGCCTATTTTATGCCGGGAGCCGGCGGCCCTTGCCGGTTCGGCCAATACAATGTCTTCTCGAGACGATTGATCGAGCGCTACCAGTTCCCGGATGTAGCAGTTCTGACGCTCAATGCAGCGAATGGATACATGGGTCTAGGGGACAGATTCACCCTGCCGGCATGGCGCGCCATTATCATCGGCGACGTCATGTACGAGATTTGGTCCACACTCCTCGCCGCGGCAAAGGATCGGGACGCGGCCCTCAAAGTTTTTTACGCCGAGTGGGACAAATTAGTGAATGTCGTCCACAAGCCATGGCGATTGATCAAAAGGCAAATCCAGTCCACTGCTGAAACCCTTCGCGCCATACCCCTTGTCATGCCGTATGAAAAGATACCCAAGATTTCCCTCACAGGAGAGATTTACGTTCGCAATGATCCCATCTCCTTGCAGCGCCTTGTGGAAAAGATGGCTGATCGAGGATTTATTGTGCGAACCTCGCAGACGAGCGAGTGGATCAAATACGTGGACTGGCTTATCAAGAATCGCATCGAGGGAGATAAGCCGGACATCCCATTCTGGATTCGCTATTTTGTAAAACGGCATTTTGATTCCAAAGTAAGGGACCTCTTTGCGCCCTCAGGTCTGTTTTTCCACGAGACCCTTCGGGTGGAAGACCTCATCGAGGCAGGGGAGCCGTTTGTATCGCCTCGGCTTACGGGCGAGGCAATTCTTACTGTGGGAGCCGCGCTCCACGAGATTTTGCATCCCGCGTGCGGCATCATATCCATCGGTCCTTTTGGCTGCATGCCTTCAAGGGTGGCGGAATCGATATTGTCGGAGAAATTTACCACCGCGACCAAGCTCAACCTTATTATGGGCAAAAATGGGGATTCCACCATCGGAAAGAGTCCCATTCTGAGAGGCAAAGAGAGGAAGCTGCCCTTCTTGGCCATAGAAACGGACGGGAATCCGTTTCCCCAGATAATCGAGGCCCGGCTGGAGGCGTTTACTTTGCAGGCGAGGCGACTGCACGAACAGATGATGGCGGAAGGTCACTAAGTTCGGGTTTCATTGTCGGGCGTACCGACGGCGGAGTGCTTGGACGCGCCAAAAAAATCGACAAATGAAAGAAGACCATTGGCCCAAGAGGATAGCCACAATACTCGAGCTCGGGGAATGCGCGCTGAAGATGTCGCAGTTCGACATCTCGAAAAGCTCGGTTATGATGTCATCGAGAGGAATTTCCTCTGCAAGGTGGGGGAGATCGACCTTATAGCACGCCACCAGGATACCCTCGTTTTTGTGGAGGTGCGTTCCCGTCATGGCAAGGAAGCGGTGGATCCGATCTATTCGGTGGACGTGCGCAAACAAAAAAAGCTCATAAAAACGGCTCAGTTTTATCTGACGTCCAGATTTTCAGAATATCCTGTCTGCCGATTTGATGTGGTCATCGTGACGCTCGGCAACCCGCCTGATATCGTGGTGCTCCAAGACGCCTTCTCCGAATAATCTGCTGTCGGCAACGTGATCTCGTCGGGCGCACCGAGAAATCTTGGTCAGAAAACCAAGATTTCTCAGTCGCAGCCTCTTACTTCGGTCGAGCCTGGCGCCCTCGAAATGACTATGGTTGACTTGGCATGGTCGTGGCCGCGCTTTTCAAACGCGCCCGCGACCTCCTTGATGCAAAGCTCATCCGAGGGAAAGCTCCGGAAGCAGTATAGACCTGTTCTCGAAAGTAATCGCGAATTCAATGAGGCGCCGTTCATTTCGAATGCATTGTCCCTGTCATTTCGAGCGAAGCGAGAAATCTTGGCCCGAAGACCAAGATTTCTCAGTCTCAGCCTCTCACTTCGTTCGAGACCCGCTCATTCGAAACGACAAACGTTGACCTTTAGCGGCTGTCAGGGGGGGCCGAAAGCGGCCACACGCTCGACTAGGCGGCCCTCATTCCGACAGAAATTTCGAGAACCCGTATATTGACTGTGGCAGGGATTAGGCCCTACCGCTCGTCGATGATCCGCTTTGCCTTACCGATGCTCCTCTCGATGGATTCTGGGGCCAAAATGGTCACGGGCACGTTGATGCCGATCACCTGATGGATACGGGCAGCGATCTTCTTTGCCAATTCTTCAACTTTCTCAGCGCCTGCTTGATACACAGCCGGTTTTACCTCTGTCTCCACCATGATGTGATCGATATAACCCTTCTTGCGCAATCTAATTTGATAGAGGGGCTCCACTTCCTCAAATTCCATCAATACCGATTCGATTTGAGACGGAAACACATTGACGCCGCTAATAATCATCATGTCGTCAGACCTGCCGAGGATCTTGTCCATGGTGATGAGCGTACGGCCGCAGTCACATTTTTCCCGTTTGAGTCTACAGATATCGCGAGTGCGATAGCGAATCATTGGCATGGCTCGCCGTTGCAGAGAAGTGAAGACGAGTTCGCCTTCCTGCCCCAGCTCCAGGGGTTCAAGCGTGCCGGGATCGACGATTTCAGGATACACGTGGTCTTCGTTCACATGAATCCTATAATGCTCGCAGGTGAACGAAACGCCCGGACCCATGAGTTCGGTAAGTCCATAGTGCTCATAGGCATGTATGCCGCTCCGGGCCTCGATCTCGTTTCTCATCTCGACCGTCCAGGGCTCCGCCCCAAAGTGACCTGTTCTCAGCGCAGTCTTCTTGAGGTCCACACCCATCCGCTCCGCCTTCTCGATGATCGTGAGGCAGTAAGACGGGGTGCAGAACAGCGCGGTAGTTCCGAAATCTTGAATAAGCATGATCTGGCGTTCGGTCATGCCGCTGCCCGATGGGACGACCGCGCACCCGATTTTCATCGCCCCCTGCAAGAATCCGAGGCCACCGGTAAACAGGCCCATGCCATACGCATTTTGGGCGATGCTTTCGGGTCTGACTTCTTGCGCCCATAACCCCCGAGCCATACACTCCGACCACTGATCAAGATCTTCTGCTGTGTAAGGACCGGTGATGGGTTTTCCGGTGGTCCCTGACGACGCATGGATCCGAACCACCTGCGATAAAGGGACTGCGCACAACCCGAAAGGATAGTTATCTCGAAGATCTGTCTTCACGGTGAATGGAAACTTGCTCAGATCAGACAGCTTCACAAAATCCGACGGCTTTATTCCCCGCTCATCGAAAGCCTTTTTGTAGAAAGGAACCCTGTCGTAAACCCACTGCAGAGTTTCTTTGAGCTTTAGGGTTTGGAATGCGGCCATGTCCCGTTCGTTCATGGTTTCGAACTTTTCATCCCAAAATTTCTTCGCCATCAGGTTCCTCCTCTAAGGTGATTTATTTATTACTCCGTTGAACAACGATCGCGGAAGGGTTTATATTTCCCATAGTTACCGAGCTCGCTCGCTCGTGTCAAGTCAAAAGAATCAGCATCTGCAACCCCTTTTTCATGTTCGGAATCGCGTCCTCACACTTCAGCTCTCTGAATAGTCGTACAATAAATGACTTTCACAACTCCGAGAGTTTTTTGAGTCTCTCCACGGCGCTCTTGTCAAGAGACGACTCCAAGACCGGAAGCATTTGAGGTTTGGATATGGGACCTCGCAGCGTAAACATAACCGTCACTGGCGGGATGTTTTGCGGCGTTGGGGTGGTGGATTGTCCTTGTTGAGCCTGAGGCAGCCGTATGCCGTACTTGCTCAGTTCCTTGTCAACGCCAAAGGCTTTCAAAAACCCTTCGTGTTGTTTGAGGAAATCCCTTACCACTGGTATGTCTCCAATAGGTAAGTTCTCGAACATCCTCGTCTGAATCGACAGCAGGGCATTGATGGAGCTGTCTTTGAATAGATAA
>Ga0272448_1004223_pt1 | contig 16527 bp, 13 predicted proteins | sample YNPCB0191_FD_202220 | JGI IMG/M metagenome (GOLD analysis project Ga0272448, IMG submission 202220) | Hot spring sediment microbial communities from Yellowstone National Park, WY, United States - YNP-CB-019-1 | ecosystem: Environmental > Aquatic > Thermal springs > Hot (42-90C) > Sediment...
GTTGCCATCTCCGTATGAAGTAGCGTATGTCATCCCCTTCACGAACCAATCGGGGGTGGGGTCAGGAGGAACCTCAAACTGGGGGAGGGGGTGGTAACCCCCTCCCGCGGTTCGGGGTCTATTCCGGGCCACGGTTGCTGCTGGTCTCATTCCACTGCTGATCAGGGTCCTGGGGGTATGTCCAGTATTGCTCTGTGTACACCTGCTGCCACGGTTGAGGTTGATGTCTTTTGCCCCTCTTCATCAGCAGTACAACCACGATGATCAGGATTGCACTGACCGCGCATATCACCGCGAGGAGTCCTGTCGTTCCTATACCTGCGTCTTTGTCTTTTGTCTGGTTTCCGGTCTGTCCGCCGCTCGTGCCCCTTGCAATGATACTCACCTGCACCGGTGAACTGGGTGATTCCTCATCCCTCACCACAAGTTCAAACACATATGTCCCTTCTTTCTTCGGCGTGAACGATGGAGTGGATGCACTCGCCCCTGTAAGTGATACACCCGGTCCGGATACCTGTCTCCATTCAAAGGTAAGTGTATCCCCATCGGGGTCATAACTCCCGCTCCCGTCCAGTGTCACCCGTTCACCCACCTTTACCTCACCCGGGGCATTTACCCTTGCCACGGGTAGGCGGTTGGTGTTTGTTACCGTGATCTTGATCGTCTCGGAATCCGATCCACCCTTTCCATCGCTGGCAGTGAATGTAACCTGATACTCCCCGGACTGGTTGTAGTCCGGGTCAAACCGGAATATACCTGTTCCCGGGTCGATCGCCGCATTCTTCGGGAGCCCTGCCGCAGAATACACGATCCGGTCGTTATCCGGATCCGTGGCATGCAGACTGATGGTAAGTGTCTCACCCTCAGCCACTGTTTTATCCCCGACCGATGAAAGAACAGGAGGCCGGTTTGTAACCGGTTTCGGGAGAACCTTCACGGTCACAGTATCGGATACTGGCGGGTTCTTCCCGTCACTCGCCTCGAGTTTAAGGATATACTCCCCGTCTGCGGTGAATGTCGCCGTGGTCCTCGCCGATTTAGTGTCCGCAAAGTTGACCGCACCGGGACCGCTCTCCTTTGACCAGGTGAGCGTGAGTGGATCGTTCTCCGGATCAGTAACCGTTCCGTTGAGCCATGCTGTATCCCCGAGGTATATCGTCTGATCCGGTCCGGCATTCACCACCGGTGGTTTATTCCCCTGCGATGGTGTAATCTCAAATGTGTAGTTCATAACGGAGATGTTTGTCTTCTGCGGTGTCGAACTATCAGTTATGGTCGCACGTAATACCGCATTCGTGGTCGCAGGTGTCGAATCAGGGATCGTCCATTCATACTGGAAGGCACCCCATGTCTGCTGGGTTATTGTGTCGATAAGGGTCCATGGACCGGATGCACCGCTGGTCGATAACTCGAGTTTCACCTGATAACTCGGGTTCCCGCATCCAAGCCACCACTCCACGGTGTTCTTTGTTCCAGCCTCCCATTTTTCCCCGGGCAGCGGACGGCTGAATGTGATTGCCGGGCGTATCCAGTTATGCGGAAGGGGGTGTGCCTTTGCCCAGTCAGGAAACAGATCCTCGTTCTCGTTTCTCCACCCGTGTCCCCATCCTGGGATAAGTTCAAATTTGAATTCAAACCCTGCCTGTGTAAAATGATCTCGTGCGCCTTCGAGGTCCTGACGGAACCCGGAGTCTGTTTCGCCAACGCGCGAATAGAAAGACATGCTCTTTCTTATCGTCCACTGGGCGTTTGCCCAATCGGGTCCCCACCCGCCGGTCTGATGCGTGACCGTAGATAGTATATCTGACATTAGACTCCCCGCACGAAGACTTAATGCCCCGCCATCGGACCACCCACCGACCCAGATGTTACTTAAATCAATATTATACAACGGAAATGTCTCGTTTAGGATTACCCTGATAAGTTTTGTGTCATAATATGTCTGTGTGTTTCCCCTTGTTGTATATATCTCCCGCCAGGATTTCTGATAATCCCCCGAGGGTGACGCAATTATAAACCCGTCTGAATCCGCCCTGCCTCCAAAGAACATCTCTCCCTGGGTCTTATCGTAGCCTGCGCCATGCAGATATATAAATAGAGGAAATGGACCCGGCTGTTTACCGACCACACTCGGGACATACAGCCTGTACTCCCTTGTTCTTCCTTCGGCTACAGTCTGCTTATCGATGACACCTGTTGCACCACCCGAGCCGTGTGTGCCTGTATCATTCTTGCCCGTAAACCAGTTGCTGGACATATGATTATCCAGAGTATGACCCTGAGATACCCCGTTATCTGCCTGCCCGGTCGTCATGGTATTATTTGAAAGCCCAAGACTAAAAGATACCATTATCACGCTCACCATAAGTAACCTGGTCTCCCGCAGCATAACCCTACTTATGCGGTCAGAGTATATAAACTTCTAACAGAAAAGTACCATAAAAGTAACAACCCTTTTATTACCATTGAGGATGCACCAGTTGTGGTTCGAAAATCCGGTCTGACCCTCAGGGAGGAAATAATTCTTCACCTCTTCTCACAACCCCCGCTGGATAGCGATATTGAGGGTCCGTATGCCGCCACACGGGAGGGCATATCCCGGGCACTGGGGATCAAACCCTCACAGTTATCGAGAGACCTGAAACCCCTGATATCAGGCGGGTATGTCGCGTGGAAAACCGTACATGTACTTGGGTTTAAGAAGAGGGTCCGGGGGTATACCCTCAGCGAGAAGGGAAGGAAAACTGCTGAATCTATAATCCAATCATTGAGAGACTTGAGCATAACGGTTATCGATGAGTTCGGGAACCCGGAGACGACATCGCTGGAGCATGCAGTAAAAAAATTAGGCGGAAGATATAGTTATCTTGAAATCCTCCGGATGAGGGATAAAACCACGGATGGTGAAATTCGGATTGCATCTCCGGTCCAGTTCCCCATACCGAAGAGGTTTATCGGCAGGGAAAAAGAACTCAAGATGATTTCAGAGTGGTATACGGATAAGACTTCTGATATACTGTTTATCTACGGGATCGCCGGTGTTGGAAAGACCTCACTCGTGATGAAATTCATCTCCTCTTTGAAAGATGTACCTAAGTTCTACTTCAAACTGCATGAATGGGATACGCAACGGGGCATCCTTGAATTGATAGCTAATGCCCTAGCAGGGTGGGGCGACGAAAAATTGCAATCGTATCTGAAAAATACACCTTACGAGGATTTAAACAACATCTCGATCATCCTGCGGATTACTCTTACTGCAGGGAAACCGCTATTGATTTTTGATGATATCTGGACGGTATCGAAGAAGATCCAGCCCCTGATAACGATGATCTGTGAGACCGTTTCCTCCTCCGGAGGGAAGATGATTCTCATATCAAGGGAATTCCCATCATATTTTGAAGGGTATGTCAACCTCCAGGCATCTATTACAAAAATTAAACTTGAAGGACTTACTGAAGATGAGGCACGACAGTTACTCAGAGAAAAAGGTCTTCAATCGATGCCCGGTGAATTGATGGATGAACTGATTAACGCCCTGAAGGGTCATCCTCTTCTTCTTACACTTCTCCAGGGGAATGAGGATATTGATGCCCTCTGTGAGGGGGATATTGCACGGTTTATTCATAACGAAGTTATCTCCCGGCTCTCCCCTGAAGAGAAAAAACTTCTGCACCTTCTTTCGGTCTTCAGGGGTCCGATCCCGATATCCCTGCTTGTCAGGAAGTTCGGGTTCGAAACCGTAGACTCACTCCAGAGAAAGGCGATTATTGAAAAGTCCGGGCAGAACGCTACACTCCATGATCTCATGCGGTCTTTTTCTCTTGCAATGATCTCGGAAAAGGAGCGGCGAGAGTGCCATCAGACAGCATACCGGTTGCTCCCCCCGGAAGACGAATACCTCCTTGAGCGGATATATCATGCGATCAACGGAGGATTACTTGATACTGCATTTAATGAAATAAAAAATGAAAAAGAAAAAATCATCACATCAGGAAGGGTATCGGATTTACTTATCCTGATCGAGGGGATACCCCAGCGGGATCTCCCCGCAGCAATCGCAAGTGAGATCCTGCACCTGAAGGTCCTGGGATATACGCACCAGGGAAAGATCTCAAAGGCGATCGAATGCTATGAGAGGGCGTCTCCAGAGGTATCCTCCAGTCCCGAGGTCATTCTGATAACGGCAGATAACTACATTCTTGAAGGTTCATATAAAAAGGCTCGAGACATGCTCAGATCCCTTAACAGAAGGGGGCTGGATATTCAACTTTCAATTGAAAAAGAAAGAATATATGGTCGACTATTTGTTGCACGAGGGTTGTTTGAACAGGCAAAAAAGAGGTATATGAAAGCACTAACCCTGGCAAAGAAATCTGATTCCAGGGAAATCATGGCAGAGGTTATGATGGATTTAGCTACGGTTTCACTATATAAAGGAGAAACCAGAAATGTCATCAACCAGTTACTGGGGGCGATGAGATTATTACGGGGTGATGATTCCAGGCTTGCCCGGATCTATCACAACCTTTCCATCGCATATTACCAGCAAAAGATGAACGATCAGGCGCTTCTCATGCTGGAGCGGGCATTGGGCATCTACAAGCGTTCCGGTGACTACATTACGGTAATAAAACTTCTCTTGAATAAGAGTGCAATATTTTATGAAGAAGAGCGCATGCATGAGGCAAGAGAAGTCATTTTAGAGGCGCTGGAACTTTCGCGCAGGGCTGGCGTGCAGAGGTTTGTTGCAGCATCCATGGCAAACCTTTCCATGGTGGATAACATGCTCAAGAACTATGTGGAGGCTGAGGTACTCGCCAAAGAAGCGTTAAGGATTGCAAAGACGCTGAAAGATAACCGGATTACCGTATCCCTGATGAACTCGCTTGCATTATCTTCTCTTGGCCAGTGTCGCATTGATGATGCAATATCTTATGCGAAAAATGGTCTCACCCTTGGCAAAAAGATAGGTGCATACAATATGTGCATCGACCTCCTTGAAACACTCTCCCTGAGTTACATGATCAGGAAGGATTATACACGGGCACGGATCTATGCAAGAAGGGCATTATCACTCGCCATAAGAAAAGGTGTGATCCACGCATTGAAAAGGATCGAAAAGATCGTGAAGAGACTCGGTGAAAAAAATAAGTGATCTTATCGGAGCGGGGAATAAAGTAAATATATCTGTACCCCTCATACTGTTATGATGCCTGTTGACTATGGACCCGGATTCTACATTCAGGTATTTGCCTTATTCTGGGTATTCATTTCACTCTTTCTTGCAGTGATATGTTATGACCGTGTGAGGATGTATGCCCTCGGCAACCCGCGCATCTGGGGTATACTTGCGCTTATTGGGGGGATATTTGTCTACCTGTGGATAAGATACCTCTGCATGAAAAAAGGGAGATACCCTGAAATGGAAAAGAAGAAAGGTGCCGGGACGGGACATGATCTCCAGGGTGCAGCAGGAGAAAAACCGCGCCTGGATGACCGGGCTGAGCGGAAGATGTGGTTGTTCTATATGACCCTATTTTTTCTTCCTCTGATTGCATTGATGTTTCCGGAGGAGGCACTCGTAAACTTTTACATGCTCTCTGTGGTTTATTTTGTGATGGTCTATTCCATTGCAGAGGACTACAAGGTCCTGCCCCTTGTCCCGCGGCAGTGGGAAGTTATTGCGGGTGCCCTCGTGGTTGCATCATCTTTTGCAATAACTGAACTGAAATGGATGATCGTCGCAGGAACACGAACATACGGAATGATCAACTTCAGTGTTCTCCTGATCGGGGTTACAATCATGTTTTTCGGTGTCTCGGGTTACAGGATCTCTGTACTGAAGGCGGTCTCACTTGGAGGAGGCGCAGTTCTGGTATTCCTTGCATTATTGAGGTTCTCGTTTGCACTCACTACACTTACGGTTCTCATAATGGGTCTTATCCTGATGGGATATGGTATCCACAGGATCCTTCCGATCTTCATGCCGCCATTGATCGTGCTGACACTTGCATTCATCAACACGGGGTTCTATCAGAGCGATGAACTTATTAATGCCGCCACACAGTACCTTGCCCCGTTTGTGTCCCAGTTTTCAACATGGTTCACATCACTTTTTGGATATAATAACTATGCAGAGTGGAACAGCGGCAGAAACGCCTGGGATATAATCTTTGTCGGCAACGGATTCAGGGATAGCGTGGGTGTTGTGGGGAACTGTACCGGAATCGTGGGGGCAATGTTCTACGGGGTGATCGCAACTGCAATGCTTCTCTGGGTGTATTGCGAATGGTGGAGAAAGGTCGTTATCATTATCGGAGGGGTCATGGGTTCATTCATTACAAACCTCTTTCGTGTGGTTATCCTGATCCTTGTGTACTGGCACTTTGATTATCCCAGACCGGACCACTGGAGGTTGAGTAACCTCATGTATGTCCACGAATACATCGGAGACATACTTTATATCGTGTTTATCACGGTTTACTGGTTTTTTGCATTTGAGTATCTGATCCCGGAGGGATCACCGCAGAAGGGTGCGCAACCGAGTATCGCCGAAACTGTAGTTTTTGCGCCACCAAAGAAAAGACGCAGGGCGATATCTATTTCACTCACCCCCTTTCCCGGGCAGAAACGAAAAAAAATCCATCGCAGGCGACGGGATAAATACACTTCTAAAGGTTCCGGTATACATGAGAAATGAGGACGGATGTCTTTCTCCAGTCACCGCGTTCAACTACGGTTTCCCTTGCCATCCTCCCAAGGTTTCTTCTCATGGCATCATCTGCAGAAAGGGTCCTGATCCACTCTGAGATCTCATCGGGTGAGTTCTTCACAAGGAGTATTCCGTTTTTCCCGTGCTGGATCCATTCGGAAGTCCCGCCGACATTCGAGGAGATCACGGGCAGGGCACATGCCATCCCCTCCATAACAGAAATGGAGATCGTATCCGATAACGACGGGGAGACCATGATGTCAAACGATGCAACATACCTTGCAATATCCGGATATGAAACCTTTCCCAGGAAATAGACACGATCATCCACACCGAGCTCCACGCATAATCTCCGGAGATAGGTCATCCAGGCTCCATCACCAATCAGGACCAGACCGATCCTTTTATCCATGCCCTTCATGGCATAGATAACCCGGTCGATCCCGTATCCAGGGTAGAGCATCCTCGTACACCCGACGATGATCTCCTTTCCCGGGGCAATCTTCTCCCGGAGGTTTTCATCCCTTGCACCCGGCGAAAAGATCGAACAATCAGGACCCCAGGGGATTACATAAATCTTTTTCAGGTCATACCCGAGTTCACCCATCCTCTTTTTCACATGTTCACACTCAGCAATCCCTGCATCAAAGCGGACTGAAGTCCTGTTATGCCAGCGATCAAATATGCCCGTAAGAGAGGGGATGCGCGTCTTCCATCCGGGTCGTATCGCATAGACATCGCTTCCCCAGGGGGAGATCACAAGTTTTACATGCCGGGATACGCTGCAGGATGCATAATATCCCCACGGGAGGATATACATCGCATGGACAAGATCCGGTTTCTCCCTGTCGATGATCTTTTTAAGGTAGGGGATATTGAATAAAGGGACCCATCGAAGATACCTTGATTTGAATGGCATCGAGATGGTTTTTATACCCTTTTCTTCGGGTGTCCATCCATAGGAAACAAGGATCACCTCAAACTCTTTTTTAAACCTCTCAATAAACCTGGATGTATGCACACTCTCCGGGGCAAAGTAAAGGATCCTCACACCCCGGGAATAGACATCTGGATTTATAATTTCATCCATAACAGGGTGATCTATTCCACCCGGGGTCCGGTCATCGGTTGCATCACCGTATCAGAACCTGCGAAGTGTACCGGAAATCACTCCGGATACGCTAATCATGCTCAGTTCGGTTTCAATAGTATCCGTGCATACTACATTGAACTTCTTCAGGCTGGGTATGATATCTCTGTGGAATATCCCGAACAGCCCGTGGGTGCATACTGCGTATACATTCCGTGCGCCTTTTTTTCTGAGTTCCTCGAAAGCACGAAGCATGGTCCCCCCGGTTGAGATGATATCATCGACAATCGCAACGGATTCCCCCTGAACATGTATATGCCCGAGGTCCATCTCCACCGTGTATGAATCTATTCGTTTTTTCTTGATATAATCAGTTTGAACACCCATGAGCGATGAGATCCGCTCAGCACGAGACCTTGCACCCGCATCCGGAGCGATCACCCAGTTCACATCATGTTTCTTAAGATACTCAGCAACGGGTTCAGCCGGGGAGAGGTTTATCATCTTATTCTCAAAAAATCTTGAAACGAGTTCGCTGTGTACATCGACGGTGATCACCTGATCAGAATAGATCTGAAAGAGTTTTGCCAGTGCCCGTGCTGAAACAGGTTCCCCCGGCTGGAATACCTTATCCTGTCTTGCATATCCACCAAAATACGGAACGATTGTAATGATCCCCCGGGCACCGTTCTCCTTCACCATCTCCTGAAGAACCAAGAGTTCAATTATATCCTCGTCCCGGATACACGACTGGATTATTGCAATCTCCTGACCTCTCACGGATGCAGGGTCCATGAGTTTCGCATAAAATGATGAATCCGGAAACCGTTTACTTTCATATTCAACAGGGGCGACCCCCAGGGTCCGAGCAACCTTCTGACCGAGCACTTTACTTTTAGATCCGGCAAGGATTAACATCGCCACACCGTCTCACCAAGATGAATTTAATAATAAAAATCTGTTGAGTAGTTGAGTACCTCGCATTTTTGCGCATCCCGAAATTACCTTCTCCCGATAACTTCTGAGAATCGTCAGACCGGGGTGTAATTCGGGATTACCCTCTGCGCCATTGGGGACAAAAGGTTTAAGACCGCTGGGGTCTTCTATCCATTGGTGTCTTCATGATTAGCATCGATAGGGATCGCTGTTACCATTGCGGGGCATGTGTGGGTGTATGTCCCCCGGATGCCCTCTGGCTGAGAGAGGTGGTAGTGGAGGTCAATGACCGGTGTACCGGGTGCGGGTTGTGCATCCGTATATGTCCGGGAGGCGCAATATCAAAGGTGAAGAAATCGAAGGTGAGTGCATGAAGACCCTGGATTACGATGTGGTAGTTATCGGGGCAGGTCCTGCCGGGAGTCAGGCGGCAAGGTTTGCTGCAAAAGGTGGAGCCCGTACCCTTCTCATGGAAAAAAGACAGGAGATCGGTTCACCTGTAAGGTGCGGGGAAGGTATCTCAAAGGAATGGTTACCCGCGGTGGAGATCCCGTATGATAAGAAGTATGTAGCGCATGAGGTTGACGGGGCAGTAATCATCTCTCCCGGGGGTTACAGGGTATGCATCGATGCAAAGTATGCAGGGAACGAGGTCGGATGCGTGGTCGAGAGGGACATGTTTGACAAATACCTTGCCCACCTTGCAGCGAGGGCGGGTGCGGATATTCTGGTAAAGGCAAGCGCAACCGGACTGGTAAAAGGTGAGAATGGGTTTACCAGGGTGAAAGCCCGGGTCATGGGTGAGCCTGTGGAAATCAATACAAGAATAATCATCGGAGCCGACGGGTTTGAATCCCAGGTAGGTCGCTGGGCAGGTATAGATACAACCCTCCCGCCAAAAGACATCATCTCTGCCATTCAATACCGGCTTGCAGATATTGAGATCAACTCCCGGTATTGCGAGTTTTACATCGGGAGAAAGGTCTCCCCCGGGGGGTATGTCTGGGTATTCCCGAAAGGTGAAGATATCGCAAATGTAGGTATTGGTGTTCAGTTATCTGCAATTAAAGAGCCGCTTGAGGCAAAGCACCTTCTTGACAGGTTCATTGAGGGGATGCCCGGTCTGAAACGCGGGGAAAAACTAGACATCGTTGCGGGTGCGGTTTCCATCTCTGCCCCGCTGGAGAAATGCGTCACCAAGAATGTCATGCTTGTGGGTGATGCAGCCCGGGTAATCGATGCAATAACCGGAGGAGGGATATCGCATGCCTGCATCACCGGAAAGGAAGCAGGGATCACTGCCGCAGAGTCCATCCAGGCAAACGATACCTCGGAAGGGTTCCTCCAGAGGTATGAAAAGCGATGGAGGGATAAACTCGAGGCGAAACTTTATCGTGACTGGATGGCTAAAGAGAAACTTGCAACGCTCTCCGACGATGTTCTGGACCGTGTGGTAAAGATTATTTCCGAGGCGAATATCACGCACCTTTCAGTATACAGCCTGCTCATGGCAATAAAAGAGAAAGACCCTGAACTCGTAAAAGAGTTTGAGCACCTGCTGATGTAAGACGAAATACCATTCTGCCGTCTGCCTTACACCATTTCACTCCGAAACTTTAAATAGTATAGGTATAGATTTTCAGGTAATGACATGGGGGGTTCGTGTCCCGAGGGATAAATGCGAAACCGTGCGAAGGTTAATGCTTGAAGAAGGGATCCTTGACACCTCGTTCACACCCCTGGTGGAGGAGGGGTATGCCTGTCTTCCCCTGAAAAGACGGAGTAAATGTGTATTGAAGTATGGTGTGCTGCTCTCAGGGCTGAAGTTCAGACGAAAAAAGAGGGTGAACCCGATCAATATGATCAGGGATGAGGCGTGCATCCCTCCGGAGATGAAACACCTTCTTCCGAAGAGGTGGAAGATCATCGGAAAGATCGTTGTGCTCCGGATCCCGGAGAAGTTAATGGCTTACCGGGAGGAGGTTGGACGGGCATATGCGAGGGTTCTTCATGCGACCGGTGTGATACATATCAATTCGATAACCGGGGAGTTCAGAAAACCGGATACTGTTTTGCTCTATGGAAAGGATACCCTTACCCTTCACAAGGAAAACGGTGTGCGTTTCAGGCTTGATCTTTCAAAGGTTATGTTTTCCAAGGGGAACACATTTGAACGGCAGAGGCTCATCCATCTGGTAAAGAACGGTGAATGTATCCTTGATATGTTTGCAGGGATCGGGTACTTTTCCCTTCCCATTGCGGTACATGCGCGCCCCTCCGTAGTATATGCATGCGAAAAAGACCCGGTATCCTTTGAGTTTCTGAGGGAAAATATCAGGTTGAACCATGTGGAGCATATCGTTAAGCCTGTTCTCGCTGATGCAAAGGTTTTTTTCCCGGAAGTAAAGTGCGACCGGATCATCATGGGGTATATCCCGGAGAAAGGGGAATGGATCGATGACCGGGTTGCACCGTGGGGGTTTCTCGATACTGCAATATCGAACCTTTCAGAGTCACCGGGGGCAACCATACACCTTCATACCCTGGAAAAGAGGTCCGCGCCACCGTTTACCGGGGTAAAAAACCTTAAGGTTGTAAACCACAGGTATGTAAAATCATATGCCCCGGGGATCTGGCATGCAGTCTATGATCTTATGCGTGAACCATGATGATGCATACACATTAAATTTACTCCCCGAAGAGGTTGCGAAGCCGGGAGAGGACCTCTCCGGCCACCTGTCTTGTGGTAGATGGATATTTCTTCACCCCTTTCAACTTAAAGAACATGCAGGCTGATGAGAACCTGCCGATTCCACTAACAATGTAAATAATTAATAATGCAGTAGCAACGGGGTATATACCTCCAAGCCATGATGCAAGATACCCGCCGAGAATCGACCCGGTAAACCCGGCTACCCCGCTTACCAGGTTGAAATATGCGAAGTATTCGCCCCGTGTCTCCTCGGAACTTATATCCAGAATGTATGCGTTGAAGGCTACATTGACGATTGCCATACCCAGCCCGAGAATAAGAGTTAAAATGTAAATATGATAAACGGATGTTGCTAATCCATATCCCAGGGGCACAATGACAAACAGGAACCTGCTTCCTATGATGAGTCCTACAGGTCCAGCACGGTCCAGCACCATACCTACGACCTTCTGGAATCCGATGGTGGAAACCGCACCCAGAAGCGAAACAATGGCGATCTCTGCATTTTTTGCGCCAAGGACATCCACCATGGTGAAATAAAATAGCGGCCAGGAGAGTGACATGAAAAATGTGTATATTCCCTGGACCCTTATCAGATACTTGAACTCCGGTATGAATTTTGACGGTGTAATGAGTTTGATTCGTTCTGGGGTCACATTAGTCTCCCTGATGGGGAGAAGGAACACTATTGATGCCAGACCGATACCTGATGAAATGATGAACAGGGTCCGGTAGGCATTTACATCTTCTGGCGGGGTGATCGAAAAATAGAACAGGACAAAAAGGTTTGCGAATACCCCTGCAGCAAGAGCATAGTTTACGATCCGGGAGAACTCCCTGCCTCGTCGTCCATGTTCGATCCTGTCACCCAAGAGCGCAGAGTAGGTTGGTATCATCATGGAGTATCCGATGGCGTTAACCGAAAATATCAGTATAAGCAGGGTGACATCGGACACAAAGATGGAGGAGAAGAGGGTTATCGACATAAGAACTCCACCGATTACGATGAAGATTATGCGCCTGCCCATCCTGTCACTGAGATACCCCCAGGGTAACTGAAAGATGTTGGGGAGGACACTCTGCAGCGCACGGAATATCCCCATCTGGGAGGCGGTCGCCTGAAGCCTCATAAGATAGTATGGAATATATGGAGTGGAGAGGTTATCCCCGAATGAGCGTGTCCCCTCCCGGCCGCAGAGAAGGGGTACGACCTTTCTGTTAGATTCAGAGGAAGCAGTCATCCGGTCTCCCCGAATATCTTTAATATAAATAATGAAGTGTTAAAGCGCAGGGGATAAGGGGAAAAATGTATTTACCACCACACTATCGGGGTTAATGGTGGTTACATGAAGAGTTTAAAAGGGTCTCAAACCGAAAAGAACCTGCTTGCTGCGTTTGCAGGCGAATCGCAGGCGAGAAACAGGTATACATTCTTTGCCTCACAGGCAAGAAAAGAGGGGTTCGAGCAGATCTCTGCCATATTTCAGGAGACTGCAGACAATGAAAAGGAGCATGCAAAACGGTTCTTTAAGTTCCTTGAAGGTGGTGAGGTAGAGATAACTGCATCATTTCCTGCAGGTGTAATCGGGGATACGAAAGAGAACCTTAAGGCTGCTGCAGCAGGAGAAAACTTCGAGCATACAAAACTCTATCCTGAATTTGCGAGGGTTGCTGACAAGGAAGGGTATCCTGAGGTTGCCGAGGCATTCAGGAGGATCGCATCGGTTGAGGTTCAGCATGAGAAACGGTTTAATGCTCTGCTTGAAAATGTTATCTCAGGCAGGGTCTTCAAAAAGGATAAGCCAGTCAAATGGAAGTGCAGAAACTGCGGGTATGTCCACGAGGGTGTATCTGCCCCGGATGTATGCCCCTCCTGTCTGCACCCCCAGGCATTCTTTGAACTCCTGGAAGAGAACTGGTAGGAAAATGTGCTGAACCCGGGGCAAGACTTTTTTTACCGAGAAAAATCCGGGTATGAGGAGCTTTCATGCGATTCCTTGATACGGAGGAGATTACAAGGGCAGTCCGAGATTTGTGTCTAGATATCAATATCAACCTTGCAGATGAGATAGCAGATGCCCTTGATGCCTCTGTTTCGAGAGAGGATTCACCTCCGGGAAAGGAGATCCTCCAGCAACTCCAGGAGAATGCAAGGATTGCAAGGGAGAAGGGTATCCCCTTCTGTCAGGATACGGGGATCACCATCGTTCATGTAAGGCTCGGTTGTGAGGTAAAACTGAAAGGTGATCTATACGATGCAATAAATAAGGGTGTTGCTGCAGGGTATACCGATGGGTATCTCCGGAAATCGGTGGTCTCGGACCCGTTGCGGAGGGTAAATACCGGGGACAATACCCCGGCGATGATCCACCTCGAGCTTGTCGAGGGGGACAGGGTCTCCCTGAGGGTTATGGCAAAGGGTGCAGGTGCGGAAAATATGAGCCGGATGAAGATGCTTACCCCGGCAGAAGGGATCGATGGGGTGAAGTCTTTTATCATTGAGACGGTAGAACTTGCAGGGGCAAATGCGTGTCCTCCAGTTATCCTTGGTATCGGTATCGGGGGGACATTTGATGAGGTCGGATGGCTTGCCAAGAAGGCGCTGATGAGACCATTAGGCAGCAGAAACCCTGACCCCTTATACGCTGATCTGGAGCGTGAGGTGTTAACCGAGGTCAACAACCTCGGAATAGGTCCGATGGGGCTCGGTGGAAGGGTAACCGCCCTGGATGCACGCATAGAGTTTGCGCCGTGCCATATCAGTTCACTTCCCGTGGCGGTAAATATCGATTGTCCCGCCCACAGGGTTAAGGAGGTGGTTATATAGCAGACCGGGAGGTAAAGCATATACACCCACCTTTAACCGATGAGGGCGTTGATGCGCTCCGTGCAGGGGACAGGGTTATGATTACCGGTGTGATTTACACTGCACGGGACGCCACGCATCGAAGGATGATTGAGTCCCTTCTCCGGGGTGAAGGTCTCCCGGTGGATTTAAAGGGACAGATCATTTTCTATACAGGGCCGGCTCCGGCGAAACCCGGGAGGGTTATAGGCTCGATCGGACCGACCACATCCTCCCGCATGGATAAGTACCTCGACTTCATCCTTTCTCATGGTGTAAAAGGGACCATCGGGAAAGGGTATCGTTCGGATGGGGCGGTGGAATCAATGAAACGGTATAAAGCAGTATACCTCATTGCGCCGGGCGGGGCTGGTGCATATCTTTCAGAAAGGGTTATATCCGCTGAGGTTATCGCTTATGAAGATCTTGGAAGTGAATCCATGCAGAGGCTCGAGGTTCAAGGGTTTCCCGTGATGGTGGCAAACGATTCTTATGGTAACGATATATTCAGGGATGCGTGGAAAAAATGGAGGAGATCAATCAGGATAAGTTGATGGGATACCCCCCGCCGAGGTATGCACTCATAGATATAAGTAGCGTGAAACTTCATGAGGAGGTAATCCCCGAGAGGGTTGATGAGGTCGCAGAGGATATTAAGAGGCGGGGTGTGGTGCTTGAACCCCTTATTGTTGATGACCGGTATCACATCGTGCTCAACGGTCATCACAGGCTGGCTGCCCTTCGAAAACTCGGTGCAAAGAAGATCCCTGCATACCTTGTGCCGTATGATGCACCGTATATCGTGGTGGACAGGTGGCCTGATTCCACATGGCATAAAAAGACCGTATCGAAAGAGGATGTGATCGAGGCTGGACTTACCCAGAGACTTATGACCCCTCATACATCCCGGCATAAGTTCCTCTTTCACGTGGAGCAGATACCCACACCATTGAAGGACCTGATGTAGGTTCTGAGGGGGAATAGCCCGGGCATCGGTGAAGTGGATGAGCGTTCGAGAGATGGATTTCCAGTGTATGGTTCGTGGACACCTCCCCGAGGGGTGTGCACACTGTCACCGCGGGGGAAAACTCGTCCTTTTTATAACGGGGGTATGCAATCATCACTGTTTTTACTGTCCACTCTCAGAAAAGAAGTACGGGCATGATGTCTCCTATGCAAACGAAAGACCGGTGAGAAGGATTGAAGAGGTCATCCAGGAGGGAAAAGATATGGATGCCTCAGGCACCGGGATCACGGGTGGCGACCCCCTTGCCAGGTTTACCCGGACATGCAGGTGGATCAGAGGACTGAAATCCGCGTTTGGCATGGAACATCATATCCATTTATACACCGCAACCCCACCGCACAGGAACATGATAAAAAGACTTGCAGATGCAGGTCTCGACGAACTCAGGGTCCACATCCCGGCACCATTCTGGCTGGATCCCGGGGTATATATTCAATCTCTGAGGGGTGCACTGGGGTTCGATCTTGATGTGGGGGTGGAGGTGCCTGTCCTTCCGGATAAGGCAGGAGAACTTTCTCACATGCTGGATACACTTGAAGGTGTGGGTATATCCTTTGTGAACCTGAATGAACTTGAACTCTCGGACACCACGGTCTCCCGGATGGAACGGTATGAGCCCGCAGGGGATAGTTATGCGGTAAAGGGGTCATACCCTCTGGGGAAAAGACTAGTAAAGGCGAAAAAACGGGACTATACCCTTCACTTATGCACCGTCCGGTATAAGGATGCAGGACAGTTAAGACGCAGGTTGATCCGCCGGGGAAGAAAAATAAAAAAGGGGTATCAGGTCCTTACCCCGGACGGGACACTCCAGTTTGCCATCATTACCGGGGATCTGGCTCGACTGAAGACCGAACTTAAAAGACTCAACCTTTCAAGGTCACTTTATTCTTTAAATGAAAAAAAGAAAAGGATCGAACTTGCCCCGTGGATCGCTGATCTCGTTGCACGCCACCTGCGAAAAGAGTTTGATATCTATCTGATAGAGGAGTACCCCACATGGGATGCACTTGAGGTCGAACGCATACCCCTGAGATAGGTTCCTCCTGACCCCCCGAACCGCGGGAGGGGGTTACCACCCCCTCCCCCAGTTTGAGGTTCCTCCTGACCCCTCCCCCGAGTATTCTGTGAGGGGGCTGACATACGCTAATTCGTACGGAGACGACAGTTTGGGGGAGAGAGGAATCTCTCCCCCAAGACC
>Ga0272448_1004225_pt1 | contig 16524 bp, 11 predicted proteins | sample YNPCB0191_FD_202220 | JGI IMG/M metagenome (GOLD analysis project Ga0272448, IMG submission 202220) | Hot spring sediment microbial communities from Yellowstone National Park, WY, United States - YNP-CB-019-1 | ecosystem: Environmental > Aquatic > Thermal springs > Hot (42-90C) > Sediment...
CAGGAGCGGCCGAGCCCGCAACAGTGGGCGCACCGGCCGTACTGCGAGCTGCTCGAGGCCGATGTCCTGCCGGAGCGCCTGGCCCATATGGTCATCGACTGCATGCGCGCCAACGGCGCCACCACCATCGGCGTGGTGGCCAATGTGGGCCCGGCGCGGCCGGGCGCGCGCGCCATCCTCGGATTCATATCCTACGGCTACGCCCAGATGCTCCTGCGGCTCGATCGCATCGAAGAGTACCTGCTTTTTCTCTACTCCCATCGCTATCACGTCCACACGCGCGGCAGCTGGACCGCCGGCGAGGTGTGCGGCATCACCGGGGGAACGGCGCTTTTCTGCATTCCGGCCCAGCAGACGATTCCGCTGCTGGTGCGCTGGATGCTGGTGCTCGAGGATTCCGACCGGGATAGGCTCTACTTCGCCAAGGGCGTGCCCCGGGATTGGGTCGCCTCCGGGAGGCCGATCCGCATCGAGAAGGCGCCGACACGCTGGGGGCGCGTCAGCCTGAACCTGGTGTCGCGGCCGGAAGCGCGATCGGTGGTGGCGACGGTGGAGCTGGCGCGCCCGGGCGCGCCGGAGGAGATCCAGGTGAAGCTGCGGGTGCCGAAGCGAACGCCGCTCCGCAGCGTCACGGTCAACGGGCGCGCCGCTGAAATCGGCGGCAAGGACAACGACACGGTCGTGATCCCGACCGGCGGGGAAAGACGCTTCGAGGTCATCGGCCGGCTCGACTGAATGCGGCGAATCGCGGGAGCCCGGGGGCGACGACGGGCACGCGAGCCTGTCGGCCGGCTGCTCTCATACGAAGCTGGAAACCGTCCCCATGCGGGCGGGACCGCGCGCTGGTCGCGCTGCCGGGGAGGCCGCGCGGAAACCGATCGTTCCGGCGGCGTCCACCTTCCCGCAAGCAGCCCGCGGCGCGCCTTGGGCGGTCTGTGGAGCGCCCGGACGATCCCCGGCAGAGTTACCCCGGTCCGGGACCTCACCGGCGCGGCCCGCGAAGGTTTGAACTTCCAGGCGCACTGCGCGGACCTGTTCCACTTCGGCCTGCCGTGGAACCTCGGGCGCATCGACCGCAGGCTTCAGCCTGCGCCGGAGGCGCACTGTCGCTATTTCGTGCTCCACCAACGCGCCGAAGACCGAGTGCTCGATGTGCCCGTGCGCAGGACCGAAACCTTCAAGAAAGAGCTCGGCTGCCTTGCAAAGGTCATCGACGACGATATCGAATGCCTCCTCGGCAACGACATCCGCCATAGGGATACAAACCGCCTCATCATCGAGATCGAACAGATCGACATCGACGCAGAAAAGAAGCGCATCACGGAGGAAGAACTTTCGGCGGCTCGCGAGCGCCGGGAAGAGCTGGCGGCCCGGATCGCGCGCTGCCGCTCTATCCTCGATAATTCGCGCCAATGGATCCCCTTCGATGCCGCTCCATTCCGGGACGCACTAATCTGCTCGCTGGAGCTGCAGGGTGCCGGTCGCCTCGTCGAGAACACCGACGGAGACGGCCGCCGCGTCCGGACGTTCCCGCCTCTCGACCGCCGCCCGAAACGGACCCGTGCCGGGCTGCCACACTGGACACGCTGCGCACCCGGAGGATCCTTTCGATTAGCCGATGATGAAAGTTTCAATCAGCCGGAGATGAAACTTGCAATCAGCCGCCACCCGGAATTACGATCAGCCGACATGAATACAAGACGGCTCTACCCTCGATTCGCGGCAGCCCGCCTGGAGGAAGCGCTTGCGGACACACCCGTGGTCCTCATCCACGGGCCGCGCCAGTCAGGAAAGACCACCCTCGCCCGAATGCTGGGCGAGCGCCTGGGATATGCCTATTTCAGTTTCGACGACCGAGTGTTGGCTGCTGCGGCCGAATCGGACCCGATGGGCTTTGTCGGTGATTTGCCTGAACGGGCGATTCTCGACGAAGTGCAGCGAGTCCCGGAGATATTCTCTGCGCTCAAGGCTGCCGTGGATCGCCGCCGTATCCCGGGGCGTTTCCTGCTGACGGGTTCGACCAACGTGCTCCCCGTTCCGAGACTCGCCGAATCGCTTGCCGGAAGGATGGAAATCGTGCCGCTGTACCCATTGGCCCAGTGCGAGCTGGCCGGCCGCGCCTCCCGCTTCCTCCAGGTTCTCTTCGCGGGGGCATTCAAGACGTTCAAAGCCGATCGCCTGGGAAGCGAGCTTGCCGAGCGGGTGGCCGCGGGCGGCTATCCGGCCGCGCTTTCGCGCACGGCTCATCGGCGCAGGGCCGCCTGGTACCGCGATTACATCGAGACCCTGGTTCAGCGCGACATGCGAGACCTGGCCCGAATTCGATCCCTGGATGCGCTGCCGAGGCTGCTGGCACTCGCGGCCGCCCGGACGGCACGGCTGGTCAATCTGAGCGAGCTTTCGGCTCCGTTTCAACTCAGCCGCCAGACAATCCGCGAATACGTCACGCTTCTCGAGCGTGTGTTCCTGATCGAGGAGCTTCCTCCATGGCGCATCAGCATGCCGAGCCGGCTGGTCAAGACGCCGAAATTGCATCTGGGAGACACGGGGCTTGCGTGCGTTTTGCTCGGCCACGATGCCGCTGCACTAATGAAGGATCGGATTGTGTTCGGGGCGGTCCTGGAAACATTCGTGTTCCAGGAGCTGCGCAGGCTTGCAAGCTGGCATGAGGAACCTGTCCGCTTCCATCATTTTCGCGATCGGGACGGCTTCGAGGTGGACATCGTCATGGAACGCCGCGGGCGGGAGGTGGCCGGCATCGAGGTAAAGGCTTCCGCGACCGTCACCCCGGCCGACTTCCGCGGCCTGCGCAAGCTCGAGGCAACCGCGCGGGATCGCTTTGTCGCCGGCGCGATCCTATATGACGGTGAAGTGTGCGCCGGTTTTGGAAGCAGGCTTTTTGCCGTGCCGATCCGCGCCCTGTGGGAGACGACGTGAGCCCGAGGGAAACAACCCGCATGCTCTCGCCGGCCGATTCTCTCGAGGTGCGGGCAAGGCTGATCGAGGCTTTGACGCTCGACCTCGCCGGCCCATGGGCCGGGCGCGCGCCGGCGTCATAGCGCCGAGCCATAGCTTGTGCCGGCGAAGAACCGAAAGCGGGAAATTGCGGTGGTCGCTGCGCCTCCGTGATACCTCGTTGTCGGCCTGGTTTCCGAGAATGGCAAGGGTTCACATCCGATCCATTATTATCCGACAGTTTCGGGGTTGAGTAGCCTGTCACCGAAACTCCCGTGTTCCTCATCGGCTGCGGCATACTCTACGGCGTGGCCGGGACGCTCAACATGGCCGATCTGGCGGTGACCCTGCCCGGAGCGCAGAAACCGGAACTGATACCCGTGGCGGCTGTTCTTTTTGTCGTCGCTTTCGGCATCAAGGCCGGCGCATTCCCGCTCTTTTTCTGGCTACCCGCTTCCTACCATACGCTCCCTTCACCGGTGGCGGCGCTCTTCGCCGGACTGCTGACCAAGGTCGGAGTGTACTCCATGGTGCGCGTTTTCACGCTCGTGTTCATCCAGGACACCGCGTTGACGCACGGCCTGATCGCCGTCATGGCCGTCTTCACCATGGCGGTCGGCGTGCTGGGCGCGGCCGCGCAGTACGACTTCCGGCGACTGCTCTCCTTCCACATCATCAGCCAGATCGGCTACATGATTCTCGCCCTGGGCCTTTACACGCCTGCGGCGCTCGCCGGCGGGATCTTCTACATCCTGCACCATATCGTGGTGAAGTCGAACCTCTTCCTCATCGCCGGCATCACCCGCCGCTATCAGGGAAGCTACGATCTGCGGCGCCTGGGCGGCTTCTACGCCGACAGGTGGTGGCTGGCCGTGCTGTTCATCGTGCCGGCGTTTTCGCTCGCCGGCCTGCCTCCGCTCTCGGGATTCTGGGCCAAGTTCGCCGTGGTGCGTGCGGCGCTCGAGGCCCGCGCTTTCGTGGCCGCCGGGGTGGCCATCGCCGTCGGACTGCTCACGCTTTTTTCCATGACCAAGGTCTGGTCGGAGGTTTTCTGGAAGCCGCAGCCCGCAGCGGCGGCCGCGGGCGGCAGCGGCGGAAAGCCCAAACAGGACGGTCCGGGCATCGCCTGGATGGTGGTGCCGGTCGCGCTTCTGGCCGCAGTCACCCTGGGCATCGGCTTCTTTCCCGAACCCCTGTACCGGTATTCGCTGCGGGCGGCCGGACAGCTGATGGATCGCGCGGAATACATCCGCGCGGTGCTGGAGGCGGCGCCGTGAGACTTCTCCTCGCCAACCTGCTGCTCGCCCTCGTATGGATCCTGCTGACGGCGCAGCCGACCGTCGAAAACTTCGCCGGCGGATTCCTGATCGGCCTGCTGGTCCTGTCGCTCGTCCGCTCCGGCGGCGAATTCCGCCGCTATACCGTGCGCTGGTGGCGGTCGATTGCCTTTGTTTTCTATTTTCTCGGCGAGGTCGTGGCGGCCAACGTCCGGCTGCTCTATTTTCTGCTGACGCCCAACCGCAACATGCGCTCCGGGATCGTGCGCGTGCCGCTCGACATCGAGTCGGAATTGGGCATCACGCTGCTGGCGAATGTGCTCACGCTGACGCCCGGGACGCTGGCGCTGGATGTCGATACGGACGGGCGCGCCCTTTTCGTCCACGCGATCTACATGAAGTCCCCGCAAGACCTGGTGCGCTCGGTCAAGGAAGGCTTCGAGCGGCGCCTGCGGGAGATACTCGAATGACCTCGGCGGTAGCGATTCTGAGCACGGCCCTCGGCCTGTTGAGCCTGGCCATCGTATTCACCTTCATCCGCGTCATCATCGGCCCCACGGCGGCCGACCGCGTGGTGGCGCTCGACATCCTCACGGGCGTCGGTATCGGCTTCACCGTCGTGATCGCCATGCTGACCGGGCAGGCTCTGTTCATCGACGTGGCGCTCCTGCTGGCGCTCATGGCCTTCATCGGCACGGTGGCATTCGCCTGTTACCTGGACAGGGGGCAGCCGCGATGAGCGGAGTTCTCGGCGTTGCCTGCGCGCTGGCGGGCGCGGCGTTCATGGCGCTGGCGGCATTCGGCCTGCTGCGCATGCCGGATGTGTACCTGCGCCTGTCGGCCACGAGCAAGTCCTCCACGCTCGGCGTGGCCCTGCTGCTGCTGGGCGCGGCGCTGTTTTTCGGGCAGCGCCAGGTGACGTTGCGCGCAGCGGCCATCGTGCTCTTCGTCTATCTCACCGCCCCGGTGGCCTCGCACATGATCGGGCGCGCGGCCCGGCGGGCGGGCGTGAGGCAATGGGAGGGCGCGATCCGGGACGACATGGACGAACGCCCGAGCGCGGCGCCGGAAGATGCGCCGCCGCAGGCGTGAAGCGACGCACGGGTCGCCGCGCTTCATGAGCCGGGTCCGATATCCGACCAACACGCTTGACCCCTTTGCCCCTTGACCCCTAAAGTTGGATCGAAATGCCAGTCGAGGCGCGCATGAAAAACTTCCGGTATGCCGTTGTCGTCGCAATATGGACGGCTCTGGCGCCCGCGGCTTCTGCGCCGGCCCAGGTGCCGTTCGATGACTATTTCCTCGATCGCGCCCTGCGCATCGATCTGTACCAGGCCGGCGACGCCAGGGAAGAGACGCTCACCATCCACCGGATCTGCGAGGAGGGGATCTGGCCCGAGCCCAAGACGGGCCTGATTCCTCCGTTCGATTACGGCCGTTACGTCTACCGGCTTTACGACGTCGCTTCGAACCGCCTGATCTTCTCGCGCGGCTTCGACACGATGTTCGCCGAGTACAAGACGACATCGCCGGCCCTGGCGGGCGTCAAGAGGGTCTTCCAGCGTTCCATCCGGATACCGGCGCCCAGACGCCCCGTGCTCTTTGTCGTCGAGCGCCGCGACAGGCGGAACCTGTTGCATCCCTTGTTCGATCAGGTGATCGATCCTTCGGATTACCACATCACCCGCGAGACCCCCGCCTCGGGCGACGCGATATTCGAGGTGCAGGTGACGGGGGATCCCCACAGCAGGGTCGATTTCGTCTTCCTCGCCGAAGGGTACACCGCCGGGGACAGGGAGAAATTCCGGTCCGACGTCGAGCGCATGACGGGCTTTCTCTTCAGCGTCGAGCCGTACAAGAGCCTCAAGGACAGGTTCAACATCCGGGCCGTGTTCAGGCCGTCGCCCGAGCAGGGTATGGACGAGCCGCGCCAGCGCGTCTACAAGAAGACGGTTCTCGACGCCTCGTTCAACGCCTTCGACCTCGACCGCTACATGCTGATCGAAGAGAACCACAGGCTGCATGAAATCGCCGGGCAGGTTCCCTACGATGCCGTCGTCGTCCTCGTCAACAGCAAGCGCTACGGCGGCGGGAGCATCGGGCTCGATTACTGCGTGACGACCGTGGACAACCCGCGGAGTCCGGAGGTCTTCGTCCACGAGCTCGGCCACTCGTTCGCCTACCTGGCCGACGAGTATTACCAATCCGAAGTCTCCTACAACGAGTTTTTCCCCAAAGGCGTCGAGCCGCTCGAGCCCAACATCACCGCCCTGCTCGATCCCGAGAACGTGAAATGGAAGGACCTGCTTTCGCCGGGCATCGGCATCCCGACCGAATACGGCAAGGAGGAGATCGAAGCCCTGCAGGCCGAGCGCCGCAAGAGCCTCGAGAACCGGGCCGAAGAGATCGAAGAGGCGAAGAAGAGGAATGCTCCGGCGAAGGAGCTCGAGCGTATCGAGGAAAAATACCGGCAAGCCGACGCGGCCCTGGGCGCGAAGATCGAAGAGGTCAGGAAGCGGTACGCCCATCTCGAGGACAAGGTGGGCGTATTCGAAGGGGCCGGGTATTCTTCCAAGGGGCTGTACCGCTCCATGATCCACTGCATCATGATCAGCAGCCCGACGACGGAATTCTGCCGGGTGTGCCGGCGCGCCATCGCGCGCATGATCGATTTCTATTCCGGGACGAACTGAGCGCGCCGCTACGGCGCCGGCGGGCGCGATCGCCTGCGGGCCAGCTCCTCCATGGCGCGCCCGACGGCTCTGAGATTGGGCAGGCGCATCTCTTCGTACTCCCGCGATACGACGATGCCGCCGGCGCCGGCCTCGGCCGCCCGGAGCACCGCTTCGTATATCTTTTCGGGATCCTCGGGCGGGCTGCCCGGCACGTCGAAACCGATGCCCGCATAAATCTTCGTCCTGCCGCCGGCCGACGCGACGCTGCGCCGGGTTTCCCGGTAGACGTAATCCGGCGAGAATCCCGTGCGGGCGAGGTCGTCCACCTTCGGCTCCACGTTCTTGTCGTAGCCGAAGAGGGCATAATAAAGCTCGAGCGACTGCTCCAGCGTCAGCTCGCTCAGGATGGTCCGCCGGAAGCGCTCGAGGTACCAGGAGCGAATGCGCGGCCCGAGGACGGCGTGGTACAAAATGAGCTTGATGAAGTCGGAATACGCCGCCATCTCTTCGTAGCTCATCTCGGCGCGGTGGACGATATCCCAGCTCGACGGCTGATGGTCGACGTGCCAGCCGACCTGGGCTGCGGGCTTGACGGACTTGATCGTGTCGTACATGCCCTTCATGACCTCTTCGCGGGAGAGGCGATACTGGTACTGCCAGGCCAGAATCTCCGGATACCGGATGAGGTGGCGCAGGAAAACCACGAAGACGCCTTCCGCGGGCTTGGGATTTCCCGCAATCAGGCCGCGCACGTATTCGAACAGCCGCCGGAACCCCTCGCGCGCCCGCTCGGGGTCGATGCCGTTGCTTCGTGCGCGCGCGACGCAATGCTCGCAGAAGCATGCCGGCGGGCGGTCGTCCCAGGGCAGGACGACGTTCATCAGGGGGCCCATGCGCTCCGCTCCCCACTGGAATCCGTCCAGGTCGTAACTGCGGAACATGTCCTCGACCACGGCGCACCAGAAGCTCCTGTAGTCGGGATTCGCCCAGCAGGCCACGCGGGCAGGCTTGCCGTAGACGTCGACCGCCGCGACCGAGGCGAAATTCTCGATCGAGCTTCCGGAGCCTTCGAGCACCCGCGCATAGACCTTCATTCCTCGCCGGCGTGCCGGCTCGAGCATTTCGGCGAAGACGTCCCGCCCGGCATACTCGAGTGCGGGATCGGGCGGGCGCACGCGCAAGCGCGTGTTGCGGAAGTATCGGTCATGGTGCCTGACCCAGACTGCGGGCAGCGGGCCGCGGTTCGTTCGGGGCGGTTTGCCGTGATCGGTTGCCAGCGCGGCGGCCGGTTTGCGCAGATCGCCGTGAAAGGCGTGGCTGTAGGTCAGGACGGCATTGATGCCCGCGGTCTCCTGGATCAAGTCGAGGCAGTGCTCGATCCCTTCGTCCAGCATCGTGTGCGGCCCCATCTGGATGCCGTTGAAAATCGGCGCCGGAAATCGGGATGCGGCGCCCCCCTGCGCCTGCGCTGCTGCTTCCGCAGTTCGGCGGGCGACACCCGCTCCCGCAAGTGCGACGGATACCTTTCTGAGGAAATGACGCCGCCCCATCGTTCGCCGGCGGCGCGGCGCAATGATTCGTCGGGCCATGCTTGGTGCTCCTCTCCCGCGATTTTCTGCCGGGCTGCGGGCTGCATGGCGCGCGCATGGAAGCCCGCGCGCCCGGCCGCGATCCGGAACGTCCCGGCAGCCACCGCTATCTTAGCAGGAAGTCGCGGGCGCCGCAGGGCGGGCCGAGCCTTTTCCAGCGCGGCGGTTGCACCCCCAATGTAGAATGTCCTGTGTGCGACAAGGCCGGGCCTGGGGTGCCGGACGAGCCGGCGCCGGCCGCCGGGAAAACAGCGCGCGCCGACCGCGCCCGGAATTGATCGGAGGTACGAAATGGCGAAATTCCACGGCTGGCCATTCCTTTCCGGAGCTCTGGCCCTGGGCCTGGCGGCGGCGACGCTCGCTTTCCAGCCGCAGTCGCAGAAGGCGGCGGCGGACCGGGAAAAGGCGCTCGAAGCCGTCCGGCTCAACAACCTCGGGGTGGCATACATGAATCTGCGCCGTTCCGAGGCGGCGCTCGAGGCTTTCGAAAAGGCCTGCGCGCTCGATGACACCTTGGCGGCGGCCCGGCTGAATCGCGGCATCGCGCTGCTCGCGCTGCAGCAGCACGAGCCGGCGGAGGTGGCGCTCCTCGAGGCGACGAAGCGGCAGCCGAACAATCCGCGGGCCTGGTTCAACCTCGGTTTGCTTTACAGGATCCTGGATGAAACCGACCGGGCCCTGGCGGCATTCGCCCGGGTTGCCGAACTCGATCCCGACGACGCGGAAACGCACTATTTCCTGGGAGCGCTTTACCAGCGGGCCAAGAAGCTGGATCTGGCTCTCGCGAGCTACCGCCGGGCGCTGGCGCTCAATCCGTACCATGTCTCGGCTCAATTCGGTCTGGCGGGCGTTTACCAGCGCATGGGCGAGAACGAGGAAGCCGCCAGGCACATGGAACGCTTTCAGAGGCTCACCCAGGAGAAGCTGGGCTCGCCCATCGGATCGAGCTACGGCGACCAGGGGAAGTATTCGCTCGCCGAGCACGTGCTCCTTCCGCCGGGCGCGGCGGGTGCGCCGATCGCCGTGCGGTTCGTTCCCGTGCCCCCGGCCGAGTCCGGCCTGCCCGCCGGCCGCGGCGCCGGGCCGGAGGCCGCCGCGACTCCTCCGGGAGCCTGCTTCTTCGACTTTGACAACGACGAGCGCGCCGACCTGCTGCTGTTGCAGGGTGGGTCCGGGCGCGCGGTCGCGCTTTACCGGAACGCCGGCGGTCGTTTTGCCGATGCCACGGCCGGAGCGAACCTCGGCGTTGCCGGCCGTGCGGTCGCGTGCGTGGCCGGCGACTACGACAACGACGGCTGGACGGACGTCGTGCTCGCCCTCGATTCGGGCCTGCGGCTGTTCCGCAATCAGGGCGACGGAACGTTCCGCGACGCGACCGAGGGCGCAAAGCTCGGCGCGCCCGCCGCCCGGCCGTTCGCCGTGAGTTTTCTCGACTACGATCACGACGGCGATCTCGACCTGCTGGTGACCTCGTCCGGCGGCGGGCCCGCCCTGTGGAGGAACAACGGCAACGGCACCTTCGCCGACGTTTCCGCGGTCGTGCTTCCGGCCGAAGCGGCACAGGCGCGGATGAGCGTCGCGACCGACTTCGATAACGACCGGGCCGTGGACATGATCGTGACCCGCGCGCAGGGTGCGCCGTCTCTGCTCAGGAACCCGCGCGAAGGGAAGTTCCCGGCCGTCGCGCTCCTCGGCGGAGCGGCGCAGGCCGTCGCCCGGGGCGTCGCGGTGTTCGACTTCGACAAGGACGGCTGGATGGACGTGGCGCTCACGCACGGCGCAACGCCGGGCTTGAGCCTGTGGCGCAACGTCGATGGCAAGCGGCTCGAAGCCGCGGCGCTCCCCAAGATCGGCGGGACCGGCGCCTGGGGACCGGCGGCGCTCGATTTCGACAACGACGGCTGGATCGACCTGGCCGCGGTCTCCACCGCGGAAGCAGGCGCGCGCATCCTGCTGCTGCGCAACGAGGGCAGCGCCGGATTCCGCGACTACTCCGAAGAGGCCGGTCTCGGCAGGGTGAATCTCGCCGGCCCCGGGACGCTCTTGACCGCGGATTACGATGGCGACGGCGATGCCGACCTGCTCGTGACGCAGAGCGGCGGCGCGCCGGTGCTGCTGCGCAACGACGGCGGGAACCGCAACAACTGGCTGAGGCTGTCGCTCAAGGCGCTGGCCGACAACAAGAGCGCCGTGGGCACCAAAGTCGAGGTCTTCGGCGGCGCTCTTTACCAGAAATTCGAGGTGCAATCCTCGTCCGGTTACCTCGGGCAGAACGCGCCGGAGATTCTGGCAGGACTCGGCGAAGTCAAGGAAGCCGACGTCGTGCGCATGCTTTGGCCGACCGGGGTTCTGCAGGATGAAGTCAACCTGGCCGCAGGCCGCTCCCATCAGCTCGCGGAGAACGACCGGCGCGGCAGCTCGTGCCCCATCCTCTTTTCCTGGAACGGCGCGCGCTACGAATTCGTCTCCGATCTGATCGGGCCGGGGATCGTCGGCCACTGGGTGGGCCCGGGCGAGCGCAATACTCCCGATCCGACCGAATATGTCAAGGTGGACGGCCGTCAACTGGTCGAGCGCCAGGGCCGGCTGAGCTTGAGGCTCATCGAGCCGATGGAAGAGGTGGTCTATCTCGACCAGGTGCGGCTGCTGGCCGTGGACCATCCGGCGGATGTCGCGGTCTATCCCAACGAGCGTTTCGCAAGCGGGCCGCCCTTTCCCGACTTCCGGGTCATCGCCGCCCGGGAGACGCGCCTCCCGCTCGGGGCCCGGGACGAACGCGGCAACGACCTGATGCGCGAGCTGCGCGCGCGCGACCGCCGCTATGTCGCCGGATTCCGCCTGCTGCCCTTCGCGGGATTCGCCGAGCTGCACGGCGTCGAACTCGAGCTTGGGCCGTGGGACCCGTCGCAGCCGCTGCGGCTCTTGATGCACGGTTTCACCGACTACTTTACCGCCACCTCGATCTATGCCGCGCATCAGAGCGGGATCCGGCCCGTTCCGCCCTATCTCGAGGCGCAGGACGGCGCCGGCCGCTGGAAGCGCGTCGTGGATGATCTGGGCTTCCCGGCGGGCCTGGCCCGCACCATGGTGGCGGACCTGACGGGGCGGCTGCCCGCGGGCACCCGGCGGGTGCGCATCATGACGAACCTGCGGATCTACTGGGACCAGATCCTGCTGGATACCACGCCCGAAGCGGGTCTCGGGCGCCTGACGGAGTTGCGGCTCGCCGGCGCCGCGCTCGACTTCCGGGGCTACCCGCGCGAGGTGCGCGGCGAGCCGGCGAGCGATATCGGCTACGTGTACGAAGAGGTCAGCCGCACGGGCCCGTATGCCCGGCACGCCGGCAACTACACCCGCTATGGCGACGTGTCGGAGCTGCTGGGGCATGCCGACGACCGCTTCGTCATCCTCGGTTCCGGCGACGAGGTGCGGATGGAGTTCGATCCCTCGGGACTGGCGCCGCTGCCGGAAGGCTGGGCCCGCGATTATTTCTTCTATGCGGACGGCTTTTCGAAGGACATGGACTTCTACGCGGCATACGGTTACACGGTCGAGCCGCTGCCCTTCCACGCCATGCGCGGCTACCCGTATCGGGACGGCGAAGGCTATCCGCTGGAAGGACCGTATCTGAAGTACCGGCTCGATACGAACACGCGCCAGGTGTCGGGGCGCAACGGCTCGAGTCTGCGTTTCGATTACCGGCGCGAGGCAGGCCCGGTTCCGCGCCGGGATTGACCGCAATCCGGGCGCGGAAACCGGAAACAAAAGGATGAAACCGCCGGGCGCATTCGCCTGCCGATCGGCGCCGGAGCGGGGCGGGGATGTTATTGCAAAGGCTCGATCCATCCCATAGGATGAATGGGTAGTTTCGGTGCGACATGCACCGGGATCCCGGGCGCTCGAGGTTCAGCGATGTCGAGATTGCCTTCCACGATAGTCACGATCGGGCTCGCCTGCATGATGCTCGCCGCCAGGGTGGAAGCCCAGGTCGCCGCAAAGACCCAGGCGGCCGATCTCACCTCGGAGACGCGCCGGGCGCTGAGCGCGGCGCAGAGCGGCCGCTGCGCCGAGGCGCTGCCGGTATTGAAGCGCAACCTGGAGCGCGTGGCGGACAAGGCGCTTCGTTACCTTGCCGCTTTCGCCGCCGCGCGCTGCGGCATGAGCGTAAACGACACGGCCGCCGTCATGCAGGGGCTCATGGTGTTGCGGCGCGATTTCCCCGACGATCCGGAGGTGCTGTACGCTTCCGCCCGGATATTCGCGCAGCTCGCCGAGCGCACGGCCGCGGAGCTGGCCGAGCGCTTCCCGGACTCGCCCCAGGTGGGCAGGCTCAACGCGGAGGCGCTCGAGTCGAAGCAGATGTGGAAGGAGGCCATCGAGGCCTACCGCAAGATCCTCGAGCAACACCCCGGGATCCCCGGCATCCATTATCGCATCGCCAGCATCCTGCTCGATACTTCCTCGAGTCCCGAGGCTGTGGCCGAGGCGAAAAAGGAGCTGGAGGCCGAGCTCGAGATCGATCCCAGGAGCGCCGCGGCCGTGTTCGCACTGGGCGAGATCGCGCGGCGCGCAGGTTCCTGGGACGAGGCCGTCGAGCTCTTCTCGCGTGCCTTGAAGCTCGACGTCGGCTTCCTCGAGGCGGGTCTCGCGCTCGGCATGTCGCTCAACGCCGCGGGCAGATACGCCGATGCCGTCGCGCCGCTCGAGCGCTACACCAAGGGCGTGCCCGACGACCCGGCCGGGCACTATCAGCTGGCCATGGCCTACGCGCGCACGGGAAACAAGGAGGCCGCGGAGCGCGAGCTGCAGCTGCAGCGGGAAGCCGCGGCCAAGGCGGCCGCACGCCGGCCGCCGCAGGTGCGTCCACCTCGGTAGACTGCGTCATGGGTGGGCCGATGCTCGTGGGCTCCTGGTACCGATCACGCCGCCGCTTTCTTCGCGGGCTCTTGCGGACGGCGGCGGCCGCCGCCGCGGCCCTCGCCGTCTGGGCTGCCTTCCCCGCGCCGCAAGCACCCCCGGCGTTCGAAGAGATCGCGCCGGAGAAGAGCGGCATCCGCTGGCGGCACGTCGCGGGACTTTCCAAGGAGATGTACGTCCCGGAGACGATCGGCGCGGGCTGCGCCTTCCTGGATTACGACGGGGACGGCTGGATCGACATCTACCTGGTCAACAGCGGCAAGTGCGATTTCTACGATCCGCCGCAGCCGCTGCGCAATGCGCTTTACCGCAACAACGGCGACGGCACCTTCACCGACGTGACGGAACGGGCGGGCGTTACCGGCACCGCCTACGGCATGGGCGCCGCCGCCGGGGATTACGACGGCGACGGCCGGCCCGATCTGTACGTGACGCAATACCCGAGCAACGTCCTCTATCACAACAACGGCGACGGCACCTTCACGGACGTGACCGAGAAGGCGGGCGTGGCCGCCCCGGGCTGGACGACCAGCGCCGTATGGTTCGACTACAACAACGACGGCCGGCTGGACCTGTTCGCCTGCGGCTTTCTCGATTTCAACAAGAACAACAATATCTATTGCGGCACGCCGCCGCTGCGCGCCTATTGCATGCCGACCGCATACAAGGGCCTGCCGAACCGGCTCTTCCGCAACAACGGCGACGGCACCTTCACCGACGTCAGCCGCGAATCGGGGGTCGGGCGCGAGCCGGCCAAGGCCTGGGGGGTGGTCGCCGCCGACATCAACAACGACGGCTGGATGGACCTTTTCGTTTCCAACGACAAGGTCGTCAACTTCCTTTTCATGAACCGCAAGGGCACGTTCGAGGACATGGGCGCGCTGAGCGGCGTCGCATACAACGCCATGGGCGTGGTGCGCTCCGGCATGTGCGTCGACGCCGCCGACTTCGATCAGGACGGCTGGATCGACCTCTTCCTCACGAACGTCGATCATGAGATGTTCTCGCTCTATCGCAATCAGAAGGGGGAAATGTTCGACGATCTCGCCATGCCTGCGGGCATCGGCGCGGCCAGCGTTCCTTTCAGCGGCATGGGATGCCGCTTTTTCGACTACGACAACGACGGCGAGCTGGACCTGATCATCTGCAACGCCCATCCCGATACGGTGGTGCAGCAGCGCATCCCCGACGTGACCTACGCCCAGCGGATGTTGCTGTTCCGCAACACCGGAACCGGCTGGAAGAACGTCAGCGCGCAGAGCGGGCCGGTTTTTTCGCGGGAGATCGCCTCGCGCGGGCTGGCGCTCGGGGATTACGACAACGACGGGGCCGTGGACATGCTGATTTCGGTCAGCGAAGACCTGCCGCTGCTTTTGCGCAATCATGCGGCCCGGCAGAATCACTGGCTCGGAGTGCGGCTCGTCGGCCGCAAGGCCAACCCGGACGCCGTCGGAGCCAAGATCACTTACCGGTCGGGGGACTTCCAGCGCCACCGCTGGCTCGTGGGTGCGGGAGGCTTCCTGTCGTCGCACGACCTGCGCATCGTGCTCGGCCTGGGCCAGAGGACCAAGGTGGACTGGATCGAAGTCAAGTGGCCCCAGCCGTCGGATCGGGTCGAGCGCTTCGCCGATCCCCCGATCGACCGCTATATCACTATCGTCGAAGGAGAGGGCAAATGGCGATGACGACATCGCGGTGCATGCGGTTCGCGGCGCTCGCGGCTGCGGCCTGGATCGCACTGGCCGGGTCGCCCGGACCCGCATACGCGCAGCGCGACCGGGCCGGGCGCGAGGATCCGAGCGCGGAGGCGCAGCTGCGCAAGGGCATCGAGCTGACGCGCAGCGGCAAGTTCCAGGAGGCCATCCGGTACTTCCTGGAGGCGCGCGGGCAGGTGCGCGACGCCTACGCGCTCGACTTCAACCTGGCGCTGTGCTACGTCGCCACCGGCCGGTACAAGCCGGCCGTGGGCTTGCTCGACGAGTTGCGTGCGGGCGGGTATGCCGACGCCAATGTGGAGAACCTGCTGACGCAGGCCTTGCTCGGCGATGGTCAGCCGGCGGAGGCTTTCGCGGCCTTCGAGCGCGCCGCGCGCCTGGCTCCTGGCAACGAGAAGCTCTATCTCTACGTCGTCGAGACGTGCATGGGCCTGGGCTACCATGACATGGGGATGAAGGTCGCCGAGATGGGATTGAAGCGGCTGCCGCGCTCCGCCCCGCTCGTCTTCGAGCACGGCATTCTGCTCGCGCAGCTGGATTTCATGGATGAAGCGACGAAGGAACTGCAGAAGGTGTCCGAACTGGCGCCGGGCAGCGACATCGCTTACATAGCGGCGGCGCAGAAGAGCCTGTTCGAGAGCGATCCGGACGAAGCGGTGCGCATCGCGCGCGAGGGCATCCGCAAAGGCAGGCAGCATTTCATGCTGCTTGCGCTCTTCGGCGCGGCGGTCATGCTCTCGGGCGCCGAACCCGACAGCGGGGATTTCGCCGAAGCCCGCGCGGCGCTGGAGCGCGCCGTGGCGCTGAGCCCGGCATATGCCAGCGCGCGCATGACGCTCGGAAAACTGTATCTCATGGAAGGCCGCCTCGACGGCGCCATCGAGCAGCTGAACGCGGCGCGCGAACTCGATCCGAGAAACGCCGCCGTGTATTCGAACCTGGCCACCGCCTACCGCAAGCGGGGCGACAAGGCCCGGGCGGAAGAGATGCTCGCCGTTCTGGCCAAGCTGAACGAAGATGAGGTCGAGCGCATCCGGACGGCTCCGGGTGACCGTAAGGCGAGCTACCTGGCCAGGCCGCGCCTGCAACCGGACCGCCCGCCGATCCCGCCCGACGAGTAGGTCCCGCGCGCCGCGCCGGACCAATGCGAATTCGGCCCCGGCAGGGGCCCTGAGCGGGTAGCCGGGGGTGAGCCGAAGGCGAAGCATGGGAAATTGCGGCGATGCGGTTCGGGACGACCGCGCGGCCCCGGCAGGGGCCCTGAGCGGGTAGCCGGGGGTGAGCCGCAGGCGAAGCATGGGAAATTGCGGCGATGCGGTTCGGGACGACCGCGGGGCCCCGGCAGGGGCCCTGAGCGGGTAGCCGGGGGTGAGCCGCAGGCGAAGCATGGGAAATT
>Ga0272448_1004227_pt1 | contig 16520 bp, 10 predicted proteins | sample YNPCB0191_FD_202220 | JGI IMG/M metagenome (GOLD analysis project Ga0272448, IMG submission 202220) | Hot spring sediment microbial communities from Yellowstone National Park, WY, United States - YNP-CB-019-1 | ecosystem: Environmental > Aquatic > Thermal springs > Hot (42-90C) > Sediment...
GGAGGGAGATGCGGTTTAACTCCAACCCGACCCTCCCCGCGACGGGGAGGGAGATGCGGTTTAACCCCACCCCAACCCTCTCCGCGACGGGGAGGGTGACGCCGTTCGACCCCACCCCAACACTCACCGCGACGGGGAGGGAGATGCGGTTTAACTCCACCCCAACCCTCCCCGCAACGGGGAGGGGGTTGTCGTTTGACCCCACCCCAACACTCACCGCGACGGGGAGGGAGATGCGGTTTGACCCCACCCCAACCCTCCCCGCAACGGGGAGGGAGATGCGGTTTAACCCCAACCCGACCCTCCCCGCGACGGGGAGGGGGTTAGTTCGTGAACAGTTTGTAGGTCTTGATCTCGTGTTTGCCGGTTCGAACGGTGAAGGCGCCGGATTTAATCGACAGTTTGGGGCCGATTTGGCGCTCCATAAGGTCGGTTTCCGCGTAGTATTTCACCGGCAGGCTCGTTCGCACGGTCACGTCCCCGGCCCGGCCATGCGCTTCGTAGAACCTGAGAATGAGGTTATCATCATCCGCACATTTCTTCAATGCCGTGACGACGATATTCGCCCCTAAAACCGAAAGATACGACTTCGAAGCAGGAAGCGGCCCGGCGTGCGACGCCGCAACTCGCGCGATCAGCGGCTCGTTGAGTTCGTAAGCCCTGCGAACGGTACCCGCCGCGCGCCAGTCGCCCTTGTGCGGGTAGAGCGACAGGGTCGCCTCGTGCAAGCCTTCGTCCGGATTGGGGTCGGGATCATGCGACGAGCGCAGCAGCGAAACGCGCATCGTGTCGCCCTTGACATCGAAACCGTATTTGCAGTCGTTGAGCAAGCTGAGACCATAGTCGGCATCCGAGAGGTCGATCCACTTCTGCGCGACAACCTCGCGGCCGTCTCTGGGCCGCTCGATCGCGCCGAACGGGATGTCGAAGGTCGCTTTCGGGTTCTTGAGATCGGCAGAAAAGGCAGCCTTGAGCATCGGGGTCGGCTCCTTGCCGCCCCACGGCTCGTGCCAGTCGGCTGTCAGCTTGATGTCGATACGCGGGACCGCGTCGTACAGTGTGATCTCCTGGGTGAAGATCGACTTGTCGTAGCTATGATCAAACACGACCGACACCTTCGCCGGACCGGCATCGACGCGCACGACCTCACTCTCGTCGAGCAGGTCCTCCGAGCCATCGATTCGACCGAGGTTCCACGCGGACATCCCGCCGGAGTTCTCCTTGAGGATCTGCAGCAGGCCGCAATACCGGCTCGGGACCGTCACATTGCGCTTGTTGATCTTATCGTAGATGCCGGTGATCACGCCGAGCTTGGGATCGATCCGGACGCGGAAGAATTGGTTGGCGATGACGTCGTCGTCGAAGGAGACGCCGGTGGCGACCCCCCTTGGTCCCCCCTTCGAAAGGGGGGAAGATTCCCGACCCCCCGTCTTTACCCCGTTGGCAAGGGGGGAAGATTCCCGACCCCCCGTCAATCCCCCCGTCAATCCCACCCTCAATCCCCCCCTCAGAGGGGGGGAGGGTACTCTGTTGGCCCAGAAGACCTTGTAGCCGAGGGCCGGGACATCGCGTGCCGTAAAGCTGAGCTTGTCGCCGAGCGTGCGACCGAGGCAGCACTTGCCGGAGGCGTCGGTAATCTTGATATCGGTGCCCTCGCCGGGAAAAGGAGACCTGACAGATACAGGTTCCGTGCGTGTCCATGCAAGCGGGTTGAAGACTAAGATCGGGATCCCGGGACCTTTCGTGTTGATCTTTGCGGCGATACCGGTCAGCGCCGCGTTTTGCGCCGACTCCGCCTGGGCCGCGACCTGTGCGTAGTCCTTGGCGGCGTCTTCATAGATCGGGTGGATTCCACTGCCGCAGAGTATGTCGTGAAACTCATTGAAACAGGTCTTCTTCCACGACGAATCGAACTGCGCTTCGGGGTAATCGACGCCATAGTACTTGGCGATGGACGAGAACGCCTCGGCTGCGGCAAGTGCGTTCTCGGACCGGCGATTTCCTCGTTTGACATCCGCATGCGACGTGTAGCACCCTTCGAAAACCGAGTTTAGCTCGGTCGAGTGGACAGGAAGACTGCGAGCGGATTTCAACAGTGAAGTGATGTAGTCCAGCGCCGAGGCGAACCGGATATTGGGATAGTGGACGCGTTTCTGCAGTGCAAGCGCCGCGTCGAGCATTTGTCGAGTCGGACCGCCGCCGTGGTCTCCCACGCCGAACGGCTTCATCCAATCGCGGATGCCGGTCTGCCTGGCGAACTCGACCGCGCCGGCAGCGATCGCGCTACCATCGATGCCGCCGTTGTAATCGGGGAAGTTGTAGGCAAGTATCCGGGAGCCGTCCGGCGCCTGCCACCAGAATACAGGCTTGCCGATCCCACAGCGCATGAAGCAGATCGACTTGACGCCGCTTTTCGCGAATATCTGCGGGAGCTGCCAGGTATGGCCGAAGTTGTCCGGAAGCCAGCCGACGGTCGGTTCGACCCCGAACTCGCGCTTGATGAAGCGGTTGGCAAGCAGCATAGAGCGGATGATGCCCTCGCCGGAGGACATGTTCGTGTCGCCCTCGCTCCACATCATCGCAGTGGACACATCCCACTGTCCGCGTTCAAAGCGCTCCTTGATCCGCGCGAAAAGATCGGGGTAACTGCGTTTCATCTCATCGTAGGCCGCGGCCTGGCTCTGGGCAAACACAAACGGATACTCGTCCATCAGATTGCATGCGGTCGTGAACGTGTTCTTGCAGACCTGAACAGTCTCCGGCCACTGCCAGAGCCACGCGAGGTCGATATGGGCGTGGCCGACCAGGGATACCGTCAGCCCTGCGGTGATCTCGGCCGATATCGCGCGAAGGTCGGCCTCGCTCGCCTTTGCCGACGCCAGAAACGCCGCCTTGTCGCCGGATTCAAGGGCAGAAGTGTTGAGTTGGTCGAGCGTGCGGGAGATTCGTGCCGAGTACGGCGAAGAAGCGCCCTCTTGGAGCATGCGCGCACCGTTGTAGGCATCGAGAAGCGAGGCGGCAGCCGCCCGAACATCGTCGAGGGCGGAAAACTCAATATTGGCATGCAATAGCCTGCCGGGCCCGCCGGTGTTGATGCACTTGACGGCAATTGAGATTTTCTCGCCGGGAACTGCGCTGTCTGAAATCACGAAGCTGCCGCGGTCCCAGTCGAATGAACCGATCTCGCGACCGTTGACGTAGCAGATTCCCTTGTCGTCGATGCCGATCTTGAGCGTGACTGTGCTTCCGGCGATGGGTATGCCGCCGGCTTTGTCGGGGATGATGACCGTGGTGCGCAACCAGGCGGTGGGCTGGTCGCCCCATGTGAACTCGCCGCCGGACTTGTTCAATTCCCATCCGGAATCGTCAAAAACGGGACTTTGCGCGTCGGGAATGTCGCCCTGTTTGTAGCGCCACTCAAACTGAACGGGATTGATGATTGCGTTGAGTGCCGCGAGCTTGTTGGCGCACTGCGCGGCGGGTGCAAATATGCATAGGATTAGGGCCAGAACTATAACTCTACTTGGTCTCATCGAAGTACCTCGCTATCTCGTCACGCGCGAACGACGGCATGGGTGAGCCGTCAGCGAAACGGGTACCCTGCTGTTTGTCGGTCACGACGCCGATACGGGCCGCTGTGATGCCCTCACGCTCGAATGCTGAGAGCTGAGCAGCGGCGAAGTCGGTATCAACGGCGATCAGAAGGCTGCCGGATGCAAGCAGGCCGAGCGGGTCCAGGCCGAGCGCGTCGCAGATCGCCTTGCACGGCAAGCGGCACAAGTCGTCCAGCGCCTCACGGTCGATTACAAAGCCGCAATCACCCGCAGCAGCCATCTCGTGAATGGCGGTGGCGATACCGCCCTCGGTGGGGTCGTGCATCGCAGTGACGCCGCCGGTCCGCATCGCGATATTGGCGTAGTTGGCGATGCAGATGCCGGGATCGTCGAGATAGACCGACGCTCGAAGGATAGGCTCGTCGGTCAAACCCCTACTGCGGAGATCGTCGGCCGCCTCGCGGGCGAGAATTGCGGTGCCCTCGATTGCGTAGCCTCCGGCGAGAATGAGCGCGTTCCCCACCCTCGCGCCGGACGTGCGGATCAGGCTTGATTCGTCCGCTTCGCCGAGCATGCAGCCGGAGACGACGATCCGGCTGGCCGCCGATGTGATCTCGGTGTGGCCGCCGATGAGAGTGACGCCGATTGCGCGGCAGGCGGCTTCGATCTCGTTAAAAACAGATTCCGCTTCGGATTCCGCGCTGCCCGGCGGAAGCAGAATCGTCGCCAGGAAGTAGCGCGGGGTCGCGCCGAGGACGGCGATGTCGTTTGCGTTGATGCTGACCGCGTAGCGGCCGATGCGGTCGGTGGTGAATGTGATCGGGTCAGCCGCGGCGACAAGCACCCTGCCGCCGAACCGCACAGCGGCCGCGTCCTCGCCATAAGCCGGGCCGACGATGACTGTGGGGTCCGTGCGCGTGCCGGAAAGAAGGCGCGTCAGGATGTCGGGCGGGAGTTTGCCGGTCTTCACCGTCGGTAGACCTCCCCGTTCCTGAACGCAGTCCAGGCGAGCTCAAAGGCGTCATCGCGCTCGGGGATCGGGCGGACGGGAACGCGGCTGATCTCAAAAGCAGGTTCATCCGGAGATGTCAGCTCCACCTCCGCGATCGTGTTGCGTAATTCCTCGTTTTCCTGCACAAACCTGAATGGCTCGCCGGTGGCGGGGTTGATGAGATCGGGCGAGATAATGTCGCCGTCGTCACGCAAGACCATGAATGAACCCCGGCTGCCGCCGCCGAATTCGAGGTACTCGATGATTGCATCGAGAAATGCAACCTGTGCAAGGGCGAGATGCTCCACGCGGACGGCTGATATGAGATCGCTGCGTTTCGAAAGCTTCATCCGGCCGTCGCGTATCTGCTTGTATAGCTTTATGGCACACTCTTTAGCAGACTTGGCCGTTTCTAGTTCGCGGATGTGGCCGCCGTACAGCGACATGTTGTGCTGGATGAGTGAGATCGCTTTGTCGGGGCTGACGCCGGTGGTGCTCCTGGCTAGGAATGCGAGTTTCTCGTGGAGGGCGGATACCTGCTCGGTCAGCCAATCGGGAAGCGGGCAACATGCCCGCGGAACCGCGTCCGGGACAACATGTCCCGGACGAACAGAGGAGTCTCCCGGACGAGCACGGTTGTAGACGTTGGCGATGTATTCGGCGGCGCGGAGGCCGCCGACTTGGCCCGCGTTGAGCGCCGAGCCGCCGGGACGCTTAACGCCGTGCGTGCCTGCCATCTCGCCGATTACGAACGTGTGCGGGATGTTGGACTGCCACCACTTGTCAACCACGAAGCCGCCGTTGTGGTGCTGCGCGCAAACGTTGATCTCAAGCGGCTCGGTACGGATATCGATGCCGTGCTCGGCATATATGTCTATCGCGAGCGGGTTCATGTGCTCCAGCCGTTCTATCGGCGTAGACTGCAGCGCCCCGTTGCGCCTGAGGTAGGTCACCGCCTCCTCGCCCATCGCCTGGAGGTCGAACGGTTCCTTGCCCTTGCCGGGAATGGGGTTGCGCGTAAAGTCCATGAACACGCGGCGCCCAAGCACCTGCGTTTCGTAGTAGACCAGTACGTCGATCAGCGACGACTGCTGGTTGGCGATGCGCTGCGGGTCGAACGGCCATTGGTAACCCTTGAGAAAGATGTTGGTGGCCATCTTTGCGGTCGAGTCGAAGTGCGGCGCGAGGAATTCGCGCTCTTCGGAGCCACGCCCCCTGAATTCAGGGGCAGAGGAAAAGATGCGGGGAACGACCTGCATGTATGTGCCGGATACGTTCCAGCGGAACTTCGTCGATGCAAGGCCAAACTGGGATTCGGTGAGGTTGTGCGCCTTGAGACCTGCCGCGAGCGCGAGGCCGTGAATACCGATCTGGCCCTCCGGGTAGACGCTGACCTCATAAAGCCCACCCGGCCCGCCCGCGGCGAGCACCAGGTTCTCGCACAGAAAAACCGTTAGGCCGAGACTCGGGTCGTCGAGACGGGACTGGTCTATCGTGACGATGCCGGCGAGACGGTCTTCGGCTTTCAGCAGATGGGCTGCCTCCTGCCCGTCGAATACGCGGATACCGTAGCGGTCGGTTTGTGCCTGAAGGCATTCGCTCATGTATTTCGAGGTCTTGGGGCCGGCCGATGTCGCTCGTTCGTACGGGTCGTGGTCGGTCTTGTAGCCGATGTAGGCGCCCTCGGGATCGTGCGGGAACGGAACTCCGGCCTGCACGAGATGGTAGAACTCTCTCAGCGAGCTCTCGCCCTCGGCGAGCGCGATATCCCCGTGACAGCAGCCGAACGCGATCAGGGTCCTGGCGAAGTCCATCGCGGAATCGGCGACCGTAGGGCTGGTGCCGAGCTTGTAGTAGGTCTGTTTGTCGGAGCCGCTCATCCGAGAAGCACCCAGGTTCGCGCCGGCGGTAACGATAGCGATGCGCTCCTCCGGCTGCTCGACGCCCTTTGCGTGCATGAACTCGTAGAGGTGCACGGCGCAGTTCATCCCGGCCGCACCGGCGCCCACGATGACGGTATTGTAGGTGTAAATCGGCACTTCAGCGCCGTTGGATAGCCTGAGTGTCTGCATTCGTATATTCTAGCTGAACGGCGTTGATGCGGCAAGCGAGAAGCACTCGGCGTATCTGTTCAGTCTTGCGGGACCGAACTCCGCTAGCGCTGAGTAGACCGCCAACGAAGGTCGTATCGAAGCGCGGTGGAGCCTTGACCGCCCTTCGATACGCTTCGCACTCAGGGCTAGCGGGGTGGACATTCCCAGAAGACTGAACAGTCTCGGACTCGGCTGTTTGTTCAGTCTCGTGGGAGTAAATCATTCAGATCCACATGATGCCGAAGTTGATTCAGCATCCGTCGCCCTGCCGGCCAAACGGTGAATCGAGCTCAGCGCGACGAGATTCCCTCCGGACCGAAATCTCTCCGACTCGGGCTCGATTGCTCCTCCGACTCATCGCAATCCCCGACCTACAACCGAACCTGCTCTGGCACGTTGTCAAGCGCATAGAACTGGGTTTCGACGCGGTCGGGATAGACCTTCCAAATGCGCATGCCCACAACCGGCGGCTTGGCGACGGACTTGCTGATCGGCCCGCACGAGATGAGCGTAAGATTGCGGTCGCGAGCCGTCAGATCGTAGTGCAGATGCCCGGAGAGGTTGTACTCAACACCGTATTCGTTCATCAAGTCCAGGTAGTACTGTCGAACAGCCAGCGGGACGTTTTGATACCTGTCCGCTTCCTTGGGATCGTTGAGGAACCAGGGATGGTGCGTGCAGACGAATATATGCGTCGCATTTGCGGCGCGCGCGGCGGCAAGCTCCGATTCGAACCACTTTCGCTGCTCTTCACGCAGCGCCGTGTCCGCGCCGTCCCGGAGCAGGCTGGAATCAAGCACGATGAACCGGGACCCGTTCACCGAGAAGCCGTAGTGATCGTCTCCATACAGCTTCTTGTAAGACCGAATGTCGGAGGCGCTTGGGGCGTTGGTCACATCGTGGTTGCCCGGAACCAGATGCAGCGGAATCGACGGGTCGATGTCCCGCGCGACGTTCCAGAAGGCCCGTATCTGAGTCGGACTGTGCGCGGCGTTCGTCAAATCGCCGCAGATGATGACGAAGGCGGGCTTGAGCCGGTTGATGTGGGCGATGGCCTGCCTAAAATGCTCGATTTCGACTTTCATGTCATTGCCGCCGGCAGTAAAGCCGAGCTGAGTGTCGGCAAGTTGAGCGAACAGGAACGGCGCATTTGCGGCCAGCGCGGCGCCGGCCAGTATCACCAACAGGACGAGTGCGGTTGATAGAGTGCGTAATCGCTTCAATTGATCCTCCAATACGTTGTTTCGCGCGGTCGCGCTTCGATACGGCCTGTCGATTCCGGCCTACCCAGCGCCGGCAGGTTATTTCCCGCCCATGCCGGAGAGCTTGATACCTTCGACAAAGTAGCGCTGGTTGAAAACGAACAGCAGCAGCACGGGCACGACGGCCATCATCGAACCGGCCATAAGCTGGGTGTAGTTGGTCGCGTGCTGGCCTACGAAGTAGCGCAGGCCGATCGGCAGCGTTCGAAGCGGCTCGGTGATCGTGACGACCAACGGCCACATGTAACTACCCCAGAAGCCCATGAACGTGAAGGTCGTAAGCGTCGCCAGCGCGGGTTTCGACAGCGGCAGGATTACCCGCAGCCAGATGCCGATATGACCCGACCCGTCGATCTTGGCTGCGTCCTCCAGTTCGCTCGGCAACCCCATGAAGAACTGCCGCAGCATGAACGTGCCATACGCGCTGAACAAGCCCGGAATGATCAACGCCTGGTAGCTGTCGATCCAGTGGAGTTTCTTCATAATGACAAACACCGGGATCATCGTCACCGAGCCGGGAATCATCATCGTCGCCAGATACGCGAAAAACAGCTTGTCGCGGCCGGGAAACCGCAGCCGCGCGAACGCATACGCCGCCATCGAGCTTGTGAGCACCTGCCCGAAAGTGCCCACTGCCGCCACGAAGAAGCTGGACAGATACAGCCGCAGAAGATTGATCTCTCGCCACGCATCCGGATAATTTCCCCACCACGCGCGGACCTTCCGGCCGCCAATGACCGTGTCTTGCCAGACGAAATGCTCAGGCAGCCATCTGATTCCGCCGCCGGTCGCGAAAACCTCGTCCGGCTGCTTGATCGAGGTAAGCGCCATCCACACAAACGGTACAAGCATCGTCACCGCGCCGACAGTCAGGACTGTGTAGACTGCTATGTTGCCCAAAAGACGACGCCTATTCATACGTCACCACCCTGCCCCCGAACTTCCAAGTGGCGAGCGTAAGCACCAGTATGACTGCAAACAGTACCCACGCGACCGCGGAGGCATAACCCATATTGAACTTCTCGAAGGCGGTCTGGTAGAGGTAGTACTCGATGGTGGTCGTGCTGCCCGCGGGGCCGCCGCCGGTCATGACGTTCGCCGTCATGAATCCGCTTTGGAATCCGCCGATGATGCTCATGATGAGTATGAAAAACGTGGTTGGGCTGATCATCGGCCACGTCACCGCCCAGAACTTGGCCCATGGGCCAGCGCCGTCGATCTCCGCAGCCTCATAGTACGAACTCGGCACTCCCTGCAAAGCGGCCAAATAAAGGATCATGTTATACCCGCCCAGTCCGCCCCAAAGGCCCATCAGAATCAGCGCAGGCTTGGCCCAGAACGTGGTGCCGAGCCAGTCGGGCGGGTTCGCGACGCCGACGGCGCGCAGGATCGAGTTAATCAAGCCGATGTCGGAATTGTAAAGATACTTCCAGAGAATCAGCAGAGCCACGCCGGAGCAGACCGTGGGAAGAAAGTAGATCGTCCGGTAGACGACGATGCCCTTCAGCTTGCGATTCATCATCAGCGCCACGATCAAGCTGCCCGCCATTCCAATCGGGATGCCGATCATCAGAAAGACCGTATTGTACACATATTGCCAGAAAAACGGGTCGTTCGGCACCAGCCGCCCGTGCTCACGGTGGAACCAGAGGAGGCTGCGGAAATTGTCGATGCCGACAAACACAGGGTGCTTGAATATGTTCCAGTGCGTGAACGACATCACCAGCGAGACGATGACCGGGATCGAGGTAAACGCCAGAAATCCCAGGAAGTTCGGCACAAGAAAGCCATACGCGCTCAAAGCCTCGCGCCTGCGTGCCGATATTCCTTTTTTCGGAGTCTTGCTATTCATAAGGTCTTTTTCATCGCCAAAACGAGCCGAGGGTCTCGCACATCCGCAGCAACATCCGCATATCGTCGACATCTCCGTTCCATTGAAGCAGCGGACATGATGTCCGGTAAACCGTCGCCCAGCACATGGATGTGCTGGCCGAACCAGCGTGTGCTGGCCGAACCAGCGTGTGCCGACTGCACAAGGCACCCAGCACACGGATGTGCTGCATGTGCAGGCCCAACCAGCATGTGCAGGCCGAACAAGGATGGGCCGGCCGGTCCAGATGCCATGAATTATCACCAAACCTCAGCCTTTATCCGGCGGCTGCTAGTCCAGGAAATTCGGGTTGGCGAGGTTGCGGCGGATTATGGCGTTGATGCGATCAGCGATGCGGTCGCACGCCTGATCGGGAGACTGTTCACCAAGCCACATCCTGTCCAATTCCATACTCATAACCGCGCTCACGTCTAAGTTGTTGATGTAAGGCGAGTACTCCTGCACGCGCGCGTATTTCATCTCATCGAGATGAACCTGATTGCTGCGCTCCGTCGGGTATTCGGGATTGTATGCAAACGCCTTCTTGATGGCGGGATCGTCGAGAACGGGAATACCATCGCCGTAGTTGGCCACCAGAAGCTGGTTGTCTTTGCCAAGCAGGTGGGATATGAACGTAAGCGCTGCCGCGCGGTTGGGCGACGTCTTCGGAATGGAATAGCACTTCGAAGCGAGCAGCGTGACGCGGTTCGGGCCGTGCGGCACGCTGACCACGTCCCAGTCCAGATCCTTTTCCTCTCGATACTGGATGGCCAACCAGCGGCCGGAGATGTTCATCGCGACTACCGACGACCTAAAAAGCAGCGCATCGCCGCCCCATGCGCCGGTTGGCGACATGGACTGCGCCTCGCTGGTTGTAGGCAGGACGTGGTATTTCAGCCGCAGATCGGCCCAGTAGCGGATGCCTTTCTTTACTTCAGGCGAGTTCATCAGGCAGCGCTTGCCATCCGGGCTGAACAGGTGACCGCCATACATCCAGACAAAGAACCACCAGTCGCTGTTGTTGATGTAGAGGCCCTTGACCATCACCTTTCGGCCGCCGACGACGCGGTAGCCGGTCAGCTTCTTCGCTGCGGCGAGGCATTCGTCCCAGGTCCAGCCCGGTTTCGGGTACGGAATTCCGGCCTCGCGGAAGAGCTTGCGGTTATAAAAAAGCACGTAGGGACCGCAGTTCTCGGGAATGCCGACGATCTTGCCTTCAAATCGAATGTATGGGTCAAGGCCGGGATATATCTTGTCAACAGGGATGTGGTAGGGCTTTACGTAGGGCGTGAGATCGAGCAGCACCCCATTTCGAGCAAACAGCCGGATCGATTGTGGGTCGTAGATCGCCATTACGTCCGGGGGCACGTCGCCCGCAAGCTGCGTGAGAAGACGCTGCGCGTCCGCGCCCGGATCGTTGATAACGTCGATGTTGGGATGGCTGCGCTCAAAGAGCTTGATCTGCTCCTTGCGGATGGGGTTTGGGTCGACACACCAGCGGATGACCGTCTTGCCCTCGACCTTCGGGTGCGCCGTCGCGACCAGATACGTTCCCAGCGCCACTACGCCCGCGACGCCGAGCGCCAAGCCAATTATGCCAAATATTCGACTGCCTCTGCCGTCGTCCACGATAGTATTGTAGCCGAACGACTCCGCCTCGGCAATATTCGAAACCGAGCGGCAACGGTTCGGTCTGCCGAATACCCCTCATGTCGAGAGAAGTCGACCGACACGTTCATAAGTAGGGACTAGGGAGTAGCAGGCAGCGGATCCGCGCACAACGCCAGCCCGGCGCAGGCGATCAGTAGGCAAACTGGCGGGAGTGGTTTGACACTGGCCCACCTCGCGTTGGTTTCGGGACTTCCAGGTTGGGCTGCCAGCCTCGTGGATAGCCCTGCACGCCGTGAACCAACCTTCACATCCACAAACACCCGAGAGAGGTTAGAGGTAAGAAGTTAGAAGGGAGGGCCGGGTGGCCCTCCCTTTGCTGTCGGTCTGGGTCCTGAAACGAGTTCAGGATGACGCCCCGCCCTCACCCTAGCCCTCTCCCCCAGGAGAGGGGAAGGGAAGGACCCCACCCCAACCCTCCCCGCAGCGGGGAGGGAGTAGCTGGTCTACTCCACCTTCACCTTCTTCAACATCCCCCTGCCCCCTCCGCTGCGGAGGGGGGAAGGGAAGGACCCCACCCCAACCCTCCCCGCAGCGGGGAGGGAGTAGCTGGTCTACTCCACCTTCACCTTCTTCCCGCTTCAGCAGTCGGTTTCTCACCCTTCGTTGTTTCGGGATTTCGGTTATCCGCTAGCCCAAGCATGTCTTCTCGTATCTAGATCGCAGGGACCCGCAACCTGACCACATGCGAAATCCCGAAACATCAACATCCCCCTGCCCCCTCCGCTGCGGAGGGGGAAAGGGAAGGACCCCACCCCAACCCTCCCCGCAGCGGGGAGGGAGTAGCTGGTCTACTCCACCTTCACCTTCTTCCCGCTTCAGCAGTCGGTTTCTCACCCTTCGCCGTTTTGGTCGAGCGCGGGGTATAGTGAGTGTGAAGCAGTTCGTGCGATTTGTGAGACAACGGTTGGCCGAGGAACTCCTCATAAATCTGCTTGATCGCAGGGTTCTCATGGGATCGCCGGAGTTCCATCGCTCCATCCTCGGCATAGATGGCCTCGATTCGCTTGCGTCGAATCTCCTCGTTGGTCGGCTGAGGCTGTCCGCCGCCGCCTATGCAGCCTCCGGGGCAGGCCATGATCTCGATAAAGGCGTAGTCGGCGAATCGGCCGCTCTTGATTCCTTCGAGCACCTGGCGCGCGTTGGCCAGGCCGTGCGCCACGGCCGCCTTCACGTTGAGATCACCGATCTGGATGGCGGCCTCGCGGACGCCCTCCATGCCTCGTACGGCCTCGATTTCGACGTTTTCGAGCTCGGTGCCGGTTATCAGCGCGTAGGCGGTTCGAAGCGCCGCCTCCATGACACCGCCGGTGTTGCCGAAGATGGCCGCCGCACCGGTTGAAACCCCCAGCGGGGCGTCATATTCGCCGTCCTCGAGATTGGGCAGGTCGATGCCGGCTTCCTTCATCATGCCGGCGGCCTCGCGAGTGGTCAGCACGTAATCGACATCCTTGTAGCCGGATGAATACATCTCCGGCCGCTCGCACTCGAACTTCTTTGCGACGCACGGCATGATCGATACAGACACGATGTCCTTGGGATCGATGCCGGCCTTCTGCGCATAATACGTCTTTGCCAGCGCACCGAACATCTGCTGCGGCGACTTGCAGCTCGAAACGTGCGGCAGAAGCTCGGGATAGTAGTATTCGATGAACTTGATCCAGCCCGGCGAGCAGCTCGTGATCTGCGGCAGCACCCCGCCTTTGGTCACGCGCTCGATAAGCTCGCTGCCCTCCTCCATGATGGTGAGGTCGGCGGTGAAGTCCGTATCGAAGACCTTGTCGAAGCCCAGCATCCGCAGGGCCGTTACCATCTTCTTCGTCACCCGACTGCCGGGCGGCATTCCGAACTCCTCGCCGATCGACGCGCGAACCGCCGGCGCGGTCTGGACAACGACGTGCTTGGACGGATCATAGATCGCGTCCCATACGGCAGGCGCAGGATCGTTGCCCTTGAGCGCACCGGTCGGGCAGCGATTGATGCACTGGCCGCAGTTGACGCAGACGGTATCGCCGAGATCGCCTCCCAGTCCCGGCACAATCATCGAGTCCCAGCCGCGGCCCGCCACGTGCAGCGCGCCAACACTCTGAATGTCATCGCACGTGCGGACGCAGCGAGCGCACAGGATGCACTTGTCCGGGTCACGGATGATCGATGGGGTGCTGCAGTCGATTTCATAGTTGCGCCGCTCACCCTTGAAGCGTACTTCCTGAATGCCAAGCTCCTTAGCAAACTGCTGGAGTTCGCATTTCTGGTTCTTGGCACACGTAAGGCACTCCTGCGGATGATTGGCCAACAGCAGCTCCACTATCATGCGGCGCGCCTCTCGAACCCTGGGCGTATGCGTATACACCTCCATGCCCTCGGAAACCGGATACGCGCAAGCAACGCAAAGGGTGCGCTGGCCCTTGACCTCGACCGAGCAAATACGACACACGCCGTGGAGCGCAAGGTCGGGATGGTAGCACAACGTCGGAATGTAGATGCCCGCCGACTGCGCAGCCTGCAGGATCGTCATCCCCGGATCGACGGCCAGCGAATGGCCGTTTATTTTGATGTTTACTTTAGCCATGATCGTCACCTTTCGCAGCTATTGGAGGGCCGCGCCCTCACCCCAACCCTCTCCCCCGGGAGAGGGAGTTAGCTGGCTATGCTACCTCCTGTGGGACTTTGTCCATCGGGCAGATGCCCGCGGGACAGGTTTTGTCCTTGAGGTGAGCCTTATACTCGTCCTCAAACAGCGGCAAACTCGACCTGAACGCGACGCCCGCGAATTGGCCGAGGCCGCAGCGTGAAGCAGCCGCCATCGTGGCGGTCAACTGCTCGAGCAGCTTGATGTCGCCCTCGCTGCCCGCGCCCGCCGTCCACCAATTAAGGAACTCCAACATGCGCTTTGTGCCCTCGCGGCAGGGAACGCACTGCCCGCAGGATTCGTGATAGAAGAACTGCGCGATGTTGGTCATCAGATCGACGATGCAACGGTCCTCGTTAATCACGATGAGCGCTCCCGCACCGGGATTCAGGTCTTCGCCGCAGAGTTTGCGGTCGAGCGCGTCCTCGCCCACCATCACGCCGCTCGGGCCGCCCATCAGCACGCCCTTGAGTCTGCGGCCGTTCTTGATCCCGCCTGCCATCGTGTAGACAACGTCGCGGAGGGTCGCACCGAACGGGACCTCGTAAACGCCCGGATACTGAACGTCGCCACAAGGCGAGAATATCTTGGTGCCCCGCGACTGCGGCGTGCCGATTGTCTGATACCAGTCCGCGCCCTTGGCGATGATGTGAGGCACGTTGGCGAGCGTCTCAACGTTGTTGATGACGGTGGGCCGACCGTGGAGGCCGTGGGTCGGCGGGAACGGCGGCTTCATCTGCGATTCGCCTCGCCGTCCCTCTATCGATTCCAGAAGCGCGGTCTCCTCGCCGCACACATACGCGCCCGCGCCCTTGAAGACCTCGATGTCGAATTCGAAACCGCTGCCCATTATGTCGGTGCCCAGCAGGCCCATCTCTCGCGCAACATCAATCGCGCGCTCCGTGTGGGCGACGCTCTGGTGATACTCGCCGCGGATGTAGATGTAACCCTTGTGCGCGCCGACCGCATAGGCGGCAATGACCATGCCCTCGATAATCTGGTGAGGATCACCCTCCAGGATAAGTCGATCCTTGAAGTTGCCGGGCTCGCCCTCGTCGGCGTTGCACACGACGTATTTGCTATCACCCTCGGCCCTGGCTGCGAAGTCCCACTTCAGGCCGGTCGGGAAGAATGCGCCGCCGCGGCCCTTGAGACCGGACTTCTTGATCTCCTCGATAATCTCGCCGGGCTTCATAGACGTGAGCGCTTTGCCGAGCGCCTCGTAGCCACCGAGCGCGATGTATTCATCGATCGAGGTCGGATCGATCACGCCTATGTTGTGCAGGATCACGCGCATTTCCGCGCTGCGCGGAGCCTTGGGAGCCTCGACGACCGCGGCGGTTTCTCCGCCTGAGTAGATCAACCGCTTGACCTGGCGACCCTTGAGCAGGTGCTCCTCCACGATCTCGGGGATGTCGGCGACGGTCACGTTGGCATACGTCACCCCCTCAGGGTAGACGACCAACGCCGCCCCCGCCCCTGCAAGCCCCAGGTCACCGGTCTCGACGACCTTGATTTCGTTTTCAAGACCGCGCCGCCTGATCTCCTCAACCAAAGCGCCGCGTACGGCAGCCGCCCCCTTGAGAATGGCGGCGGTGCCGGTGTCAACAAGTACATGTGCTCTGAAAAGTGCCATTGTAGTCTTCCAGCATTTCTTCTAATCGCGAAAGCCTGATGTTTTCCGGCAGTCTCCCTTTCGGGGTTCCGTTCATTTGGCGTTTTCGCGATCTGAAACGCTAGTTACCCTCCTTATACTTGGCGAGGATGGACGGAACAGCCTCGGGGGTGAGGTTTCCGTAGACGTCGTCGTTGATCATCATCGCAGGAGCCACTCCACAGAGTCCCATGCAGCTCACGACCTCGAATGTGAAGTTGCCGTCCTCGGTTGTCTCGCCGGGCTGGATGCCGATAGCCTTGGTCACCGCATCACGAATGGCCTTGCTGCCCTCAATGTGGCAGGGCGGCGAGTCGCACAGCCTGATGACGTTCTTGCCGTGCGGTTTGAGATAGAACAGCGAATAGAACGTCGCCGTGCCATGCACCCGCCCCACCGGAATGCCCAGCTCGGCGGCGATCGTCTCCATGGCCTCTGTCGATATGTATCCCATCGAACGTTGCAGCTCATGGAGGATTGGAATTAGGTTGGTCTCGGCTCTGCCGCATTTCTCGATGATCTTGACGACCGCGGCCTCGCACTCGACACAACTCTTAGAATCGCATGATCCCACGATTTGCCTCCGTTTTCAGTACAGATTGCAAGTTATATATGCCGTCTGCCTGCAGCCCTCAGCGTTCAGCAGGCGGCGGAATGAGTCGCCAGCTATCAGTTGTCCGGCACCAGCAGTCTCCTGCCGGGTAGGTAGTCTTCGATGCGCGTTCGGGACATGGATGTCCCGGAAGAACGCAAAAGACCACTATCCCTGTCCCGGACATCGATGTCCCGGAAGAAC
>Ga0272448_1004228_pt1 | contig 16519 bp, 14 predicted proteins | sample YNPCB0191_FD_202220 | JGI IMG/M metagenome (GOLD analysis project Ga0272448, IMG submission 202220) | Hot spring sediment microbial communities from Yellowstone National Park, WY, United States - YNP-CB-019-1 | ecosystem: Environmental > Aquatic > Thermal springs > Hot (42-90C) > Sediment...
AACTCCCGGAGTGCCATATGCATTGCCGGCTTCGATACGTGCATAGAGTTGGCCCTGTTCAACGCATACACGAATTGGGTCGTCCATCCCGTGCGCCCATGCACTCACGATTTGGCCGAGCCGTTGCTCCGGAAGAGAGCGGAGCCGAAACCAGACGAGAACCGAGTACGATTTTTCTGGGAACTGGTCGATACCGTACACGATACGCCCTTTCACGCCGTCCAGCCGTACAGCGCTCTTTGGTTCATTCCGAATTCCTTCCGTGGCGGACATTCCTTCTGCGGAGATCAAGCGGCCGACACGAGGTTTTGCCGAGCCAGACAACGGATCGCTCACCAGAATCTCCGGCGGCTGCGCCATGAAGACGCGCACGGTTTGATCATCGAGCCCGGGCAGTGCCGGGTCGATGCGAAATCGGGGACGCGGCCAACCCGAAACGGAAAATCGGCCTTGCCGGGCAGTGCGCATTTCCCATTCGTACCATCGCTCAGGCTGAAGCGCGCTCATCTCTTCCGACGCAAGCACAATCCGATCTTTTTCGATCGAGTCACGCACCAGCACCGGCGTTTTGCGATTCTCGCTTTCCCATATGACAAGTGAAGCGGTGATGCCTTCTGCCGCGCCGGACGTAATTTTGGTCCACTTGAACATGGCACGTCCGGGCGGGATCGCGGCTCCGTCAGGTGGATGAAGCGGGAACACGGGGGAGGGCGGGGGATTGGTTGCTGCCAACCACGAGCGGTAGCGCGTGCCTGAAGCGCCTGCGGTTGCAAAGTCACAGAGCCGGACAGCTTGTGGCGAGATCGACGGTACATCCACCAGAAGCCATGGTCTGGGGAACATTGGCCCGGGACGCGCGCCAGCAGATTTCGTGTCGATCAGTTTCGCCTCTGTTATCTTCCCCAGATCGATCGGCGGCAGTTGGTCCCCATCAAATGCGTTGTGGCGTTGATCGTAGGCGAGAAGAATCGGCCCGCGGTAGAGCGATACTTTGCCGACCGCCTGGCGCGCACCTGCCACAGCTCTTAACGCCATGTCAAACTCGATTTCGATACGGCTGTCCGCAGACCATGTCCGGCTCAACAGAAGGTAGCTGCCCGGAGCAACTTCTTCTGCTTTGTTGCCATCAACTGCCACTTCTGTTCTCGCCGACCAGGATGGAATACGAATCCGGAGAGCAAACTGGCGAGGCTGTTGGGGCGCGACCCGAACAGAGACACGACCGCTGCGGGGGTAATCGCCTTCAACGCGCAAGACGAGTGGGATGCCATCCGTCAGCGATGTCGTGAGTTCCATGGGGCCAAACCAATTGAGCACCAAGCCGTCCTCCGCCCGCATGACCGCCCATTCCGTGAGCATTCCAAGGCTGCGCGGGCCATTGACCGAGCAGCAATTGAGTTCCGGTGTGCCCGCGCGAGCTTGAAAGACAATCGAGTGGGCAGACGCCTCGCGCACGCCGTCCATGGGTGTGTTGTAGGTCCACCATGAACCGCTTGGGTGTTGGGCGCCGGCTGCGGCATTCAGCGTGGACAGTTCAAGCTCGTCGGCGACGCGGGCATCGCCGGTGAGCCTGAGCATGTCCACAGACAACGCCATCCATGCCACCGTGCAACAGGTTTCAATTGGCGTTGGTTCGTATGGGTTGCCTGTGGCCTGTTCAGAGGATGAAAAGGCGCCGGAATTGCGCCGGTCAAAACGTGCGATGCTGCGCCAATGATGCTCAAAAGCCTGCCGATAACGAGCATCGCCCGTAATGGCGTGGAGCTCGACGAGTCCTTGAATGTCGTGGAGGCTTTCCCAGCGCGGGCGAGGAGTTTGGTAGAACTCGACGCCCGCCAGTCCCGTTCGGAGGTAGTCACCAGCCCGTTCCCAGTCTTGCTCGATGAGTCGAATCAGTTCGAGATGCGCTGGTTGGTGAGTAAGACGATAAAGCCGAGCGAGACCGTGGATCACAGCCATGTTCATTTCGTGTGAGCCGGCGTCATAGACACGGCGCGAGCCATCCAGGTAAACATGGCACATAAGATCGGCCATGCGATGACAGGCCTCGAGCGAACGACGGTCTCCGGTCAACTGGTGCCATTCAAGCAGAGCCAACATGCAGTGATAGTGCCCCCACAGGTCCCAGTTGCCTTTGAGCTGGTCTTTCTCCGGGAACGGGCCAAGGTAACCATTTTCGGCTTGGGCATCCAGCAAGGCTTCTACCACTTGGGCCACACAATTGCTGAGTGCAGGTTGATCGGTCTGCCGGACCGCTTGGATGGCAGAGAGGAGATACTTGCCGGCGAACTCGCCCGCCCACGGCACCAGATTCGGGACCGGCTTCCGATCTCGGAGGTGAAACATTCCGATCATGCCGGGATTCGACCGGGGCGCGCGCAGCAGCCAGTGGGTGACATTGGCCTCGATACGATCGCCGATCACTCCGCCAAACTTGAATCGGGCGTGTGACGGTGAGCTGAATGCAAAGCGATCAGCGCCATTTGTGGCTGGCTCGCCAGACAATTGCAGTGCAATGCCGACAACGGCCAGAAAATTCAAAAGGTGTCTCATTGTGCTGAGCATTGAAGGAACGCATTCATCTCGCCGCGATCATTTCGTCGCAGTTGCGCGGCGCTGATGGTACTCGATTGCATGACACTTCGCCATTGAAATCAAGAGAAGCATTAAACGAGACGAAATGAAACGGCGCAAGCTCGTTGGTCGATGTTGAGTCTCCGGCAAGCGCCGTTGATACAGTCAACCAGACAGCAACGGCCCGCGCCGTGGCCGTCCACGACGAGACTGTCCATTTCCACCGGAATCGCCGTGCCTGATCTTGCGCGTGCTGTAAACGACCTTGCTGCATGCGCCGCACCAGACGTCTCGACCGGGGACGAATCGAGGGAAAAACAGGGAACGACGCGGTTGCATCGGCAAATGGGTTTACAAGATTGAAAACTGCGGAGAACTCCAACGCTCAACGCGCATATCCGAGCGACGGGTTGGGTGGCAGGCCGGATGCGAATGGCAGTGACAGGCTGATTGTTGGCAAGGCGCTTGCATGAACGCGGGCGTCATCGACTGTATAATCATACTGCCAAATCGATCATACTTGCGAAGATTTTCGGACTGCAAGTTTGCCAAATTTGTCAGCAGAGTGCGGGCCTTTGGACTATAATACTGGACAGTCAGTACACAAACCGCGGATCAACGATCGTTCGATTGCTGTGGTGCCACGCTCCGTTTCAACCCGCCATGGCACGGGCTTTCAGCCCTTATTCTGACTCGGTGACGACGCTTCACCTGGGGCGTTGCCCCAGGCTGGTATCGAGCGGGCCTTTGGCCCTTCCCCTTACGCCAGTACCACAGTTGCCGCATCCAACTCAGCGCGGCGCAGCCGCAATCGGCTGGTAGTGGGCAGATGAAGTCGTTGGTTCCAAACCAGTTCGGCCTTGTTATTTGATCCCTGCGAGGCGCTCTTTCCAAATCTTGTAAAGCGCAACAGTTGCGCGCACGTCTCGCAGACAATACTCGGCCACTTCGATGTACCTGCCCTCGGCCATCAACTGGTTCACATCACGTCCGGTGACACCATGGCTCTTAGGCGAATCGATGCCGAAGACCTTGCAATAGAAGTCCAGGTTGAATTTGCGGGCTGCGCCTTCGCGCCCGCTCACATTGTAAAAGGTCAGTTGATCGGCAAGGTCGCAATGTGGCTCGGTCGAGTAGCGGTAGCCGATCCAGTCTTTGCGTGTTATGGCGACGCCGCGCACAGCAGAACGCAAGTACAGGAACGGGACGTCAAAACCGCGTCCGTTAAAAGTAACCACGTGCTCGTAATGCCGCGCGACGTCCCAGAAACTCGACAGCAAGGTTGCTTCGTCGGGACAGGGCACAAACTCGACCGTGCTGTCTTGATCCGCCTTGGATTGGTTGTCGCCTGACAGATACAGCACCTGGCCGCGATCAGTGTCCACATTGACCATTGCGATGCAAACCACCTGAGCTGTCAGAGGCCAGAGATTCAGTTGCTGGACAATTTCAGCGCGTTTTTGCTCGCGTGCCGCCGGATCGGGGAGCCTGTCGGCCTCACGAAACAGAAATTCCCACTGCGCCTCGTCGAACGCGTCGTGAGGCAATGCCGAGGTTTCAATGTCAAATGTCAGAGTAGCCATCGTGGTGCGGGCACATCGATTCAAAATGCATGGAGCCGGCGCGCCTCGGGCAAAATGGCCGAAATCTGAAATGAATGCAACCGGATAGCTCATCGCGGCGCAGGCGCAACCAAATGCGCGAGGCGTAACAACTTCGCTGATCGCAGAGAAACCGCTGTGTCGCGTCGCGCTGACCAGGGCGACTTCGTCGCCCACGGGGGAGATGTGTACAGTGGCCGGCGCAAAAACCATACCGGTGCCTGACAACCTGCAAGTTGACATTTCGGACATATTGAGTTCTATTATGTGCAACAGATTGAGGATAAAAACAAAACAGAGAGGAACAGCTTATGGAAACTCACTTTGAAGCCATGGAAAGCGCAAAAGCAGATGTGACTCGTGAAAAACTCAAAGATGACATTCGCGGTTTGACGGAAGACGCAGAGGCGCTTCTGAAAGCAACTGCGGGTGATGTCAGCGAAAAGGTCAAAGAAGCAAGATCGCGTCTTGCCGCGGCCATCGATCGCGTGAAGGCAAGCACCCAGGACATGGAAAAACGGGCTGCTGAAGCTGCAAAGGTCGCCGACAAAGTGGTTCGAGAGCATCCGTACGAGTCTATTGGGATAGCTTTCGGACTTGGTCTGCTAATCGGCGTACTGGTCGCCCGCAAATAACATGTCGAGTACGGAAGGCGGAAATGGCGGCATTCTCGATGCGCTTCGCCGCGTCGCGGGTTCCTTGCTGGACATAGCGAGGAACCGCGTCGAGTTGTTCGCAGTCGAACTGAGGATCGAGCAGACGCGTCTTTTGGCGCTGCTTGTGGCGTTGGGGATCGGTCTGTTGCTGGCCATGGTTGGCCTTGTCGTGCTTTCGGTGCTGATTGCCCTGTTGGTCTGGGAGACCGCAAAGTTTGTCGGCCTGATAATACTTACGGTTTTCCTGTTTGTTCTCGCGTTCGTGATTTTTTGGTTGATCTGGCGCTGGCTGCAAACCGCCCCGAGACCTTTTCCTGAGACAATAGCCCAACTTCAAAAAGACTGCGCATGTTTCAAAAAGGAAGGTTGACACAACTGGAATCGGCGCGCAGAAACCTTGCGTTGGAAGCTGATCTGCGGCGAAGCGCGTTAGTGCTCGAAGCCGCCGAACTTCGCAGCAGAATCAGGAATTCACACCGGGGCCGATTCGCAATTCCACTGCTGAAACCCGCATTGATGCTCTCGGGAATCCTGATCGGCGCTCTGGCCGGTCGCAAACACGGCAAGTTCACGCCATGGGTGCCTGCCGCACTTGGCATTTTGAAGTTTGTGCGCCGCCGAATCTGATTTTCAGCCCGGAAATCTCATCGGACTTGAACTTTGGTTGTGTTTCTCCTGCGAGCCGGTGAGCTTTTCGGGCTATTTTGTTGGCAGCGAAAGTCCACGTTGGGGCGCCAGAACCCGAGCCAATTCGGCAAACTGCGACAAGCTCACTTCTTCGGGCCGCACTCGAAGGTCAAGCCCCGCCGCTGCAAATGCCTGTTGCAATTGTGCCGCGTTCCACTTTGCCTTGAGAACCTTGAACATCATTTTCCGCCTTTGCTCGAAGGTCAGTCGCACCAATGACCTGAAACACTCGGACGCTGCGAAAGGGACAAGTTCTGATTGTCTGCGATCCAGCCGGACGCATGCGGAGTCAACTTTTGGTTCCGGGTAGAAACAGGTTGAAGGGATGCGAAACCAACCCTTGGGTTCGTAGGAAGCCTGCACAAGCAAAGTGAGAGTTCCGTAGTCTGCGGAGCCGGGTTTGGCCATCAGACGACGAGCCACTTCAAGTTGAACTGTAACCACCATCGTCGCAGGCCCGAGGGGTTGCTGAGCCAGCTCGACCAGTATTGGTGAAGCGACCGAATAGGGCAGGTTGGCCACAAGCTTCCAGCCCCGCCAATCGCTGCCACTCTCGCGCAAGTAATCGAGTGCGTCGGCTTCTATTAACTCGAGTTTGGATTGGTCGCAGAATCGTTCCCGAAGGCACTCGACCAGCCTGTGATCTTTTTCAATTGCGATGACCTTGCCGGCAGCGGCGATCAGGAGTTCTGTCAACGGCCCGAGGCCGGGGCCAATCTCGAGGCATTCATCGCCCGGAGCCAACTGTGCGAACGCGACGATTCTTCTAAGCTGATTGCCATCGAACAGGAATGTCTGGCCGAGCGAGCGGGTGAGAGCGATCCCGCGCTCGGCCAGGACGCGTCGCATTTCGTTGAGGGTCATCGTGGGCATTTGAGCAATGCGTGCTCGATGGTTTTCACTGCACGCTGAAGATCAACGGCACCTATTGTCAACGGCGGCGTAATGCTCAGCACGTTTGAAGCTTCACCCTCGGCAAGTATGATGTATCCACACAGCAGCATCTCTTTCAGGACTGAAATCGCCTCTGAGGTTGCGGGTGAGCAGTCGCGTCGGACAAGTTCCAAGCCGGCCATCAATCCGATTCCCCGCGGGTTCAAAAGCAAAGACGACGGTACGCTGATCTCGCCAAGCTGTTGCAGCAGAAACTCTCCAAGTATTGCACTCCGTTCGATCAACCCGGCTGCTTTCAATTCTTCGATCTGCGCAAGTGCCATCGCGCAGCCGATCGGATTGCCAAGGAAAGTGCTCGTGTGGATCGCCTCGCCGGTGGCATCCGGCCACGCATCGTCCATCAGATCTGCTTTCCCCACACACGCCGAGAGCGGAAAGCCGCCCGTCAGCGCTTTCCCCAGACAGATCAAATCCGGCACCACGTTTTCGTGGTCACATGCAAACCATGCGCCTGTCCGACCGAATCCGGTGTAGATTTCGTCCAGAATCAGCAGAGCGTCGTTCGCGTCGCACCACGACCGCAAAGCAGGCAAGAAACCGTGCACCGGAATTCTGATACCCGCACGCCCCTGGATCGGTTCGACGAGCACCGCGCCGATCGGGTGTTTTCGCGCGATTCGTTCGATTGCGGCCATTGTCTTTTCCAATTTGACGCGATTTTCAGTTGACATGCCAGGCTTGCCGACGTCCGAAACTGGCCCCGTCGAGGGGAACGGCGCGAAATACGCAAATCCGCCAAGCTGTTTTATGAACGGCGCCCGGAAAAAATCACGGTGCGTGACATTCAGCGCCCCGTATCCAAGGCCGTGATAGGCGCCTTCGAACACAATCACGCCGGGTCTGCCGGTCGCGAGCATGGCCGTCTTGAGCGCGGCTTCGACCGCTTCGAACCCCGAATTTCCAAAAATCGTTTTCCCATGCTGTCCGCACTGCCAGCGCTCGAATGTGATTTGACTCAACGTACGTGCAAGCTCGGCTTTCAACGGGTGCGGATGAACATCCCCCATGGCGTGGGGCAGGCGGCTGATTTGCTGTTTTGCGGCTTTGACGACACGCGGGTTGGCGTGGCCTGTGTTTGCAACTCCAAACGCGGCAGTCAAATCAATATACTGACGCCCGTCCACATCCCAGACCCGCACGCCTCTGGCGCGGTGCCAGACAATCGGCCACGAACCATCACGCGAAACAAACGTGACATTCCGCGATTCGTATTGCCTGAGCAATCGCAATACTCTTTGACTTTCAGTCATCTCGGTAATCATGTTGAGATCAGCGACATTGTCACCGACCAGATACGGCACTGCCAGCTAAGATTTGCGTCGAGATTTGCAAAAAGCAATGTCCTGCTCTACATTTTCGCCCATGAAAACGATCATGGCATTGATTGGAGTTGCGTGCATCGGATTGATTGCGTTGGCCGCGCAAGCCGAAACCGCAGTCAATAAACAGAACACGCCTTGCTGCGCCCAAAACGCTCCTTGTTGCGAACAACAGGCGGCATGCTGTGAGCAAGCAGCGGCATGCTGCAAGCAGAACGAAGCATGTTGCGCCCAAAACGTTGCTTGCTGTGAAAAGGGCAAGGCAAAGGCGAACAAGGTAACCAAGGCCGGTAAAGAGAAAAAGGCGGATTTGAAAGCCGCAAAACAAGCCGCAAAAAAGCAGGCCAAGCAATCGGCCAAGAAGAGCTGATAGTTTTGCGATAGAATGACCGGCGCAGAGCAGGGGAGGGGATCGGGTCTCGCGAATCGCGCATCGGTTCGAGCGCGCTGACCTGCAGAGGCGCCGGGCTTGTTCCAGATCAAATATCTTGTTTAAGGTGTGCTCGATCGCGAACCGGTCGTTCGCACCAGCGCGGTTTTGCGCGCCGGTGGCCGGTTACACCCACAGCGCGTTCAGGCGGTTATTGGCCGAGTTTGGGGGATGTGGCGCGGTCTGGACCGAAATGCTCGCGGCCCGGCAGATTCTACACGAGAACTTCGACAAATCTCCATGGCTCCGGCGACGCCACAACGAACGAAATGTGTTTTACCAGTTGATGGTCCGCGCCGGTGATCCTTTTGATCGAATACTTGGCAGGCTTGCCGAGCACGGTGTTGAGGCTGTTGACCTGAACTTCGCATGTGACGCACCGGAAATCCGGGCGTGCTTGGCAGGCAGCGCGCTGTTTAACGACCTCAATGCGCTCAAGTCGGTGGCAGATCGATGTCGTCGTCATTGGACCGGGATTCTCACAGCCAAGGTCAGACTTGGAGATGACGCTCCAGACTGGCAAAAGAAGTTTTTAGAGCGCGTTCGTGTGTTGGAGGACTCGGGCGTTGACGCGTTGATTGTCCACACGCGGTTTTTCCGGGAAAAATTCAAACGCAGGGCACGCCATGAATTCATTCCATGGATTGCCGCCAACACGCGCCTGCCAGTCATTGCAAACGGCGACATCGGCGGTCCCGAAGACGTTTCGGCCATGGCTGATAACTTGCGCCCGGCATGCGCCATCATGATCGGTCGCCATGCAATCGTGCGACCGTGGCTGTTTGCTGCGTGGGACAACACGATGGAGATCGATCACGGCGCCGTTTGGCACCGGATGTCCAATTACATTGAAGAAGATTTCCCGCCCGAGGTCGCTTTCCGCCGCATTCAGATGTTCACCAAGTATTTCGCAGCAAACTACGCATTCGGACACGTGCTGAGAACCGCTGTCTCGAATGCGCGTTCAATTGCCGAGGTCCGAGAACGCGCGACCGCATTTTTCGCTGCAAGATCAAAGGTTGTTACCCGGCCTGTGGTCGCCGGAGTTTGAGTCTCTGCGCAGGTTTTCCGATATAATACTTAAGCGTTGCACGCAACGGGGTGAACGGCATCTCCGAGATTTGTCCAACAATAGATTCGCGCGCTGGTTCGCTGGTGATGACGTGGACTTGGCGGCACAGATCCGCGCCGGCGCCGGGAACGCCATCAGCAAATGCATGCGCATCCACGAAAAGCGGTGCAGAGCAGAATGCGATAACCGGTGAGATGAACAGTTGCAAAACGCCACTGTTTTCTGGAACTGTGCTGGGGTAGCGTTTCCGGTTTTAAGGGGCATTGTCAGAATCGGTTTGATTCGCCAACGCAGGTAATCACAATGGAGAACACAAGCCAAACTACGGTCCGCACAGCGCACCGCATCCGGCAAGTCGATCTTTGGCACGGCAGTTGCCATTGGATGAGATCTGATGAATGGCATCCCAATGTTGCAGGATCGAATTTCGCCTGTGCTCGATAGTGGCGCACGACTGCTGTTGGGCATGCGTCGCCACGGGCACGAGCATGCGCGTGGTCACGGTTGCGACGAAACCGGAGCGGTGCATTGAACATGAAAAGCGCTTTGGATTGCATACCCTGTTTCGTAGCTCAGGCGCTGAACGTCGCGCGGCTGGCAAGCGATGACCCGCAGCTCCACGAACGTGTTCTGCGCGCGGCACTCCGGCGCGCCAGCGAGGCTGACCTTGCCCAGTCGCCGGTGCTGGTTGGCCGGAGCATTCACCGCGCCGTCCGGGATTTGACGGGGCAGGCGGATCCTTATCTGACCATCAAGCAGGAGTCCAACCGGCTCGCATTGGCGTTGTTGCCTGTTTGGCGCCAACGGCTGCTGGCAGCGCAGAATCCGCGTCTGGCTTTTCCTGTTCAAGGTCAAGTGTCCTGTCGTGGCCCGGCACATCGGCCACGCGGTCGGGAGCCTGGTCTTGCATCACTATGTTCCCGAATTGGCGGGTCGTGCCGCCGCTCCGCCCCCGACCGGGTGCAGCTCAACACTGCCGTTCGCCCGCCGGCTGAGGATTTTGCGGTTCCCGTGCCACAGGCGCGTTTGACCGAACTGGCGCGGTTATTCCATCCCAAAGCCGAAGTCATTGCGGAGTATCAGCGGAAGGACAAGGCCGCTTCCGCCAGTGCCGGGCAGCAGGCCATTTTGGAGCTGTTGCGGAGACGTCCATGCACCGAAGAGGATGTGGCAAGGGGTTTGGCCATGCGACCTATTGAGGCGGCAAAGCATCTGGCGCAACTGGAGTCGGCGAGGCTGATCGTCAGCCAGAGCCATGATGGTCAGGTTTACTACCAACTTATCTGGCCGTAGGTGAATACATCTGCCCCTGCAAGCAGCAGCATAAGCCCGCCCGAAAAGGCATGGACAAGACCTGTCCCTGTCCTGAATGGCTGGAAGAAATCGCTCGAGACGGGCACTGCTTTTGCAGGCTGTTTTACACACCGGAAAAAGCGGCAGCGACTGCGGTGTGAGGCGCAGCAGAACATCGAGTTTGCAAGCATTCCACGCTTGAATCCGCCACCAGTGCCGACGCGCGTGTCGGCCTTCTTGAGCAGGAGAAGCCTGGTTGGCACATCCGCATTGGGCTCATCGTGACATGGCGATAACTGTGGTTTCTAAGACCAGGCAGCCGGTTTCTGTGGATTAAGAGCAATGTAACTTTTGCGCCGCTGACGGCTCAATTCTATAAAACCGAAAACAGACCAAAGATTAACAAACTGCAGTTCATGGATTTCAAACTGCCGGTATTTTGAAAAAGTAAAAGTCATATGACAACCTACGAGTATCAATGCGAAAGTTGTGGTTATCGCTTTGAAAAACGCCAAAGCATGTCAGATAAACCTTTGAAAACCTGCCCGAAATGTGGGCAGCCAGTGCAACGTCTGATCAGCGGCGGAACCGGAGTCATTATCAAGAGCGGCAGTTCTCACTCGACCAGCTACAGCGGATCGTCCTGTCCCACCTGTTGCAGTGGCGGGACGTGCAACCTGAATTAGGCAGCAGGGGGGCTTTTTCTCCCCGCTCGATCAAGCCAGGGCACCCTGTTTTTCACGCACCCCACTCGCATCTCCCCCCCACGGGCCACGAAGTCGCCCCTTTCAGCGCGGCGCGACAGAGCGCCCAGCTTGGAAGGAACGCCTTTATCTCACCGCGATCATTCGGTTGCGACTCTGCCGCCCTGAGTTCAACGTGTAAACCGGACGGCGTCCACTTCGACTTCAAACAGCAGATCGTCGCGGCAAATGTCGTTTTTGGCGATTATGGCCGGCATCAAGGGCAGTTTGTTTGATGTGCAGTACCGATCGAACGCCGGCGCATCTTCAGCGTGTTTGAAATAGCCGATCGCACGTGTGACATCGCACCAATCCATGCCGCGGGACCTGAGAATGGCCCGAACGACTTCCATTGTCAGCGACACCTGCTTGTTAACGTCCCCCACGTAAGCGGTCCGGCCGTCGGGTCCGATGCTTGCTGTTCCTGACACGTAAAGGCGGTTTTGCGTTGGCAGGTCAATTTCGACTGCGCGGCTGAAAGAGCTGCCGTACTTGAGCGCAGGACACTGCAATGGGGAAGGAACCGCCAGCACTTTCAGTTTCGGGTTCTTCGGCTTGATCGCAATTGCATTCGCAATCACTGCGGCGCCCGCTGCATTGCTCCCGCCGACACCTGTGCTGGCCGGAACGAGGCCGTCATACACTTTGCGCTCCTTGAAGAACGCGTTCCGAACCTCGTTGAAGTCGTCGTACCACTCGAGAATGTTGTCCAAGTAAAACCAGGTGCGGTACACGTTCGCGAACGTCATCCCGGCCAACCGCAGCCCTTCTTCTATCAACTCGAAAACTTCGCGAGCCTGGTTGATTCGCGATTTTCGGGCTAAACGTGCGAACAGGCCACCGAGCTCGCAATAGCGGGCGTCGTCATCCTCGTATGCCACGCCAATGACACGGTCTCCAAGAACGAGCGGGGTGGCTGTAACACCTGACACCGCATGCACTTGAAGGCCGGCCACGGGGCATCCGGCACCGTTCCCCTGGCCGATTATTGTTACGGGCCATTCATGCTTTCCAAGTCGTAACTGCAGTGCGGCATGGCCGGTCTGTGAATCCATGTCCTGTCCGAAAATGTCCTGTCTGACTATTCTGAGGTCCGGATGGGCGGACATGTAGGTTTCGAGGCATTCCATTAATTGCGCGGGTGTCTCGTTGCCGACCGCTGGAACGGTGATGAAACATTCCTCGAACCCGCCGTTCTGCAGTGTCACCACTTGCAAGCCCTTTGTGCTTGGGCTTGGGCAGGGCCTTCTGTCAGCCATCAGTCGTCTTGGACGTTCTGTGTGCAACGCACAATTGCTGTCCATTCCCGGCCCAGAAGTCAATCCTGCAATGCAATAGTCGAAAATTCTGCAGTGGTCATCCCCCGGTGACCGGTCTATAATTTCCCCGATGTCGGCGCCATGTTGGTAGTATTCAGCGATATACATCTGACTGACCAGAGTACCTCCTCGAATGTCCATGCCTCTGCATTCGAACTGTTGGCGAGAGAAATTGCCACAGCCGCAGGGCCAAAACATAAAAGAGCGCAGTCGCTGGATTTTCTCTTGTTGGGCGACATTTTTGATCTCTACCGAACAAGTTACTGGCACGATCAGCACGTGCCCCCGGCGCAACGACCATGGAACGGTCGGCTGAGCCCTGACACAGGGATGAATTCGCTCACACAAGAAGTGGAAAACCAGTTTCTTTCAATTCTTGAACGCATCCTTGCCGCCGACGCGTGCCGCGCACTGTTTGACCTGCTCAGGAATCCTCCGCCAACCGTCAGAAAAAAGCCGACGGTCACTTGCGTCATCGGCAACCACGACAGACCAATTTGGGTGTTTCCATCATTGCAAGATCAGCTCCGCCGTGAATTGTCCGGCGTCAACCTCTCCTTTGCCAACAGCTTCCGGTCAGATAAATATCAGGTCCTTGCCAGGCACGGCCATGAGTGGGACCCGAACAATTGTGGGTGGCTGTTTCTTACCAAGGTTCTTCAGCCCGGTCGAACAATCGACAGATTCGACCCTGAAGTGCACAAAGTCCAATGCATCGGCGACGTGGTCACGGCCGAATTGTTGTCGGGCATGCTTTACAGGCTCGGACAGCAATTGTCGCCGAATTCACCCGATGACCGTGCTTTTCTTCACGGGCTGTACGAAGTGAACAATCTTCGACCGGTGACCGCGGTGTTCGAGTGGATGTCATGGTTCAGCCAAGACCGGCCTTCTGCGGAAAACAAGTACCTTGACCTGCTCCGAAAATCGCTTCGAGAGGCCATTGCCGAAACGTTGGATTCCCAACTCGCTCGCGCATGGGACCGGCTCAAACCAGATTTGTGGGTCGGCGGCGATCTCACTGACCAGCTCGACCGTGCTTACACAATCCTCAGGCACAGGAATGGCCTTCGGCTTCTGGCAAGCCTGAAACCCGCGCTGTCAGCAATCGCATCCGCTGTCGGACTTTCGGCGGATTCAGCGGGGGCCGACGCCTGCTTTGCCGGTGCCGCTGATGATTTCGCACAGGAGGAGAAGGCAAACCGCCAAACCCGGTACCTGTTCTACGGTCACACCCACGAGGCTCGACAAGAATGCTTCAAAAGCACGCCAAACGGTCAGGTCCAGCTTTATGTCAATACGGGCACGTTTCTGCCGTTCATCCAGCGCGCCCACAACCGACAGGGGTTTTGGGCTGCGCACAGATTAACCTACGCTTTCGTGTATTCCGACAGGGAGGACAGGCGAAGTCGGCACGGTCCAGGGCCAACACTCGATATTTGGAACGGCCTTAGATGCAAGCGCTACGTGATTGATGAAAGGTAGGGCACGGGCCCGACCGCGAACCGCAACCGGGCCAGAACTCCTTATCTTGATCGTCCCCTTTGTCCGCAATCGCGACCGACGCGGACCGCCCCGACCGAGGCAGCACCACCGATAAAGGTGTCATTCAGGAAATCGCGATTGGCGGGCATGGCGCATGATCGGTCGTACGCCAACTCATTTCCTGTTTCGCCATGCAACCCAGACACCCGCGCAGGCTCCGCACAAGTGTCCTTCCCATGAGACCGGACCGTGCCGCGGAAGAATCCCGTACATGACCCCGCCGTAAAGGACAAACACCACGATGGCGACGAACACCGATTGCCATGTCCGCTGTAACAAACCCGATGCGATCAGGTAAGTTACAAGACCGTAGATGATCGAGCTGGCACCAAGGTGAACAGCACCACCGCGCCCTATCAACCACGTGCCAAAACCGCTCAGCAACCAGATCAAGGCCAAAGTCGCAGCAGGTTTGTAATGCCTGTCGATAAACAAAAGCGTCAGCAAAACAAACAATGGCAATGCATTTGCGAGCAGGTGACCGAGATTGGCGTGCAGGAGAGGACTGAACAGAATGCCGATCAATCCGTGTACTGTCCGCGGTGTGATGCCAAGCGATTGCAATGGCGGCGCCGCGAGAGCCACAATCCCGATCAACAATAGAATCCCGACCAGCGACCCGCTGGTTTCTGCGGCATCAGCCAAAGTTCTTGTGCGCCTTGCAGACATCCGGTTCGCGCAACAACGTCTTCGGTGCGACCGTCTTATGCAAGTACGAATTGGCGTTAAAGCATGTTTTGACTTTTCAGGGCGGTTTTATGCGTTATCCTTTGGGACCGTTCGATGGACGCAGCACATATAAGAAACTTCTGCATCATCGCTCACATCGACCACGGAAAGACAACGCTGTCAGATCGGCTGTTGTTCAGGACCGGGACGATCTCGGAGCGGGAAATGCAGGATCAGTTGCTCGACTCGATGGACCTTGAACGTGAGCGCGGCATCACAATCAAGGCCCATCCGGTCACAATGCATTATCGCGCCCGAAACGGCGAGGTTTACGAGCTGAACCTGATTGATACGCCGGGCCATGTGGATTTTGCCTATGAGGTCTCGAGAAGCCTCAGCGCCTGCGAGGGAGCACTGTTGGTCATAGACGCCGCCCAGGGCGTCGAAGCCCAGACCGTCGCCAATGTCCACCTCGCAATGAAGCAGAACATGGTCATCATACCGGTGATCAACAAGATCGATCTACCGCACGCCGATGTTGCCCAGACAAAAGCGCAGATCGAAGATATTCTGGCGATCCCGGCTGATTCTGCGATTCTGGCCAGCGCCAAAGAGGGGATCGGGATAGACGAAATACTGGAAGCCATAGTGGCGCAAGTGCCACCACCCAAACCAACCGGTGCCCCGTCGTTGCAGGCGCTCTGTTTCGATTCTTATTTCGACACTTACAAGGGCGTGGTCACGCACATTCGAGTCTTCAACGGCGAGATTCGCCCTGGTATCCATGTGAAACTCCTCCATAGCGGCAAGACTTACGAGGTCAAAGAAGTAGGGAGCTTTAATCCGAAACCGTACGCACGGGATCGGCTCGTCGCGGGCGAGACAGGCTACATGACCGCCAATATCAAGAGTCCGCTCGACGTCAAAATGGGGGATACGGTCACAGACGCCCGAAATGCATCGCCAGCCCTGCCTGGATTCAAGGAAATCCATCCGATGGTTTTCAGCGGGGTTTATCCGATCAATGCGGCTGATTATGAGCATCTCAAGTTGAACCTGGCCAAACTCCAATTGAATGACTCGGCATTTGTGTACCAGCCCGAGAGTTCGGTCGCCCTTGGTTTCGGTTTCCGTTGCGGTTTTCTCGGCCTTCTGCACATGGAAATCGTCCAGGAACGCCTCCGCCGCGAGTATGGCATGGACATCATCGCCACTTATCCAAGCGTGGTTTACAGGGTGAAACTCAGAAACGGCGAGATGAAAGAGATCGAAAACCCTGCGCACATGCCCGAACCGAACCACATTGAAGAAATCCATGAGCCGGTCGTCAGGGCGTTCATCATTTGTCCAAACGAATACATCGGCGACATGATGACGCTTGTATCTGAAAAGCGCGGCTCAATCGAAAACACCGAAACCCTTGATATGCGGCGCGTGATGATGACCTGTATTCTGCCGTTGAACGAAATTCTCATAGATTTTCACGATCGCATCAAAAGCATCACCCGCGGTTACGGGTCGATGGACTATGAACCGGCCGGCTACCAGGTTTCTGACATGGTCAAATTGGAGATGCTGGTCAACGGCGAGCCGGTCGATGCCTTCTCCTGCATCGTTCATCGGAACAAAGCCGAAGCACGCGGGCGCGCGCTTGCGG
>Ga0272448_1004229_pt1 | contig 16516 bp, 12 predicted proteins | sample YNPCB0191_FD_202220 | JGI IMG/M metagenome (GOLD analysis project Ga0272448, IMG submission 202220) | Hot spring sediment microbial communities from Yellowstone National Park, WY, United States - YNP-CB-019-1 | ecosystem: Environmental > Aquatic > Thermal springs > Hot (42-90C) > Sediment...
ACCTTTTTTTACTGCATTAAAAGATTCACAAGGTAGGTATTACGCAGATGTAATTCTAAGAGATGTTTTGCAAGATGAGATTAATTTAGTGTTGGATAATGGCAGACTTCTTAAAATTAGTGTCAAGCCAGTAATAAATGTTTCCGATGAGTGTTTAAATTTTCTCACTCAGAAACGAGAAGGATTACTTCAGATTTTGATCATGGCAACCACTGAACCAGGTGACATTGTCGCTGATTTCTTCTGCGGCTCAGGTACAACATTAGCAGTCGCAGAAAAACTTGGAAGAAGATGGATTGGCTCGGATTTATCAAGATATGCTATCCACCTTACAAGAAAACGACTTCTTGATATTGAAAATTCAAAGGATTTAATGGATGAAAAAGGGAAAAGAGAGTACGGTCAAAAAGCAAGACCTTTTGAAATTTTAAATCTTGGAAAATACGAAAGACAACTGTGGCAGGTAAAAACCTTTACCGGCAAAGATGAAAAACAGGCACTCTTTGAATACCTTACCTTTATCCTAAAACTTTATGGAGCAGAACCAATTTCTGGTTTTACCCACATCCATGGGAAAAAAGGTAATGCTCTTGTTTATGTTGGTGCAGTTGACTCCCCTGTGACAATTCAGGAAGTCATTGACGCTATAAAAGATGCCAAATCGCAGGGACAAAAAGAGCTTCATATCCTTGGCTGGGAATGGGAGATGGGACTCAATGATGCTATTCAGGAAATTGCAAAGAAAGAAAACATAAGATTGAAACTGAGAATCATTCCAAAAGAAGTTCTTGATTCCGAAGCAGTTAAAAAAGGTGATATTCAATTCTTTGAACTTGCTCACTTCAAGGTTGATATAAAAACAAAGCACAGAGAGGTTGAAGTTGAACTAAAAGATTTCGTTATCCCGCATACTGACCTTATTTCTGAGGATGTCCAGAAAGCAATCAAAAAATGGACTGACTGGATTGATTATTGGGCAGTTGATTTTGACTTTAAAAACGATGCCTTTAACAATGGCTGGACTTCTTATAGAACAAAGAAAGATAGAAATTTAAACCTAAAAGCCACCCATATTTATGAAAACCCTGGAAAATACAAAATCTTCGTAAAAATAATTGACATCTTTGGGATAGACACATCCCAAATATATGAAGTGGAGGTGAAATAAAATGTGTAGGTTGTTTGGTTTAATTGCAAATAAAGAAGTGGATATAAAATTTTCAATATTAGAAGCAAAGAATCATTTCAAAAAGCAAGGGAAAAACAATCCACATGGCTGGGGAATAGGTTATTACAAAAACTCTGAACCAAAAGTTGAAAAGTATGGCGAAAGTGCTTTTGATTCAAATAAATTTGACGAACTTGTTAAAGAAATAAAGTCAAAAATATTCATTGCCCATGTTCGTTATGCTTCTTCAGGTTCTCCTCATTGTGATAGAAATGCTCATCCATTCGTATACAAGAACTGGATTTTCGCCCACAACGGAACAATTGACAAAGAAAGAACACTAAAATTGCTTATTCCCCCATATAATCAGAATTTTACAAGCGAGCCAATCGACTCAGAGGTTTATTTTAGATTTTTGATCCAGTGTATTGAAAAAGGTAATGATGTGTCCAAAGGAGTTTGTTCTGTCGCCAAAGAAGTCACGAAAAATGCCACAGGTGCAAATTTCGTACTATCGGATGGAAGAATTCTTTGCGCTTTCAGATATGGGAAAGATTTGTATTATCTTCGTAGAGAACCTGCTTCATTGACTATGACTTCTAAAGAAACACAAGCTTTGATTGGGTCAAAAACACTCTTGAAAGAGAAGGCATTCCTGATAAGCACAGAAAAACTAACAGAAAATGAATCTTGGAAGGAAATTGAAAATGGAAGATTACTAATCATTGATGAGAATTTACACATCAGGGAGGTAACTATATGCCAGTGACACCAAAAACCTGGGTTCAATATGACAAAACCCTTCCCTATATTGAAGACAGAGACCCTTCAAAAAAACCCGTATCACATTTGGCTAAGGATGGAGATAATTCCTATAAGGTGGTAGATAAAAGAAGGCCCAGCAGGATACTTCTTGTAAATAAGTTGAGGGAAGAAGTTGATAAATGGCGCGATGCTGACTACCCTGGTATAACAAGCACCACCCGCGAACTTTTATACTTCTGGTTTTTCAATGACCACAAATTAAAAAATGGTCTGTTCAAATTCTGGTTCTGCCAGAGAGAAGCAGTTGAAACGCTTATCTATCTTTTTGAAGTAAAAAAATATGATGACCTGACACATGTAATAAAAACCTATGCTGAAAATTTCAGAAAAGACCTTTTCAGGGATGCAGTGGAGATTGTTGAGGATACAGAAGGGAAGAGAAAATTAATCAGATATTTCCCTGAATTAGACCAGGAAGGAGAACAGGACTTACCTGAAAAGGGTCTTTTAAGATACGGCTTCAAAATGGCAACTGGTTCAGGCAAGACATATGCTATGGCTCTCATTATCGTCTGGTCTTATTTCAACAGGATAAGAGAAAAGGATAACCGTTATCCTGACAATTTTTTGATAATCGCCCCAAATGTAATTGTTTATGAGAGATTGGCTAAGGATTTTGCAAATAATAAAATATTTTATGAATTACCTTTGATACCAAAATCATGGCAACCGCTTTGGGGTTTGACAGTAACACTGAGAGATAATGACTCTCCATTAAAACCCTCAGGTAACTTAATAGTCAACAACATCCAGCAACTTTACGAATCAAGAAGAGTTGAACAAACCCCCGAAAATATAGTTGATGAAATCCTTGGAAGAGCACCGCAGAAAGACCTTACAAAATCATCCGAACTTTTAATTGATAAAATAAAAAAACTCCATAATTTAATGGTAATAAACGATGAAGCACACCACGTTCACGATGAAGTTTTAGAGTGGCACAAAACATTGATGAATATTCATAAGGCATTGCCGAATGGGATAAATCTCTGGCTTGATTTTTCAGCAACTCCCAAAACTCAAACAGGAACTTATTATCCCTGGATAATTGTTGATTATCCACTTGCACAGGCAGTTGAAGATAGAATTGTCAAAGCCCCCCTGATTGTCCATATAATTGATAGAAAAGATCCTGAAGACATAACAAAAGACAATGTCATTCAAAAATACGGTGACTGGATTACAGCAGCACTTGAAAGGTGGAAAGAACACCACAAAGTTTATTCAACTATCGGTAAAAAACCCGTTCTGTTTATAATGACTGAAAGAAATGATTATGCCGATAGGATTGCAGAGGAAATAAGAAAAAGAAAGAAACAACTCGGGTTAAAAAATCCTGAAGAAGAAGTTATGGTGATTCATGTAAAATCAAAAGAAGGAAGCGAGGCGGAAACAGAAATAAAAATTACTGAAAAAGAACTACCGCAATTAAGAAAAATGGCAAGAGAAATTGATGAACCTGATAACAAGGTGAAGATAATCGTCAGTAATATGATGTTAAAAGAAGGATGGGACGTTCAAAATGTCACCATTGTTTTGGGTTTAAGACCATTTAACTCCAAAGCAGAAATTTTGCCAGAACAGGCAGTCGGAAGAGGGCTGCGAATAATTAGGGGAATAAGTCCTGACCACACTCAAACACTTGAAGTAATAGGAACAAAAGAATTTGAAAATTTTGTCAGAAAACTTGAGGAAGAAGGCGTTGGTATAAACACAGTTAAAACACCTCCTCCCTTACCCGTAACCATAGCTCCAGAAAAATCAAGATTGATTTACGATATTGAAATCCCTCACACAGAATTAAGATTTACAAGAAATTACAAAAATATTGAAAACCTTGACCCACTCAATATTCCTTCCCTTTACAATTCCGACAAACTGGATGAGGAAAGAAAAATTCTTTTAAAAATGGAATTTATGGTTACAGAAACAGAGGTTCATCAAGCAGCCGTCAGCCCGACTCTGCCATCTGGTAGAGAACTTATGTCATATATTACAAATGGAGTAATAAAAAGGGCTCGACTAACCTGTGAATTCAATAAATTGTATCCCATCATTGAAAAATACATCCTTAAGAAATGCTTTGAAGTACAGATCTCAGATGTTGAAGATGACAAAATAAGAAGAAACATCAGTGACATAAAAATACAGGAAGCAATCATTGAATTGCTGGCAAAAGCAATAGGAAATATTTCTGTACTACAGAGGGAACAAAGTGTAAAACCAGAAAATCTTAAGCTTTCCTCCATAGAACCATTTGTATGGAGGAGGAAACATCTAAGATGTACCAAGACAGTTTTTAATTTTGTTGCTGTTTATAATGATTTTGAAGCAGAATTTGCAAAATTTCTTGATACTCTTCCAGACGTCAAAAAATTCGCCGCCCTTGCAGATAAATTTAGTATTGATTACCTGAGTTCACGTGGAGCAATAAGATTTTATCATCCTGATTTTGTCGTGGTTCAAGAAATTAGGGATAAAACCATTTTCTGGATTGTGGAAACAAAAGGTCGGGAATACGAAGATACTGACAGAAAAGACCAGGCAATCAAGAAATGGTGCGAAGGTGTTTCAAAACAAACAGCCAGTAATTGGAAATATCTGAAGGTTTTACAGTGCGATTTTGAATCTTTTAAAACCCAAAGAAGTTTTGATGATTTTTCAAAAAAAATTTTGAACGAAATAAAAAAAGAGAATTCTGATGAAACAACAATCCAGACTTAATCTTAAACTCAAACCGGTTCTCGCCGCACGATTAAAAATAGCTCAGATATTTGAAATGCCCGAAGAAAATCTGTATGTCATGGTAAGAGATATGGAAAAAGACCCGCTTTTTCAGAAACTTTTGCAGTATGGTGCGATTAAACGTAAAAGGATTCCTAAAATAAGAACCTATTTCTTCTCCAGAAATCTTGTTGAAAATATTCCTTTTGAAGAGAAAATGGATATTCCTGTACCTGATGAGGACATAAAACAACTGATTTTGAAAATAGGAGAAGAAAACTTCTACCGTTTTTTTCTTGCACCGGAAAAGGGTTTTACTGTAAATGAAATAATGGAAGCAACAGGGTTATCTGAGCTGGATATCAAAAAAATTATTAATTTTATGGATACTTTTTTTTCTCATTCAGTTTTTGCTCAGAAAACTATCGCAGTGCAAACTTCTCCAAAAATTTCCGTAATCGCTGGAATTGACCAAATCGGAGATGAGATATTTATCGTAGATTTTACACTGGATATGAGTAAAGGAGAATATAAAATTAATGAAGAACTTACAAAAAAATTAATGCCAGCCCTTTCTTCTGGCGAGCAGAGACATATGCAAGAACTTTTGTCAAAATTAAAGTTAATCAACACTCGAAGAAGCACAATTTATTCAGTCCTATGTATTTTAATTGAAAAACAGCGGGATTTTCTAATTTCCGGGGAGGATGAAGATTTAAAACATCTAACACAATCAGAAATAAGTGAAACAATTAATATAGACCCTTCTGTTCTGAATAGAACTATTAAAAACAGGGCTATTAGAATTCTAAGCGGAGATGTCGTCCCTTTGAGGAAATTTTTTATTCGCCACACTGAAAAATTGCGTACTCTGATTTCTAAAATTAGCAAAGATTATAGCGGCAAAATCTCTGATTATGAAATAAGCCATATCCTGCGAGAAAAGTATGGTATTGTTGTCTCACGGAGAACTGTTAATTATCATCGCCACCGTTGTAAAAAAGTCAGTTGATACTTGTTTTACTCAAAAAACAGTTTTTCAATTAAGTCAAGAGAAACGTCCTTTGCGGGTTTTGCAGAATTAATAATCTGGCCTGTTTTCATAAAATATACATAATCTGAAATTTTTAAGCCCTCGGAGATATTTTGCTCAACAAGGAGAATTGTGGAAGAATTTAGCTCCTTCAGCTTCCTTATTGTCATCAGCACATCATTTACAATACCTGGTGCCAGGCCTGCGGATGGTTCATCAAGAAGTATAAATTCTGGTTTTCTCAAGAAAACCATACTTAAAGCAAGTTGATGTCTTTCACCGCCAGACAGCAAGCCGGCTCTTCTGTTTCCAAGGTCCTTCAACTTTGGAAAATTTCCATAAATTGATTCTAATTCCTCTTTGAAAATATCTGGTCTTAGATACATACCTGCGACCTCCAGATTTTCCTTTACACTCAAATCCTTAAAAACTTCACCCCCCTGGAAAAAATACCCTATTCCTTTTCTTGCCCGTTCAGCAGGAGATAGAAACGTTATATCTTCCCCACCCATTAGTATTTTACCTTCCCATGGTTTTAAAAAGCCTGCGATTGATTTTAGGAGAGTAGATTTACCCGCTCCATTTGGTCCTACAATGAGATAAACCAAATTCCTTCCAACAGATAGATTTAGACCATTAAGAATTTGTTTTTTATAGTAACCTGTCTTTAGATTTTCTATTCTTAACATTTATAACCCCAGATATGTAAGTCGTACTTCCTGATTTCCGAGCACATCTTCTGGACGGCCAAATGCGACAATCCGTCCTTCATTCAGGAAATAAACCCAGTGTGCAATTTCCAGTACTATATTCATATTGTGTTCTATAAAAATTACAGTCCTTCCACTCTCAGCAATTTTTTTTATCATCAAAATCAGGTCTTTAATAAGGGATGGATTAATACCAGCAGTTGGTTCATCAAGAAGGAGCACCTTGCTGTCAGCCATCAGTAATCTGGCAATGGCAAGAAGTTTTTGCTGCCCATATGAGAGATTTTCAGCAAGTACATTTTCTTTTTCTTTCAACCCCACAAATGCCAGCCATTCCCTCGCTTTTTCAATATCTTCCCTGTACTGAGCGATAACATTCTTATGGTTAAAAAGGAGATTTACAGGACACTCACCCGGATTTGATTTACCAAGCAACACATTTTCAATCGCCGTGATCTTTTTAAAAACCCTTACATCCTGGAAAAGTCGACCTATTCCTTTCATTGCAATTGTCCACGGTGGGTACTTTAAAAGTTTTTCTCCCTGCCACCAGATTTCACCCTTATCAGGCTTTATGAAGCCGCTTATGATATTAAACAGTGTTGTTTTTCCTGCTCCGTTGGGTCCTATCAAACCGGTTATCCTTCCGGGTGGAAATTCCACACTTACATCGTCCACTGCCTTAAGCCCACCAAACGACCTGCTAATTCCTGAAAGTATTAATGTATCAGTTTTCATTTTATTCAAAACTGTAATCTCCAAGTATTCCCTGGACTCTGTATTTCATAAGAATTATTAAAGCAAGCCCATAAATTATCTGTCTCACATTAGGTGCTACAGTATCTGGTATTCTGAGAAATCTAAGAATTTCTGGGAGAACTATCATAAAAACTACCCCAATCAATGGTCCCTTTAAATTACCTGAACCCCCTATTAAAACAATAGATAGAATAAATATGGATTCATCAAGGGTAAAACTTGTTGGGTCAATATAACTTACATAAACTGCGTACATAGCGCCAGCAATCGCTGCGATCCCAGCAGAAATCGCAAAGGCCCATATTTTAATTGCTGGCACATCCTTACCAAGTGCCTCTGCAGCAATTTCATCTTCCCTTATTGCCTTCAATACCCTTCCAAAAGGGGAATTATAAAGAACTTTTGAAATAAGAAAAATAAGATAAAAGATAACTCCACAAAACAAAAAGAAGAAAAACTCTGATTCAAGAGCCAGTCCAAAAACATGTGGTCTTGGAATACCAGGGATACCGTAGGGTCCCTTTGTTAAATTTACCCAGTTATAAAGAATAGCAAAAATTATAATCTGGAAACCAAGTGATGCAAGAAAGAAATAATCCCCTTTTAATCTCAGAGAAGGATATGCAATAAACAAACTCATTGCAGATGTTAGCAAAACACCCACAATGAGTGCGAGGAAAAAGTTCATATTAAAATTCATCATCAACAGCGTTGTTGTATATGCCCCAATTCCATAAAAGGCAGCATGACAAACAGAGATTAATCCACCATATCCTATAAGAAGGTTCAGAGAAAGTGCAAGAATGCCATAGATGAAAATCATCACAATAATATGAAGAATATAGTTCATAATTCCTCCATTCTCTTTTTTATCCCGAGTATTCCCTGCGGTCTGAACAACAGAAAGAAAATTAGTATCAAAAATGTAATACAGTCCTGCCATCGTGCAGAAATTTTCCATACAACAAGATTTTGAATAATTCCGATGAGGAAACCACCGAATACTGCACTCTCAAAAATTCCAACACCTCCGACGATTAGTGAAACTAAGGCAACCAGAAGTATTGACATCCCAGCGTAAGGGTCTATTCCAATATCCAAAGCCACAAGGCATGAAGCAACACCGGCAAAAATACCGCTTAATCCAAAAATAAGTATCCTCAAATTTAATACTTCCACCCCACACATTGATAGAAGTTCAGGATTATTTGCAAAAGCACGTATCAATTTTCCGAATTTTGTTCTTTTCAGCAGAATTAAGTAAAGGGTGAAAAGTAAAAGAAAAGCAGCAAACTGAATAATCTGAATCCTTGTCAGAATAACACTGCCAAACTGAAATGATTTTTCAATGCCGGAAGTTACTATTTTTGTTTCATTACCGAAAATGAGAGCTATCAGGTTTGTAAGAACAACATAGGTGCCTATGGAACTTATAAGAGGAATTGCAGAAGAGGTTTTCTTCAGGTAACAGGGTTTATACACGAAAACTTCTATCAGAATATTTAATATCATTGCAATAAGGATAGCGAGGACAATAGAAAAGAAAAGTGAAAAATGGAGAACCTTTAGAAAAAAATACAGGGCATAAGCACCTGAAACAAAAATAGAAGCATAAGCAATATGAAGAACTTTTGTAGTATTATAAACAAGCCCAATTCCTAAACCCATAAGAGAAAATATCGCACCTGCAATTAGCCCATTGGCAAGAAACTGGAGAATCATTTTGAAAGAAGGGTTTTTAATAAACCCTTAAGTTCTACTAAATTTATCGGTTTTTTAAGAAAATACTCGGCACCAAGATTTAATGCTTCTACTGCAAGGTCAAATTCTTTGTATGCACTCATTACGATCACAGGAATTCCAGGTTTATTCATCTTAATCCATTCAAGAAATACAAGCCCGTCTTTATTAGAACTGTCTTTCTCCGATAATCTTATGTCTACAATTGCAAGGGAAAAATCTTCTTTATCTGCGATATCCTTTGCTTCTTCAAGGGACCTGGCTTTTAAAACCTTGTACTCGGTCTTTAATGCATTCTCCAGCGAACTTAAATAATCTTCAATATCATCCACTACCAATATTTTTTTCATTTTTCGTCCAGTTCAGGTAAAGAAAACTCTACGCTTTCTTTCCAGAGAACTTTCTGATACACCTCTTCTTCCACGCTTCTTAATAGCGTTCTTTTCTCTTTTCTACTTATAAATGCACTCTTGAATCCATGTTTGACAATCCTGAGAACATCCCATAAGGAAAGCGGCTGTTTTTCATCCTCGGATTTATCTTTTTGTGCGAGATAATAAAGTTCACCTGCTTTTACATATTCATCTGAAAGAACAGTACCTGACCAGGCAGGGTCATCAGTGTTAATTGTTACATTCAGCCCCTCTGTGACATATATATAAAAAGGATGGTCTTCTTCTTTGAATATTCGTGTCATACAATTACTCGTTGGACATAGTTCCATGCATATTTGCAAATCCCTTGCCATTTCCATCAAAAAAGGATGATTTTTCAAGGAAAGACCATGGCCTATTCTATTGGCATGAAGTTTATAGACGGCTTCCCAGATACTTTGTTCTGTATCCTCTTCCCCTGCATGGATTGTTAAGAAAGAACAAACCTTAAAAATTGGTGCAAAATCTTCTACAAATGACGAAGCCCGAAAACCTGTCTCAAGACCAGCAAGGTCAATTCCAACAATCTTTGAACGTTTCCATTGATACAGGGAAACTGGTAATCTTTCCGGTAAAACATTTATATCCTCATCATCCTGTTTTGTTGCTAATTTCCTCTTCATTACAACAGTTGCGATATCCTGTGCCATGGTATACGGTGATTTGTGCCTCTTAGCAGAAATAATGAAGTTTGTCCAGATAAATTCGCCTTTTTTTAAATACAAATACCTGCTCATTCCATCAGCACCATCAAAAAGTGCCTGTACAGCCCTATCTAAATCCAGTTCTTTTGATGTATAACCCGTAGGAGAACAACGAATCTCAAGGTAACGAACACAATCACCTACCCATTTCCTCACAAGATAAGCAACTGCTGCAACGATGTTTTCATAATACTGAAGGTGGCAGGCACCAGTGAAAGCACTTCCTATCATATATTCTGCTAATCCCTTGCTTTTATCGCTTCCTCGCTCTCTGGCATTTATAAGGGAGCGGATAAGACCTTTCTTTGGCTCTCCAAGTTTATTAAACTCTTGGAAGCACTTACTACATTCGTCAGATAAAAAGTTAGCAACACAATACAGATTATCAAGATTCATCTCCTTTTTCATCCTGCCTTTTATTTCCTGTATTACACGATCATTTTCATCGAGAAAAATAAGAGTGTCTTTCCAAAACGTTTCAATTTCTTCTTGTTTTCTTCCTTCTAAATTTCCAAGTTCTACAAGGAATAAACTAATAAGGTCATCTTTTGATACTTTTATTCTGCAGTACTCCTTTATATAGAAAGATAAAATTTGAAAGACATCCTCTGGAGAATCATTCAAGACAGTTTCAATCTTTTTGTGTTTGTCTTTTTCCTTGAACAGATTTTTCTCCCGATATAACCAGTCCTCAATTATTTTACCTGGATGTTCTGCTTTATTCTGTTCTGTACAAGAATTATTCTTTTTTATTTCTTGGTCAAATGTTTCCCAGAGCACAGGGAAAAACTTTAAATCCTTTATTTTCTCTTCCAGTTTTTCTATAGTTCCTGAAGATTGCAACCAGTCCTGCAGGGTTTTACTCCCAGTTTCCCCCCTGTTATTTCCACTGCCTTGACTTCCGGCTTTTTCAAAATGTTGTTTATAATTATCCGCATATTCTTTTACAATTGCTCTTACTTTCTCAAAATTCTCATCCTTCTCCCCTCGTTCCCAAGTTTTTTTCTCTAACCCTTTTTTCATGATGTGCCTTACAGTATTAACTGCTAAATTAAATATCAAATCCTCATCCATTGCTCCACCTAAATGAAAATGGAGTTCTGCCTTTGGAATATCTTTTATCCATTTCCGACTCAATTTTTTTGAAATTTCCATCAACTGCTGCAATTCTTGTTCGTCATTACAATCTTTGATAGGTTCTAAAAATGCAGTGAACTGAAGTTTTCGAATAACAGTGTGGGGAAGATGATAGAGTTTACCAAAGTTTCTCGTTTTCCAGAATACTGATGATTTCCTTTTACCAAAAATTTTTTCTCTTCCATCTTCTGTTTTTGCAATCAGGGCAGGCAATGAATAAATTCTTCCAAATTTCCAGATATAGCCACGAGCACCCTCATCAAAAGCACGCGTAATATCTTCAATATCATCACTCAAAGAATAAACAAAGATGTCAAAAATCACAGGCTCTCTACTTTCGTCCGTATCTACATAACTGCGGAATTTAACAAGTTCCCTGATAATGCGGTTACCGAAGTTATAGTCATCTATAAGTAAATCAACCACAATGTGAGTGTAAACAAACTTACCGTTCTTATCAAAAAATGTCTGCCTGTCGTTCTTCTCTTTGATTTGAGTTTTGTTTACTAAGTTTAGTATCTTGACCTTAATTTCTGCAGATGTATCCCTTTTTAATAATTTTTTCCATAAATCTGCCTCTAAAAATTTCCTGTATTCATCTTCCTTTAGAATATGAATTTCAGTGTTTGCGGGAAAAAATTTCAGGACTTTTTTAAAATCCTCTTCCAACCGAGAAGTAGAGGGGTTATCATCAATCACAAGAATTTTTAATGAACCATATCTCAATGGATTACTGGCAATAATTGAAGCAATATCATATTTTTTTCTTACATCGTAGTATTCTTCTTTGAATTTTTTCTTGAAATCAACAGAAGAACTTGAATCCTCCAGCATTTCTGAAATTTTTCTTAAACTTGTATGTGTCTTGCGGGTATGAAATTCAGAGCACGCATATATATTTGAAAGGTCTTCAATTATTTCACAGCCGTTTTTGCCATTCCAGTTTTCAAAAGCACTTCTGGCTGCCCTCACCAATTTTGCCCTCACCAATTTTCCCAAGTCGGCAGATTTATTTACATTAGCACTCTGTGAATTTCTTATCTTTATCAACAGTTTTTTTATTCCATCAAGAATATTACTGTAATCGCAGGTAACCGCTGGAACAGAGCACATAAAAAATTCCCTTAACATCCTGCTTTTATTAAAGATTGAACCAGCAAAATCTCCTTTTACGGAATTTTCAAAAGTAAAGAAAAGAATCCCTGCATAATTATTTAATTTTTCTCTACCATTTAAAAATGCTTTCTCAAAATTATCCCAGCACTTGCCACTTCTATTTTCACAACCATTGCAAAGAGGAACAATCAGAATTTTAATTGCTCCGTTTGGTTTATCCCCTGGACTATAGATTTTAGTAACATATTCATTAATAACCTGCTCTAATCCATCTGAGAAGCAACTACTGCACTTTTGTTGACATTCAAAATTTATACTCATTTTTCACCTGTGGTGATGATGGGTGTAAGATTTATCACTCAATCTTTGCCATTTTTCTTCCAGTTTCTGGAAATCCTGTATTTCCGGAATTTCTCCCTCCATTACTTCTCTGATTTTTTTAAAAACATTTTTGGAAGATGGAATCTGAAGCCAGAATTTTCCTTCTTCGGGTATTTTTCCTGTAAAACCTGTAAAGAGCAAAAGTATTTTACTTTTCCCTGCATATTTTTTGGCAGTTCTAAACCCCTCAGGATTACAGAAATCACTGAATGCCTCTATTATCCACATATCAGAATTGTCAATATCTTTGTTCTGAAACAGGGTTGTGGGGTCACCCAATCTTGCAGTATAAATAACTGAAATTCTTTCAGGAAACAATAACCTAAGGTACTTTTCTAAAACAGCATTAAATTCTTCAGCCCCTGTTAAAACTGCCACTTTTAGTTTTTTCATTAAAAACTTTATCAGTCACCACCAAGTTCTTTTATCTTTCTATTGATTAACTTATTCAGTTCACAGAATTTCTCATGAAAATCTTCACACTGTTTTATAAGCTCATCACCAGTTTTACCCTTTAAAGAATCTATTGAAGCACCAAGCGAGCTCAGTGCGTCGGTTAAATCTCTCATCTCTTCAGCAAGTGTGATGTCATTATTAACTTCTTTTGTTTCTTTTCGGATTGAACTTCCTATAGTTTTAATTCCACTACTGAAATCACCTTGCCCCAGTTCAATAATCCCCTGGACTTCTACATCAAGAGGAACAAGAATTCTTTTTATTTTTTCCGAAAATTCAATAAGTGGGGTAAGATATACCCTTTTAATGACAATTTTTCTTAATTCTTCAGGATTGCGGCTAAAATTTTTGATTGCCTCTTTGTCCTCATCTTTAGTGGAAGTAAAATATGTAACATACCACCAGTCATCGCTGGGGTATTTCTGTTTTTTCATCTCGTTTATTTCTTTATCTAATTCTAAAAACTTATTCCCCCCCCAGTGAATAGCAACTACTATTTTAATATTGTTTTTCCCTATCGAAGAAAGGTTGTTATGCACTTTATCCAATAACTCCGCCATCTTGTTTTTTCTTTCTTCCGCCCCATTCAGTTTAGTAATCACATCAATTTTTTTACGTAGTTCGCAATCGGACCATATGATATTTTCTCCATTCTGCTTAACAACTTGCTCCAACTCTTTTGAGTTAAAACAGCGAAAAAACTTCCCAGGCACACATGGTACCAGATTAATCAATCCGTCATCTTCGTGTGGAATAAAAATAACAACAACTTTTTCAGCCATTTTTTTCTAATCACTCCCTTTATCTTTTAGGAACTGTTATTTGCATTAAAATGGTTGTTAGAACAAACTTCTCAGGAAATGCCTTCAAAAGATAATGACTTATATTTGAAAAAGGTATGTATTTGATGCCCTTTACAATTCCTTCTCTTCCCCTTCCTGTGGTTATAAAAACAAAGGGAAATCTTTTTCTCGCCTTACGAACAAATTCCTTTGCTTCATTGCTATCTGAACAGATTTCATCAAGAACTCCCTGATGGATAATTAAAACATCACCTTTACAATTCTTGTAATCTTGTGGGCTGTTATCTGCTGGTTTACCACTGGCTAATGTTAAGGATTCATTTGATTTATACTTTTTTATTTTCAATGGAATCTGAATTCCTCCTGCCTTTGCCCTCTCAGCAAAATCACTATTTTTCACCCTGTAGTCAGCAACCCTTTCATCTACAATTACATATCTTAATAAAGCATTCTCTATCAATTGACAGAAAAACTTCTTTTCCTGATACTTATTTAAGTTTGACTGAAATAAGGAAAAATACGATTGAGAGCCACTAAGGCCTTCGTGATACACGCTGGCTGTAAGCCCTTTCGCATGTCTTTCATAAAAAATGTCAATGTTGTTTTTAATATTTTCACCACTACCAATCACCTGAACATCAATAATTTTTGCAAGCTTCTTTATCTCTTCATCTACAAAATTGCTGCTTCCTTGCTGCCTCCTTAAACATTCTGGCACTGTGTTCTGTATCCGGAGGTATTCTTTTGCTTCCTCCGGTAGGTGGTCTTTAATTCCAATCGCAGTAACGAAACCGCTTAACCACTCTATCAACCGATGTCTTTGCGACTCCTTGTTCATATAATCCAAACCATCCCATCCATCCTTCTGGTTCATAATACTATTTGCACAATCAGGTAAAGAAGCATATTCCACTTTTTCTATGTCTATATTAACCTTGAACAGACTTTCAATTACATTTTTGTAATTATTAACGGCCTGTTTTAAACTTTTTTCGAGTTCTCCGCTTTCATCTCCTCCTTCTAAAAAGCACTTGAAATTCAATAACTTGCTAGTACTGGCTTTATAATTATTATGTTCAGATTCCATTCTCAGACGTCTCAGATGCTTAATCCATTTTTGATACAGCCATAGTTTGAATTTTTCCGTTGTTTCATAATCAATTTTTTCATTATTTTTAATCTCTGAGTATTGTTGATCAAACTCCTCTTGCTCCTCTTGGGACAGAACACATATTCTTTTTTTTAACACGACATCAGAAAATTTACTTCCACCAACAACAAATAATCTCGCAGGGAAATACTCAATTTTATTGTTAACAAAATCTTCTTCTTTTCCTATTATCATATCTCTGTTCAGTATAACGAACTCATAATTAAGGTCTTTTGGTATTTCCTTATCAACATCAACAATATATATACTGTATTTCTTAAGCTTGCGTACATCCTCACCCATTTTTACCCTCCAAAGGTTTTAAGTTTTTGTCAATCATAACCTCTTTTGGTTTTGGAATAGCAAATTCATAACCAAAAGTATATGAGTTTTTATCTTCCTTCTTGGGAACCGCTTTTGCTTTTATTAAACCTGTAAAACTTTCTCCATTTTGCTTAAAAAAGATACTTTCATTCGATACCTGAAGAATGTTAAAATTTCTTTGCAAAAAGGCAGCAGCGATTTTCAGTTCCTTAATCCCCCAGTTTTCTGGTGCTATCTCTCCTGTTGTTTTAATTAAGGGCTCAATAATTTTTTTGTTCATCTTCCAATGTATAGGCCAATCTTTTTGTTCATCTTTGTTTACATATTCGGAAGGAGGGGTGTCAGCATTGCCCTTATTTATCCCTTCCTGTTCAATATTGTCACCAACAAAAACAGTAACATAATCTTTTTCTGGGTCATCAGTAATTTCAATAGTGATTTCAAGGTTTTTAAGGTTGTTTTTCTTCTTCTGGACCCAGCCATGCTTTGCAGAATTGCGGATAATACCCTCTAAAATTACATAGATTGCTTGAAAACCAATGATACCACCAGGAATTGCAACCCAGACATCCTCAAAATTACCGTCTTTCAGGGCTGTAATATCTATTGGTTTTTTCTCTCCAATTTTTTTCAGAATAACCTTGACTTTCAAACGATTTTTCTGGCTGCCATTTTTCGTAAAATCATAAGCCCTTAGCCCTTCACCCTCTGCGATATAGTCCAGTATCAAACTCTGTTTATAAAACCAGGACATAATATCCCATACAAACCGAGCAGGAAATGTCCAGGACGGAAATTCACTGGTAATCATAGCAATAAAATCCATTCTTTGCTGGACATACTTTGTTAGATTCTGCATCTCTACCAGATTCTGCGGTGTGACAGAAACACTGTTTAATACATGGCTTCCTATATTATGACTCATGTTTCTTGCCATAATCGCCGCAACAGCAGAATGCAGGGCGTGAATTAACCTGAACTTCTCCATAAAGTGGGACACAATTCTAAAACTTAAGTTGTTTATAATGCTGTATGCCAATGGATACACATCC
>Ga0272448_1004230_pt1 | contig 16515 bp, 10 predicted proteins | sample YNPCB0191_FD_202220 | JGI IMG/M metagenome (GOLD analysis project Ga0272448, IMG submission 202220) | Hot spring sediment microbial communities from Yellowstone National Park, WY, United States - YNP-CB-019-1 | ecosystem: Environmental > Aquatic > Thermal springs > Hot (42-90C) > Sediment...
AGGAGGGATTGCCCGTATTGTTACACAACATACATAAACGGACAAGAGGCAGGATTATTAGTCTACGGCGACTTGCTTATCTTTGGATATGATTACGCAAAATACACGATGGACGGGAAACTCGTTTCCTCTACAACTGAGAATGCAAAAGTAACCGTTCAACCTGCACTGCTTCCTTCATTTAAAGGCCAGGTTAAAATCGTAAGAGAGGGTAACGATGTCTATATGCCTTACGATTCAATTGGCGTAAGGCTTGTTGATATCTACAAAGGGGCAGGCGTCGGAGGCGATAATATCTTTCCCCACCCGAGGGACCCGTCTGTTATTTACACGAATAGTTTTGTTTCAAAAGATGAGGGCAAACACTTCGAAAAGATGGGCGAAACTCTTGATGCAATTGCGGTAAATCCAAAAAATCCGGGGGAAGTTATTGGCTGGGGAAGATCCGATCCAAAATATATACTTAAGTCTGAAGATTTTGGAGCCCACTTCGAGAAATTTGCGAATATCGATATTGACCTTTCAAACGACTTTGTTGGGCAGATTGCAATAGACCCAAACAATTTGGAAAAATTTTATCTTGCAACCTGGAAAGGATTGTATGTGTCAAATGACGGTGGAAAAAACTTTTTGAAAATCCCCACAGATTTTGGTATTGTAAACTCGATTGCTATAAGCCCCTCAAACCATAATATTGTAATTGTTGGTGCCGAGAAAGGGATTTTAAAGTCATCCGACGGCGGAAAAACCTGGAGAATTGTAAAACAAAATAGCACTGGAGACAGAATTAGTTGCATTACCTTCGGCAATCCGAAAAGCCCAAAAGAAGTTTTTGCAGGAAGTATGTATGAAGGACTGCTTGCATCTTACGACGAAGGTGAAACCTGGAAATCACTTTATAAGGGAGATCTTGAAGGGAAAGAGAGTGTCGCAATCATCCCATGTGAAGATACATACATATTGTACATTTCTTCTTTTAGAGATGGCATTTACACTTCGATTGACAAGGGAAAGACCTTTACAAAAGTCGATTTTCCTGTAGGCAATGTAACGAGCGTTGCTGCAGGCTCTAACGGACTTTTGTACATAATGGACGATGGCATACCATTTGTGCAGAATGATTCTGGAAATATATTGCCCCTTGATGGAGACACATTTCTTGACGGCGGTCCAAAGTGGAAAATCGTTGACGGCAAGTTATTCATCGATATGAATGACATTAAAAGTGATATTTATTCAGTAAAAGTAAATAGTGATAGCGTTGAAATTTTCAGGATGTGTGATATGGTACCATAGGAGGTGGGCGTGAATAAAAAGATTTTTGTCGCTTTAGTTTTGCTTCTTTTGCTTTCAAGCCTTGCAGGTTGCAAGGTAAAGCAAGAGGGAACAACGCCAAATGTAACAACACCAAACACTCCTTCTTCTCAAAAGCCAATAAAATTGGTCCGTATTGACTCAGACCCAGAAGGTGCAACGGTGTATATCGATAAGAGCGATGTTCTTATAACGCCTGGCTATGCCCAGATTCAAGCAGGGCAACACACAATTCAATTTTCCATGGAGGGATACGAAGATAAGACGCTCGACAACATAGACATAGAAGAGGATACGAAGGTCATCTCAGCAAACCTTAGAAAAGTCCCAGAGGAAGAAATTGAGATGATGGAATATGGTCCTACCGGTGGTCCAATTGTGTTTCATTCAGGTCCAAACTTTAACTCTTGCATAAGAGGTGTCCCTGCATATTCCAATATTTTTTATGGTGAAACACTTACGGTGGAGGGTGTAACTGTCCTTGATGAGTTCGATATAGTATTTCCAAGTGGTAAAAAGGTTCATTTTGATACGGAAAAAGTTTCAGACAAAGTTAGAAAATTTTCGAAGGTTGTTACCTTCGATGAATTGGGTGGTTATAAGATTATCGCAAATGGGGAAACAAAATACGGATTTGAGGTTCATTACAAGCCTACACTTCTTCCTCCAACACCAAAACTCACAGATATGTTTTTGACCCAGTGTAAGGACCAATTTAAAAATGCAATTGCAGTGCCTGTTGGTGGTGAAGTTGAAGCAAAAGTGTTAATAACTAACGCAGACGGAAAGCCAATACCAAATACTTCGCTTGGTGTTTACGGATTAAAAACCGACAAAAATGGTATTGTGACTTTTAAGGTAAAAATTGAAAGGGTAGATAATTCTTACAAAACCTATGTAAATGGACAGGAAGTGCAATTCTATGGAGGGTTAATGATTTACGGGGATATATATGTTTGGGGATATGATTATGCAAAATACTCAAAAGATGGAAAACTCATTTCCTATACACCTGGAAGTAAATCACAAGACCTATATCCTAATTTTGTAGATGAACTTCCCGTTGTAAGCGATGGCAATAGCACTTATGTTAAATTTGATGCACTTAATATGAGGCTAAACGAAATTTACAGAGGAACAGGTATAGATAACGACATTATCCTTCCTCATCCAGAAGACTCATCCGTTATCTACACAAAAGGATTTGTTTCAAAAGATGGAGGCAAACACTTTGAGAAAATGAGCGAAACTCTTGATGCAATTGCATTAAATCCCAAAAATCCTAATGAAGTTTTCGGATATGTTCTAAAAGATAAAACAGGATATATTCTTAGGTCTGAGGACTTCGGGCAGCATTTTGAGAAAACTAAAATTGAAAATGTCAATTTTTCCCATTACTTTGTTTCGAATTTATTTATCGACCAGGATAACCCGCAAAAAGTTTATCTTGTAACACAGAGGGGATTGTATGTATCAGGCAATGGAGGAAAAAACTTTTCGCTTCTATACACAGACCCATCCCAAACATTTCCAGTAGCGGTTGCTATAAGCCCTGCAAATTCAGATGTTATTCTCCTTTCGGGTGCAGTGGGTATTGTAAAATCCTCTGATGGCGGACAAACCTGGAAAATTGTAAAGAAAAACGATAACGAAAACCTTCAGTATGTTAATTACTTTTCTTTTGCCGATCCTAAAAAACCGAAGGAAGTATTTGCGGCAGTTCGGGGCGAAGAACTCATTGTATCTTACGATGAAGGAGAGACCTTCCAACCGTTTTGTCATTGCACTTATGATGTCGTAGGAAGAAAAAATGTTGATATAAAACCGTTTAAGGATACCTATAAAATTTGCACTGTATCATCTAATAATGTATATGTGTCTAACGATGGAGGAAAGACATTTACATCACCCGATTTCCCTGTGAAGGGAGATGTATTTGTAAACATTGGCGCAGATGGAAGGCTGTACATATTAGTTGATTGGATACCATTCGTAGAAAATGAGGATGGAACAATTTTGCCTCTTGGCGGTGAAACATTCCTAACAGGTGGTCCAAATTGGAAAATAATAAACAAAAAATTTTATATCGAGGCAAAAGATGTTAAAGGCGAGCAACTACGCATAAAGGAAACAAACGACGGCATTGTAATATACAGAATGTGCGATATGCTGATGTATTAAGAGGAGGGGAACAACATTTTATAAAAAAGTGTATAATTAATTATAAAACAATAGAGAGATATACGCACAAAGAGGTTCTAAAAAGAAATGGTAACATTACAGTGCTTGCTTGAGTTTGAAAATAAGCAAGATGAGAAAGTTGTATTAGACTTGATGCGTAGATTTTCATCAGCGGAGAGATACGCATACAAGAGGCTGTTAGAAGGTCATAAAAGAAAAGAGCTTAAAAAGAATATATCAAGATTGTTTAATATAAACACAAGATATTCAGATGATGCGATATTATTAGCAAATTCAATGATTGCATCATGTAATGAGAAACAACAAAATCCTAAGAAAACGATATTTGGATCAAGAAAAATATTTGAGAAACTAAACAAAAATCATCTAAATGGTTATAGAAAAGAAGAATTAAAAACAAAATGGAGAGAAAGTAGACAGGGAAATTTGTATTCAAGAGGTGATAAGTCAAAACAGGGAAACCTGAATCTACGCATAGAAAGATTAGATAATGGAGTAATGGATAATGAAAGAACAGATAACGGAGTAATAGGAATAGATAATGAATTGTATCTCAGGATAAATACAGGGAATAAGCAATACATCTATGCAAAAATCGTAAGAAGTGTCAAGAGAGAAAAAGACAAATGGATAGAGTTTATCTATATGTTATCACAAGCGCATCTTACAGGTGAATACTTCCCATACAGTGTTAGATTAAAGCTAAAAAATGGTAAAGTGTATGCCTTTGTATCTATTGAAGAGAAATTACCACCTATTACAATTAGAAGGGACAGTGGAATAATAGGGATAGATATAAATGCATATCCGTTTCACCTTGCATTAGCTATTGTAGGTAAAGATAGCAACTTAGACAGATACAAGAGTATAAGTTTGCATGAATTATTAGATTCATGTTCAGAAAAAAGAGAGTATTTAGAGTGGCATATAGCACATAAGATTGTGGAAATAGCAATAAAAGAAAATAAAGCTATCTCTATGGAAGATTTAGAGAAACTACCAAAAGGTAAAAGAGGAGATGGATTACCAAAATTAAGAAGCAGATTGCAAAAATGGGTATACAAAAGACTATTAAACAAAATAGAGATAACTGCAAGAAGAATTGGTATAGAAGTAAAGAAAGTAAATCCGGCATATACAACACTTATTGGTAAATTAAAATATGCACCACAGCATAACATAGACAAGGACATTGCAGGAGCATATGTAATAGCAAGAAGAGGATTGGGATTTAAAGAAAAACTTCCTACAAACTACATGGAGTTATTAAATGATACAGAGTTTTTAGCTTACAGTATAGCAAGGATTGAAGATACCATAACAAACATAAAGCAAAAGATAAAAGATGAGAAAAACCAATACAGGAAAAACAAACTAAAAAGCAATTTAGCAAAGATAAAAAAGGATTTAACAACATTGCAGACGCACTTACTATACATACAAAGTGGAAAGAGCAAGCCATCTCCACAACAACCTGTAAACCGAGGGAAGGAAGGTGTAAGTGGTCTACCTTTAGGTAGACAAAAAAGATGGCAAGTTCTTTCCACAGCTCTAACTTTTGCTGTCTTGAAAAATCATTCAGAGATTTTTCTCCTTTAAAACGAATAATTGTTTCAGGGGATTGGACAGCAATGGTTAGCAGGTTAGCCCCATTACCTGGTAATGGGACGGCTGTAGAAGTTCAGGATTTTACAGTTTTTTGAGACCAGGAATGAAAATGAAAAATAGGTTTAAAGTTAATCTAATCTTAATTCTTGACCTTATCTTGATTTTATTATGTGTAAAACTACTTGCACCAATTTTGGGACCTGATGTTCATTTTGCATCTTCTGCATTTTCTGGCTTAGCAACGGTAGGTAAGGACGCAGAATTCGACGCAGTAATAATAAATAGGGGCATTCTTCCAGCTTTAAAAGTTGATGTATGCCTTATGGATAATGATAAAATCGTAACAAAAAAGACAACCTATTTTCTTAAAAAGGGCGAAAAAGCAGATATTGTTTTTAAATATAAATTTTTAGAACAAGGCACCCATCGTGTAAAGATGCTGTTGGGTTGTAAAGAAAGAAAGGATTTAGGATACTCTTTTGAAACCAAAGTCGAAGTGTTGCCTTCTCCTTCCGCTAATTCAACACTATTCAAAAAGAAGCTTGGGAACGCATGGTATAGCACTCAGTTTTCAGGTTCATCGCCTGCAATTTACAACGGCAAATTATATGTCGGCGGGAAGAATGAGTACTTTTTCTGCCTCAATAAAGATACAGGAGAAGAAATATGGAGTTATAAGGTTATTAGCGCAGGGCTTTCCCCTGGTATCTTTACTACACCTGTATTTTACAAGGGAAATGTATATTTCGGTTCAACTGGTTCAAGTTTAATTGAAAATGGAGGACATATCTTTGCACTCAATGCAGAAAATGGAAGACTTGTGTGGAAATATGACACTTCTTTCGATGTGCATGAGATTTCTCTTGATGACGGAAAAATCTATGCTTACAATGGATACTTTACATACACAATCGATGCAGTAACTGGAAAACTTATTAAGAAATACGAGGGAACAGTCATTGCGCATAACGGAAAACTTTATAGCGTAGATGATGTAAAAGGAGTCCTGTCACATATAGACTCTCTAACAGGGAAACTTATATGGAGTTTCAATAACGGAAGCGAAATTTATACAACGCCTGCCTTCTTTAGCGGGAAAATCTATATCGATGGAAAGTTATGCCTTGATGAAGAAAAAGGAACTCTTATATGGAAAAATAGTGACATTGAGGGCGTCCATATGGCATTTGATAACGGATTACTTTTTGTTGCAGGAGAAAAACTTTACTGCGTGGATGCAAATAATGGCAAAATTGAGTGGGAAAAGGAAATTGGGTCTATTACATCGCCTGTCCCTGCGAATAATAAAATATATGTTGCTCCTTATACTGGAGACTATGAAAAGAAAGTTTTCTGCTTGAACGAAACCACTTCCGACATCATTGCGATTTACGAAGTAGGTGATGTTGTTACAACAGCCCCTCTTGTATATGATGGAAAGGTTTATGTTGTTGCAGAAGACGGTTATTTATACTGCTTTAAGGAGGAGTAAGGCAAATATTTATTTAGCCTGCAAATCGGAAGTCGGTATAATAGAATGAGGTGAATATGAAATTTTTGGCGATATTTTTGTTTGTTTATCTTCTTGAAGGCGCACTTCAAATCTTCCTGTATTTAGCAAATCTTTCATACGCAAGAAAAATGTCGAAAGTGCCTGAGGCCCTGAAAGATGTTATGAACGAGGATGATTTTGAAAAGTCACGCCTGTATACAATTGAGAAAATGCAGTTCAACATCCTGAAAACCATTATCGACACTCTCGTTACGTTGATCCTTATCATTGTAGGCGTCCCATACATCGAAAGGCTTGTTTCAAGAGTTCCGTTGAACGAAGTTTTTCAGGGAATTTTATTTTTCTTTGTTGTTTACGCAATTTATTACATAATTAACTTGCCAATTGAATACTACAGGATTTTTGTGCTTGAAAAGAAATACGGGTTCAGCAAGATGGATTTAAAACTGTTCGTCTCTGACGAATTAAAACAAATTCTTATTTCAGCAGTCTTGGGTTTTGCTGTCCTTTTTACATTTTTTTATATTGAAAGTGCAACTTCAAACTGGTGGCTTTTTGTATCACTTTTTGCCGTTTTCTTTGTTATTCTGTCTCAGATAATTTTCCCATTTATTTTACCTCTCTTTAATAAACTTGAACCTATAAAAGATACTGGACTTAAAACAAAAATCGAGGAACTTGCAAAGAGAGTTTCCTTATCCATATCAAACATCTTTGTGATTGACGAGTCCAAAAGGTCGCTTCACACGAATGCATCCTTCTCCGGATTCGGAAGATGGAAGAGGTTAATACTATACGACACGCTTTTGAAGGTTCATCCTGAGGACGAGATTCTTGCAATTGTTGCACACGAAATAGGGCATTACATAAAAAGGCATATTATAAAATTTACAGTTTTAACCTCTTTAATTCTCTTTGCAGCTGTGTATTCGGTATTCGTTCTGTCAAATTCCTCTGTTATTAATCTTGCCTTTGGAGTTAACAAATTCTATTCTGTTGTACTATACGCTTTCACATTCATAAGTTCAATTATGTCTCTTTTCGAATTCGCCTTTAATTCTATAAGTAGAAAATTTGAGTACGAGGCAGACTCAGTTTCTGCAGAATTAACATCAAAGCAATCAATTATAAATGCACTGAAAAGGCTTGCAAAGGCAAACCTTTCTTTCCCTTATGCACACCCCCTGTTTGTCCTCTACAAATTCAGCCATCCAACAATTCTTGAAAGGATAGAGGCAGTAGAAAAACTTTAAAAGATAAGGGAGGAAAGGTGTGAAGAAAAATGTAGTAATTGTTTTGTTAGTAGTATTAGTTATAGGAATTTTTCTTGCAGTTACTCTCTTAACGGGCAAAAACTTTATCGTGGATAGGAATTTACAAAAATCCATCATCAAGACATTTGACTTCAAAAACATAATGGCAGAAGCAATTCATATTAATAAAAACGGCGAATGTATAATAACTGGGAAAATACTAGAACCCGCACCTCAATTTGGGGGAGGTTTTTTAACCAATAAATCATTTGTTTCTGTGCTTGATTCCTCTTTCAATATAAAATGGGCAAAATCTACACCCTTTAACGATATCTGGTCAATTCCTCTAAGGGATGGTGGCTTTGCAGTTTTAAATCAGGATCCATACAGTATTTATGTTACAAAGTTCGATGAAAACGGTAATGTTTTATGGTCAAAAAAATACACAATGGCACCCTTAAGCTTTCTAAACGCTTCTTTTGCGACAAAAAATGTTTTTATAGAAACTAAAGATGGAGGATTTGCAATTTTAGGAGACGGCATTATAAAACTCGATAGCTCTGGAAATATTGAATGGGCAAAAAGGTACACAGGGCAGGGGACTTATTTGCCTCTTTCAATTACCGGTTCTGCAATTAAAGAACTTGAAGATGGAGGATATGCCTGCGCACTATGGATTATGGACCCACCTCGTACAGGCGGCAGTGGCGCTGTGTGGGGCTGTTGCAACGATTTTCTTATAATTAAAATTGACTCGAAGGGCAACTTAATTTCATCAAGGTGGATAGGACGGACTCAAACAAACGAAGGTCCAAGTGCTATTTCCTTTGACAAAAATGGGAATTTTGTCGTTTCTGGCTGGGGAATAACACCCAAATTAGACACCCCAGACTTCACAACAGAACTCCCTATTATAGTTCTTGACAAAAATCTTAATGTGATGTTGCTTAAAGATTTTATTGTTGAAGCAGGTGATTGTTATTATCTTTCAACAACCGATGATGGGTATATTGGAGCAGGAGGCGGTATTATAGCACTTGATAAAAATCTTAATGTTCAATGGGCAAAGAGGATTAAGGATATAGGCATACCTTATGTTGATACTGACGGAAACACTTTTGTTGCAATAGGAAATTCTCCTAACTTTCCCTCATCCGAAAACACTAAAAGTCAAGTCCTTATAATAAAAGGTGATGTAAGGAAATTTGACTCTGACAAATTCACAAATTTCGAAGTAAAAGAAGAAAAATTTGTCCCTGACATAAACAAAATAGTAACCCTTCAAACTGAAGACCTTGCAACAAAAATCTCCGTTACTCCCGCTAAAATAACATTCGAGAATCTGGATTTAAAATAATCTAAGAGGCCCAAAAAATTTAAAGTGAGGATACTGCTTTTTCGATTCGGCGGAGACCTTCTTCAAGAGTAGCACGAGGACAGGCAAAATTGAGACGGGCAAAACCTCTACCAGATTTGCCGAAGACATAGCCATCATCAAGACCAACTTTTGCTCTTTTCCGTAAGAAGTCGCTTAAAGTGTACTCATCCATACCGAGTGCTCTGAAATCGAGCCATGCAAGGTAGGTGCCTTCAGGTCGTATAACCTTAACCTCTGGAATACGCCTTTCTACATACTCCATAAGGAAATTAAGGTTATCCTCGAGGTATTCAAGAAGTTGCGAAAGCCACTCGTCTCCATAGCGAAAGGCAGCCTCTGTTGCAACAAGCCCAAAGGCATTTGGTGTTGAAAAGATTCTTCCTTTTGCCTCAAGGAACTTTGCACGGATTTTCTCATTTGGAATTATGATGATGGATGTTTCCAATCCCGCAAGGTTGAAGGTCTTACTTGCCGAAATACAGGTAATAGAGTTGTTTGCAAATTCTTCCGAAATCGATGCAAAAGGTATGTGCTTGTGCCCTTTGTAAATAATCTCAGAGTGTATCTCATCTGAAATGACAACTGCACCATTTTTTATTGCAATTTCACCCACCTTTATGAGTTCCTCTTTTGTGAAGACACGTCCGACGGGATTGTGGGGATTACAAAGAATCATCGCTTTTACACGAGATGGCTCTGGAAGAAGTGCTTTTTTAGGAAGAAATTTACTTTCGAGGTCTTCAAAGTCTATTTCGTAATGGTCTCCTTCAAGTTTGAGGTCGTTACTTACAATGTGTGCACCGTTGTCCTTTATTGCGTGGAAAAAAGGATAATACACTGGCTCCTGCACAAGAACACTATCGCCAATGGATGTAAGCGCCTTAACTGCCGTGTAAAGCGCAGGAACAACGCCTGGCGTAAAGACAAGCCACTCTGGACGAACAACCCAGTTATACTTTGCCTTTAGCCTCTGAATAACAGCCTCAATGAGGGAATCGGGCACAATCGTGTAGCCATAAATATCATGCTCTGCCCGCTTTAAAATTGCATCGGTTATGGGCTTCGCAATTCTAAAGTCCATATCAGCAACCCACATAGGAAGGACATCCTTATCTCCAAAAACAAGTTCTACACCATCCCACTTAAAAGAGCCCGTCCCACGCCTATCAATAACTTCATCAAAATTGTATTTCATACCTACCTCCTACAGCAACTATTTTAAGAGAATTGCGGGAAAATTCCTATGGATAAATCTTCATTGTTTGTTTAAATATCGCCTTATCACCTGAAAACGAGGCAATTTCTGGCTTATCAGAGACTCCGAAAACAATTGCACCTTTGGAGAGTGCATATTTTCCAATGTCGTAAACCTCGCCTGTTATAAGGATTTCCTCTTCTAAGAGGGTCGAAAGCTCCGTATCGTCAGGTAAAAAGTCCATTCGTGCAAGAGTTTTTTCAAGTTCTATTTTCCTAAAAGTTGGGAAAAGTGTAGGAGATTTCTGCTTGATATTGTATTTCACTTCTGAAACAAGGCTTTCAAGTTCGCCCTCAACAGAAACTTCCTCTATAAATTCCTCAAATGCTTTTTCTTTTGCAATATGGAGAAACTCCTCAAAGTTGACTGCACCTGAATATATTATAAGCGACACAATAGAAACGATATCCTGATTATCCTGGGTAAATTGAAGAAGGTCCTTTGTGTGGATTTTACTATAGAGTTTTAGGAAGTTTTCCTTTTCTGCTAAATCCAGTGAATGTCCAAAAACAATTTCTGCAAGAGAAACTATTGCATCCGTTCGAGCCTTATCAATGGGAAGGTGATTTCTTCCATGCGCACCAATTGCAGTTTTATCGATATCAACTATAAGGATTGTGCTATTGCTAATTTTATCCAGAACAAAATCTTTTAACCTTGCCCAACTTGTATTAAAAACAACATAGGGATAAGGTGATTGTGTCTCGGCTGCAGTCTCATCGGTTATGACTCCAAAAATATCGGTCCCTAACTCTTTCAAGTTCTTTATAACCGTTAGGTCAGAAAGAAATGTGTCTCCAAGATAGACAACTGATGAAAAGTCTAATGCACTCTTTAAGATTTCTCTAAGAACAAGTGCGTACTCTTTGTCCTTCTTCCGAGGGAGGGTATTAAGCCCTAATCTGTCTTTAATGTCGTTAAAATTAGGAAGGGATTTCTTAACAGGATTTAGCTCCCTGAAGATTATATAGTCGTTAAAGATATCGTTTAAAGTGCCACGTCTTAAAATCATATAAGCCCCTTTACATATGCAAGTTCTGCGTTGAGGACGCTTCCACCGGCAGCCCCTCTTATGGTGTTGTGAGAAAGCACTGTAAATGTGAGGGTTGAACCTTTTAATTTAATCCTGCCAACGCTTACACTCATCCCGTTCCCCTTGTTTACATCAAGCACAGGTTGAGGTCTCAAGGGATCTTCGAAAACAACTATTGGTTTTTCGGGTGCGGTAGGCAATTTCAATTCCTGAGGGACACCCTTAAACTCACTTAAAGCACTGATAATCTCTGGAAGGTATGCCTCTACTTCAAGAAATACAACCTCTGTATGCCCTTCACGCACGGGAACTCTGTTTGTCCTTGCAAAAATTTCAAGTTCAAAGTCTTTAAATTCACCGTCAAATGTTCCTAAAATCTTTTTCGTTTCACGCTCTATTTTCTCTTCCTCGTTTGCAATATAGGGCAAAATATTTCCGTGGATGTCGAGTGCATAAAGACCGTGGATGCCTGCTCCAGAAATTGCCTGCATCGTAACAACAAAAAGATTGCTTATTTTAAACCTTTCCGTAAGTGCCTTTAATGGGATTACAAGCCCGGTCGTCGAGCAGTTTGCATTTGTTATAATGAAGCCCTTTGTCCCCTGATACTTCACTGCCTCTATATGGTCGGGATTTACTTCTGGGATGAGGATTGGAACAAACCTATCATACCTGTGAGAAGAAGTATTAGAGAATACAAAGTGGCCACTTTTTGCAAGTTCGACTTCAAGGGTATCGGCAACATCGGAGGGAAGTGCAGAAAAAACAATACTTTCTTCAACCTCAGGCGATTCTTCAAAGGACTTCACAACCATATCTTTTGCGTATTGAGGTATGTCTTTTTCAAGCACCCACTGCACTACATCCCCATACTTCTTTCCCTTGCTTTTGCTACTTCCATAGAGACTTGTTACCTCAAAAAATGGATGGTTTTCAAGAAGGCTCACAAACCTCTGCCCTACCATTCCTGTTGCACCCATAATCGCAACTTTCTTTTTCATATGTACGCCTCCAAACTTAAAATATCCTGAAGCACTCCAATTGCAGTAACCCTGAGTCCTGCACCGAGCCCTCGGATTGTAATAGGAATATTCGAAAAGTTTTTGAGATATATTTCAAAAATGTTTTCACCTTCTCTAAGGGAACCAAATGCAGAATCCTTAGGAAAAGCCTTCAAAGTTATCCTGAGTTTGTCTTCGATTTCTACAACTGGATACACAACGGAATTTGGGCTTAAAAGGTTCCTAATCTTTTGCTCAAAGTTCTTATAGTCTTTCTCAAAAAATTCATCGAGATTTTTTGCTCTGGTAAAGCACTCAAATTCGACATCATTCTCCTTAAAGTCCTTTCCTATAACATAAGAAAGAATTTTTCCCTTGCGTAGAAGATCCATCCCAACGAGGTCATCAACGGGGTTTGGCTCGGTATATCCCAGCTCAACTGCCTTAAGAATTGCATCTTTCAAAGATTCGCCCCTGTTAACGAGGGTAAAAATGAAGGAGAGCGTTCCCGAGGGAAGTCCCACAATCCTATAGATCGTGTCACCTGCATTTATAAATTCCCTCAAGACTTTAATCAGTGGTAACGATGCGCCAACAGTCGTCTCAAAAAGGAATTTCCCTTTTGAAGTTGTGAACTTCTTAAAGGTCTCAAAGTCTGTTGCGAGGTTTTTCTTATTTGAGGTTACGACATTAAAGCCCAGTGATAGAAGTTCAAGAAGGTCCATTGCTATAGAGTCAGAGTTTGTAACATCGACTATTACAGTATTTTTTGGAAGGGACTTTATGTAGTTTAAAGGGCTTCCACTGTTTTTGAAGTTAAAGTCCCATTTTTCTATGTGTTCTTTTACCTCATCACTTTTTGCAAAACCTTGAGAGCGTGCAAGCCCAACATAGCGTATGCGAAGGTTTAGATCACGCTCAAAATAGCTTTCGTTTTCTTTTATGAGTTTTATGAGTTCTTTTCCAACGGAGCCAACACCAAACTGAAATATGTTAATTGTCTTTATCTTCTGCCCTGTAAGACCGAGTTCGGAGTGAAGCGCATTCAAAATCTTCCCTACATCTCCCCTCTTTACAACAAAGGAGAGGCTATTTTCGGATGAACCCTGCACAATTGAGATAACCTTTATTCCGTAGGCATAAGAGATCCTGAAAATCTCTTTGTGAAGGGATTCGTCCCTATTTAAGCCATCGCCCACGATTGAGACAATGGAGAGGTTTTTCTTTGAGGAAATCTTATCGATGAGTCCGAGTTTTATTTCGTTATCAAACTCATTTTTCAAACCTTCAATGAGGCGATCAGAAACACCCTCATTTACAAAAAGGTCGACTGTCTGTTCCGACGAGGACTGCGCAATCATTATGACATTAACGCCAGTTTTTGATGCTCTTTCGAAGATCCTTCTTGATATTCCCTTTAGTCCCTGCATACCTTTTCCCTCAACAGAAACAAGTGCAATATCCTTTATCGAAGTTACCGCTTTCGGTCCTAAAAATGCACTTTCATCACTTATAAGGGTATGAGGTCCATTTGGGTCAAAAGTATTCAAAACCCTTATTGGAATATGCTTTTCCATTGCAGGGATTAGGGACTTTGAGTGCATAACCTTTGCACCAAAATACGAAAGTTCTCTTACTTCTGCATAACTCAACTTTTCTATCGTCTTTGCACCCTGGACAACCTTTGGATCTCCAGTCAAAACACCATTTACATCCGTGTAAATCCACACTTCCCTTGCATCGAGAAGACGCCCCAAAATCGTCCCTGTAAAATCGCTCCCTCCTCTTCCAAGAGTTGTTATTGCACCGTTAACATCGCTTCCAATATAACCTGTAACAACTGGAGTAAAGCCTTCTTTTATGTAACGACCAAGAATTTTTTGCGCACGCTTTTCACTTTCTTCGTAAAGAGGATTTGCATCAAAGTAATCAGAAGTTGTTATAAGGAATGTTGTTGCATCAACCGGTGCAGACTTAAGCCCCATAGTCTGGAAGTATTTTGAAACAATGCGTGCGTTCATCCTCTCTCCAAAAGATTGGATAAGCGCATTTGCCCTGTCTGAAAGTTCCCCAAGCATATACACCGCAAAAAGAATTTCCTCTAATTCATTTAAAAGTTCGTTTACAGAGTCAAGTTCGTTTCCAAAAAGTTCAATGGAAGTGTCTTTATGTTTCTTCTTAATGGATGCAAAGACATCTTTAAAACCCTCATCGTGAGATACTGCAAGTGCGCTTGCCTTTATGAGGCTATCCGTAACGCCGCTCATTGCAGAAACAACAACTACCTTTGACTCATCAATGCCTTTAACAATTTCGTAAACCTGCCTTATCGCCTTTGCGCTTCCAACTGATGTGCCACCAAACTTTAAAACAAGCATACTATCCACCCTCCAGAATAATTTCCTTCAAAGCATTCTCAAGGTCTTTTAATGTCTCTATTTCAAAAAATCGTGAACGGCTTTTCACATCTTTAATATTTCCCGTGTGTAAGTTTATCGAGGTATCCGGGTCTTTAAGGATGTTGCCCGTAAGAATCATTATAACGGTATCACTACTTTTAATTACGCCACTTTTTCGAAGTTTTCTTAAACCAGCAAGAGTTGATGCAGAAGAAGGTTCGCATCCAATACCAAGGTTGTCAATATCTCTCTTTGCTTCAAGTATCTCAAGGTCACTTACACTTTCAACAACACCCTGCGTAAATTCTATTGATTTAACTGCCTTTTCGTAATTCACAGGATTACCTATCCTTATCGCAGTTGCAATGGTCTCCGCTTTCATTGGCTCAAATTCCTTAAATCCACTCTTAAAAGCCCTGTAGAAAGGAGATGCACCTTCTGCCTGGATTACCGCAAGGCGTGGAACTTTATCGATGAATTTGAACTCGAACAATTCCTTTAAAGCCTTCCCGAAAGCAGAGGTATTGCCGAGGTTACCACCAGGAACGATAATCCAATCGGGGACAATCCACCCAAGTTCTTCAAGAGTATTTATGATGATTGTCTTTTGCCCTTCAAGGCGAAGGGGATTAAGAGAATTAAGAAGATACAACCTATACTCACTGCTTGCCTCTTGAACGAGTTTCATCGCATAGTCAAAGTCCCCTGAAATCTCGAGGACATTTGCACCATATGCAAGCGCCTGGGAGAGTTTTCCTAAGGCAACTTTCCCTTTTGGAATGAAAACAACACTTTTGAGCCCGGCATGTGAAGAGTAACTTGCAAGGGATGCGGAGGTGTTGCCCGTTGAAGCGCAGGCTGTTATTTTCAAACCAAGTTTTTTTGCTACACTTACACCAACGGTCATTCCCCTATCCTTGAAAGAACCAGTTGGGTTTTCGCCTTCGTGCTTGAAGTAAACCTCCATTCCATCAACGACCTTTTTGTAGAGATTCGTTCTTCCCTCGGGAAGTGTTACGATAGAATTAGGTTCAATATCAAGCACAAACTCCCTGTAGCGCCATACACCGCTCTCATTATAAGGTTCAAGTGACATCCTTCTTTTAAGGAACTCATCTTTTAAGGTCGGGGAAAGTGTGCCCTGCAAACTCACTTCAAGCAGTCCGCCACAGTCGCAACGGGTCTTTGATGAAAAAACATCGAAAGTCTTCCCACACCTAATACATCTAAGTACCCTTTCCATATTGCGATTATTATAATAAAATTTCCGAATTTTAAAAAGAAAAAAGGGCGGCTTTCACATACCGCCCCTACAAAAATAGCGTTAAACTACTTTAAAATAAATGTTACATAAACATTAACCGCAATTTCGTTTGAACCAACCTCTATAGGAGCGCCTGCACCCATCCCCTCAGCGCCACCATAGTAGGGGGCTTTAGATTGTTCTGGGACATACTCGTAAGAAACAACTTTGTAATCTGAAACTTTCTTTCCCATAGTTTTTGCAATCTCCTCTGCCTTTGCCCTTGCATCGGAAAGTGCCTTTGAAAGGAGTTCTT
>Ga0272448_1004231_pt1 | contig 16512 bp, 13 predicted proteins | sample YNPCB0191_FD_202220 | JGI IMG/M metagenome (GOLD analysis project Ga0272448, IMG submission 202220) | Hot spring sediment microbial communities from Yellowstone National Park, WY, United States - YNP-CB-019-1 | ecosystem: Environmental > Aquatic > Thermal springs > Hot (42-90C) > Sediment...
ACCGGGTGAGGGCTGGCCAGCATGCGCTACTGCGGGGGAAAACCCCCACAGTAAAAACAGGCGTGTGCAAAGACAACGAGTCAGAGGCGGTTTTGCGATATCAATTTGCAATCACCTCTAATCACTAATCACTAATCACTTGCTCCCAGCATCTGCCGGCGCAGCTTGGTAAGCGTCTCAGCCTCTAACCGCGACATCGTTTCGCCGGAGTGAACGAAGAAGAGGCGGTCGTGGAGATAGGCCTGGTGCTCCTGATACGCGAGCACCGGCTTGCAGAGGGCGGCAGCCAGGATGAGCACCAGCGCGTAGAGGGGCACCAGCGAGCGGGCGATGGTGCCGTAATAGAGGCGGTATTGCGCCTGCCGTCGCTCCGCTCGCCGCATCCCGCGCCCCGGGATAGAGATGCGCAACCGCCGGCAGCGTGTGCGCATCATACGCGCCATCAGCACAGCAGGCACCACGATCATGCTCCCACCCAGCAACAGCATCTCCACGACGAAGCGGGGGAAGATGGCCTCGACGCTGTAGGCGCGCCCCGAGAACGGCAGCAGGGTGTATATAGCGTACGCGGCCAGCGGCACCACCACCCCGAGCAACAGCACCCGCACAAGCTGCTTCCACCCCGGCACCAGCAAAATCGGCACCGCCCCGGCATGGCGCTGTCGGGCAAGCAGCAGGAGTTGCGCCGCGGATGCCGCGAGGATACCGATGCCGAGAGAAATCAGCAGCAGGTCGAGGGCGAATTCCTCGAAGAGTTTGTAGCCCATTGTGCGCTGGGGAATGAATAGTTCCGCCCCATGCCCATCGGCGATATCGACGCCGAGGAGATTACCATCCAGCCATTGGAACTCATCCGCAATGAAATTGGTATTCATTGCCAGTGGGTCAGGGGATGGAGTACCCGGCGTCGTGAAACGTGCCAGCTCACTCCGTATTTGCCAGGCAGCCACTGGCATCCCCAGGGAATCCTTAATGCTTGCGGTCTGCCCGCCGACGATCTTTGCACACGCCGCGGCAACCATGATACCGAGCAAATCATGGGAATCTTGCAACATCTGCCGTGGGAGCCGTTCCCCCTGGGATAACAGCGATAGAGCTTCTGCGGTCCGCCCCTCCTGGATCAGCATTTCAGCGTATTCCGGCATCAAGCGACATAATTCGCGAAAGCAGGCATATGTCGGGGTCAGTATCCGTTTACTCACCAGTGCTCGCTGATAATACTCCGTATACCGCGACGAGTGAGGCAAGCGTGCAAGCTCCTCGCGCAGTATGTCCTGTTGATAATCCCGCAAGTATGGCTTGTCTAGTCCACGGCGAAGCTCCTGCATCGCTTTATCGAAATTGCTCCGGTTGTCGATTACGAGGATCAGTTCCGTTTGCCGCACATGATCATAGTGATAACTGCCACGCAGGTATTCTCGTGCCAGCAGGTAGTCATACAGCGCATTCTCCGGCTCAAGCTGCCGGCCCTTGCGGAGATCTTCCATTCGCGCCGGAGAATCGACCCGACTGATGGCGTAGGCGAAGCAGTGTGTATCCCCTTGATGCATGTTGATAAACTGGTTGAAATACGCCATATCCCAGGAGGGATTATCCAGCGGATCAGTATTTGGCACCTTGCGGTAGAATGCGATCTTTGGCGATAACGGCAACTCCGCGTAGTGCATCGCTGCCTGGGCAAATGGGCCCATTTGCATTTGAAAATTCCGAAATATCCCTTCGAGTTCCTGCGTCAACTGCTGTAACTGCACCATCCCGCCATACCCCACCCAGAGCGCGACCAGCACCGCCGCCGGGATGAGCAACCGGCGGATAGCCAGGCGCACCAGGGCGCGGTGTTGCATGCGCGTTCTGTTCGCCTCCAGCAATTCGCCGGCCATCTCCACCGGCGAGCCGAACTGCTTCAGCGCCTCCGCGGTGCTCTCTTCCTCGCTCATGCCCTCCTCGCGCAGCGCCTGGGCGGTGGCGTCGAGGTGGGTGCGCAATTCGGCTTTGATATCCAGCCGCAGCTCCGGGTCATCCTGCAGGCCCGCGGTGGCCTCGTCCAGCAATTGGGGAATCCGTGTGTCCATGACTCACCTCCCTGAATTTCCTGCGCATACTCTTACTCCTGCTCATACTCTGATGGGATCGATTATACGGTTGTTGAGCATGAGTAAGAGTATGAGCAGGAGTAAGAAACACTGATGCGGATGTTATGCCGGCTGGCACATCAGCGCGTCCATGGCGCCGGAGAAGGCGCGCCACTCGCTGGCCTTGTCCGCGGCCAGCGCCTGGCCTTTCGCAGTGAGGCGGTAATATTTACGCGCTTTGCCGGCATCGCCGTCCACCCACTCGCTGATGATGGTGCCGGCGGTCTCCATGCGGTGCAGGCAGGGGTAGAGCGTCCCTTCCTTCCACTTGAACGCGCCATCCGTCCGCTCATTGACCACCTTGATGATCTCATACCCGTACATCTGCCGCTCCCGCAGCAATTGCAAAATCACCGTCTCCACCGTCGCCCGCATCAGATCGCTGTCAAAGGTCATCGGAATGCCTCCTGTATACCTCGCGTTACAAGGTATATTATACCTAGCGAGGCGAGGTGTCAAGAGGCTTTGGTACAAAGGAAAAAACCAAAGAAAAATAAGGAGCGGGCTGTCGTTGCCGCGCTGGAACCCAGGAGGGTGCCCAGCACGATTTGGAAGCTGATGGTCATCGCCCGCCGGATAGAAGAAACAGCATCCGGTGAAGCCCTTCAGGCTGTACTGGGTGGATATGGAGGAAGGTACCCCAAGTTCACATCACCCTCATTTCGCCCCCATCATCTTTGGCCCCTCCAATGAGGACGGTTGCGTGGACGTGTCGGTATAGGGGGTGTTGTTCTGATACAACTTTATCCGCGCCTGATACTCTTTGGCGTTGTTGGCATCCTTGTTCAGGGATAGCGCTTTCTGTTGCCAGGTGACGGCCTTGGTGAAATCGCCGGCACGCGCGCAGGCGGCGGCCAGGATCGCGAGCACTTCGGCGTCTTGCCACTTCGTTTGTTCACACGCCTTCGTGGCGAGTGGCACTGCCTCGTTGCCGTCGGATGCGGTGGCGCCGGGGCGGATGGCCAGCAGGCGCGCCAGGCAGCCGTGGGCATCTTCAATGGCTGGTTTCAATGCAATGGCCTTCCGATAGTCGGCAATGGCTTCGGGGTAGTGGCGGTTGTGGCCATAGAGCAACCCACGATTGAAATAGATCTCGCCGGCCAGATCATGATTATCGCGATCATACTGCGCGATATCGCGTATCGCGGCATCGTAATCCTGCACGGCATGCGGGAAATCCTTCAGGTAATCATAGGCGCTGGCCCGATTGCAGCGTATCTCGACATCGTGCGGCGTATAGCGCAATGCCGTGGTATAGGCGGCCACCGCCTGTTGATACTGATGATGGCTGAGGTATTCCGTGCCACGCGTGCAGGCCAGATCATATTGCACAAATCGATAGATGCCTTTGCCGATCAGCGCCAGCAGCAGCACGGCAGCGACGATGAGGATGATTCGTTTATAGTGCATGGGAGGACCCTTCTACTCGATACGAGGATTCGCCACCTTCCGGCTTCTCCTCGGATTGTACCTGGTTATCACCGATATGTCATCTCTTTCTTCACTCATGAAAATCGACAGCAGTACGTGCAAGCAACCCACCCCTTCCCCCCTCTTCATCAAATTTCTTTTATATTGTGCAATCGTTCGCCGTGCGAGAAAAGGACTTCTCGGTGCTTGCGGTGAAGATTAGAATTTGTCCATAATGTGCTTGCAAGCCGTGCTTGCTGGCACGCATGTAACCGAAAACGAAGGGGAGTATCTCTGATGTCAGTGAAAATGCAAGTTGGATTCTATGGCCATGTCCGGCAGTACCACAATTTGAAGGCTGATCTCGACAAAGCCATCTCCGATGTACTGGAAAGCGGCCAGTATGTGATGGGCCCGGCGCTGTCGCGCTTTGAGGGCGAGCTGGCGCAGTATGCCGGCACCAAACACGCGGTCGGCATCAATTCCGGCACGGACGGGCTGTGGCTGCCGTTGATGGCGCTGGGCGTAGGCGCCGGCGATGAAGTCATCACCACCACCAACACCTTCTTCGCCACCGCCGAGGGGATCTGGACCGCCGGCGCGAAGGCCGTGTTTGTTGACAGCGATCCGCTGACGAACAACATCGACCCGGCGAAGATCGAAGCCGCCATCACCCCGAAGACGAAAGCCATCATCCCGGTGCACCTCTATGGGCAGTGCGCGGAGATGGACAAGATCGCGGCCATCGCGAAGAAACATAACCTGTATGTCATCGAGGACTGCGCGCAGGCCATCGACGCGGCCGGCGCCAACTTCAAGATCGGCGAGCTGTCCGATGCCGTGTCCACCAGCTTCATCATTCAGAAAAACCTGGGCACCTTCGGCGACGGCGGCGCGGTGATGACGAACAACGACCACATCGCGAGTGAGATCAAACGCCTGCGCAACCATGGGTCGCTGAAGCGCTCCGTGCATTCCCCCGGCTTCAACAGCCGCCTGGACGACCTGCACGCCGCTATCCTCAGCGTCAAGCTGAAGCACATCACCGCCTGGTCGGACCGCCGCCGCGAAATCGCCGATATGTATACCAAAGCGCTGGCGGACACCGCCAACGTGCTGAAGCTGCCCTATGAGCTGCCCGGTTACCGCCATGTCTACCACCTGTACGTGGTGGAGACGAAGAACGGCAAGCGCGACGACATGCTGAAATTCCTCAATGACGAGGGTGTGGATGCCAAGTGCCACTACCCGATCGCCATCCATCAGCAGGAAGGCTATCCGTGGCATAGCGCAGCCGAGATCGTCGGCGGCGTGCCCAACAGCGAGTGGAATGCCGCGAACTGCGTCTCCCTGCCGATGTTCCCCGAACTCACCCAGGACGAAATCGATTACACCATCGAGAAGACCTTGGCGTGGGTGAAGGCGAATAGCTAATCGGGGTTCGGGTATCGGGGTTCGGGGTTCCTATACAGGCATCTCGAACCCCAATCCGTATCCTGGGATCATTATCGGGATCGTTTCAGGGTAATGACTGATACCCCGAAACCCGATCCCCGACCCCCTATACCCGAGGACATTACCATGAGTCAACCCGTATATAAAGTCGTTGTTGTCGGTATGGGCAAGCGCGGCAAGCATCATGCCAGCGCGTTCCATGCCAACCCGCGCTTCGAAGTGGCCGGCATTTGCGATATCGACACCGCCCGCCTGGAAGCTGCGGCGAAAGATCTCGGCAACCCGCGCATCGGCACCGATGCCGCCGCGCTGGCGAAAGAGGTCAAGCCGGATATCTTCTGCTTCGCCACGCTGCCTAACCTGCGCTATGATCTGGTGAAGATCGGCGTGGAGTGCGGCGCGAAGATGATCGCCTACGAGAAGCCGGTAGCCTTGAGCACCCATGAAGCGCTGAAGATCATGGAACTGGTGCGCAGCGCGGGCGTGAAGACGGTGGTGAGCCACCAGCACCGCTACGGCGTACATTATCAGAAGGTGAAAGAGATCATCGCCAGCGGCGCCATTGGGCGCGTGCATACCGTGTATGGCCATGCCACCGGCTGGATGATGCACATGATCACGCACATGATCGACTACGCGCGCTGGTATAACGACAATGCCGACGCGGAATGGGTGATGGCGCAGGCGGCGGGCCGCGGCAAGTTCAGCGACATCCATGTCTCCCCGGACTACATCGCCGGCGTCATCCACTTCGCCAACGGCGTGCGTGGCTACATCGAGACCGGCGCGGGCGCCCCGGATGTGCCGGAAGTGGACTACTGGTGGCGCAAATGCCGCATCGGCGCGCAGGGCACCGAGGGCTTTGCCGAGGCGCTCACCGGCGGTGGCTGGCGCGCAGTGACGAAAGACGGCGTGTTCAGCGGCGACGGCTGCATGAACTACGACCTGGATATGCCGCCCTACATCGCCGACATGGCCGCCTGGCTGGACGATGAGAACGCGGTGCATCCGTGCAACGGCGAAGAGGCCTACAAAGGCTTCGAGATCATGATGGGCTTCTGCCGCTCGGTCATCGAGCGCGGGCAGATCGCGCTGCCGCTGCAGGATGGCCCCGCCGAGCTCACGGAACTGGCGCGGGTGATCCCCGACACGCCGGTGCTGCTCTCCATGGATGCCAACCGCAAGGAGTATCCCGAGCCGGTGAAGCCGTAGCGGAAAATAGTATGGGAGTTTGGGGGTGTGGGAGTCTGGGAGTTTTGTCCGATGACTCCCACACCTCATAGAAAACGCGAACGGGGCAGCCAGATTGGCTGCCCCGTTCATGTATACCTATATCAAAGATGTCGCGGCCGGTCAGGTACGTTTCAGCGCCTGCCAGGTAATGATGACGATCAGCACCACGACTGCGCCTACGGCCAGGCGAAATGCCAGCCACCAGAGCTTGAAGATCCAGTGCATCGCCCAGCCCCCGATGGTGATCAGCACCGCGAGCACCCCGATGGCGATAAGAATTTTCAGTACGGTATTCATGACGCGACCCTCCTCTGTCGTTCCGCGCTGGAGCACTCACCTCACCATCCTGCATGGCTCATCCGTGTACGCGGAGCACTGTCAGCCATTATAGCATTGAAATTCCTCTTTCGAAAGAGGGGGGAGGCCGCTACCCGGAGTAGCATCTTTCATCACACAGGCCCGACGCACCCGCCGTGGGGGTTGCTCGGTGGCAGGCGACAACCACCGTGCCGGCTCGCGGGCGTATCAGAGACTTTCCCCCGAGAAAAGCGAGGCATTATACCGCCCAACGATGCATCCAAACTCATTGGGCCACACTGTCGATGCTGCATGGAGGAATAGCAATACACTGTTTGCGTCTGACACATCGCGCTGATGCACTCTGCTCTCCCGGTGGAATAATTTTGCGGGGCGGATATCAATCCCCCATAATTTCACAGCAAAGAGGAGACAAGGATGAAACATCTGTTGCTGACCATTGGAATAATGGTTGCATTCGTGAGCAGCGTGTTCATCGGACCGATCATGGCACAGCCCGGCTGCCCTGCTCCGCCGGATAATTCCTGCCCGGCGGCAACGCCGAACCCGCAGCCGTGTCCAGGCGAAACGCCTGAAGTGACCCCGCCGGTGCCGACGACACCTGAAGTCACGCCTACTCCGACGCCCCCGATGGTAGTTCCACGGGCTCCGCGCCATAAGCGTGCGGTGAAACACCATGTGAAGCGGCATGTGCGATGCGCGAGGTTGCACCGCGTGAAGCATCATCGCATGAAGTGCACCTGCAAGATGGTGCGTGTGAAGGCTGTGAGGAAGCATCGGGTCCACCGGATGATGCGGCATCATCGCATCCATCGGATGGTGCGGCATCATAAAGTTGTATCACAGAAGAAGGTTGTGCGCACGAAGCATGTGATGAAGATGCACCGCGTGAAGCATCATCGTGCCAAGAGCGCCATGAAGATGCACCGCGTGAAGCATGTGCGCACCAAGAAAACAGTGAAGACTACCCACAAGCAGCAGATGAACGGGTGCACTGGCAATACCTGCCCGACGCGGTAAGTGCAGGAAAACATCAATCCATGACCATGGGTCATAGAACAATTAAGTGCAACAAGTGGAAGCCTGCTTCCACTTGTTGCATTGTGGTGTTATGGAGATTCGGCATCAATAGCGCAACAGCACCGGATTAGTGCCCATCTGCAGTTGCGGATGCTGCTTTTCATGGTAGCTCTTTGCCTCGGCGGTCGTCGCTTTCGCGGCGTAGGTAAACAATTCTTTCGCCGTGATATCGTGATCCTGATCCGTGTCGATCACCTTACACTTGCAGGCCAGGCCTTCGATCAGTTTATTGGTGAACAGGCTGCCATCATCGCAATCGACCGAGCTCTCGTTAAAATCGGCGGCGGAGATCACCGTCATCCCGGTGTGGTCCAACAGGTGGAATGTCTGCTCCTCAGCAAACTTCAACGTGCAATCATGTCGTTGTTTACAGTTGAAAAAGACGCCGGCATTACAACAATCCAGAATGAGGATCGCCCGGCGCGGATCCGGCAGCGCCTGGAGATACTCGGCCAGTTCTTTCTCGCTGATATCATGCCGGTAGTCATCGGAGCAACTGTCGTACGGCAGCAGGTAGTTGACCCAGCCTTTTCCATTCGCCGTTTGATCCGAGCCGCCGTGCCCGCTGAAATACAGGACGAAGAAATCGCGGGGCGACATCCGGGCGGCGATCTGGGTGATGGCGGCCTGAATATGCTTTTTCGTAGCCTGCTTGTTTAATAGCGTCGTGGTCGTACCCTGGAAACTCGCGAAGAGCGTCTTTTCAACCGCGCGCACATCGTACGCCGGTCCAACGAGCTTCTCGATATCCGGTTCGGCATAATCGCCAATGCCGATCGCCAGGTAATAGCCCTGCCCCAATTCCGCGGCAACCTCCGTGGTCTGCCCGGGGGTCACGGTGACACCGGTGCTGAATGGATCGCGAAAACGGCGGTGCGACACCGTGACCGTGTGCGAACCTTCCACGAGCCCGTTGATACGAAATTGCCCATCCGGCCCGGTCGTCACCCGGCTACACGCGCCATCGACCGTCACCACGGCATCGGCAATCGGCATCCGCACCCGTGCTGCCGGGGCATCCCCGCACGCCCTCGCTTCCGTATAGTAGACGCTCCCCGCCAGTGAACCGGTGGTCGGACTCTGCCCGAACGCATTCACCCGCCAGCACAGCATCAGTGCAAAGATTACGGTGATAATGAACCACGCATATTGTTTCAACGTATACTCCTGTGTAGGGCCTGTTGCATATTTATGTGTTGTTTTTTCCGACACGCAGGCCGGCACCGACCGTATGTATCGGTGGAATCTGCCCAGTGGAAAGACATCAATCATGGAGAGGCTATCTTCTCATCATTCCGAGTTATATAAAACTATGTTACACACTGCACGCTCATCTAAACACATCACGGGAAAAAGGTCGCCTGCAGTGAGTCAGTTATCCTGAATATATTGCTGCGGGAGCAGCAAGGAGACGGCGTGAGGTCGGTCGCAGGGGTGGGGCAAGCTACGGGGTCATGGTTAAGGCACAGGGCACCTGGTGACCGCCGGCTGGCGGTCACCAGGTGCCCTGTGCCTTAACGCTGCTGCGGATGGGCATCAGCATGCCATCGGACGCTCCATTGCAGCCTACGTCACCCGCTTCCAGCTCTCCCACGCATTTTGCCCTTCGTCGGTCAGCTCCACCCAGTAGGGCTGTTTCTGTTTCACGGGGAAATGGGCGAGATGCGCCTGCAACGCATCGACGGAAATTTCCTGTGGTGCAGAGGCGCCCGGCAATGGCGTGTAGCGAATGAGCCGGTGTTCAGCCAGGCGGGTGAAGGCCGACATCACCACGGCGGGATCCCAGGCGGGTGTATGTCGGCGCATCTCGCGCACCAGAATCGTAAGTTGCTGCGTGCCATCCGCCAGACCGTCGAGGATGGAGAATTCGAGTTCCGACAACTGAAAGAACATGACCACTACTCCATGTGTGCTGTTTCGATGGTTGTATTCCCCCGGTGGTGAGAGGTAATGTTTGCATGCGTGCCGGACCATAGACAATGCGCCCCGGAAGTGCTTCCGGGGCGCATTGTTCGTTCATAATTCCGGTGTCGGATTAGAACCGGCGTCGCGGGCGGTCGCTGCGCTCGCCGTGCTGTTCGCCACCGCCACCACCACCGCGCTCGCCGCCACGGCCACCGCCGCCGCCGCGACCGCCACGGTCGCCGCCATCACGGCGCGGGCCGCGGTCGCCTTCAGGCCGCGGGGGGCGAGGCGGGCGCGGTCCTTCGGCACCCAGTTCGCCCGGCTCGGGCGGGGGAAGCATCGCTTTGCGCGTGAGGCGGACTTTGCCGCTGGGATCGCGCTCGATGACCTTCACCACTACTTCGTCGCCGATGTTGACGACATCTTCCACGCGGGCTACCCGCTCATGCGCGAGCTGGGAGATGTGGATCATGCCGTCGCGGCCCGGGGCAAGTTCGACGATCGCGCCGATCGGCTTGATGTCGATGACCTTCCCGACGTAAACTTCGCCTTCGGCGATGTCGCGGGTGATGTCTTCGATAATCTTGCGTGCCTTGTTGGCGGTCTCCAGGTCCGGCGCGGCGATGTAGACGCGCCCGGTCTGCTCGATGTCGACTTTGACATTGAGCTCGCTCTGGATCTTCTTCACCACTTTGCCGCCGGGGCCGATCACATCGCCGATTTTGTCGGGATGAATCTCGATGGTGGCCACGCGCGGGGCGGTGGAGGCCAGGTCGCCGCGCGGCGCGGCAATGACTTCCTCGATCTTCCCGATGATGAACTCACGGGCCGTCCGGGCACGCTCGAAGGCCTGCGCCAGCAGGTCATGCGGCAACCCGCCGCGCTTCACATCCATCTGAATGGCGGTGATGCCGGCGCGGGTGCCGGTGATTTTGAAGTCCATGTCGCCGGAGCCGTCTTCCACCCCTTGAATGTCGGTGAGGAGCACGGCACGCGTCTCATCGCTCACCATGCCGATGGAGATGCCGGCCACCGGTGCCTTGATGGGCACCCCGGCGTCCATCAGCGCCAGCGTGCTGCCGCAGGTGCTGGCCATGGAGCTGGAGCCGTTGGATTCGAGCACTTCGGAAACCAGGCGCAGGGTGTACGGGAACTCTTCCACGCTCGGGATGACCGGGAGGAGCGCGCGCTCCGCCAGCGCGCCGTGGCCGATTTCACGCCGACCAGGGCCGCGCATGGGTCGCACCTCTCCCACGCTGTACGGCGGGAAGTTGTACTGGTGCATGTAGCGCTTCTCTTCGTCAGGCGCGATGGTATCGAGGATCTGGCCTTCGCCCATGCCACCCAGCGTCACCACGGTGAGCGTCTGGGTTTGCCCGCGGGTGAAGAGCCCGCTGCCGTGCACGCGTGGGAGCACGCCGACCTCGGAGGAAATATCGCGAATTTCATCCGGCTTGCGGCCATCCGGGCGGTGATTCTCATCGAGAATCAGCAGACGCAGAGTTTGCTTGACCAGCTTTTCGACATGCCCGCGAATGCTGCCCACTTCTTCGGGGAAGCGCTCGAGCAATTCTTTCTCAATTTCGCGAATCATGTCGTGGGTCGCGCTTTCGCGCGCCTGCTTGTTGGGGTTGACGATCGTCTCTTTTACACGCGGTGCATAACTTTGCACTGCCGCATAGAGTTCTTCGTTGACAACCGGTTCCGGCACTTCCGTTTTCGTCGGCTGAATCAGCGCCACCAGTTCTTCCTGGAGATCGATCATCTCCTGGATGCCTTTTTCGCCGAAGGCAATGGCGTCCAGCATGATATCTTCGGGCACCTCTTTGCTGCCCGCTTCCATCATAATAATGCCTTCGCGGGTGCCGGCGACGATCAGGTCGAGCTCACTCTTCTCAATTTCCTGATAGGTGGGATTGAGCACGAATTCGCCATCGATGCGGCCAACCCGCACGGAGCCCACCGGTCCCTGGAAGGGGATGCGCGAAATGCTCAACGCGGCAGAGGCGCCTAATGTCCCGAGGATGCCAGGCTGGTTCTCCTGATCGGTGGCCAGCACGGTAATGATAATCTGCACTTCATTGCGGAAATGCTTCGGGAAGAGGGGACGGATCGGGCGGTCGGTCATGCGCGCGCTTAAAATGGCGCTTTCGCTGGGACGGCCCTCACGTTTGATGAACCCCCCGGGAATTTTACCCGCGGAGTACATACGCTCTTCAAAGTCGACGGTGAGTGGGAAAAAATCCACCCCTTCGCGCGGAGTATTCGACATGGTGGCACTCGCCAGCACGACGGTATCTCCGAAACGTACGAGCACGGCACCGTCGGCCTGTTTGGCGACGCGCCCCGTCTCGATACTTAACACCTTACCATTAAAGGTGCGTTGTACGATATTCATTTGTCATCTCCTCATGAAAAAAGAGGTAGCATTCCAGCTTGCAGCCTATCGACGGATGCCTAACTTGGCGATCAACGTGCGATACCGATTGATGTCTACCTTGATGAGGTAGTTCAACAAGCGGCGGCGCTGGCCCACCATCATGAGGAGACCACGACGCGAATGGTGGTCTTTCTTGTGGACTTTGAAATGTTCGGTCAGATGGTTGATGCGAGCTGTGAGAAGAGCAACTTGAACCTCGGGTGAGCCGGTGTCACCTTCGTGATTGTGATTCTCTGCAACGATCTGCTCTTTCTGCGCTTTGGCTAACGGCACGTGTGCTATTCCTCCAATTAAATTTCCGCGGCATTATAGCATATGGTGGAAGGTATGTAAATTCCCCTTCGTGGCAAATTCGCTGATCACTCTCGCGCAAGTCCGCACCCCTCTGAAAAATGTATCGCTCACCCAGATGATAAAAGGGGTGAATCACCCCGGACAGGGCTTGAATTATGTGGCGATAGCTCGCTACAATAGTGCCCGGAGCGGGGGCTCCCGCATCCACGGCCCCTTCCCGGGGATAGCGGGGAGCAAATCGCACCGCCGGACATGATTGTATATTTAATGAGACATGGTGGGCTAGCGTGAACCCACCGATGCCAGTAAGATGCTATCAGCATCTTACCAACAGGAGTAGAGTATGAGTCTGCGTGTCGGCCTCCCGCGCGCAATGGGATACTTTTATCTTTATCCCTTCTTCCGCACCCTCATCACTGAGCTCGGCGCCGAACTCGTGCTATCACCGACGACATCGCAGCATCTATTGGAGCGGATGGAACTCTGCCCGACGGATGAGCCGTGCCTGGCGGTGAAGCTGCACTTCAGCCATGCGGATGCGCTCGCCAACCGCCGCGATATCGATCTGCTGTTGTTGCCCATCATCACCCGCGTCCGCGAGACCTGCTGCTGCCCCAAATTCATCGGCGTGGCGGATATGATTCGCCATGGATTGCAATTGCCCGAAGAACGGCTGGCGATGCCGGTGATCGAATACACGAATGACGACCGCCGCATGCTGCGTGCCCTGCGCCCGCTGGCGGAACGGCTGGGCGTGCGCGATCGCCAGCGCCTGCGCACCGCCGTCCACCGCGCCCGCGCCGCGCAGGAAGCCTACCATACGTTTTGCATCGAGCACCAGTGCACCACGCCGGAAGCCTTCCGCTACCTTGAGCATGGCACCCTCCCCGCGCCCCCGCCGCAGGCCGACGGCCCGACCATCGCCGTCATCGGGCACGCCTATCTCTTATATGAGATGGTCAGCCAGGGGATGATCGACCGTCTGCGCACCTTCGGGCGCGTGATCACCGCCGAGATGGTGGGGGATGCCGAGATCGCCCAGGCGATGAGCACCATCAGCGAGGGCGACCGCCTGTGGCCGTTCGAGGCTATGCTGTTGGGCTCCGCACTGCACCTGCTGCGCTCGCATCAGGTGGATAAGATGATCCTGGTCGGCTCCTTCGAATGCGGCCCGGAGTCGATCATCGAGTCGTATATCGACGAGGAAGCGCACAAGCAGGGCATCCCGCTGATGGTGTTGACGCTGGACGAGCACAGCGGGGAGGCCGGACTGGTGACGCGGCTGGAAGCGTTCATGGACACCGAGAAGGTGGCCGCGGCACAGGCACCGCTGCCCACGCCGCATGTCGCCGCGCGCGAGGAGATGGTAGTCGGCTTCCCCTCTATGGGCCACCTGGATATCGCCGTGCGCTCCTTCGTGGAATCCTTCGGCATCCGCTCGCTGCCCACGCCGCGCTCGCGCACCTGCATCGAGTTGGGCCGGGAGATCGCGCCGGAGTTCGTCTGCTTTCCCTTCATCTCCACGCTGGGCCAACTGCGCTACTTGCTCGACCACGGCGCCAACACGCTGGTGATGGTGGGCGGCAAGGGCTATTGCCGCCTGGGGTGGTACGCGCAGGTGCAGGAGCGCCTGCTGCGCAATCTCGGGTATGATTTCGAGATGATCGTCGTCGATGCCCCCTTCCCGGTCAGCGAGAAGTGGGGGCGCTTCCGCGAGATGCTGCGGCGGATGACCGGCGATGCCTCCTGGCCGCGCCTCCTCAGCGCGCTCTACTTCGCCTATCAGAAGCTCGCCGCGATGGACCAGGCCGAGACACTCGCCCATAAGCTGCGCGCCTTCGAGCGCGAGCAGGGGACGACGGATCGCGTGCTGGCCCGCTACCTGGCGCGGCTCACGCACGCACAGGAGCTGCAGGCGGTCAAGCAGTTCAAACGGGATTTCCTTGAGGAGACGGCGGCTATCCCCACCGAAGAGACGGATCCGGTGCGCGTGCGCATCGCCGGCGAGATCTGGACGGTGCTGGAGCAGTCCTGCACGCGCGAGGTGGAGCGCTGGCTGGGCGCCCGCTCGCGCCCGCGCGTCTGGGTGAACCGTGAGCTCTCCGCCTCCCACTGGTTCCAGTGCCACGTGCTGAAGGCCGGTGAGGCGGTGCAGCGTGAGCGCGCCGTGTTCGACGCCGCGCGCCCCTGGCTCTCGCAGTATGTCGGCGGCCATGGGCAGATCACCGTGGGGCAGGTGGCGCTGGCGCCGCGCGAAGGCATCGACGGCGTGCTGCACATCTTCCCCTTCACCTGCATGCCGGAGATCATCGCGCAGAACATCATCGTGCGCATCGCGGAAGAGCTGGACATCCCCGTGCTCACCTACATCGTCTCCGAGCAGACCGGCGAAGCCGGCATGGAAACCCGCCTGGAATCCTTCCTCGACCTGCTGGAAGAACGGCGACTCGGCGGAAAGCTGGTGCATGCGCCGGCGTAGGGAACGCCCTCCGTGGCGTTCCGACCCACGCATTTTCGTCGGTGCGGCAAAAAGGAATCCGTGATCGACTTTTGGTAAAACGCGGTACCGGATTCGGGTTGTCGGCCACCAACAGGTTACCGCACCCCGGCCCCCGTAGGGAACGCCCTCCGTGGCGTTCCTGGCCGGCGCATTTCTGTTGGTGCGGCCAACACGCCATCCGGGTGCGATATCATGAAATGTCATGGCCGGATTCGAGTTGTCGGGCACCGACGGGTTACCGCACCCCGGAACGCCACAGAGGGCGTTCCCTACGACTGGTGCAATACCGCACGCACATCTCGCTCTAATCTGCTACAATAAGAGCGCAAGCAATATCGACGGAAAAGGTAAAGGCTGGCATGCCGACACTTCCACGCCACATCGAACAACTCGCACCGGATCGCCTGGTCATCCACGGTGGGTCATTAACACAATACTTCGGTGGTGCGATATTCTTCCTCATTGGTATAGCGATACATTGGCTAATTCCCAGTTTTGATTTTGATAGGGATGATACCGCTATCCTCTGCAGAGTGTTTGGAACAATTCCCACCGTGATCGGCATTGTCATGCTTTGCGGACGTAGTTCGACCATATTGGATATAACACAGCGGACGATCACGAAGAAATGGGGGATCCTGTTCCCCTTCTACGTCCGGGAATCGCCGATCATCAGCGGGATGGTAGTCACCATATATGATAATTCGAGTACGGATGGCAGGTCATATCCGGTATTACTCCATTGTGGCCGTACTAATATCAGATTGTACTCATCAGACACGTATGACGCCTCTTATGACACGGCGGCCGTCGCGGCGGTTTTCCTCAATACGTCATTGCGAGATACGACAACTGAACCTGCCACCGAGACGTTGCCCGCGCTGCTGAATAAACCACTCCACCAGCAACTGCGCGACAGCAACGCACCTGGGGAAAACACCGCATCACCCCCCGCCATGCTTTGTAAGGTCGTTCCGAAAGACGCCGGCATCGAAATTACCCTTCCCCGGTTTAGCTCCGGTCAGATTATGTTTGGACTTATCATACTCGTTGTGTTGTTGCTCGGTTTCCCCCTCGTCGTGAATTTTTTTCTCTATTTGATTAGTGAACAGAACTGGAAGGGATTAATCATCTGCGGTATTATTCCTTTCATCCTGGTCAGGCTGATCCGGTTCGTTTTACCGGGGGACACCACCATCACCGTGAATACCGGCGGGATTACCATTGCCAAATGCATAGGGCGGCTCACGAAACGCACAGTCATCGCTGCCGCCGATATCATCAGCCTCGATCATTCCAGTAAGTCAGGTATTACCGTGAAGACGCAACGCGGTTCATTCAAATTTGCCGGTGATTTGTCACCCGAGGAAGTGCAATACCTTTATACGGAAGTCACCCGGGCCCTTGCATCGGGGCGGGGTGAGGCTATACTTGGGAAATAGCACAGTTTAATATACCGTACCCTATTCATACCAGGCGCACGGCGGCAAGTTCGCCCATGCACGGCGTAAGGCATCGGCCATGCCGTAGGGAACGCCCTCCGTGGTGTTCCGGGCCGTCGGATTTCTATTGGTGCGGCAAAAAGGAATCCGTGATCGACTTTCGGCAAAATGTGTTACCGGATTCGAGTTGTCGGGCACCGACGGGTTACCGCACCCCGGAACGCCACAGAGGGCGTTCCCTACGACTGGTGCAATACCGCACGCACATCTCGCTCTAATCTGCTACAATAAGAGCGCAAGCAA